>JABAOD010000270.1_pt1 | contig 53608 bp, 49 predicted proteins | sample 7062151 | NCBI WGS metagenome assembly JABAOD01 (sample SAMN14538626, study PRJNA623070) | marine sediment metagenome | biome: marine biome [ENVO:00000428]; feature: marine pelagic biome [ENVO:01000023]; material: deep marine sediment [ENVO:00002113] | place: India: Gulf of Khambhat ... | reverse complement strand
TGTATGAGAACGGCCGGGGCGTCGCGCAGAATGATACAGAAGCCGTGCGCTGGTACCAAATCGCGGCGGAGCAGGACTATGACCGCGCCCAGAACGTCATGGGCCTGATGCATCAGTGGGGCCGTGGCGTGCCGCAGGATTACGCCGAAGCGGTGCGCTGGTACCGGAAGGCGGCCGAACAGGACTATCCCACCGCACAGTACAATCTGGCTTTGATGTATGAAAAGGGTCGAGGTGTTGACCAGGACAGCGCGGCGGCCGTGCGCTGGTATCGCCGCGCCGCCGAGCAGGGGAACGCGGACGCCCAGACCAACCTTGGCTGGATGTACGGCAATGGCCGGGGAGTCGCCGAGGACGACGCGGAAGCCGTGCGCTGGTACGGCCTCGCAGCCGAGCAGGCGCATGCCGTCGCGCAGTACAATCTTGGCATCATGTACCGCTACGGCCAAGGGGTCGCCCGGAATTACCGACAGGCTCTCCAGTGGTTCAGGCTTGCTGCCGAGCAGGGCGACATCGATGCGCAATACAATATGGGCGAAATGTACGAGTCCGGGTTGGGCGTCGAGCGAGATCGGGCCGAAGCTGCGCGGTGGTACCGCCTGGCAGCCAACCAGGGCGATGGCGATGCGCAGGCCAAGCTCGGCTGGTTCTATCTCGAGGGAGCCGGAGTCGACCAGGACTACCGGGAAGCCCTCAGCTGGTTCCGACTTGCCGCCGAACAGGGAAGCGCGTCGGCCCAGTACAATCTCGGGCTCATGTACGAGACCGGCAAGGGAGTGGCAAGGAACGGCGCGAGCGCGACAGCCTGGTACCGTCGGTCGGCGGGGAACGGCGACGTCGACGCGCTGTTCCGGCTCGGCGTGATCTACGACGAGGGCCAGGGAATCGATGCGGACCGAACGGAAGCCTATAAGTGGTTTGTGCTGGCCAAGCGCCGCGGCAATCCGTCGGCGTCGCCTCGGCTTCTGTTGCTGTGGTTCGCCATGAATGCGGACGAAATCGCCGCAGCCGAAGCGCTGGCGGACGAATGGCAGGGCCTGCATCCGGTGCCCAACCGGGCGGACTGAAAGCCGGCGGCGGCGGAAATACGTCTGATGCCAACGCAACCCCGATATGCTGATATATCGCACCGGGCCATTTCACGGTTTGCGCTGGCGGCCCGGTCTGGATGGCATTACAAATCACCGCCTGCCCGCCGCGGGACGACGGGATCGCTACCAAATATCTTCCGGATGCATCACGCACAGATACGCAAGGCAAGACTGGCCGACATATCGGCGCTCGTGACCCTAGAGAACCGGTCATTCGAGCATGACCGGCTGTCGCGGCGCAGCTTCCGTTACCTGCTGACCCGCGGCCACGCGGAGACCGTCGTCGCGGCCAGCGCCGGCAAGGTGATTCTCGGCTATGCGATGGTGCTGTTCAACCGCGGCACGTCGCTGGCCCGGCTGTATTCCATCGCGGTCGACCCGAATCACCGGGGCCACGGGCTGGGCACCCGACTGCTGCACGCCGCAGAGGAAGCGGCGCGTGACCATGGCGCTGCCTATATGCGCCTCGAGGTGCGCGAGGACGATCCGGCGACGCGCCGCCTCTACGAGAAGGAGGGATATCGCAAGTTTGCGGTCGAGCACCATTATTATGAGGACGATGTCGACGCGATCCGCATGGAACGGTCGCTCGCACCGGCGCGCGACCCGAGCCTCGCGCGGGTGCCGTATTACAGCCAGAATCTGGATTTCACCTGCGGGCCGGCAGCGATCTTGATGGCCATGCATGCGCTGGATACGGACATCCCCGTCGACCAGACGGCCGAACTTCGCCTGTGGCGTGAGTCGACGACGATCTACATGACGTCGGGCCACGGCGGCTGCAGCCCGCTGGGGCTCGCCGTCGCGGTCTCGCGCCGCGGATTTCCGGTGGCGGTCTGGCTCAGCCAGCAGTCACCGCTCTTCGTCGACTCGGTGCGTAGCGAGAAAAAGAAGGAAGTCATACGCCTTGTCGAAGAGGATTTCCGCAGGGAAGCGCGGGAACGAGGAATTCCGATCAGCTACCGGCCGTTATCGGTCAAGGCCATGCGGGAGAAATTCGATGCCGGCGGCATTCCGATCGTGCTGGTCAGCTCCTGGCGCTTCGATCGCGAGCGGACACCGCACTGGGTCGTTGTCACCGGCTTCGACGATGAATATGTCTATCTCCACGATCCCTATATCGACCCCGATCAGGACAAGTCGGCCACCGATTGCATGCAGATACCGGTCCCCCTCAGCGACTTCCGGCGAATGGCGCGCTACGGCCGCGCACAGCAGAAGGCGGCGCTGGTGATCAGCCCGCGCGCGGACGACGCCCGCTGATGCCGCTGCATCTGATTATCGTGGACAAGCCCGAGGACTTCCCCTGGGACATGCCAGGCTGTCGCGTCGTCGTCGCCCGCGACTTCATCCGCGAGCCGGCGCCGCCCAAGTCGACCTCCATGCGGGTGGTCAATCTGTGCCGCGACCACAGCTATTTGAGCCTCGGCTACTACTGTTCCCTGCTGGCGGAAGGGCGCGGCCATCGCACGATCCCGTCGATCGAAGTCATGCTGGACCTGCACTGGAAGCGGTTGCTGCGCATCGCCCTGCCGGAGGTCAACGAGCTCGTCGAGAAGACCTTCCAGGCGCCGCCCGAATCGAGCCCGGTGATCGCGCATGTTTACTTCCGTCAGCCGGACGACTCCCGCCTCGCGGATGCGGCCGGACGTATTTTCGACCTGTTTCGCTGTCCGATCCTCAAAGTGACCCTCGGCCACCGCGCCGGCCAGTGGGAAATAACCGACCTCGCCCCCGGCGCCATCCGCGATCTCGACGAAGCCCAGCGGCAGACGTTCCGGCAGGCGCTGGAACGGTATCTCCAGGTCGCGTGGCGGCAACAGCGGACGACGACGCCGGCGCGATATTCGATCGCCATCCTGCACGATCCGGCCGAGAAACTGCCGCCGTCGAATGCGCGTTCGCTGGAGAAATTCGTGAAAGCCGGCGCGCAGCTCGGCGTCGAGGTCGAGCTGATCACAAAGGCGGACTACGGACGGCTGCTCGAGTTCGACGCCCTGTTCATCCGCGAGACCACGGCGCTCGACCACCACACCTACCGTTTCGCCAAGAAAGCGGATACGGAGGATCTCGTGGTGATCGACGACCCGCGTTCGATCCTGCGCTGCACCAACAAGATCTACCTGGCGGAGCTGCTTCAGACCAACGGCGTGCCGACGCCGAAGACCCTTGTCATCGACCGCCGCGGCATCGAGCGCGTCGAGGTGGAGCTCGGCTTTCCCGCGGTGATCAAGATCCCCGACGGGTCGTTCTCGCGCGGCATGCACCGGGTGGCCGACGCGGCGGAGCTCAAGGCCATCACCGCGACGGTATTCGACGAGTCCGACCTCATCATCGCCCAGGAATACATGCGCACGGAATTCGACTGGCGCGTCGGTGTTCTGGACGGCAAGCCGATCTATGTCTGCCAGTACGAAATGGCCCGGGGCCACTGGCAGATCGTCAAGCACGACGGCGACGGCCAGATGCTCGAGGGGGAGTCGCGCACGCTCGCGGTCGCCGACGCGCCGCCGGCGGTGGTCGACACCGCGCTCCGTGCGGCCGCGCTCATCGGCGACGGGCTATACGGTGTCGATCTGAAGGAGACTCCGGCCGGCATCTTCGTGGTCGAGGTCAACGACAATCCCAGCATCGACGCCGGCGTCGAGGACCTCGTGCTGAAGGACTCGTTGTACCAGACCATCATCAACGCCTTCATCGAGCGGCTCGACCGCCGCTCGCAGTCGCAGCCGCGCCGCAACAACGGCGCCAAGGGCACCGGCCAGGAAGCAGGCCGGAACCCGAAGTAACATGGCCGCCCGCCATCGGGAGCCGCGATCGCGGCGCATGGCGGTGGGGCACTCGTCCCGATGACCCGCCGGATCGTCGCGCTCCTCCTGCTGGTCGGCGTTGCCCACGGGTCGGCGCTGGCCGGGGATGGCGATTTCACGCATGGCCTGTTGTGGCGCATCGAGTCGGCGGGGACGGCGCCGAGCTATCTGTTCGGGACCATGCACTCGGCCGACCCGGCGGTCGCAACGCCGCCCGATGCGCTGCGACGGGTTCTGGACGACGTCGACAGCCTGACCATCGAGGTGGTGCTGGATGACGCCGCGAACACGGCGTTGGCGCACGCGACGCTGCTGCCGGAGGAACGGCGCCTCGGCGACATCGTCGGGCCCGAGCGGCTGCGCCGGGTGGTGGAGACCGGCGCGCGATACGGCATCCCGGCGGAGCAGATCGAAAGGTTCCGGCCCTGGGCGCTGCAGCTGATGTTCAGCCTGCCGCCGGCCGAGATCGAGCGCCAGGCGAAGGGCGGGCTGTTCCTCGACAAGGTGTTGCAGCTGCGGGCCGAGGAGCGCGGCATCCCGGTGCACGGCCTCGAGACGGTCGAGGAGCAGATCGCCGCACTGGCCGGCACATCGGACGAGGAACAAGTCATTCTGCTCGATGCGGTGTTGACGCTGAACAACGAAATCGACGCCATCTTCGAGACGCTGAAGCAGCTCTACCTAACGGGCGATCTTGCCGGCCTGCACCGCATGATGCTGGAGACCACCGGCGGCGCGCCGCGCGAGCTGATCGATGCCTATACCGATCGGCTTGTGCGCGAGCGCAATCGGCGCATGGTCGATCGCCTTGCAGCGCGCCTCGCCGAGGGCAACGCGCTTATCGCCGTCGGCGCCCTCCACCTGTATGGCGACGACGGCGTGCTGGGATTGCTGGCGCGGCGCGGCTACACGGTGACGCGGGTGGAGTGACGAATTTCGACGGCATGTCGCTCTTGATCGGCCGTCCAAAAAATGTTGCCTCCAACTCCGTACATCCCGGTGAGTCTTGGTGCCGCCTAGCGTTCCGGTCAGAAACGGCGGTGGCCTTTCCAAAGGAGAGCTTCATTGCGGGGAGCACGTCAAGAATCCATCTTCGCGAACCGATGATGCCCGTTGCGACCATTGGTGCAATCTTTGCGAGACGGTCCGCAACCCGGTATATTCGAGGTTGCAGAGAAACACAGTAGGCAAGGTTTGCCGAACTGCTTGTTACCGCGGTTCCTGTAATCACGAACGCGGCTGCGACAGGGAACGCTTAAATATGAGCACGGAAGAGAAATTCCACCGCGAGGGTGAGTTGGATGAGCTGCAGAGTCTCGCGCAACGCGGCGACGCCGAAGCCCAGTTCGATCTCGCCGTGCTCTATATGTGGGGACGTGGCGTAGCACCCGATTTGCCGAAAGCCGCGCAACTGTTCGAACTGGCCGCAATAAAAGGTCACGAATATGCACAGTGCAACCTTGCCTCCCTCTACGTTGAGGGAATGGGAGTTGCGCAGGATTACGCGAAGGCCATGTTCTGGTTTCGGCAGGCGGCGGAGCAGGGTAACGCGCGGGCGCAGTGCACGGTCGGTCACTTTCATTATCTCGGGATCGGCGCGCCGCAGGATTACGCTGAAGCGCTCCGGTGGTTCCGACTTGCCGCAAGCCAGCATGACCCTCGTGGCCAGCATTTCGTCGGCGTCATGCACGATAAAGGCGAAGGGACCGCCAAGGACGTTGCCGAAGCTCTGCGGTGGTATCGAATGGCTGCCGAGCAGGATTTGCCACTGGGACAATTGGCGTTGGCATGGAAATATTACAAAGGTGACGGCGTCGAGCAGGATCTGCCCCGCGCCTACGCCTGGTCTTCGTTGGCCGCCGACGCGACAGAGGTCGAGCTGGCGGGTCGTCTGTACAATGAGATTGGCAGCTTCATGACGCCCGCCCAGATAGCTGACGGCTCGCGTTTGGCGCAAGAATTGCGAAGCAGAATTCGGGCGCGACATTAGGGATTGGACGCTATGTCCTCTCCGCCCCGAACGGCGGGCGCGCGAAGATCCGCCGCAGCATCGGCTCGAAGTGCTCCAGCGGCAGGGTGTCGTAGTCCGGGTCGAACGACGCCTGGTCCCATCGGTGGCAGAAATCGACCGCGGCCTGGTAGTGCGGGTGATCCCTGAAACGGTCGCGGGCGTTGCGGTCGCCACCCACGTGATGGGCGTAGTACCAGGCCTGGAAGATCCCATGATGCTTGACCACCCAGTACGTACGCTCGGACACGTACGGCTTGAGGATCGCCGCCGCGAAGGCACTGTGATTGTATGGCGCCAACGCATCGCCGATGTCGTGCAGCAGCGCGGCCACCACCATCTCTTCCTCCGCGGCGTCGCGCAGCGCCCGGGTCGCGGTCTGCAGGCCATGCTCCTGGCGGGTCACCGCGTAGCCTCCGAACGTCTGGTCGAGGCCATGGAAATAGGCGAGTACGCGGTCCGCGAGCCCCGCCGCATAGGCGGCCTCGAGACCGTGGAGGAATTCGTACTCGTCCCGCGTGCCGTCCTCCATGCGGGTGAACCGGACGACGTCCATGGCACTCTCCCTCCCGGCTGTACGCGTGCGCGAGATCAGTCGCGGTAGTCGGGTTCCTCCTCGTCGAGGATGTCCTTCATCGCCTCGAAGTGGTCGGCGGCGGCTGCCAGCGGGAACGCTGTCCACTGCCGGCAGGTCATCTCCGCCACCTCGTCGGAGGCGACGTGCAGCGGCTGGCCGGTCGACAGCGCCAGCACCTGAAGCTTGCAGGCGCGCTCCAGATAGTAGGCCTCGTCGAACGCCTCGGCTGCGCTGTGGCCGATCACCGCAACGCCGTGATTGGCCATGAACAGTACGCTCTTGCCGTCCTCGATCGCCGCGCCGATGCGCTGCCCCTCGACCGCGTCCAGCGCCATGCCGTTGAAGTTCTCGTCGTAAGCGATGCGGCCGAAAAACCGCATCGCGTTCTGGTCGATCATCTGCAGCCGGTAGTCCTTGAGACAGGCGAGCGTCGTGGCGTGGAACATGTGGGTGTGCAGGATGCAGCGCGCCGCCGGATGGGCGGCGTGGATCCGGCCGTGGATGTGCCACGCGGTCGGGTCAGCCTTGCCGGCGCCGTGGCCGATCACGTCGTCGGTGCCGTCGGCGTCGAGCAGCAGCAGCTCGCTGGCCCGGATGCGGCTGAAATGCCGGCCCTGCGGGTTCATCAGGAAGCGCCTTCCATCGCCCGATACCGCGAGGCTGAAATGGTTGGCGATGCCCTCGTGCCAGTCGAGGCGCGCGGCGATGCGGAACAGCGCGGCGAGGTCGATGCGGCCCTGGCGCTCCACTTCGTCCATCGGCGATCCGTCCGGCCTTACGGCGTGCAGCGGCATGTCCCGGCTCTCCCGATTCGCGTTCCAGCCCAACTGGCGCGATCATGCGCACGGAATGCACGGCGAATCAATACGCGGCCCAATGCCCCGACAAACAGGTCGCGCAGGTTGGCCGGCAGCGGGCCCCGATTTGTGATCGAAAACGCGCGGCAATATGCATGCAGTTGGGGTATCCTGTCGGCACACAGTGACGGGAGCGTTGCGAGATGGGTTCGACGGCTGGTGGTGCCGGCGCACCGGCGATTTCCAAAACCAACCCGGTGGGCACCGACGGGTTCGAGTTCGTCGAATACACGGCGCCCGATACCGCAATGCTCGACGAGCTGTTCCGGTCGATGGGCTTCGTCCGGGCGGCGCGCCATCGCTCGAAGGACGTCACGCTGTACCGCCAGGGCGAGGTCAACTTCATCGTCAATGCAGAGCCGGGCAGCTTCGGTGCCGAGTTCGCGAAGGCCCATGGGCCGTCCGCCTGCGCCATGGCGTTTCGCGTCGCCGACGCGGCGCTGGCGCTGCGGCGCGCCGCGGCGCTGGGGGCGAAGCCGGTGGAAGGGCAGATCGGCCCGATGGAGGTGAACATCCCGGCCATCGCGGGCATCGGCGGCAGCCTTCTGTATTTCGTCGACCGCTACGGGGCGCAGGGGACCATCTACGACATCGACTTCGTGCCGCTGGAGAATGACGGCGGCGGCAGTGTGGGCCTGACATACGTCGATCACCTGACGCACAATGTCGAACGCGGCAACATGGACGAGTGGGCCGGGTTCTACGAGCGTCTGTTCGGCTTTCGGGAACTCAAGTATTTCGACATCGAGGGCAAGCTGACGGGCCTGAAGTCCCGCGCCATGGTCAGCCCCTGCGGCAAGATCCGCATCCCGATCAACGAATCCGCCGACGACAAGTCGCAGATCGAGGAGTATCTGCGCGCCTATCGCGGCGAGGGCATCCAGCACGTGGCGCTGGGCACCGACGACATCGTCGCCACGGTCGACGCGCTGAAGGCGAGGGGAATCCCGTTCATGGCGCCGCCGCCGGATACGTATTACGAGGCGGTGGACACGCGGGTCCCCGGCCACGGCGAGCCGCTCGCGGAGCTGAAACGCAACGGCATCCTGATCGACGGCGCGCCGACCGAGGGCGGCGGGCGGCTGCTGCAGATCTTCACCGAGACGGTGATCGGCCCGATCTTCTTCGAGCTGATCCAGCGCAAGGGCGACGAGGGGTTCGGCGAGGGCAACTTCCGCGCCCTCTTCGAATCGATGGAGCAGGACCAGATCCGGCGCGGTGTGCTGAAGGAGTAGCCCGTCACTCCGCCGCGATCGCGCGGGCCCGCCGACGGATCAGCAGGTATTCGTGCAGGGTGACCCAGCCGAGCAGCAACGTTCCCGCGGCGGCGACGTAGATGCGCACCGGCTCGAAATAGGCGAGGAGCAGTTCGCCGCCGAAGATCAGCAGCAGGATCTTGTTGCACACCGGGCAGGCGACGCCGAGAAAGGCGAGGATCCCGCCGGCGCCGGCGCCCTTTACCGAACAGAACGGCCGACGAATCGCAACATAGACGCCGGCCACGAGCGACATCGTCGCGAGCAGGGCGACCTCCCAGCCGCCGGCCGGCGTCATGCGAACGAAGACCGGGTTGTCCCACAGGGCCGCCACGGTACCGAGGAGGACGAAGCTCACCGCTGCGGTCACCGCACCCGCCGCGATCCGTCTCGGGGTCACATGGTCCATGGCGGCCACTCCTTTCGGCTCTGCGATCCGGTGGCGCGACGCGCCGATGGCAACCTTGCGCCGCCCCTACCCGGCGCAGCAGGACAGCTTGCGAACGTCCTTCGCGAAGCCCTGGGCCGCGAGCTTCAGGCCCTCGACGGTCGTCAGATATGGGAAGACAATGGAAGCGAGGTCCTGCACGGTCAACCGCTGGCGGATCGCCAGCGCTGCGGTCTGGATGCTGTCGCCGCCCTCCGGTGCCAGAATGTGCGCACCGAGCAGCCGGTCGGAATCGGCATCCGCCACCAGCTTGACGAGGCCCCTCTTATCGCGCGCGACCAGCGCCCGCGGCAGCTGGTCGAGCGGCAGCAGCGACGTTTCGACCGCGTGCCCCGCCGCCATCGCATCCGCCTCGGTCAGCCCGACCGAGGCGGCCTGCGGGTCGGTGAAGACGACCTCGGGGATCGCGCGGTCGTCGTAGGCCGCCTCGCCGCGGCCCAGCGCGTTCAAGGCGGCGACCCGCGCCCCGTGCGCCGCCATATAGACGAACATGTCGCGGCCGGTCACGTCGCCGGCGGCATAGATGCCAGGACGTGTCGTCCGCATGTGCGCGTCGACGCGGATCCCGCCGTTAGCGGCCATCGCGATCGCCATCTCCTCGAGCCCGAGCCCTGCGGTGTTGGGCACCCGCCCTGCGGCGGCGATCATCGTCTCGGCCCGCAGCGTGACGGCACCGTCGCCATCGGCCTCGAGGACAACCCCGGCGCCGTTTTTCCACACCGAGCCATACGCGAGTCCGGACCGGACATCAATCCCGTCCTCGACGAAGCAGCGCGTCAGCATGGCGGATATTTCCGGCTCGCCACGCGGCAACGGCCGGCTGCGGCAAACCAGCGTTACCGTGGCGCCGGCGCGCGCCAGCATCTGCGCAAGCTCGCAGCCGATGAAGCCTGCTCCGACGATGACGGCGCTCTCCGGCAGGCGCTCCAGCGCCAGCGCCGCGGTGCTGTCGAGCCAGGGCACCCGCTCGATCCCGGGGATAGCCGGGACAGCGGGCCGCGACCCCGTCGCGATGACCACGCGCGGTGCGACGACCACCTCGCCGTCGACCTCGACGCCGCGCTCGACAAGGCGAGCTGTGCCCTCGATATAGTCGACGGAATCGTACTCGGGCAGGAGGTCCGCGTATTTCGCCTGCCGCACCGCGGTGACGAGGTCGTCCTTGGCGGCAACCGTCGCGGCCCAGTCGTCAAGCGTCGCGCGGGCGCGGATGCCGCCGAACCGCCCCGCCCGGTTCGCCGCGTGCACGCTGTCGGTCGCGCGGAGCAGCGTCTTCGACGGCACGCACCCGACGTTGACGCACGTCCCGCCGATCAGCCCGTGCCCGATCAGCGCCACGCGGGCCCCGCTTTCCGCGGCGGTGATGGCGGCGGAAAACCCGGCCGACCCGGCCCCGACCACCGCGATGTCGTACGCGCTCATGTCGGACGATCCCAGGTCCCGGCCGGATCCGATGCCGTCGCACGGCGCCACCGCAGATGGATCCCGTAGCCGAGAATCACGAGAAAAAAGGCCAGCGCCGGGAACAGGATCAGGTCGAGCCACCAGCCGACGAATGCCGACAGGCCCAGCGCGCCCAGCGAGACGACCAGCAAGGGGGTGAAGCAGCACAGTCCCACCGCGACCGCCCCGGCACCACCGATGCCGATGAGTTTTTCGTCCTTGGCCACCTGTGTTCTCCGCATTGCCTCCATTCGTGCTAGGCTACAAGCTGTAGTCGCTACAGCTTCAAGGAAAATCGACATGAGCGACCTGCCGATCGGCAAGCTTGCAGCCCGCTCCGGCGTCAAAATCGAGACGATCCGCTATTACGAGCGCATCGGCATGATCCCGCCTCCGCCGCGCAGTGCCGGCGGCCAGCGGCGCTATGCCGAGGTCCATCTGCGTCGCCTGGCCTTCGTCCGGAGGTGCCGCGAGCTCGGATTCCCGCTCGACGAGATCCGCGCGCTGCTCGACCTGGTCGACGGCGGCGATTACACCTGCGCCGAAATCCGCGAGGTGACGGTCCGTCAGCTGGAGGCGGTCCGCGCAAGGATCGCGGACTTGCGCATCATGGAGCGCACCCTGGATGCCATGGCCGCGGCCTGCGAGGGCGGGTCGGTTCCCGACTGCCCGATCATCGATGCGCTGTTCGCCGACCGACGATGAGGGGTATGCAGCAGCCATCGGATCACCTTTCGGAATCCGGCGGCGGTCCTCAAATTCCGGCAGAATTCAGCGGCTTACCGCCCACCGGAACGGGTGCATAAAGGAAAGATACACCCGCGAAACGGCGCCAACCCGTTGAAAATATTAGCGCCTACTGATGTAGGTCAAATGCGGTGTACATGGTTTATGTACTTCAGGCGCGAATTCGCAGCCTTCCGGCGACCGCCAACTTCGCGAGTGTCGCAACATAAGATATTGAAAGACATATATTTTCTCGTGGACATACCCGACTTGTCGCTCGCTGGCACGGAAGTTGCGCTTTCATTCGGCGAGAGCGCATACGCGAGCGAGGTGGCGATATGAGCGATAAAGCCAACATCCTCATCGTCGATGACGAAGAAGTCGTGCGCCTGAGCCAACTCAGAACCCTGGCGGAGGTACACTGCAATGCGGCGGTGGCCTGGAACGGGACAGAGGCGCTGCGGGCAATGGAGCAGCAGCCGTTTGACGTCGTACTGCTCGACATCCGCATGCCAGGCCCGGACGGCATGTCCGTTCTCAAGACGATCAAGGAGAGATGGCCCGAGAGCGAGGTGGTCATCATCACCGGATACCCGTCGATCGAGAGCGCAAAGGAGGCCGTCAGGCTTGGCGCCTACCATTATCTGGCCAAGCCCGTCAGCCCGGGTGACGTCGTCAAGGTCGCGAACGGCGCGATGATGAAGAAGCGGTGGGGTCTCCAAACGGACCGATCGGGTCACATCTGACACCGCCGGTTGCCCGGCGGATTTCGTCCGGCGACGAGCCGCCCCACCCATCGAGGAAGGAGACTGGTCATGAAAGCCTTACACAAAGTTCTGGTCGTTGACGACGACGCGGTCGTCGGTCGGAGTTTCGACAGGGTCCTCGCGAACAAGGGCTATGACGTAAGTACCGCCCTCGATGGCGAGGAGGCCCTGAACAAGTGCGGCGACGAGGCCTATGACGTCGTGTTCACCGACATCAAGATGCCAGGCATGGACGGCCTCGAGGTTGCCAGACGGATCAAGGCCAAGTGCCCCTGGACCCCGGTGGTCATCATCACCGGATACGGCACCGAGGAAAACGAGGCCGAAGCACGGGTGCTCGGGGTCAACGGATTCGTCCGCAAGCCCCTGACGCCAGAGATGATCGAAGGCATCGCGCTGAAAGCCCTCGAGGACCGACAGGCCCCACCTGCACCGGAAGCGGCGGCGATCGCCGTCCCGCAGGAGGCGGCGGAGGTCACGGAGGCCGTGGAGGCCGATGTTCGGCGCGGCACGCTGCGCGATATCGTGAGGTTTGCCGGGAAGGTCGGGTTGTTCGTCGCGGCCCCGTTCATCGGTTTGGCCTATGCCCTGTTCCTGCCGTTCTACGGACTGGCGCTGCTGGCCTGGATGGGCACCAGGGCAGTGCTCGGGGTCACCGGGCTGAAGCGGCTCGGCGTTTTCCTGAAGAACGTCGCCCTGTTCATCGCGGCGCCGTTCATCGGACTGGCCTACGCCCTCATGCTGCCCTTCGTCGGCCTTGGCATCCTGGCGTGGATGGGGATCCGCACGCGGATCAAGCGGCCCGAACGGAATTGACCTGACCGCCTCATGCGACGGCGGGCCGGCGCCATGCCAATGGCGGCGGCCCCCGCCGGAGGGGCGCAAGACCCCGGACCGATCGGGGAACCGGAAGAGGAGCAAGGCCCATGGTACGCTCCAGACTCGAAAATCACAGCTCACACGAAGTCCGTTGGTTCAACGTTATTGCAGTCGCGGCCGTCCTGATCATTGGCCTCGTGGGCGGTTCGGGTGGCGTGCGCGGCGAGGACGAGACCTGCCTCGCCTGCCACGATTCGGAGGGGCTGGAAAAAGAGCTCTCCAACGGTGACATCCTCTCGCTGACCGTTCGCGGCGATACCTACGCCAACTCGGTGCACGGCTGGGTCGGCTGCGCCGGCTGCCATGCAGCGATCGACCCGGACAGCCATCCCGGCGACACGACGATCGAAAGCCGGGCCGCCTATGCGGCGGCGGCCTCGGCTGTCTGCCTGGACTGCCATGCGCTCGAGAGCCTGGCGGAAGGCCCGGCACACCATGCCCGCGCCTCCGCAGCCGACGGGCCGGCTTGTGCGGCGTGCCATAACCCCCATGCGGTCGAGCCGGTGGCGGCATGGAAAGCGGCCACGGCGGAAACGACCTACTGCCTGACCTGCCACGAACAGGCCCTGGGCGTGCAACTGACGAATGGCGAATTTCTTCCCTTGACCGTGGACCGCGCCGTGCTCCGCAAGTCGGTGCACCCGGATCACGATTGCACCGATTGCCATGACGGGTTCTCCAAGGACGTCCACGAGACGGGTGCCTACACGAGCACACGCGAGCACGTCATTTCGCGGGCCCAGATCTGCCGCCAGTGCCATGAAGACAAGTTCGAGCAGTACGAAGGCAGCATCCACGCCTCGCTGCTCGACAACGGCAACCTGGCGGCTCCGGTGTGCTCCGACTGCCACGGGTCGCACGCGGTGCGGCCCAAGGCTGTGTTCGAGACTGTCGCCGGCGTGCCGTGCAAGAATTGCCACGGCAACATCTTCGATGCTTATGTCGGCAGCACGCACGGCAAGGCGCGCGGCATACTGGGGCACTTCGAAGCGCCGATCTGTGCGGACTGCCACCGTGCCCACGAGGTCGGCGCGGCGGCGGCGAGCAACCAGCTGCGCGAGGCCTGCATCGGATGCCATAGCGGTACGGTGTCCGCCCACGAGGCGTGGCTGCCCAATGCCGTCCTCCATCTCGATGCCGTTTCCTGTCCCGCCTGCCACGCACCGCAGGCACTGCGGCGCGTCGAGCTCAGGCTCGTCGACGGTGCTGCGCAGACGCTGGTTTCGGATGCCGGGGATACGCTGCGGTTCGATGCCAGGGTCCGCACTGCCGACACCGACGGGAATGGGCTGGATGCGGTCGAGCTGTGGAACCTGGTCAGAGATATCAACCGCACCGGCCAGACGGTGGAAATGAAGCTGCAGGGCCGGATCGGTGTCCGTACCGGACCCAGCGCCCACCAGCTGTCGGACAAGACTCGCGCGGTACGGGATTGTGCCAGCTGCCACCAGCAGGGCGCCGAAGCGTTCCAGAACGTCACGGTATCGATCGTCGGCCGCGATGGCAGGCCGGTGTACTACAGCGCCGACAAGGACGTCCTGAATTCCGTGACGTCGGTGAACTCCGTCGGCGGCTTTTACGCCATCGGCGGCACCCGTATCAAACTGCTGGACGTGCTTCTGGCCCTCGTGTTCCTGGGTGGGATTTCGGTCCCGATCGGGCACCTGACGTTGAAATGGCTGTTCGATAAGTACTGGAAGAATCCGCACGGTGAGGCCGAAACGCGCAATTCGTAACGATCCGAACCGCGGCCGGGCCCGGCAACCCATGAACGGGCCCAGTCCTCAAGCGGAAGGAGAAGCAAAATGAAGAAGCTCTATATCCATCCACTCCCGGTGAGAATCTGGCACTGGATCAATGCGTCGGGCTTCGTGCTGCTGATCCTGACCGGCCTGCAGATCCGGTATCTCGGGCTGATCGACGTGCTGTCCTTCAAGGTCGCCGTCACCCTGCACAACTGGATCGGCTTCGTCCTGATCGCCAACTTCTTCCTCTGGCTCATGTACTATATGTTCTCGGACAAGATCCGCGTGTATCACCCGGAGCTCAGCCCGGCGAAGCACTTCCGCGACAGTTTCCGGCAGCTCAAGTATTACGGCTACGGCATCTTCAAGGGTGACCCGAACCCGCACCACGTGAACGCATATCACAAGTTCAACGCGATGCAGAGCATGAGCTATCAAATCATCATGATGATCCTCGTGCCGATCCAATTCTACACGGGGCTCCTGTTGTGGGACGTCAAGCGCTTCGCCGGCGCGGTTGCGTTCTTCGGCGGCGTGCGGGTGGTGGACACGGTGCACGTGCTGATCTTCATCATCTTCGTGGGGTTCCTGTTCGTCCACGTCTACCTGGCCACGCTGGGCCATACCCGTACGGCCCACTTCAAGGCCATGATCACGGGATATGAGGAGGTCGAGGACACGGCGGCCGACCATCCGTAACCGACTGTCAGGGGGAGCCTTCGAATCGCCGGGCCGCAGTCCATGGCCCGGCGATTTGCTGCATGGGGCGTCAGCCGGCCTCGGACGCGTCGTGGTTCGCGCCGGTGCCGCGAATCCGGATGTTGTACTTCTTCATCAGCGCCTGGAAATTGGCGCGCTGCATGCCGGTCTCTTCGGCACTCTTGGTCACGTTCCAGGCATTCCGCTTGAGTGCCTCGATGACAAACAGCTTTTCGATGTTCTCGACCGACTTTTCCCGGGCAACCTTCTTGACGCGCTTCAGTTCCTCGCCGGTCCTCGGCACCTCGACATCGAGCCGCGGCAGCATGTCGATGATGCTCACCAGATGCGCCTGGCGGATCGTGCTCTCGGTGGCCAGGATCACCGCGCGCTGCATGGTGTTCTCGAGCTCACGGACGTTGCCGGGCCAGTCGTAGTTCACCAGAAGGTTCATCGCCTCGGCCGAGATGTCGGTCATCTTCTTGTCGAGGTCGGCGGCAAAGACGTTGAGGAAGTGGAACGCGATGGCGGGTATATCCTCCTTGCGCTCGCGGAGCGGCGGCACCTGGATGGGGAAGATGTTGATACGGTAGAACAGGTCCTCGCGGAAATTTGCGTCGGCGACCATCGCCTTGAGATCCTTGTTCGTGGCCGTGATCAGTCGGAAATTGGCGGCCTGCGTCCGGGTACCCCCGACCGGCTTGAATTCCCGTTCCTGGATCACCCGAAGGAACTTGGCCTGAATCGACAGCGATATGTTCCCGATCTCGTCGAGGAACAGCGTGCCGTTGTCGGCGACCTCGAACAGTCCCTTCTTGTTGGCCACGGCGCCGGTGAACGCGCCCTTGACGTGGCCGAACAGCTCGCTCTCCAGCAGGGATTCGCTCAGCGAGTTGCAGTCGACCGGCACGAAGGGCTTGTCCTTGCGCAGGCTGTTGTAGTGGATGGCGCGGGCGATCAGCTCCTTGCCGGTGCCGCTCTCGCCCTGCAGCAGGACGGTGCTGTTCGTCGGCGCACACTTGGCGATCAGCCGGAACACATTCTGCATCTGCGGGCTGGAGCCGACGATATTTTCGAACCGGTATTTCGAGCTCACCTCCGTTTTCAGATTGAGGTTCTCTGCAAGCAGCTGGCGCCTCTCCAACGCCCGCTCGACAACCATCTCCAGCTCGTCGGGATCGAACGGCTTGGGCAGATAGTCGAACGCGCCCAGTTTCATCGAGCGCACGGCGGTCTCGATCTGCGAGTGCCCGGTCACCATGATGACGTCGATGTCGGGGTGCGCCTCCTTGACCCTCTGGAGCACCTCCATACCATCGATCTTCGGCATCATGATGTCGAGGATGACCAGGTCGTAATGACTCTCCTCGATCTTGCTGAGGGCCTCCCAGCCGTCCCGGACCGCATCCAGTTCGTAATCGCCAGCGCCGAGGATGCGAAGGCAGCTCTGAATGACGATCTCTTCGTCATCGACGATCAGGATCCGGGCGCTCATGTGTCGCCCTCGCCGTCGGTGGATTCGGCAGCGGCCGCGGGCGGGTCGAGGGGCAGGCAGATGCGGAAGGTGGTTCCCTTGCTCACCGCGCTCTCGACTTCGATGCAACCGCCGTGCGCCCGCACGATCCCGTGACTGACCGAGAGGCCGAGGCCGGTTCCCTTGCCGACTTCCTTCGAGGAGAAGAACGGGTCGAAGATCCGCTGGAGGTTTTCTTCCGGAATGCCGCAGCCCGTGTCGATGATCGAAATCTCAACCATGGGCACGGGATCCATGCCGATATCGGGAATTCGCGGCTCCGGCGACATGCGACTGCGGATGGTGATGCTGCCGCCGTCCTCGATGGCGTGCTGGGCGTTGACCAGCATGTTCATGAAGACCTGCTCGATCAGGTCGGGTTCGACCCAGATCTGCGGCAGGTCGCGATCCAGCTCCAGCGTGATTTCGATATCGTGCAGGTGGGCCGGCCGCTCGACGAGGTGGACCGTGTTCTCGATGATCCTGTTGATGTCGGCGAACTTCTTTTCCGGCGCCTTCTCGCGGGAGAAATCGAGCAACCGGCGGATGATCGTGGCGCAGCGCTTGGTTTCGCGGATCACAAGGTCGAGGTCTTCCGCCTCCGGGCTGCCGTCCGGCACCTTCTTGCGCAGCAGGTGCGAGAAGGTCAGGATGCCGGTCAGCGGATTGTTCAGCTCGTGCGCGATCCCGGCGGCAAGGAGGCCGATCGAGGCAAGTTTCTCACCACGCGCTGCCTCGGCCTCGGCGATGCGCAGTTCCCTTGTCCGCTTTTCGACCTTCTGTTCCAGCGTATGGCCCCATTCGCGTAGTTCGACCTCCGACTTCTTGAGCGCCACGGTCATATCGTTGAACGTTGTCGCCAGCTGGCCGAACTCATCGCCGCTGCGCACCGGGATCAGTTGTTCGAGATTTCCCGATGACAGCCGCTTCGCACCGCTTTCGAGGTCACGCAGGGGCACGTAGACGAGGCGGTGCACCAGAATGCTGAGCATGAGCGATGCAACCAGGATGAAGGCCAGGGAGATGCCGCCGACGGTCATCGAGTTGGTGTGAATCGTCTGGTCGATATCGTCCAGGGAGTAAAGGATGTCGAGGACGCCGAGCACCGCCTGATCCTGGGTGTGCTGATGGCAGGCCGCGGTGTAGCAGGACGGTTCGTTGCGGATTACCCCCATGCTGCCGAGCAGGCGCCGCCCGTCGGCCGTCGCGAAGATCCGCGGTCGCTTGCACGCCGGGATCTGCTCCAGGGTCGGGCGGGCCCCGTGACACTGGCCACATTCCTCCGCCTTCTCTTGCACCGTGGTGCCGATCTCTTCCGGAAAGGTCGAATGGATGATCGTGCCGTCCTTGCTGAGGATACGGACTTTCTCGATGTTCTGCTGGTTGCCGACGTCCTGGATGATCTGGCCGACATAGGCGGGCTGGTTCTGCAGCATCGCGAAACGGGTGCTCCGCGTGATCACCTCGGACAGCTGGTTGACGTGGCCTGTCGCCTCCTGCAAGAGCTCCTGGCGGTTGTGCCGCACCACCAGAACGGTGAACAGCAGCATCGCCACCGCCAGGGTGACGGCGAGGAACACGCCCATCTTCAGCTTGAGGGAGACCTTGCGCATTCCCTCGCGCACCTCGCTATCTGTTTCAGACGCAAGAGGAAATTGCCCTGATGTAAGGCAATACCATCAACTCGGCGATCCGGAGGCACAAATCACCCAAGACTTCATGTGAAATAACAATCTAGCAGTGTGGTGGCGGGGAAGAATTGATCCGAATCAATCTGTATACGGGCGAACCGTGTGGCGTGGCCGCGGGCGTCGATGGGTCTTTCAGCCCGAGACCAGTTCCGCGAGCTCCCGCCGGAACGGGGGCTCGTCAATGGGAATTTCGGCGTCCAAATCACGGGCATACCGGTGGCCGGCGTACACCGCGGCCGCGATCAGGCCGGGCGCAAAGGCATCGCCGATGGCTCGTACGCTTAGGATCCCTGCCGCCGGCCAGTCGTCCCGGCGCGCTTTCAGTTCGAGATACAGCCCGTCCTCGGGCAGGCGGGCCGTGACCAGCACGACGCCCTTGCAGGCAAGCGCCTCGGTTCGCCCGGTGAAGACGCAGGCCGTCTCGACGCCGCCGGCCTGTATGCTGGTGACCGCGCGGTGCGGCATTATGCGCACGCCGCGTTCCAGCAGACGCCGCTGGATGGCCGCCTGCTCCAGCGTATTCTGCGCCCAGTTGGCGACCTCGGCCGCCGGAGTCACAAGGGTTACAGGGCACCCCGAGTCGATCAGCAGTTCTGCCAGTACGCTGCCCATGTAGAAGTGGTCGTCGTCGTACAGAACGATGGGGCCGGCCGGCCGCGCCCGATCCATCAGGTCGTCGGGTGTCAGCACGCGAATGCCGTCGGCAATGGGGATGGCGCGTTGATGGAACCGCGCGATGCCATCGCGTCGCCAGGTGGCGCCGGTTGCGACCGCCACGTGCTCGAAGCCGAATTCGAGGACCTGGTCGGCGTTCAGCGCGCTGTCGTAGAACACCTCCACGTTGGGAAGATCATTGAGTTGCTGCAGCCGGTAGTCGCGCACGCGCGCCCAGGCCGCCAGCCCGGGCAGGTTCGATTCCCGGGAGACCCGCCCGCCGGGCTGCTGGCCGGCTTCGGCCAGGGTGACAGCGTAACCGCGCTTGCCCAGCGCCCGCGCAGCCTCCAGTCCCGCGGGGCCGGCGCCGACCACCAGAACGCGGCTGTCCGAGCCTTTGCCCGGGATTCGCTCCGGGTGCCAGCCGCGGCGCCACTCCTCGCCCATCGTGGGGTTCTGGGTGCAGCGGATCGGCGACATCGTCATGTCGCCGGAGATGCAGATGTTGCAGCCGATGCACTCGCGGATCTCCTCGACCCGCCCCTCGTCGATCTTGCGCGGCAGGAACGGATCGGCGATCGACGGCCGGGCCGCGCCGATCAGGTCGAGCACGCCCTTGCGGACCATCGCCGCCATCGCATCCGGTGACGTGAAGCGACCGACACCGACCACCGGCTTTGGCGTGATCGCCTTGACATTGGCCACGAACGGCTGCTGCGCGCCTTCCTCGGCGAACCGCGAGGTCCGGGAATCGTTGTCCCATCCGCTGAGCGTCAGGTCCCACAGGTCCGGCAGCTCGGCCATCAGCCCGATCACGTCCTCGACTTCCTCGCGGTGCAGCCCCGCGTCGCCCAGCATCTCGTCCATGCTGATACGGACTGCAATGCCGCAACGGTCGCCCACGGCGTCCTTGGTATCCTCGACCAGCTCGCGCAGCAGCCGGGCACGGTTCTCGAGGCTGCCGCCATACTCGTCGTCGCGCTGGTTGAACCGGCGCGACAGGAAGTGCTGCGGCGCACCGAAACCGTGTGCCGCGTATACGTAGACGATGTCGAAGCCGGCCTTCTTCGCCCGCAGCGCGGCGTTGCGATGCCAGCGGCGCAAATTCCGGATGTCCTCCCTGTCCATGGCGCGGGCCTGAACCGGATCGTTGGTGAAAGTGATGATCGGCATGTGCGACGGGCCCAACGGGATCTCCCGCGTATAGAAATTCGGCCCGTTCATGCCATTATAGGCCAGCTCGATCCCGGCCAGCGCGCCATGCTCGTGCACGGCTTCGCACATGGCCACCAGGGGCGGCAGGTCGCGATCGTCCCACAGCCGGATCTCGATGAACGGCGTGATCTCGGACGTGTGGTGGATTTCCGCCTGCTCGGTGCAGATCACGCCCCAGCCGCCCTCGGCCTTGACGCGGCGCAGCTCGACCATGCCCGACGGGTCGCGGTAGCCCATGCCGTTGCAGTGCGGCACCTGGTAGAAGCGGTTCGGCGCCGTCACCGGCCCGATCGGCACCGGCTCGAACAGGATGTCGTATCGCGCGTCGCGGGCCATATCTCCCCCCGTCTGTCGTGCTCGGCCGCCATCATGCCACGGCACGGCAGATCGCATCGAACGCTCGCAGGTTCGCCCTGTCGAGCGCGTCGTCGAGCGGCACCGGCTGCGCCGACAATTTCACGATCACCGTATCCGTCGCCGGATCGATATAGAGCCACTGGCCGTGTATCCCGATGGCGCAGAACGCGCCGGCGGAATTACCGATCTGATACCATTTGCTGCGGTAGCGCCCGTCCGGCAGCAGGCTGACATAGGCGGGATCGCCGCGCAGCCACGCCGCCCGATCGCCATCCGTGCGGATATCGCCGACCCACCGGCGCGGCAGGATCTGCCGTCCGCCGGCTGCGCCATCGTCACGCATCATGGCCCCGAACAGCGCAAGATCCCGGGCCGTCGCACAGATCCCGCCGGCCGTGCGCGGCGCGCCGAGCCGATCCACCGTCATGTAGGCGCCGGCGCCCTGCAACGGCTGCCAGATCCGCTCCGACAGCAGCTCGGCCACCGTTTGCCCTGAGGCGACCTCGATCAGCCAGCCGAGGAAATCGGAGTTGGGGGAGACATAGTGGAACGCCGCGCCATGCGGCCCGCCGGCCCGCGGCAAAGTCACGAGAAAGCTCTTCAGGTCGGGCGGGTGGGCGGGATCGCGCACCGGGTTCCAGCCGGTCGCCTCGCGGTAGCGCGCGAAGTCGCCCTCCGGCTCCAGATAGGTTTCCTCGAACGCGACATCGACCGTCATGTCGAGGATGTGGCGCACGGTACAGTCCCCGTAAGCACTGCCGGCAGCCCCGGGGATGTAGTGGACGGCCGGGGAATCGGGCTCCAGCAGGCCGTCCTCCACCAGCACGCCCGCAAGGCAGGCCGTGATCGACTTGCTGACCGAGAACACGATGTGCGGACAGTCGGGGCGGTAGCCGGGATCGTACCATTCGCACAGGATCCGGTTGCCGCTGAGAACGAGGAAGGCGTCGGTGTCGCTCTCGGGAAGGAAACGACCGAGCGTCGTCTCGGCGTCCCCGGCGCCCACGAAGGAAACCTCGGAGAGATCCTGAAAGTCGCGCGTCAACGGATCATCCGACGGGTGCGCGCCGGCGATCTCCGCGGTCGGCAGGAGCTCCCGCACGTGGTGGAATGCCCAGCGGCTGTGCGGTGCGGCCCGCCAGTTGGAAAGGTCTGTCGTCGGGTCCCTTTGCCGGAATTCGCCCTGCATGGTCGCGCCGCCCGATCAGAGGCTTGGCCGGCCGGCCGCGTCCGCGAACCACGGGCCCACTGCCGTCTCGTACGCCATCGCGGCGCGGAACACGTCGGCATCGCGGTAGGTGCGGCCGACGATCTGGATGCCGGTCGGCACCCCATTGCGCGCCCGGCCGGACGGGACCGTAATGACCGGGCAGCGGCTCAACGTGTTGAACGGCGCCGTCATCACCCACCCCAGCATCGGATCGACCGGCCGCCCGTTGATCCGGACCTCGTCCCGCGACTGGTCGAAATCGGCCGAGACCGCGGGCAGCGCCGTGGTCGGACAGATGAACACGTCGTGCTTTTCCAACATCGGCCCGAAGGTCCGGTACATCTCGGCCGCGACCTCCAGCGACCAGACGAAATCGGTCGCTTTCGAGATCCGGCCCTTCTCGGCGAAGGCCCTGGCATAGGTCGTCATTTCGTCCACGTGTTCGTCGAGAATTTTCGCCACCCACGCGCCGAACAGATGTTCGAGATAGGCGAGCGCGGCCCTCTGCACGTCCGCGGTCCAGCCGAGGTCGACCTCCTCGACCGTGGCGCCGAGCGACCGGAAAACGTCGAGCGCGATTTGCGTGTTCGTCGCGACCTCCCGGTCCACTTCGTAATTGCCGAGGTCCATCGAGTAGGCAATCCGCCAGCCCTTGACCGGCTTGTAGGTCTGCGGCAGGCGCAGCTTCGGGCGCAGGGTCGAGATATCCGCCGGGTGCGGGCCGCTGATCACGTTCTGCAGCAGGATCGCATCGGCGACGGTGCGGGCCAGCGGACCGGTGTGGCAATAGAAATCGAGGTTGAAGGGCGGGTCGTCCGGGTTCCGACCATAAGGCGGCTTGAAGCCGACGAGGCCGCAGATCGAGGCCGGGATACGGATCGAACCGCCGATGTCGGAGCCGGTGGCGATGGCCGACGTGCCTGCGGCGAGCGAAGCGGAAGATCCACCGGAAGAGCCGCCCGGCGTGAACTTGCGGTTCCACGGATTGGTCGTAACGCCCCACAGCCGCGAATGGGTGTAGCCGGCGCAGCAAAACTCCGGCGTCGCGGTCCGCGCGTGCACGATACCGCCGGCCCGCAAAATACGCTCGTTGATGGGCGAGGTGCGGTCTGCGATGTAGTCCTTGTAGATCAGCGAGCCCGTCGAGGTCGGCTTGCCCCTGATGTAGCTTTCGTCCTTGATGGCGATGGGCAGCCCCTCGAGCGCACGGACCCGGGCATCCGGCTTCATGAACTTCGCCTCAGCCTTCCGGGCCAGCGCCAGCGCCTCGTCGAAATGGGTGTAGGTGAACGCCTTGATCCCGCCATCGACCGCCTCGGCCCGCGCGATCACGGCCGTCATCAGCTCGACCGGCGACAGCGCGCGGCTGCGGAACAGGCGGGCAGCCTCGGTGGCAGGCAGATAGCAGAGGTCGAGGTCGGACATGGGCTGAATACGTCCTCGCTGTCTTGCCTTCGGTTTCACTCGTGCAGCGCGGCGGCGATGGCGGTGACCGCGGCAAGGAAGGTCCGGCTTCGCGCCGGGGATCGGAACTCCGGCCAGCTGGAAAGCTTTACCGTGACCATCTCGTGGTCCGGATCGATGTGGATCACCTGGCCGAACACGCCGCGCGCCATATAGGCACGTTTTCCCGGCTCCGGGATCCAGAATTGGTTGCGGTAGGCGCCTCGCGGCAACACCTCGGTAAAGGGCGGGCCGAACAGCGCAGGATCGCCGATCCGAGTATCCTCGATCCAGGCCGCCGGCACAACTTGCCGGCCGTCGGCCGTGCCGCCTGCCAGATGGAGCTGGCCGAACCGCGCGTAGTCACGCAGCGTTGCGTTGAATCCGCCATTAGCCAAGGCATACCCGGCCGAATCCACGGTGAAGCACGCGCTCTCCTCTGCCCCCATCGGCGCCCACAGCTCGCGCCCGACCAGCTCCGCCAGCCGCGTGCTGGTCGCCCGTTCCATGCAGTGGGCCAGCACGTCGGTCTCGATCGACTTGTAGCGGAAGATCTCGCCGTGTTCACGATCGCGGACCGTCAGCCCGAGAATTTGGTCCCACATGCACGCAGGCGCATCCCGTCGGCCGCAATTGGGCTTCCAGCCCGCGGCGATGTCCGACAGGGCGATGTCGGAGGCGGGATCCTCGTAATCCTCTACGAAGCGGACGCCGCTGGTCATGTCGAGGACGTGCCGCAGGAGGGCGCCGTCCCATGCGGTCTCCGCCAGTTCCGGCAAATAGGCTGTGACCGGCCGGCCGGGGTCGAGCTGGCCGCGCCCGACCAGGATTCCGGCGACCGTGGCGGTGATCGATTTGGCGACCGACTGCGAGAGGTGCAGCGTGCGGTCGGTCATTCCGTTCAGGTAGCGCTCGCAGACGACCGCCCCGCGATGCAGGACGATGAAACCGTCGGTGAAATCCTCGTACAGCCAGTCGGCGACGGTCAGCTTGCGGCCGTCGTCGGCCGCGAAGACGACGGCACCCAGATCGCGGTCGTCACAGGGCAGCTCCCACACCGGGCCGCGCCCCCGCCATACTTCGACAGTCGGCACGATCTCCCGCACGTGCTGGAAAGACCACCGATTCCATGGTGCACGGTCCCAATCCGTGCGCGGCGCGCGGAACTCGCGCGCAACCGGAAAGCCGTGCATGATCCTGGAAACCGTCATGTCTCCACAAGCCTGCCCATACGACAGCCCGGGGACGGCGAGTCCCCGGGCTCCCGCCGGACCCGCCTATTTCAGCAGGTTGGTCCAGATCTTGGTGTAGAGTTCGTTCACTTCCTGCGGGCAGGGCGGAACGAAGACCGGCTTGTACCAGCTGGGCGCCTTGATTTCCGGTGCTTCCGCGAAGTCCGCCGGCAGGAACTTCTCGCTGCCGTCGATGGCGTTGGCGTATTTCGCGAAGTCGGAGATCAGCGCCGCATTCTCCGGATCCATTATGAAATTCTGGAACAGCTTCGCGTTCTCGACGTTCCTGGCGTCTTTGAGCACCACGACATTGTCCATCCAGGTGCCGATGCCTTCCTTGGGGTAGCCATAGGCGACCGCCGGGTTGGACAGCCGGGCCCGCATCGAGGCACCGTTCCAGTTGACGCCGGCATGGATGTCTTCCTTGCCGAAGCGCTCGACATTGCCGTACTCCATCGACAGCCAGTGCTTCTTGGCCGCCGTCAGCATGTCGCTGACTTCCTTGAGCTGCTCCCGGTTGCTGTTGCAGTAGGGGAAGCCCTTGTAGAACAGCGCGGCGTTCATCACGTCGTTCATCTCCGGCACCACGTTGATCTTGCCCTTCAGCTCGTCCGGTGGATCGAAGATGACAGCCCAGGTGTTGATGTCGCCCTTGTAGGTCTTGGTGTTGACGGTGACGCCCGTAGTACCCCACTGCCAGGGCACGGAGTAACTCCGGCCCTCGTCGAAATAGACGTCGACCCACTTCTTGCTCAAATTCTTGAAGTTGGGCATCTGGTTTGGATTGGTCTCGAGCAGCAGCCCCTCGCCGATCATGATTTTCACCATGTAGTCGGACGGCACAACGATGTCGTAGCCGTGGCCGCCGGCCTTGATCTTGGCCAACATCGAGTCGTTCGAATCGTAGTCCGACAGCGTGACCTTGACATTGTGGTCCTTCTCGAACTTCTCGATCAGTTTCGGGTTGGTGTAGTTGCCCCAGTTGAAGATGTTGAGCTCGCCTTCCGCGGCCGACTGCCCTGCGGACAGCAGCAGTCCGGTAGACGCCAGCGCAGCGATGAGGGTTTTTTTCATTGGAGGTTCTCCCTACTGATTTGGTTCGCGAAATCTTACTTCCGTCTGCGGCTCAAGAAGAAGAACAAAGTGACGAGTAGCGCAGACACCAGAAGGAATAGCGAGGACACCGCGTTCATCTCGGGCGTCACGATGCGGCGCAACTGCCCGATGACGTAAAGCGGCAGCGTGTCCTGGCCCGGACCGGCAACGAAGAGGGTGATGACCACGTCGTCAAGCGAAATCACGAAGGCCAGCATGGCGCCGGCCAGAATGCCCGGAAACAGCAGCGGCAACGTCACGTAACGGAATGTCTGCCAAGGCGTCGCGTACAGGTCGGCGGCGGCTTGCTCGAGCGTCAGGCTCATGTCCTCGAGCCGGGCACGGATTGGCATGTAGGCGAAGGGGATGCAGAAGGCGGTGTGGGCAGCCAGCAGATAGCCCATTCCGGTGTAACCGGTGAAACCCTTGATAATGGCGAAGAAGATCAGCAGGGCGACGGCGGTGACGATCTCGGGCACCATCAGCGGCTGGTTGATCAGCGCGTAGATGAAGGTCAAACCGCGGTAGGGCGGGGTCCGCGTCGTGGCGAGCGCGGCCATCGTCGCGGCGACCGTCGACACGATCGTCGCGAAAGACGCCACCTGCAGAGAGCGGACCGTCGCCTGCCGAATTTCGCGGTTATTGATGGCGCTCTCGTACCAGCGCCAGGAGAAACCTTCCCAGACCGCGATCGAATTGCCGTCGTTGAACGAATAGATCACCAGCGTCACCATCGGCGCGTAAAGCATCACGAAACACAAGATGGCGACGGTTGTAAAACCGCGCTGCTCGCGGACGGAAAAGCGGCCGCGCGGCGCCGCGACGGCGCGGTCAGCCATACTCCCCTCCCTTGCGCGTCGTGCTGCGCACGTAGACGATGAGCGCGACCATGACCAGCGACATCAGGGTCAGCGACAAGGCCGATCCGAGCGGCCAGTTGCGGCCCTGGCCGAACTGCAGCTCGATCAGGTTGCCGAGCATCATGTTCTTGCCGCCGCCGAGCACGCGCGGCGTGACGTAGGCGCCGAGCGACGGAATGAAGACCAGGATCGATCCCGCCACCACGCCCGGCCTGACCAGTGGGAAAATGACATGGCGCAGGACCCGCCAGCGCGTGGCATAGAGATCGTAGCCCGCCTCCACCAGCCGGAAATCGAGCTTTTCGATGCTGGCATAGAGCGGCAATACCATCAGCGGCAGGTAGACGTAGAGCAGTCCGACGGCGATGGCGAAATCGGTGTACAGCATCTGGATGGGCTCCCCGAGAACACCGATTCGTATCAGCGCCACGTTGACGACGCCCTCGTTGCGCAGGATCTCCATGATCGCGAATGTCCGGATCAGCAGGTTCGTCCAGAACGGGATCGTGATCAGGAAGAGCCAGATGTTGCGGGTGCGCTCCGGTCGCGTGGCGATAAAGTAGGCGGTCGGGAACCCGACGAGGAAGGCAAGGAACGTGGCGAGAAAGGCCAGCCGCAGGGAGCGCAGGAAGATGGACAGATGCGCATCGGCGAACGAGACCGTGTCGTCAAAGATGTCGCGCTCGAGGAACACGTTGAACCACGCGTCGGACGACAGCTCCCAGATGACGCCGGCATAGTTGCCCTTCTGGAGGAATGAGTAGACCAAGACGATAAGAAGCGGGCCGGCCGCCGCGGCGCCGATGATCGCCAGCGCGGGCGAAAGCAGGAACCAGCGGTTCCGCGCAGTCTGGCGCGCCGCCGTCCGACCGGCCAGTTCGCCGGTCGTCCCACCGCGCAGCACAGCCGGTTGAACGGTCACCCGCTCAGTCCTTGAGGATCTGGACCGCATTGCGGGCGATCTCGACCGCCAGCCGCTCGCCGGCCCGGAAGTCTTCCGCGTTGTCACGGATGTTCTGCATGCGCACGACGAACGGCACATCGCCGTCGAGCCGCAGATGGTAGTGCGTGTCGGTGCCGAAATAGACGACGTTCTCGAGCCGTCCCGACAACGGCGCCTCGCTGCCGCCGCGCGCCAGCCGGGCGTGTTCCGGGCGAATGACAACGGTCACCCTGCCGTCCGGCGCCACCCCCTCGGGCGCCGTTGCCCGCACAGTCCGGCCCGACGATAGCCGTACCGTCGCCTCGCCATTGGCGGCGGACACGATCTCGGCCTCGAGGAAATTGGTCTCGCCGATGAAATTGGCCACGAACCGCTCCGCGGGGTGGTCATAGATCGCCCGCGGCGAGCCGACCTGCAGGATGCGCCCCTGGTTCATGACCGCGACCCGGTCGGACATCGTCAGCGCTTCCTCCTGATCGTGGGTCACGAAGATGAAGGTGATGCCGGTCTGGTGCTGCAGGCGTTTCAGCTCGATCTGCATCTCCTTGCGCAGCTTCAGGTCGAGCGCCGAGAGCGGCTCGTCGAGCAGCAGGACCTTCGGATGCGGTGCCAGCGCCCGGGCCAGGGCCACCCGCTGCTGCTGTCCGCCAGAGATCTGGCTGGTCTGGCGGTGCTTCAGTTCCGACATGCGCACGAGCCGAAGCATGTCGTCGACCGCACGCCCCACCTCGTTCTTTGGCTTACCCTGCATCTTCAGTCCGAAGCCGATGTTGTCGGCGACCGTCATGTGCGGAAACAAGGCATAGCTCTGGAATACCGTGTTGACCGGCCGCCGGAACGGTGGCAGCGCCGAGATGTCGGTCCCGTCCAGCAAGATCGCCCCGGCGGTGGGATGGTCGAACCCGGCGATCAGGCGCAGCAGCGTGGTTTTGCCGCACCCGGACGGGCCGAGCAGGGTGAAGAACTCGTTCTCGCGAATGGCCACCGAAACATCGTCCAGGGCGACCACCCGATCCTCCCCGGCCCCGAAGATCTTGGTGACACCTTGCACCTGGACCGCCGTTCGACGGCTCTCGCCGGCGGATACGGCGGCCACATCCGCAACCATGCTTTCGACCACCTCGCACTCCCTGCCTGCGCCTGTTTGCGCTTCAGGATAGGCAGGCACGAGGTTGTTGCCAACCGATTTGGCCGCCGGGCCAGGGGCGCAGGTACCTGGTTCGCGGTCGTCCGCGCCCTAGTCGCAGCAGCGTTCCTGCAGGTTGTTCCCCAGGCTCAACAGGAACATCAGGCTCTTCTGCGAGTCCGGCTTGGACAGCAGCGACAGGGTCGACCAGACGCCACCGGCTGGCCGGGCATCCGCGGTCTGCCGGACAGCGTCCTCCATTGCCCGGGTGGCACCCTCCGCAAAACGGGACAGGTTATCGCTCCCCAGCGTGTTGACCATCTGCTCGAAGAACGCGAACAGCCGGTCGACGATGTTGTCGGTCGAGGCCGATCGCGCCGTGTGGAGAAGCGCGACCAGGTCGAACAGGGTGTTCAGCGCCCCGATCCGGTGCAGCTCCGACAGCCGGTCAAGCGCGGTATGGATGGCATCCCTGGTAGTCTCGTCATTGAGCCGGTCAAGGACCTCCAGAGCGTTCGAGCCGGTCACGGCGATCCGTTCGACCATAGCGTCCGTCAACGCCTCGCGGGCCGCCAGGATCAGCCGGGCGGTTTCGTCCTGCGGTAGGTTCGAGAGCACCTGTGCGTGTTCGGTCATCTCCACCTCCTCACAAAAGCCCGCGGGCCGACAGCCAGTACAGGCGGTTGTAGGCCAGCTTGAACCAGTGCAGCATCTGCGACGGCGGCCCGGGGTTGGGCGGCGTGGTGTAGTTGAACCACACATAGGTGCCGCTGTTCATGCCGGTCTCTACAAAGCAGAAGACCTTGCCGTCGTAGTTGCGGGCCCACTGCCCCTCGCTGACCAGCGACGAGATGTTGTCGATGATCGTATCGGCCTCGAAATGGGCGGTGGAGCCGGCCTTGGAGATCGGGATGTTGGTGGTGTCACCGACCACGAAGACGTTGGTCGAGCCCTCGCGCAGCAACGTTTCCCGGTCCGTCGGCACCCAGCCGCCGGCGCCGAGATCGGAATCCGTGATGACCTGGGCCCCGGTATGCGGCGGTATGACCACCAGCATGTCGTAGTCCAGGGTCGAGCCTTCCTCGGAGGTGACGGTCTTCTTCTTGGGGTCGATCTCCTTGGTGTTGAAGAAGGTCTCGGACTTGATGCCGAACCGGTCGAATTCAGGCGCCGCCCAGTTGGCGACGGGTTCCAACGTGTGCAGGCGGCCGACCGGATAGGTGTAGGTGATCTCGGTCTTGTCCATCAGGCCCCGTTCCTTCAGGTAGTCATAGAGCATGAAGGTGATCTCGAGCGGGGCGACCGGGCATTTGTGCGGGACGTTGACGTTGACCACGATCTTGCCGCCGTCGAATTGGCGCAGCGCGTCGCGCATCTTGCGCGCGCCCTCGAGGTCGTAGAACCAGTGCGCACCCTCTTCCATGCCAGGGATCTGGTCGGGCCGGATGCGCGAGCCGGTGGCGATCACGACATAGTCGTAATCGAGGATCATTCCGGATTCGCAGGTAACCTTGTTATTGTCGACGTCTATGTTGGTCACCGGGTCGATGTGGAAGGTCACCCGGCGATCCAGGACCTTGCGCTGGTCCCGGAACAATTCGGATTCGCGGAATTTGCCGAACGGCAGGTACAACAGGCCCGGCTGATACATGTGCCTGTCGGTATTGCCGAGCATGGTGATGCGGACTTCGCCCGACCGCAGCTCGTCGCCGAGCTGTCGGCACAGGCCGTTTCCGACAATGGTGCCGGCGAGTCCTCCGCCGACGATGACGATGTGTTTTGCCATAGCATTTGCCTCCCTTGTGAATGCCGGCGTTTTCCCATCGCCTCTCTTTTTCGCCATTCCCCTCGCGTTATTTCGCCTTGCGGACGACGATGCTGTCGTAGCCCTCGCAGTGCTCCACCCCGACCATCTCGTGGCCGACCTTGGCAACCCATTCGGGAATATCCTTGGCGGAGCCCTTGTCCGACGACCAGACCTCGATTTCGTCGCCCACCTCGATCAGCTTGAGCCCTGCGATCAGCTCCATGAGCGGACCCGGGCAGAATGCGCCGCGCGCATCGATCTTGGTGCGTTGAGGCATTGGTCGATCCTCTCCGGTTGCGGCGTTTAGAGCGTTACGAACTGCCCGCCCTCGGCCTCGGACAGGAACTTGGTCAGGCCGAGCGCCTCGTCGAACAGGCCGTCCACCAGTCTGTCCTCGCTCCAGCCGGTGATATCGAGCGCCATCGAGCAGACGTACATCTTCAGGTCACCGAGCATCTTGCCCTGCTCGAAGAGCTGCATCGCATCGGGCGCGCCCTTTTCGACCAGCAGGCGGGAAAATTCGCCGCCACGGTAACGCGGTTCGGGCGACGCTTGCCTGTCGAAAGCGAACAGCGCGTTCATGCTGACGAAGACATGGACGGCCCGGTCCGAGACCGCGCCGACTGACGCCATCATGGCCGCCATCTGGATCTTCTCGTGCTCGCCGGAGCACAACAGGATGAACAGGGGCTGCGCGGTCATCGATTAACCCGTTCGTTTGCATGCGCTCAATTGGAGGCGCCCATTCTACGCATTTTTTTGCGTAGAATGGAACCGAAAAAACAACAGTGAGTGTCGGGACTTTCGGCGCAGCTATTTCTTCGAAGGGGACTTGGCCTTCTTTTTCGGTGCACGGGTTGCCCGTTCGGCGATGTCCGCGAAGCCGTCGCCCAGAGTCGGACGCTCTTCCCTGAAGAACAGGCCCAATGCGGGCGCGTCGGTGCACGTGGCTTGTTCCATTGCCGCCAGGCGGTCCGTCGGATCATGGTCCGCCGGCAGATCGCGCACGCGTATGTCGAGATTCGAATAGGTCATCTCGGTCTTGTCGAACGTCACGCAGGGCGACAGGATGTGCAGGTAGGAAAACCCGCGATGCGCGATCGCCTGCGCGATCATGTCGGACAGGTGGTGTGGCCGTCCCGCATAGGCCTGGCCGACCCAACCGGCCCCGTAGGACAGCAGCATCATCAGCGGATTCAGGGGCTGGTCGTGGCTTTCATAAGGTGTCGAAGGCGTGACGAACCCGTAGACCGAGGTCGGCGACGTCTGGCCCTTGGTCAGCCCGTAGACGCCGTTGTCGAACACCATATACGTGATATCGACATTGCGCCGCGCTGCGTGCGGGATATGGCCGCCGCCGATCGCGAAGGCATCGCCGTCCCCGCCCACGGCGATCACCGTCAGCTTTTCGTTGGCTACCTTGACGCCGGTTGCGACCGGCAGGGTGCGGCCGTGCAGGGTGTGAAGGCCGTAGGTGTCCATGAAGAACGGGAAGCGCGAGGCGCAGCCGATGCCCGAGACGACGACGGCATCCTTAAGTGGAACATCGAGGTGGTTCAGCGCGACGGCGACGCCCTCCGCGACGCTGAAATAGCCGCATCCGGGACACCATGTGGGCAACGAGCGCGACCGGTAGCGCAGATGCCCGTCGCCGCGGACCTGCTGAAGCTTGTCTTCGAGATAGACGGGTTTGAGCGGTTCGGTCATGGTTCTTCTCCCTCGCCTCAGGCGGCCCTGGCCTGCGCCAAACGCCGGACCTCCGCCAGAATTTCCTCAACCTGCATCGGCGCGCCGGTCGCCCGGTTGAGCCGCGTAACGGGGCGACCAAGGGCGCCGGAGATCAGGTTCGCGAGTTGCCCTTCGTAATTGAGCTCCGGCACCAGAACGGCGCTGCAGTCGTCCATGAAAGCCGCGATTTGCTGCTCCGGCAGGGGCGACAGCATCACCACCTTCATCGCAGAACACCGAATGCCGTCGGCTTGTGCGGCGAACATCGCCTCGAGGATTTCGCCGAAGGTCGAGCCCCAGCCCAGGATACCCACATCGATCGGCCCTTCGTCGCCGAAGCGCTTGCAGATCGTAAAATCCGGATGTTTCAGGGCGGCCTTGAGCTTTTCGTGCCGTTTCAGGCTCATCGCCATATGATTCTCGGGCAGATCGCTGGGCTTCCCGAGTTCGTTGTGCTCGAGACCCGTTACCGTATGCATGCCGCCCGCGTCGCCCGGCAGGGCACGCGGGCTGACATGGTCGTCGGTCCTCTGGTAGCGCTGGTAGATGCCATCCCCGCGCCGCGCGTCCATCCCCTTGTTGAGGTTGGGTGCGAAGGGGTTCTTTGCCGGTGGCACGACGGTTTCATAGCGATTGGAGAGATACAGGTCCATCAGGACGATGACGGGCGTCTGGTACTGTTCGGCCATCTCGAAGGCCTTGCCGGCGGTACGGTAGCAGCCGTCGACATTGGTCGGTGCCAGCACGATGCGCTGTGCATCACCGGCACCGCCGAACACCGCCATGTTGAGGTCGGACTGCTCGGTCTTCGTCGGCATCCCGGTCGACGGGCCGCCCCGCTGGCTGACGAACACCACCGACGGGATCTCACCCATGACGCCGAGCCCCAGCATCTCGGCCATCAGCGCAAGGCCCGGTCCCGAGGTCGCCGTCGCCGCGCGCGCGCCGGTATAGCCGGCGCCGATGGTGGCGGAAATCGCAGAGATCTCGTCTTCGGTCTGCAGCACGCGACCGCCGTGCTTGGGAAGCTCTGCGGCGAGGCGTTCCAGGATCGTCGTCGCCGGCGTGATCGGGTAGCCAAAAAACGTGTCGAGCCCGGCATCGATACAGCCGCGCACGATGGCCCCGTTACCGGTCATCATGGTGGCCGTCTCGCCCTTGTCGGCGTGGACGGGCTCGCCCAGGCTACCCTGGTCCAGCTTGAAGACCCTTTTGCCGACCTCGTACGCGGCATCGAAGGCGGCGGTGTTGCTGGTCGTCACTACTGGCGCCTTGCGCCGGAACTTGGCCGCGATCACCTTGCGGAAGGCCTGCGGGTCGATATCGTAGAGCGCGGCGAGATACCCGAGGATGACGATGTTGCGCGAGCGCGCCGAACTGGTCGCCCGCTCGGAAATCTCGCGCTGGTTCAGGCCGTAGGGAAGCTGTGTCGGGCGGATATGCGCCGTGATGTGTGCCCCCTCGGGCTGGCGCACGATGGGCGATGCCTCATATATGACCGCGCCGTAATCGCACACCTCGCCGACATGCGGGATCGCGTAGCTGTCGTCGAGGGAGACCAGCACGTCGGAATGTCGCTTCAATGAATAGGCCTGCTCGGTGGTTACCCGCACGCGCGAGATGCACTTGCCGAAGCCGCGGATCTCGGCCGGATAAATGTCGAAGGCGATGACCTTGTAGCCGAGCGCCGCCATCGCGCGCTTCAGGATGTCACCGGCCGCGATGGTGCCGTCGCCCGCCGATCCGATGATGGCGAACTGGATATCCGTGCCCTCGCGTTTCTGCGCCATGGCCTAGTACTCCCAGAACGGCGAATGGATGTGGCCGTCACGGCCGACATGGAGGCGCTCGTCTCCGGCGCCCTTGAAGGTCTCGCTCGCGCCCGTCACGTTGCGTGCCGCCACCTCACCCATTTGGCGGACATTTGTCCACCCGTAGTAGAAGCGGTACTCGTTGTCGGCCGCCGACCAGATCTGGCACACGTCGCCGGCCGCCCAGATGTGCTTGTCCGTGGTCTGAAGCTGCGGATCGACGAGCAGCCCGCGCTCGATATCGACTCCCGAACCCAGCATGAACTCGGCCGTCGGCACCAGCCCGTAGAACGGCATCACGACGTCGCCGTCCACACTGTCGCCACCCTCGAAGATGACGCGGCGCGCCGGCTTGCCGGCCGCACCTTCCTCGATGGCGATGGGCCGTACGCCGTCCATCACCTCGAGCCCCATATGCTCCAGCGCGGCGATGAAGCCGGCGCGTTCGTCAGCTTCGGTGCGATGCGGCCAGAACGTGTAGTCGTTCGCCAGCAGCATGACCCGGTAGCCGACATCGATCAGCGTGCGCGCGAGGTCGAGTCCGATCATATCGCCGCCCAGCATGATAACGGTGCCGCCCTTCGGCAGGGCGCGATACGTGGTCATCGCCGACTCGAAGGAATGGAAGCCGTGCATCAGCCCGTAATACTCGCTCAACTCCTCGGGCAGGTAGCCTCGCCCGCCCGCGCAGACCAACAACTGGTCGTAATGCATCACCTCGTTGTGGGCGAAGGTGATGCTGCGCGAGCGGCCATCGACGTCGGTCACCCGGCTGTTGCGCCGCAGGATGATGCGATTGTCGTCGTAATATTCCGGGGGGTGCACGAGGATCTCGCGCCAGTCGTGGCAGCCGCGGAAGACGCGCGGCAGATCGTACCGATTGTAGAACGGCAAGCTGCTCATGGTGATGATTGTGATGCGGCTGTCCGGGTCGTGCTCGCGCAGTGTGATCGCGGCGCCGTTGCCGGCGCTCCCGTTGCCGATGATGACGTTGTGGGTCGCGTCGGTCATCGCTCAGATATCCTGTGTTACGAACTCGTTGCGCGTGATGCTGATGCATTTGGTCGGGCACACCATGAAACAGGCGCCACAGCGAATGCATTCGTTGTTGTCGATCCAGATAGCGCCCACCTCGTCCCACTCCTGGGTCTCAAGCAGCTTTCCATAGGTGCCGTCATCGCGAATCTCAACGCCTTCGACCAGCTTGATGCAGTTTTTCGGCGCGACCTCAATGCAAGCTCGGCAATAGATGCAGTTGTCGACGTCGATCTGGTACTTCAGATTGCACAGGTAGCAGCGCTTCGATTCCGTCGCCGCCAGAGTCTCGTCGTAGCCCGTCTCGACCTCCTTGGTCAGCTCCTTGTTCCGTTCGGCCAATGGTGCCGTCGGCATGTGCTGCCGTTCGATGAAATCGAAGCTGCGTTCCCGCAGCGGGCTATCGACCGGCTCGATGCGGACGACCTGCCGGCGGCGCTGGCGTCCCATCAGCCAGGTATCGATACCGGCGGCCACGCGGCGCCCGTTGCCAACCGCCTCGATGATCGTGGTTGGCCCGGTTACGTAATCGCCGGCAGCGTAGACGCCCTTCCGCGACGTCCGGCCACTCTCGTCAGCCTTGACGCTGCCCCAGCGGTCGAGCTCCAGCTTGATGTCGAGGTAGTCGTTCACGGTCCGCTGGCCGATGGCGATCAGCAACGTATCGCATGGCTCGAAGAACTCCGATCCCTCGATTGGGATCGCTTGGCGCCGCCCGTTCTCGCGCCATCCGCCGAGACGGTTCTGCACGAATTCGATGCCGCGTAGGCGACCGTCGCCGTCGACGAGTAGCTGCGCGGGCGACCGCAGTCCCTTGATGCGGATACCCTCGCGCTTGCATTCGAAGATCTCGTCCTTGGTGACGGGGATGTATTCCTCGGCCGTCCGGATGTGGATCGTCACCTCGTCGGCGCCTAACCTCTTCGCCACCCGGGCACAGTCCAGCGCGGTGAACCCGGCGCCGACTACCGCGACGCGCTTGCCGACGGCCTTCTTCTCTCCTCGGTGCTGGCCCATCAGGAAATAGAGCCCGTACTCCACTCCCTTTATCGATTCCGGATCATCCTTCCCGACACCGCCCTGCAGGGGCAGCGTCACCGATGCCATGCTACCGGTGGTCAACAGAACGGCGTCGAACTCCTTGCGCAGCTTGGCCAGCGGCATCTGTCCCTTGCCCTTGCCGATCTCGACGCCAGTGCGCAACTCGACACCCAGCCGCAAGGCGTTGTGCAGCTCAACCCGCAGGATGTCGCGAGGCAGGCGAAATGCCGGTATGCCGTAGCGCAGCATGCCGCCCGGGTCCGCTTCCCGCTCGAAGATCGTCACGTCGTGGCCCAGAAGCGACAGGTCGTGCGCCGCCGCCACGCCCGCCGGGCCGGCGCCGACGATGGCAACCCGCTTGCCGGAGGGGCCGTAGAGGCTCTCGGTGATCCGGTGCCCGACGTGTTTCAGGTCGCTGGCCGCGCGCTTTAGATGGCAGATGTTTACGGTCTCGCCATTGCCGGGCTGCGCATGGCGGCATACATCCTCGCACGGGCGCGAGCAGATGCGGCCCAGTATGCCGGGCAGGACGTTGGCCTCGCGGTTGATCTCGTACGCGCGGCCATACTCCTTCTCCATGATCGCCTGGATATAGCCGGGGATATTCGTTCCGGCCGGACACGCCGACTGGCATGGAATGTTTTCCCGCACCCAGCCGATATCGCGCGGATCATCGGAATACCAGACCGCATCTTCGTCGGAAGACTGCAAAGGCTGCGCCGCCTTGATCTTCTCTCCACCCCGCCGTTCTGACATTCACGCCCCCATGGTACGGTGCGTCAGAAGGCAGTGTCGCACCCGGCCGGCCCGGCCATGTCGGTTACAGTTCATTTCATGCCTCCCGGGCAATTCCTGCAAGCCCCTCGATATTGGCGCGGAGCGTCCGAAATCGTTTGACGACGGCATCGCCGAACAACGGGTCATCGCGTTGCCGCAAGCGGCCGTCGATCTCGACCCAGTCGTCGGCCGACAGAACTTCGGCCGCGGCCGGGAACACGCGTTCCTCTTCGAGCGCGATGTGATGACGGTACCGGCGGACGAAGCGGCGCGTCAGGTCGTGTACGGACTGGCGGTCAACCAGCTCCTCGGCCAGCACCTGCCGCATCGCTTCGGCCAGCTCCCGCGTCATCTCGGCGATCTGCCTGTGCTCCTCCTCCAGGTCGCCGACCAGCTGCGCCAGGTCTGCGTTCCGTGATTTCAGTATTCGGTAGATCAGATCCTCTTTCGGGTGGTGCACCGCGTCCGGGTAATCCAGGCAGTAGTCAATGACCATGCCGATGAGATCATAGTCCGGCCGCTCACCCGCAGCGAACACCGCCAGCTGGCGATCCAGCAGATCCAGCAGCTTCGAGAAATCCGCGTGTTCTTTGCTCAGCTGCCGCAGCGCCTCGGCCATCGCGTTTCCTTTCGCTCTTTCGCGTACGTCATTCGTGCTCAGAACATACGCGAATAGTGGATCGCGCGAAATTGACCTTTCTCAATCCGTACGCCGGCCGGAATGCCGAACCGGACTTGATGATTCGCCACCATCGTGAGAGATTCATGCGCTCTGTTCGACCGCTGACGACCATGGCGGAATCTGCCGGCGATGAGGGGAGGATATCGAAATGGTTGACTATGCCGCGGCGACAACGGAATTCCGCGTCGGGCGCGTTCTGTCGCGTTCGTTTTCAACCTTGTTCCGGAATGTCGTGCCGTTCGGGCTGCTGGCCCTGGTCATTTCCGCGCCACCCTATGTTTACGCTATTTTTTTCGCTATCCCGCCGTCTCTGGACCCCGCAAGCATGATGGAAACCAACCCGGTCATGGATATCATCATGTCGATCATACAGCTCCTGCTCGCATATCTTCTCACCGCCGCGCTGGTGTATGGGACAATCCAACATCTCAGGGGCCGACCCGTGAACGTCGGGGAGTGCTTCAGCAGGGGCATTTCCATGATATTTCCGGTACTCGGCGTGGCGATTGTATCTTTTATTCTGATATTTCTCGGTTTCGCGGCCCTGATCATCCCCGGTATCATTGTCGTGACCATGCTCTGGGTCGCAATTCCGGCCGCTGTGATCGAGCGTACGGGCCTCTCAGCCCTTCCGCGCAGCGCGGCGCTGACAAAGGGATACCGCTGGCGGATTCTCGGTCTCGGCATATCTCTCTTCTTCATCAGCTTCCTGCTGACGATACCGCTTGGGGCCATCAGCGGCATGATCGTCTTTTCCGCCATGAGCGGGAGCGCTTCCATTGAGACATCGATGACGATCCTCATGTCCGTCAACTGGATCATCGCCTCGTTCGCGGGCGCATTGTGGGCGGTGGCCTACGCGGTCAGCTACCACGATCTTCGCGTCGTCAAGGAAGGCGCCGATACCGAACAGATCGCGGCCGTGTTCGACTGACCGGCCTGCCCCCTATGCCTTGCGGTCGTGCTTACTCTCGCGGCGCTGGCCGAAGAGCATGCGGTTTTCCAGGTGCGCGCGCAGGGCGGCATAGAATGCCGCAAGGAATAGCTGCGGATCCACCTCCTCCACGCCCTGCCAGTCGATCTTGCGGCGGATTCGATTGCAGACCTCGGCCCGTGTTTCCTCGGCAGTGACGCCCTGCTGGCGCAGAACGGTCTCGAGCGTCTGTAGCTCGTATATGCCGTAGACCTCCAATTGCTCGCGGGTGAAGGTGTAGGCCGGCGATCCGGAATCGGCCGTCTCGGTTCCGGCGGTCGTGGCCAGCGCCATATCGGGCAGAAGCTGACTCTTCGGTGCCTTGATCACCCAGGTGCCGCCGACGATGTCGCCGGCACGCATGACGTCCTTGTTGAACAGCGGCATCAGCGTGAACAGGCTGGCCCAGATCAGGGCGAACAGAATCGCCCAGTTGCCGGCGCCGACACTGCTGGCGCTGGCCGCCAGACTGAGCGGCAGGAACAGCTCGACCTCCCGCATCAGGTTGCGGGCAAAGACGGATTCTGGGCGTAGCCGCCCGCCGTAACGGTCGATGACGCGCATCCGTAGCGCACGTTTCCCTGGGGTGGTGCCGTGCCAGCGTAGCTCGAAATAAGTAAAGTAGAAGTTGCGCAGTATGAAGAACGCCAGCAGGCCGAACGCCGCCTGCCAGCCGGACATGCCAACCACCACGGCCAGCGCCAACATCAAAAGCCCGAGGCCGAATATCACCCCGGCAATGATCATCAGATCGATGATCAGTGCGGTGACGCGATCGCTACGGCTGGCGAGCTCGAATCGCAGCGGCACGCCTTCGGGCGTCGTGACATCGCGCAGGTTCTTCGGACGCGGCAGCGGCGCGGCGTTGCCCGCTTCATTCATTGCGGCCATCGGCACGCTCCCGCCCGGCAAAGGTGAAATACAGCAGCCAGAGCAATAACATGGCGCCGCCGATCAGGTACCGCAACGCGGGGTTCTGTATGAGTTGCCGTCCGAACCCTTCGAGCAGCCCCGCGATCAGGAGCATCGCCACCGCCCCGATGGCGATCATGCCAGCCTTGCGGCCGCACCGCGCCAGATTGTCGAGCCGGCCGCGGCGCCCGGGAAAGGCGAAGGCACTGCCCAGCGAAAGCCCGGCCCCGCCGCACAGGATGACCGCCAGCAATTCGGTCGTGCCATGGATGCTGAGCCAGGCCACGAACTCGACCGTCAGACCGCGCGAGGCATAAAGCGCGACAAAGGCGCCGATCAACAGCCCGTTGTAGAACATCAGCAGGATCACCGGAACGCCGAGCGCGAAGCCGAGCGCGAAAGCCAGCATGCCGATCTGCGAGTTGTGCGTGAACAGGTAGGTTGCGAACAGGTAGAGCGACTCGAGCACACCGCCGCCGTCGTCGTAGAGCACCGCGCGCAGCGATTCCGTGTTCGCCGTGGGCGAGCGCCCGCCGGCCATGCCTTCGGAGACGAAGGTGTAGAACCAGTCGTTGTTGGACAGGGTGAGCAGACAGCCGACGGCAACCCCGAGACACATTGCGAAAGCAGCCGCCAGGACATTGTAGCGCGCATCGCGTACGGCCCGCGGGAACTGCCGGCCGAAGAACCGCATGACCCCGACGCCGAAGCTGCCACGCGCCCCGTAGACAAAGAAATACGCGCGCGCGGCAAGCCCTTCGAGGTACAACAGGACATTCCGGTCAAGAGTGATGGTGCGCGCCACCGACAGCGAAGATATCGTCGCCCGGTAGAGGTTCGGCAGACGGAACAGCTCTGCCGGCGTCAGCGACTGGATGCCCCGGGATTCGGCGCGCGCCAGGAGAGCTTCCAAATCGCGCCAGCTGTCCTCGCGCTCACGGCGGAACTCGTAGCTTTTCAGCCTGACCTCGGCCATCAGCCATACCTGTCCGGCATCAGATCAGCTCCTTGTTCTTGATCGCAAGATAGCGGTCGACGAGCTCCGTGCCCATTCTTTCACTGGGCGCCTCCATGCACTGCACGCCGAGACGCCGCAGCCGCTCGAATACGACCAGACGTTCGCGGGCGAAGTCGTCGGCGATGACCGAGCGGGTGACGTCCTCCAGCGTGCGCGGCGCTGCGTCGATCGTCCGGTCGATGTCGGGATCCCGCAGCGTTACGAACAGGACGACGTGGCGCGACGCCAGACGCGCGAGATTTTCCACCATCAGCTCCGCGGTCGTGGTGTCGACGAACTCGGTCTGCAGAATAATCAGCGAGCGCTGCTTCAGGCGCATCGTCAGTTCGGTGAGGCCGAGCGTAAAGTTGGTCTCGTCGGGCCGATACTCCAGCCGCGCCGACGTGCGCAGGAACTGATTGAAGTAATGGATGCCGCCGACCGGCTCGGCGTATAGCCGGGTCTGCGAGTCGAACCCGAAGAGACCGATCCGGTCACCGTGGCGCAGGCAGGCGTAACCCAACACAAGGGCGTTGTTGATGGCATGGTCGAGCTTCGGTAGTCCGCCCATGGGCTCGCTCATCAGGTGCCCCGTGTCGATCGCCATGACGATCTGGTGGTTTCGCTCGGCCCGGAATTCCTTGCAGACCAGCTCGCGATGACGGGCGGAATGCTTCCAGTCGATCGAGCGGCGGTCGAGGCCGGGCACGTAGTCGCGCAGCGAGTCGAACTCGGAACCGTCACCCTGCTGGTTCTGGGGCTTGATCCCCGTCGGCGCGTCCCAGGCGGTGAACCGGATCGCCGTGTTGCGGACGGCGCGCACGTTCGGGACCACCGGAATCTCAAGCGAGAGCTCCTCGATGCGCATTCGCTCCATCAGACCCATCGGGCCGCGCCAGCGCAGCCACAGCCGGTCGATGTGGGCCGCGCCGCGGCGCACCGGGCTCAGCGTCATGCGTGCTTCCGATGGCCACTGTGCCGCCAGGGTCGCGCGCAGCACGGGTGGCATTGCAAGGTTCGCGCTTGCATCGCACAGCAGCTCAACCTCGGTCGGAGGGGCCGCTTGCTCTGGCTGGAGCGTGACACGCAACGTATCGCTGCTGCCGGCATAAAGAACACTTGGCGACTGCATTTCGATCCGCAACGCACGCGGCGACAACGCACGCATCCCATCCAGCCCGGTCAGGAATATCGCCACCGCCAGCAGCGCGAAGCCGAAGGGCCACAGGTTCCCGTTCACAAGCACCGCCGCCATCGACAGCGGCACCGTGACCGCAAAGAGAAGAACCGCGCGTCCGGTCGGGCGCATCAGCGGGGCGCCGGGGTCTGGTCGAGGATCTGCCCGATAACGGTGTCGATCCACAGTCCCTCTATCTCGGCGCCGGGCGCCATCACGACACGGTGCCGCAGCGCCGGTGCGGCAATGAACTTGACGTCGTCGGGGATGACGTAGTCGCGCCCGCCGATCGCCGCGGTCGCGCGCGCGGCCGAGGCGAGCATGTTGGCGGCGCGCGGCGAGGCTCCGAACTGCAGCGATGGGTTCTCGCGCGTCGCCCGCACGATCGCAACGATATAGTTCACCATGTCGTCGGACAGACGAATGGTCTCGACGAACCGGCGCACGGCGATCAGGCTTTCCATGTCTGCCACCGGCTGGATTCCGAAATCGGCGAGTTTCGGCATGGCCGTGCTGTGCCCGTGCCGTGCGACGATGGCGCGCTCTTCGTCCTCGGACGGATAATCGAGGATGTGCTTGAACAGGAAGCGGTCGAGCTGCGCCTCCGGCAGCGGATAGGTGCCCTCCTGCTCGATCGGGTTCTGCGTCGCGATCACCATGAAGCCGTCGCCCAGCGGATAGGTCTCGCCGTCGATGGTCACCGCCCGCTCCTGCATCGCCTCCAGCAGGGCGGCCTGGGTCTTCGGCGGCGTCCGGTTGATCTCGTCGGCCAGCAGCAGCTGCGTGAAGACCGGGCCCTTGGTCAGGGTGAACTGGCTGGTTTGGAAGTTGAACAGATTGGTCCCGAGCACGTCGCCGGGCATCAGGTCCGGCGTGAACTGGATTCGCCCGAAATCCAGCGACAGCGCCGCGGCAAAGGTCTGTACCAGCATCGTCTTGGCGGTGCCCGGAACACCTTCGAGGATCATGTGCCCCTCGGACAGGAGACTGACCAGCAGCAGGTCGAGTGCGGTATCCTGCCCGATCACCGCCTTTTGCACCTGTTCCCGCAACTGCGTGCCGACCAGGGCAATCGCCTCAAGATCCATCGATGATCTCCCGTTTCCATTGGTGGAGTTGCCTTGCGAGCCTCGCCAGGCGGGGTGCATCCGAACGGACGTTGGCCTCCAGCCTGTCGGCCCGGTCCTGAAGATCCCGGAATTTCCTTGTGGCGCCGCGGGCCGTGCCAACCCGGTCCACCCATCCGATCAGGTCCGGGCCCTCGAGCCGGCGCGGTGCGTTGAGCCGGTGTGCCACATCGCGCAATGTAACGTCGGCATAACGTTTCAGGATTGCCGACCCGTGCCCGCCGAAGCGCAGCAGGCTCGCCGTATTGTCGATCAGCGCCGTCTTGCCGGGGACCAGGCCCGGCTTGGCCGCCAGCGGCGAGCCGAAGCGGCCCGTCGCCGACCAGGCGAGGACGAACACCGCCGCGAAGGTCAGGAGCACCGGGATGAGGAAGGGAAGCTCGAACATCGACCGCCACAGGCTCGGCGGCTGCCAGTACCCGTGCACCGTCTCGTCGAAGATCACGGCGCCACCCAAGGGGCGCAGCGCGTCCATGATACGCACTGCAAGAAGGCCGTTGTCGCCCGCAGCGAGCCCGTGGTTCGACAGGACGTCGGGGTCCGACAGGACCCACACGGTCTGGTCACCCTGGCGGATCACGCCAAGCAGGGTTCCCTGGTCGCTCCAGATCACGGGATCCAGAAGGCCGGAGATAACGAGCTGCGGAAACTCGATCGTGGGTGACACGCCGAACGGCCCGGTATGCCAGCGTGTCGGCATTGCGCGCTGGACGGCGGCGCCGGGTGCGACCTGCTGCAGGATCGATTCGATATAGTCGGTCGGCAGCATGCCGGCGACCCACAGCCAGTGGCTGCGAACGGGGTCCCCGAACCCGTCCCATTTCGGCAGGACGAGCAGGACCGTCCCGGCCGGCCGGGCCGCACCGATCGTGTCGGCGTACCACGATTTGCGGCGCGGCTCGGCCACCACCAGAAGCGACTCGCTCCCCGCCTTGGCGGACGAATCGGCGCGGCTTACGAGCACCGGGATGTCCAGTTCCCGCAGGGTATCGACAAGCGCCCGGTGTCCGATGGCCGAGTACGAGAAGGCGTTCGCCTTGGCGGCGCCGACGTCGCTCTGCGCGTAGATCATGAAATAGGCGGCGGCGGCGAAGGACAGCACGCCGACGCCTAGCAGCCAGTATACGGTCCTGGCGGAGTACGGCTGGGTCTGGCTCACTCCCTCCCTCCCGCGCCCGCCTTGGCGATCCGCCGGAACAGGTCGCGGCACCGCAGGAAATCCGCCTCCGTTGCGGTACGGCCGCCGAAATGCGTCACTTCCGTGACGCCGACCAACGTCCCGAAGGCATTCTTTTCGGTCTCGTCCAGGGGGGCCCGGCGCAGGATCTCCCGGCTGGTCAGCGAGGTCGAAAGGTCGGCGCCGCGGTCGCGGATCAGCATGATGCTGCGCAGCAGCAGGACATGCACGGCCTCGGCATATTCGCCGTGTGCGGCAAGGCTCTCGGCATCGTCCAGGTCGCCCGCGGCCGGGTCCGGTACACTGGCCCCTGACTCATTCGGCGCGGATTCCGGCTGCCAGGCCCCCTTCTTCCAGCGGGAAAACAGGCGAGCCTCGTTGAGGAGATAATAGGCGACAAGCGCACCGCCGGCGACGAACACGATCCACATTAGGACGCGCAGCGCCTGGCGAAGCGCCGGCGGTATTTCGAAATCGAACACGTCGGAGTCCGGGTTCTGGCTGCCCGGCCGGTACAGGTTCGGTGCCTGGGCATCGCCCTCGTTGCGCCACCAGTCGGGATCGGCCATCGGGTCGTCGCGAGAGCCGTCCTCGTCGTCGGTCACTTCGCGCAGGGGCAGCTCACGCTGGTAGTCCCCGGCGGCAAGGGCGCGGCGCACCGCGGCATCGACGTCCTCCGCCGGGACGGCGGCCACGGCCGGTCCGCCGGCCGCCAGGAACAGCGGCAGCGCGATCGCGGCCAGCCGCGGTTTCATGACAGTCCTCCGGCCGCGGTGTGAGATGCGGGCGCACCGTGACGGCGGCTCATGGGAACGCGTTCGATTTGCAACTCTGCCTCATGCGGACGACCTCTGTGGGCGGGCCGGCCGCCCCGCGCGTTGCCGCGGCGACACGCGGGCCGGGACTCCCTGATGCGCGAATCTTAACGCAGCGGCGGTCGGATGAATAGTCGCCGCGCCACCTTCGCCACGGTTGACGCGACCGGCGAACGCTGGCTCCATGCGCATTCGACCTTAGGGAACCCGCTGGCATGGCAGACCCGACCAACATCCGTTACGACATTGCCGTGCGCAACGCGACCATCGTCGACGGCACCGGGGCGCCGCGCTTTTTCGGCGACGTCGCGGTGACGGGCGAGCGCATCGTCGCGGTTGGCGATCTCGGCGGCGCCACGGCGCAGCGCGAGGTCGACTGTGCGGGACGGGTGCTGGCGCCCGGCTTCATCGACGTGCATACCCACGACGACAACGCCCTGCTGCGCGAGGGCGCCATGTTGCCGAAGCTGACCCAGGGCGTGACCACGGTGGTCACCGGCAATTGCGGCATCAGCCTTGCGCCGCTCACGCCGAAGGGGCCGCCAGTGCCACCACTCGACCTGCTGGGGATGCAGGGAGATTTCCGCTACGCCGGTTTTGCGGCCTACGTTGCGACGCTGGAGCGCGCAGCGCTGCCGGTCAACGCTGTGCCGATGGTCGGCCACACGACGCTGCGCGTCGCCGCCATGGGGGCGCTGGACCGGGCTGCCAACGACCGCGAGCTCGCCGCCATGCAGGCGCTGGTCTCAGAATGCCTCGACGCCGGCGCCGCCGGCCTCAGCACCGGGCTGTTCTATCCGCCGGCGCGCGACGCGACGCGGGAAGAGATCGGCGCGCTGCTGGAGGTGCTGACCGGTACCGGCGCCGTGTACGCGACCCACATGCGGGACGAGGGCGACCATGTCGCCGAGTCCCTCGCCGAATCGTTCGACACGGCGCGGCGGGCCGGTGTACCGCTCATCGTCTCGCACCACAAATGCAGCGGCCGCGAGAATTTCGGCCGTAGTCGCCAGACGCTGGCGATGTTCGAGGCTGCCCGCGCCGAGCAGGACGTCGCGCTCGACGCGTACCCGTACGCCGCCAGCTCGACCGTGCTCCTCGACGACTACATGGCCAGGGCCGAGCGCGTCCTGATCGCCTGGTCGGAGCCGTATCCGGACATGTCCGGACGCTATCTGGACGCCATCGCCTCCGACTGGGGCTGCAGCAAGGCCGAAGCATTCCAGCGCCTGAAGCCCGGCGGGGCGATCTACTTCGTCATGGACGAGCAGGACGTACGGCAGATCCTCGCATACAAGTACACCATGGTCGGCTCCGACGGCCTGCCGCACGACAGGCACCCTCATCCGCGCCTTTGGGGCGCCTTCGCGCGGGTGCTGGGCCACTACGTACGCGAAGTCGGGCTGCTGACGCTCGAGCAGGCGGTGCACAAGATGACCGGCCTGTCGGCGGCGCGCTTCCGGCTTGCCGACCGCGGCGTCATCCGCGCCGGCGCGTACGCCGACCTGGTGCTGTTCGACGCCGACCGCATCGCCGAAGGCGGCACGTACGAGGATCCGGCCCGGCCCGCCGCCGGCATCGAGACGGTGCTGGTCAACGGGCAACCCGTCCTCGACGGTGGCATGCCGACCGGCGTACGGCCCGGCCAAGCGCTGCGCCGGGCTGCGTGACCGCATGGACGGCTCCGCCGACAGCCTCCTCGATCACGTGCTCTATCGCGACGGGCTCATGCTGGTGATCGACAAGCCGGCCGGCATCCCGGTCCACGCGGGGCCGGGCGGCGGCCCCAACCTTGAAGACGAATTCGATGCCCTGCGCTTCGGCCTGCCGAGGGCGCCGGCGCTGGCCCACCGGCTCGACCGCGACACCAGCGGCTGCCTCGTGCTCGGCCGCCATCCGAAGGCGCTGCGCCGGCTGGCGCGGCTGTTCGCGGAGAGCCGCGTGACCAAGATCTACTGGGCCATCGTCACGGGCGCACCGGAGAAACCGTCCGGGACCGTCGACCTGCCCTTGCGCAAGCGGTCCACGAAGACCGGCGGCTGGCGCATGGTCGCCGAAGCCGGCAAGCCGGCCATCACGACGTATCGCATCCTCGGCAGATCCGACGGCCTGACCTGGCTGGAGCTGCGCCCGAAGACCGGGCGTACACATCAGGTACGCGTACATTGCGCCGCGCTCGGCTGCCCAGTGCTGGGCGATCCCGTTTACGGCGCCGCCGCAAAGGGTGCCCCGCCGCCGCACCTGCACGCCCGCGCCGTCACCATTCCGCTCTATCCGAAGAAGGACCCCGTCACCGTCGTTGCCGCGCCGCCACCGCACATGCACGCGGCGCTCGCCGCCTGCGGCTGGGACGGATCGTGAGTCCGGGAGGAGGGCCGGCCCCATGGCGAAAAAACGCTACCCGCTGCCGAAACGCTTCGCCGCTGCGCTGTCGGAGCCCGCCTACGCCCGCCTGCGGGAGCTGAACGCGACGTACGGGCTCGGCAACAACTATCTCCTGACGGTGTTGCTGGAGAACCTCGACGACATCGCCGACCCGCAGGCGCTGCGCCACGCCTTCGCGACCTTCATCGCCGAGTACGGCGCCCCGGCGGGCGGGATGATACGCGGCGGCCCTTAGCCGTTCGGTGCCGTCGGCGCGCGGCTCCTACCGCCCCGTTCTCGTCCGCCGCCCCCTCCGATCGCCGCGCCGCATCGGGACGACGTTGGCGCCGGGGAACTGGACCGCCTCGACAAAGATCGCCTGGAACTCCGGGTCGGTGGCCAGCGAAACATGCTCGATGCGGCGGGCCACGTCGGCTGCGCGGGCGCGCTCGGTCTCCGACAGGAGCGCCATCTGGGCGCCGAGGGCGGCGGCGTTGCCGAAATAGGTGATGCGGTCGGCCGGCAGCTCGGGCAAGAGGCGGATGCGCAGCGCGCTTGTCGTGTTGATGTAGTTGCCGAAGCCGCCGCACAGCATCAGCTCGGCGATCTTCTCGGTCGGCAGCTTCATGACCTTCTGCAGCAGCATGACGCCGGCGCAGATCGCCCCCTTGGCGAGCTGCAACTGCCTGATATCGCCCTGGCTCAGCGTGATGTCCTCGTCGATCCCCGCGTCGCGCGCCCAGGAGAGCGCGAAGGCGACGCCCGCGTCATCCCGGACCAGCCGTTCGGCGAGCTTCGGCGGCAGGTCACCGCGGTCTTCGCCCTGCAGCAGCCCGGAGGGCTCGAGCACCCGTGCGTCGAGCATCTTGGCGATGGCGTCGATCAGCCCGGAGCCGCAGATTCCGACCGGCGGCGCCCCGCCGATGACGCCCAGGGTCACGTCGTCCTCGATCGAGACCGCCTCGATGGCGCCGACCGCGCCGCGCATGCCGTGGCGGATCTGCGCGCCTTCGAGGGCCGGGCCGGCCGGGGCGGAGCAGGCCATCAGCTTCCGCCGCGAGCCCATCACCACCTCGCCGTTGGTGCCGATGTCGACGAGCGCCCGGATCTCCTCCGACTCGTCGAGTCGCGTCGCCAGCACCGCGGCCACCGTGTCGGCGCCGACGAAGCCGGCGACCAGCGGCAAGAGGCAGACGCGCGCGTTGGGCGTCGATTTGAGCGGCACCTCCGCCGCCGGCAGCTCGATCGCGTCGCGCACCGCCGGCGCATAGGGGGCAAGGCCGACATGGGTCGGGTCGATGCCGAGGAAGATGTGGTGCATGACCGTGTTGCCGACGACGACGACCTTGTGGATGTGGGCGGCCTCGATGCCGGCCGCCGCGCAGGCCTCGCCGACGAAACTGTTGACCGCGCCCAGCACCTTGGCGCGCAGGGTCTGCAGCCGCTTGGCGTCGAACTGGGCGTAGGCGATGCGCGACATCAGGTCGCCGCCGTGGACGGCCTGCGGGTTGAGGCCGCCGACCGCGGCTAGCTCCTCGCCGGCATCCAGGTCGATGAGCGAGCCGACGATGCTGGTGGTGCCGATGTCGAAGGCCATGCCGTAGTTGTGCGCCGTCGTGTCGCCCGGCTCGATGGCGATGACCTCGCCGTTGAAGGTGGTGACGGTCAGCGAGCCGCCCTTCTCGCGCAGCATACCGGGCAAGCGCCGCAGGATATCCGTCGGAGCAGCGCCAACAAGGCGGTCGCCACAGGCGGCGCGCACCTCGTCCCAGTCAGAGGTCTGGTCGTTCTCGTCGTCGGGCGCGGCGGCCCGTATGTGCCGCTTCTCGACTCCGGAATCGAGTGCCATCCCGGCTGCCGGCGCCCTCCCGGCGAGGATCTTGTGGCCGGTCTCCGCCCTCGGCGGCGCCAGCAGGATCGCGCTGTCGGCGATGACCCGTGTCTGGCACGACAACCGGAACCGCTCGTGCACCTCGTCATGTCCGAGCTGGACCCGGTCGCTGATGCCCGGAGGCGGCACCTCGCCCGCGAGGATCTTGATCCGGCAACTGCGGCAGCGCCCGCGCCCGCCGCAGGTGGCGGCGACCTGGAAGCCGGCGCGCTGCGCGACCTCGAGATAGGTCTCGTCGGGCGCTGCCGGCGCCGTCCTGCCGTCGCGCGCCGACTCCTTGTCGGTGATCGTGACCGTGAAGCGATTCGTCATCACCCCGCTCCCGTGCCAAGGCCCCGGCGCGACCTCATGCTTCAAAACGGGCCGCTGTTTCGCGGCGCGAAGCGCCGTCTCGAAGCATGAGGTCGCTCGATGCCAGCCCCGAACAAATTTGAGATGCTCCTAATGCTTTTGCAGCGATCCGTCGAGCGATAGTTTCACTTCCGCCGGATTGCAGCATCGCCGCCTGTCGAATATATCCTGACGGGTTGCAATGGGCGGGTCGAACCGGCGCACGTAGGGGGAAATGGGCGATGGCCGACTACACGATCCTGTACTGGCAGGGGATCCCGGCGGTGGTCGAGGCCCGCGAGGGCCGGGCAAAGGCCAAGATCCAGCTGAGCGAGCGGTTCCAGGTGCTCATCGATGCGGTCGCCATGCGCAAGGGCCTGGTCGGGACCGATGCCTATATCGAACAGTGGCGGCGCGGCGACCGGCAGTCGCGGGACGGCACGGCGGACGACGTGGCGGCGGCGGTGGCCGCGGAGATCGAGGCCGAGTTCGAGCGGATCAGGGCCGCCGCACTGGCGGACCGGTAAATTCACCCACATCGACGCGATGCTTCCCGTCGGCGCGTCCAGTGCGTAAGATCGCCGGCGCACAAGAAGGGAGGGCCACAATGACCGCGATCGGAGGGGGGATCGGCGCCGCGTCGCGGCGGGTGGAGGACGCACGGTTCCTCAAGGGCGAGGCATGTTTCGCCGACGATCTTATCCCCGATAACGCCGCGCGCGGCTATGTCGTGCGCTCACCATACGCGAACGCTCGGATCGTCGGAATCGATACCACGGCGGCCCGCGCGGCGCCAGGCGTGATCGCGGTGCTGACCGGGGCGGACGTGACGGCCGACGGGCTGGGCGACATCCCGTGTGCACGGCAGATGAAGCGGCGCGACGGCGCGCTGATGTACCAGCCACCGCGGCCGGTGCTGAACCGCGAATATGTGCGCTACGTCGGCGACTACGTCGCCTTCGTCGTCGCCGAGACGCTGAACCAGGCCAAGGACGCGGCGGAGCTCATCGAGGTCGCGTACGAGGAGCTGCCCGCCGTCACCTCGCTGCGCCAGGCGCTGGCACCCGGCGCACCGGCAATCCGCCCGGACTGCCCCGACAATATCGGCTTCCACCATGAGGCCGGCGACCGTGCGGCGGTGGAGGCCGCATTTGCGCGGGCGGCCCGCACCGTGCGGCTGGAGGTGCCGATCTCGCGCGTCCAGCCGAGCCCGCTCGAGCCTCGAGTGGCGATCGGCCGGTACGACGCGGCTGACGACTCCTACCTCCTGGTCACCGGCGTCCAGTCGCCGAACCGGGTGCGCAACTTCCTGGCCGAGCCGATCCTGAAGATCCCGCCGGACAAGCTGCGGGTCGTCTGCCACGACATGGGCGGCGGCTTCGGCAACCGCAATTCGCCGTATCACGAACAGACGCTTGTGATGTGGGCATCGCGCCGCATCGGGCGGCCGGTCAAGTGGACGAGCGAGCGCAGCGAGAGCTTCCAATGCGACGACCAGGGCCGCGACAACCTGACGACGGCCGAACTGGCGCTGGACGATGACGGCCGGTTCCTTGCCATCCGGGTGCGCACGGCGGCGGCGATCGGCGCGTACCTGTCGGGCGGCGGCCCGAACCCGGTGGTCGGCAATATCGGCTGCCTTGCCGGGGTCTACCGGACGCCTGCGATTCATGTCGAAGTCGACGCCTATTTCCTGAACACAAACACCACCGCCGCTTATCGCGGCGCCGGCCGGCCCGAGGCGATCTACGTGCTGGAGCGGCTGATCGACGCGGCGGCGCGGGAGATCCGTATGGACCCGGCGGAGCTGCGCCGGCGCAACTTGATCGAACCTGACGCGTTTCCCTTCAAGACGGCGCTGACCTTCACCTACGATTCCGGGGATTTCCCCGGCAACATGGACAAGGCGCTCGCGCTGGCGGGCTATGCGGATTTCCCGGCGCGCCGCGCCGAGTCGCTGTCCCGCGGCAAACTGCGCGGCATCGGTATCGCCAACGCCATCGAAAGCGCCGGCAAGATGGAGCGGGGCGAGGAGGCCGAGCTCAGCCTCGACGCCGAGGGGCGCGCCCTGCTGAAGCCAGGCACCTGCGCGCACGGCCAGGGCCATGAGACCGTCTACCGCCAGCTGCTGTTCGAGTATCTCGGCCTCGGCTTCGAGGACGTGGACTACGTCCAGGGCGACAGCCGGATCATGCCCAGCTCCGCGGGAACGTTCGGATCGCGCTCCATCACGATCGGCGGCGGCGCGGTGCGGGCGGCGGCCCACGAGGTCCTGGAACAGGCGAAGGAGGTCGCGGCCGATGCGCTCGAGGCGGCCGCGGCAGACATCGTCTTCGCGGACGGCGCCTTCACCGTCGCCGGCACCGACCGCTCGATCACGCTGAAGGAGGTGGCCGGCCGCGCGGCGGAGGCCGGCCATCCGCTGCACTCTCATGCGGGGTACGCCCCGGACGCCACCACCTATCCCAACGCCTGCCATATCTGCGAGGTGGAGATCGACCCGGAGACCGGCGCCGTCGAAATCCTCCGCTACGGCGTGGTCGGGGATTTCGGCGTCGTGGTCAACCCGATGATCGTCGAGGGCCAGATGCATGGCGGCATTGCCCAGGGAGCCGGGCAGATCCTGCTCGAACAGGTCGTGTGGGACCCGGAGTCGGGGCAGCTGCTAAGCGGCTCGTTCATGGACTACGCGTTGCCGCGGGCCGACGATTTCCCGGATATCGAGGTGGCGATGAACCCACAGCCGACCGCGAAGAACGCACTCGGCGTCAAGGGCTGCGGCGAGGCCGGCTGCGTCGGCTCCCTCGCGGCAACGATGAATGCGGTGGTCGATGCGCTGGCGCCGCGCGGCGTGGACAGCGTCGAGATGCCGGCCACCCCGCAGCGCGTCTGGCAGGCTCTGCAGGCGCACGCGGCGCCCCGCTGAGGCGCGGGTTGCAGGCGGTGGCAATCGGTTACAGGATCGGGTCTAATGGCGGCCACGAGGCAATCGCGGCGACAAGGGCAGAACGCATGAGCAAGGCCGACGTCAAAGTCATCGACCATCCGCTGGTCCAGCACAAGCTGACCCTGATGCGGCAGAAAGAGACACCGACTGGCCTGTTCCGCGAGCTGCTGCGGGAGATCAGCCTGCTGCTGCTCTACGAGGTCGCGCGCGACCTGCCGACGGTCATGGAGGAGATCGAGACGCCGCTGGAGACGATGCGGGCGCCGGTACTCGACGGCAAGAAGCTGTGCCTGGTGTCCATCCTGCGGGCCGGTGACGGGCTGCTCCAGGGCATGCTCGACCTGATCCCGTCAGCGCGGGTCGGGCATATCGGCGTGTACCGCGACCCGGAAACGCTGGAGGCGGTGGAATACTACTTCAAGGTCCCGCACTCGATCGGCGACCGCCTGTGCATCGTCGTCGACCCGATGCTGGCCACCGCCCATTCGTCGATCGCCGCCGTCGACCGGCTGAAGAATGCCGGCGCAGAGCGGATCAAGTTCGTCTGCCTGCTGGCGGCTCCCGAGGGGATCGCGGCCTTTGCCGAGGCACACCCGGACGTGCCGATTTACACCGCCGCCATCGACCGCGAGCTCAACGACCACGGCTACATCCTGCCCGGCCTTGGCGACGCGGGCGACCGCATCTTCGGGACGAAGTAGCGCCTTAGCCTGCAAGGCCGTTACTTCGCAACTTCTCGGGACGGACGGTCCTGTGCGGGTCGGAAGTTGTCATTGCGAGGCGCGAAGAGACCGGCGACCGGCCCGCGACCGCCCCCCGCCCGCTACGGCTGCCAGACCGAAAGCGCCCCCTGTTTCTTGCCGCGCTGGTCCGGATCCTTGTAATCATGCGCGAACGCGGCCGACTCCCAGGAACCGTAGGACGGGTTCGGCAGGACGATCCACTTCGTGCCCCACATGGAAGCGGTCTTGTCCATCAGGGCCGTGCGCTCGACAAGGCTGCCCTTGTAGCCGTCGACGAAGTCGCCGAAATTGTCGCCCAGCACCAGCAGCACCCGGTAGTCCTTGGCGACGTGGAGGCGCCGCGGGCTCTTCTTGGACGACTCCCACTCCGGGATCTCGGCCTTGAGCAGCACGGTGTCGACGTTGCCGCCCATCGGATAGCCGTATTTTCCGAGGTTCTTGCGCGTGGCCTCCTCGAGGTCGCCGGTCCGGTTGGACACGTAGAACACCTTCACGCCCTTGCTGTCGGCATACCTGGTGAACTCGAGCGAGCCCGGGATCGGCATCGAATCGACCGAATTGACGAACTCACCCCAGGTCTTGGGATGGAAGCTCTTGTCGTTCATGACCATCCAGGCCTGGTATTTCGA
>JABAOD010004960.1_pt1 | contig 53847 bp, 58 predicted proteins | sample 7062151 | NCBI WGS metagenome assembly JABAOD01 (sample SAMN14538626, study PRJNA623070) | marine sediment metagenome | biome: marine biome [ENVO:00000428]; feature: marine pelagic biome [ENVO:01000023]; material: deep marine sediment [ENVO:00002113] | place: India: Gulf of Khambhat ... | reverse complement strand
CAGTTTCTCGATCAGGGCGAAGTCCTCTTCCGAGCCGATGCCGCGACCGCCCGAGACGACGATGCCTGCCGAGGTCAGTTCGGGGCGGTCCGAGGCGGCGACCTTGTCATCAACCCATTCCGAGATACCGGGGTTTTCGGCGGCGCCGATGGCCTCGACCGGGGCCGAGCCGCCGGAGGCGGCGGCGTCGAAGGTGGACGTGCGGACGGTGATCACCTTGGTCGCGTCCGAGGATTTGACCGTCTGGACGGCGTTGCCGGCATAGATCGGACGCTCGAACGTGTCGGCGTCGACGACGCCCGAGATGTCCGAGATCACCNNACGTTCTTGGCGTCGGTCGTGGCGGGCGCCACGATGTGGCTGTAATCGCCCGCGAGCGACACGATCAGCGCCGCGGTCGGTTCGGCAAGGCGGTGACCCAGCGAGGCGTCTTCGGCCACGAGGACCTTGGCCACGCCGTCGATCCCGGCGGCGGCTTCGCCCGCGGCAGCGGCCGAGGCCCCGGCGCAGAGGACGGTCACGTCGCCCATGGCTTTCGCAGCTGTCACCGCCTTGGCGGTGGCGTCGAGGGAGAGTTCGCCGTCATTCACTTCGGCAAAGAGAAGTACGCTCATCACACGGCCCCCGCTTCTTTGAGTTTCGCAACAAGTTCATCCACGGAGCCGACGATTTCGCCTGCCTTGCGGGCCGCGGGTTCGGTGGTCGAGACGATCTGAAGGCGCGGGCTCACATCGACGCCGTAATCGGCGGGCGTCTTTTCATCCAGGGGCTTTTTCTTGGCCTTCATGATGTTCGGCAGCGACGCATAGCGCGGCTCGTTCAGGCGCAGGTCGACCGTGACGATTGCGGGCAGCTTGACCTTGATCGTCTGGAGGCCGCCGTCGACCTCGCGCGTTACCGTGGCGCTGTCGCCATCGATATTCACTTCGGAGGCGAAGGTCGCCTGGCTCCAGCCCAGAAGCGCCGACAGCATCTGGCCGGTGGCGTTCATGTCGTTGTCGATCGCCTGCTTGCCGGCCAGCACGAGGCCCGGCTGTTCTTCTTCGACGATCTTGGCAAGAACTTTGGCGACGGCCAAAGGCTCGATGTCGTTGTGAACGTCATCAGCGGCGACGACCAGTATGGCGCGGTCTGCCCCCATGGCCAGCGCGGTGCGCAGGGTTTCCTGCGCCTGCTTCACGCCGATCGAGACCGCGACGATTTCATCGGCCTCGCCGGCTTCCTTCAGGCGGATCGCCTCTTCGACGGCGATCTCGTCGAACGGGNNGCCGTCCGCCTTGACGCGGACTTTCACGTTATAGTCGATCACGCGCTTCACAGGTACGAGAACCTTCATTGTGTCCCTTCCGTGGTTTGGCTTTCATCTCATGGCAATTTCGAAACAGGGACCGTCCGGTAACCCGGGCGGCCCCACGTCCGTTTGGCTCAGAACTTAACCTTGTCGTAGATTTCTTCGCGCAGTTTCTGCTCGAAGGCATCGCCGTCGTTACCGATTTCCGCGCTGATCGCTTGCCACTTCTCCATGTTGCGGAGGAACGTCTCGGCGATTTTTTCGGGATCTTTGACGCCGCGGCTCCGCGCCGTTTCAAGCACGATCTGCAGTTCTGCATCTCGATAGCTTTCGAGCAGCGAGGTCACATCCTTCTTCGGCTCACGAACCGTCACTCCGCGGGCAGCGAATTCCGCGGCCGCGCGCTGGTCGTCACCCTGGTAGCCGTCCATGGTCGAGCCACGCACTCCGCCCGGAGCGGCATGGATGTAGGCTGCTTTTTGTTCGTCGCTCAGAGAGTTCCAGCGGTCCATGTTCATGTTGATCATCGAACCGCCCATGTAGGCGCCGCTCGGCACCTCGAGGATGTTCTTGGCCACGTCCCAGAACGAGAACGACTTCATCATGCCCGGCGAGCCCACCGTGCAATCGAGCTGGCCGCGCTGAAGCCCTTCGTAGACTTCGGAGATCGTCGCGTTGACCGGGGTGGCGCCGAGGGCCTCGATCCAACGCCCGACCGAACCGGCACCGCGGATCTTCTTGTTCTTGAGATCGGCCAGGCTCTCCACCGGATCCTTGCAAATGATGTTGTAGGGCGTGGACGCATAGGCACCGAAGTGCTTGATGTTCCAGCTTTCCCACTCCTTCATGCACTCCGGGCATCCCTGAAGCGTGGTCTCGTTCACCGCCCCGGCGTTCGATGCGGCGTCGGCCGACCAGGCCGCCATGTCGCCGATCAGGGCATTATACGGTAGGTCGTCCGTGTGATAGATCACCACCACGAGGCCGCCATCGACGATCCCGTCGCGGATGCCGGCGAGCGTCGTCTTGGCACCGACCAGCGCTCCGCCCGAGACGAGCTTGAACGTCAGGTCGGGCGCCGCGGCGGTCGCCTCCTTGAAGAAACGCGACAGACCGTAGACATTATGGCCGTGGTTCGGGCCCACGTAGCTGCCGTACAGGATCTCTTCCGTCTGCGCGGCCGCCGGGACGGCGAGGCACAGCAGACCCGCGCCAATCAACTTCTTGAGTTTCATCTTTCCTCCTAAGTGGTTGTGTGCCCGGTATTCGGGCGGTTGATTTCCGCGTCCCCGAACCATCGGACCGGGGCGTAATTCTGGCTGTTCTTCACTGCATCATGCTCGGCAGAAACAGGCTGATCTCGGGGAAGAGAACGAGCACCGCGATCACGAAGAAGTCCGCGACCACGAACCACAGCACCCCGCGGAACAGCGTCGGCAAGGGGATCGTGTCGCCGACGATGCTTCGCACGACGTAGACGTTCAGCCCCACCGGCGGCGTCAGCAGGCCGACTTCGAGGAACTTCAGAACCAGCACGCCGACCCAGATCAGGTTGAAGCCCGCGCCCTCGAAGACCGGCAGGAGCACGGGCAGGGTCAGAAGCATAAGTCCGATCGAGTCGAGGAACATTCCGAGGAACAGGTAGATCAGCGCGACCATCAGGATCAGCTGCAGGTGCGACAATCCCAGACCCTCAGTGAACGAGGCGAGGTAAGGTCCGACCCCGCTCAGCGCCAAGAACCGCGTCAACAACATGGCCCCGATAGCGATGAAGAAGATCATCGAGGTCGACCGGATCCCCTCGAAGAGGCTGGCCGAGAGCGTTTTCCACGTCAGTTCACGGCGGAAGAGCGCGATCAGCGCCGCCAGACCCGCCCCCAGCGCACCTGCTTCGGTCGCCGTGGCGACGCCGGTATAGATCCCGACGATGACGATTCCGATGATGACCGGCAGCGGCCAGACACCGGCCGAGGCTCTGAGTTTTTCGCGCAGCGGAGTGCGTGTCTCGATCCTCGGTGCAAGCGAAGGGTTCAGTGAACAGCGGATCAGGATGAGCAGCGTGAAGGCGACCGCGGTCAGCACACCCGGCAGCACGCCGGCGATCAGCATCTGTCCCACAGGTTGTTCGGCGAAGATCGCGTAGAGCACCATCAATACGCTCGGCGGGATCATTGAGCCAAGCGTGCCGGATGCCGCGATCGTGCCGGCGGCGAGCCCGGGGTTGTAGCCCTGGCGCAGCATTTCCGGGATGGCCAACCGGCCCATGGCGGCCGCGGTGGCGAGGCTCGACCCGGAGGCGGCGGCGAAGCCTGCGCTGGCGAAGTTGCTCGCTATGGCGAGCCCGCCCGGAAGGCGTCCAAACCAGAGGCGCATGGCGTCGAACAGATCAGCGGTCATACGCGTGTGGTAGGCGATGGCTCCCATGAGCAGGAACATCGGGATGGCGCTGAGCGACCAGTGCGAGACGAAGTCGAACGGCATGGTGCGCAGCATGCCGAACGCAGCGCCGGGGCCGCGGATCGCCTCGGTTCCGAAGAACCCGACGAGAGCCAGTGCGAGCCCGACCTGGACCCGGCACGCCATGAGCACGACGAGGACACCGAGGCCGATGAAACCGATAGCCAGAGACGACATTTCAGGCATCCCTCCGTTCAGCAGAGCCAAATGCGCGCCGCGCACTCGCAATGCATTGGCTGACGAGGACCAACGCAAAGACGACCGCGGCCAACGGGAGGATCCAACGGGCGGGCCAGATCGGCACCGAATGAAAGGCCAGACCGATGGCCTCGCCCGACAGGAACTTCTTGTAGGCCACCACGCCGGACACCCAGGCGAAGGTGGTCATGGCGACGGTCCCGACGAGGGTAACGAGAGTGTCGAGCGCGGCGAGCGCGCGGGGGCCCAAGAAGAGGGTGAAGATTTCCACGTCCACGTGGTCACGCAGATGCTGCACCGCCGCCATCGGCAGGAACACGACCGCAATCATGAAGTAGTTGGACACGAGCTCCAGCGTCCCGATGATGGGCTTGCCGAGCAGGAACTTCGCGAGGACATCCGCGATGATCATCAGGCACATCAGAGCGACCGCGACGGCCCCTGCATATTCCAGAACCATTGCAGATCGACCTGCCAGACGATTGATGAGTGGCATGGCCATCCCTTTCTCCCTTGTTGACGTGGTCACGCCCTGCCCCGCCGTTACGGCTGAGCCGGACTGACTTGCCTTTCGCGCGCCGGCTCGCCGCTGTTGACGATGTTGCGGCTGATGAGCTCGTCGATCCGGGCGTCCTCCATGCCCAGCTCGGCCAGCACTTCGCGCGAATGTTGCCCGAGCCGCGGCGCTGGCAACCGGTGCGCGGGCTTTGTGTCCGACCACTCGGTCGCGACCGCCGTGCGGCGCATCCGCCCTTCGGAGGGATGCTCGAACGTCTCGATGAACCCGGTCTCGCGCAAATGCGGATCGTTCAGAATATCCTCGACCGAATTCATCGGTGCGGCCGGAATGTCAGCCTCGACGAGTGCGCGCATCCAGTACTCCGATGTCTGGGACGCGAGCACTTCGGCCAGGAAGCCGTAGACTTCCGTGATGTGGGTCAGCCGGCTGCTCTGCGAAGCGAAACGAGGGTCCTCGATCAGATCGGCCCGACCGATGAGGCTCAGGAAAGACCGCCATTGCCGGTCGTTGTAGACCATCACACAGATGTGCCCGTCGCGGGTCTCGTACGGCCTGCGGTCAGCCGCGACGCTGCGCTGATAGTTCGGCGGCGCAATCGAGGGCTCGAACAGGGTTCCCGCCATGTGCTCACCCAAGGTCAGCGAGGCGAGCGATTCGAACATCGGGACCTCGACGCGCTGGCCGCGTCCGGTGCGCTCGCGGGCCAGCAACGCGGCGAGCGTGGCGTTGGCCGCGAGGATCCCGACCATCCGGTCCGCGAGGACCATCGGCGCATAGCGCGGGCTGCCGCCCATGATGTTGGCCAGATGCGGTATTCCCGCCATGCCCTGGATCAGGTCGTCGTAGGCAGGCCGGTCCGCGTAAGGACCCCGCTGGCTGAAGCCGTAGGCCCCGACGTAGATCAGCCGAGGGTTGATCTCGCTCAGGGCCTCCCAGGACAGACCGAGCCTTTCCATCGAGCGTGGCCGGATGTTGTAGAACAGCACGTCGTAGTTTGCCACGAGATCGGTCAGGATCGCTCGCCCTTCCGGAGACTTGAGGTCGATCGAAAGAGACCGCTTGTCCTGGTTCGTGGTCATGAAGAAGTGGCCCATCTTGGGCGATCGCATCGGGCCGGCGAAACGCATGATGTCGCCGGCCAGAGGCTCGATCTTCAGGACCTCGGCACCGAGTTCCGCTAACGACTGGGTCGCGGTCGGGCCCATGACGACGGAACTCAGGTCGAGAATGCGTATGCCGGCGAGCGGACCGCTCATCCGCGGGCCTGCCGCAGCATCTGCCTGGCGACGATGATCTGCTGAATCTGGCTCGTCCCCTCGAAGATCCGCAGAAGCCGGGCGTCGCGGTAGAGCCGTTCGATCGGATACTCCTTGATGTACCCGGCGCCTCCGTGAACCTGGAGCACCTTGTCAGCAATCCGGCCGAGCGCCTCGGTGGTGAAATACTTGCACGCCGCTGTTTCCTTGAGGGTCGGCAGCCCGTCGTCCTTCATGATCGCGACCCGCTCGACGATCGAACGGGCGGCGATCGCGTCGATCTCGCATTCCGAGAGCAGCCCTTGGATCAGCTGGAACTCCGCGATCGGCTTGCCGAACTGCTTGCGGTCAATCGCATATTTCACACCCTCGTCCACGATCCGTCGGCACATCCCCGCGGCCACCGCCGACATGTGAATGCGCGCGTGGTCGAGCGATTTCATTGCCGTCTTGAACCCGACGCCTTCGCTCCCGCCAAGCAGCGCAGATTCGTGAACGCGGCAATCCTCGAAGATCACGTCCGAGGAATGCGATCCGCGGAAACCCATCTTCTGGAAGTGCTTGGCGACCGTCAGGCCCGGCGTCCCGGCCTCGACGAGGAAGGCCGAGATGCCCCGCGAGCCCTCTTCCCTCGGCCCGGTCCGGGCGAAGACGGTGAAAAGCCCCGCTTGCGGTGCGTTGGTGATGTAGCGCTTCGTGCCGTTCAGCACGTAGTGCTCGCCATCCTTGGTCGCCTTGGTGGTGATCGAGGCGACATCCGAGCCCGCGTCCGGTTCTGTCAGGGCGAAGGACGCCACCATCTGCCCACTGGCGATCTGAGGCAGGTAGGTCTGCTTCTGCTCCGGTGTGCCGTCGATCGTGATCCCCAGCGTTCCGACGCCGTTACTGGTCCCGAAGTAGGACCGGAAGACGGGTGAGGCGTAGCACAGTTCCATGACTACGCTTGCCTCGTCGTACATCGATAGGCCGAGACCGCCGTACTCGGTCGGGATCGACATGCCGAAGAATCCGAACTCCCGGAAACGCTGCACGATCCGCTCGGGGATCGCATCGCTCGCCTCCACCTCTTCCTCGACCGGGATGAGTTCCTCGCGCGCGAGCCTGGCAACGCCGTCCAGCATCGAGGTGAGAACGTCAGAATCAAGCATGGTTGTCCTTTCTCATTTGCGACTTTTCCTTCTCTGCGGCGGCCTCGAGGTAGTAGTGATGAAGCGAGTTCAGATGTCGCTCCATCTCGGCTCGCGCGGCAGAGAGGTCGTTCTTCCGCAGGCAATCGATGAAGATCCGCCGGGTCCTGATGACCTCGTGCCCCATGACGGAGCCGAGTTCTTCGACCAGACGCCTGAGCACGGCCATCAAGGCATCCATCACGATGACCAGGATCAGGTTGCCGGTGCCCTCGGCCAGCAGGACGTGAAAGCGGATATTGGTCGAGGTCTTCTCAGCATCCCTGCCCTCGTTGGTGAGCCGCTCGGCTTCGTCCACGTTGGCGTCCAGCGTCTCAAGCAGATCGTCCGAAACTTTTCCATCGAGCGCGTCGATCATCGCCAGCTCGACGATCAACCGCGCCTCGGTGAGCTGCCCGACCGTCAGCTCACGCGACTGCATCAGCCGCTCAATGACCTCCGTGAAGACCTCGGGCCGGCCGGTCGAAACGAAGGCGCCCCCTGTCGCGCCTTTCCGCATCGTGACCCAGCCAGTGACTTCCATTGTCCGAAGCGCTTCGCGCACCGCGTGACGGCTGACACCTAGTTCCGCGGCGACCTCGCGCTCGTTCGGAAGCTTGTCACCGGGGACCATCCTTTCGGTCTCGATGAGGTCGCGGATTTGAGAGGCTATCATCTCAAAGACACGGGTGGATCTGATCGGCGTAAGGCTCATGATTCCTTATTGGCCCAATCATTGTATCAAAGCAAGACTTTTTTCGATCTCGGCCCTACGCGATCGCCAATGTCCCCCGTCAGGCCGGACCGTCGGCGATGGCCTATGCGCGCGGCCGCGACGGCGGCGACAGGGCCTCCGGGTCGCCGAGCGCCAGGCGTCTGAGGTAGGGCGACCCGATCAGGGCGTTGGGAAAGCCGGCGGACGGACGCGTCGCTGCGTTCACCGAGTCCAGGACTTCGCCCGGCACCTCGCTTTCCGCCGCGTCCAGCAGCTCGCCGAGCTGCGCGCTGGTTCTTGCACCGATCAGCGGCACCACGGCAGGAGCGCCCTGCTGCAGGATGTACCGAAGTGCGACCGCCTTCAGGTCCAGCCCCGCGGTGTCCGCGATGCCACCCACCGTATCCACCGCCGCCCTGACCGTGGCCGGCACGGCATCCACCGGCCGGCGCTTGCCGCCACCCCCCGCAGCGAACGCGCCAGCTGCCAGGGGGGCCCAGGCGATGACGCCGAGATCCAGCGCCTCGGCCATTGGAAAAAAGTCCGCCTCGACCTCACGAGCGGCCAGATTGTATTCCAACTGCACGGCCACCGGCCGCGACCAGCCGCGCAATTCGGCCATCGTCACCGCGCGCGAAACAAGCCATGCTGGCGTGTCGCTGAACGCGAAATAGCGGATCTTGCCCTGTTGAATAAGCATCTCGGCCGCACGCAAAACCTCGACCAGTGGCGTTGTCCCGTCCCAATAGTGGCACCACAGCAAATCAATGCAGTCGATCCCGAGCCGCCTTAGGCTACCCTCGACCGAACGTACCATCGACCCCAGGCTGTTACCGCCAGCCAGAACATGCCGGTCGTTCGATGCGGTATACTTCGTCGAAAGTACGAAACGGTCGCGGTCGGTGCGAAGAAATTCACCGAGAATGTCTTCTGCCGCTCCTTTGGAATAATTCGGCGCGGTGTCGATCAACGTGCCGCCGCGCTCGGCGAAACACCCGAGCATCTTCAGAGCCTCGTCGCGCGGCACGCCCCAGTCTTTTGTTTCCCCAAAGTTGAGCGTCCCCAGTCCGACGTTCGAGACCCTGAGGCCACTTTGTCCAAGAAGCCGGTACTTCATGGTTTGCGCCAGTCCGCAAAGGTGCCGCCGTTCGCGGCCAGTTCCTCGATCAACGGGCTGGGCGACCAGACAAGCGCGTCTTCCGGCGCGAGCGCCTGCAAGTCTTTCAGGATCGCGCCAGCACCCAACGTGTCGGCATGGTGCAACAATCCGCCGCGCCAGCGTGGGAAATTGTATCCGCTGACCGTCACCAGATCGATGTCGGACGCACTGCTGGCAATGCCTTCCCAAAGAATGTCTGCGGCCTCGTTGATCATCGCCAGAACCAGCCGCCTTCGGATCTCCTCGGCCGTGTAATTCTGCCGTTCAACCTGAGCAAAATGCGCCTCTTCGCGCGCCAGATCCTCGACCAATGGATCGACGACCTTGCCGCCGCCGCCGGGATAACGGTACCAACCGACCCCGACCTTGCGGCCCAACCGTCCTTCGTTCACCATCCGGTCACCGATGGGCACATAGCGCCGGTTCGGGTCGCGCGTTGCGTCCTGGCGTCTTCGGTTGGCAAAGGCGATATCCAGCCCCGACAGGTCCTGTGCCTCGTAAGGCCCCATCGCATAGCCAAATTCGACCATTGCTTCGTCGATCTCCCAGGGGTTCGAGCCGTCCATCATGACGGTATCGGCCGCTTCGCGATACCTGGCCAAAATGCGGTTGCCGATAAACCCGTCACAGACCCCGGCAAGAACGCAAATCTTCCTGAGCCGTTTTCCCAGGGCAAAGCCCGTGGCCAGTGCCTGGTCGCCGGTCTGTGCGCCCCTGACGATTTCGAGCAGTTTCATGATGTGCGCGGGAGCGAAAAAGTGCAGCCCGACAAGCCGCGATGGATCTCTTAGAACGGCGGCGATCTCGTCAACATCGAGATACGAGGTATTGGTCGCCAGAATTGCCGTTTCCGGCAGGGCGGCTTCAAGCCGTTGCATGACTTCTTTCTTTACGTCCATGCTCTCGAAAACCGCCTCGATGGCCAGGTCTGCCTCGGCCCCATCGGTGGCATCCGCGCTTGCCCTGAAACGAGCGCGATACCTGGCGGCCTTGTCGGCACTCAGCACACCGCGGCTTTCGCCCTGCGCAATCAGCTTTTCGACGTTGTCCGTGGCGCGCTTGACGCCATCGGCGTCGGTTTCCAGCAAGAGCACAGTGATCCCTGCGCTCAAAAGCGCATAGGCGATGCCTGCGCCCATCGTGCCACCACCGACGACGACGGCTTGCCGAATTTCTGTTGGCTTTGCAGTCAGCCCAGCGGGTGCCTTCGCACCTCTTTCGGCGAAAAAGATATGGCGCAACGCCTTTGCTTCTGCCTTTTGCCGCAGGTCCAGAAAAACCTTGCGCTCGGCGGCCATGCCCGCATCCAGCGTTGCTGTTTGCGACAGCTCTAAAAGCTCGACCGCACGCAGCGGCGCCGTTTGTCCACGCATTTTTCGCGCCGCAGTCTTTCTGGCAGCCTCGAACACCTCGTCGCCTGCCGCACCCGAATTCAGCTCGCCGACCGGCACCGCCATTCCCAGCCATTCCGAATTTGTCATTTCGGCAAAGGTAATCGGATCATCCGAAACCTCATCGACCAGCCCGATCTTCTTGGCGACGACGCCGGTGACCGGTTTACCGGTCGGTATCAGCTCCAGCGCCTGCTCCAGTCCGATAAGCCGTGGCAGCCGTTGCGTCCCACCTGCCCCCGGTACGACACCAAGCACAACTTCGGGAAACCCGATCGAGGCGTCGGGCCGTGCGACGCGGTAATGACAGGCCAATGCGATTTCCGCTCCACCGCCCAAAGCCGCGCCCGAAATGGCGGCGATCCAGCGCACATCGCTTTGTTCGATCCGGTTCAAGACCTCCGGCAGGTGCGGTTCGACTGGCGCACTGTCGAATTCAGAAGCATCGGCGCCTGCGGCAAAGATCCCGTTTGCGCCCGAAACGATCACCCGATCAAGGTCTTCGGATTCGGCGCGTTCAACAGCCTCCAGAAGTCCAACCCGCATGTCGCGACCAATTGCGTTGACCGGAGGATTGTCCAGCGTCACATAGCCGTAGCGACCATTGATCCGGAATGTGACAGTCATGGTAGTTCCTCCCAAAATTGTGCTATATATTGCAAAATATGCGCTATACTGCAATCAAAAAATGACGAGGGGGAGAGCGCGATGACGCATGAACCAATGTTGCTGACCATTGGTCAGGGGCGGGCCGATATCGTATTGAACCGGCCCGAAAGACTGAATGCACTGACGCGCCACCTGATGGAAGACCTCGGCGCGGCGATCACCAGTGTCGCCGCACAGGATGCCATTCGTGTGGTCACCATCAGCGGCGCGGGGCGTGGTTTCTGCGCAGGTCAGGATCTCTCCGAACGTGACCCTCGAAAACTCCACGGCCCTCTCGACCTTGCCGGTATCCAACGCGAGCTTTTTCATCCGGTCATCCGCGGCATTCAAGACATGGGCAAGCCGGTTATTGCCCGCGTGAATGGCATTGCCGCCGGAGCGGGCGCGGCTTTGGCGCTGGCCTGTGACATCGTTCTTGCGGATGAAAACGCCAAATTCGCGATGAGCTTTGCCAAAGTCGGGCTTTCGGTTGATGCAGGGCTTGGGAAAGCGCTGGTTCAGGGATTGGGACCCGCGCGCGCCAAGGCTCTGTTGATGTTGGGCGAAACGCTCGATGCCAAGGCCGCCGCAGCAGTCGGCCTGATCTGGAAAGCCGTGCCCGCAGACGCGCTAGACGACAGTTTCGAAACCCTTGTGGCACAGCTGCGTGCCACACCGCGCGCTTCGCTCTCGGGCATCAAACGCGCCTTGGCTGACTCATATCTGCACCCGGACATTTACTTTGCGACAGAGGCGGAACGACAGGGGATCGCAGGAAAATCGCCCGACTACGCCGAAGGTGTTTTAGCATTCCTTGAAAAACGCTCGCCCAACTACAGTTGAATCACGCCGACGGGATCGCGTGGACTTTCGCCGTCAACTCCTGAAGTGATTGCTCGAGCTTTTGATCCGATGTGTCCAACACGTCATCGGCCCGCTGATACAGCGCCTCGCGACTGCGCAGGATCGATTTCAGCTGTTCCATCGCCTCGGGGTTTCCCGCCATCGGGCGCGTGTCGCCCTGTGCGCGTACACGTTCCATATGCTCATCCGGCGACGCCTTCAGCCAGATGGTATGAAACCGCGACAACAGCGTGTTATATGTATCGGGCTCGGCGACGATCCCACCAGCGACGGCCAGGATCACATCGTCATGGGTCGCGATTACCCTGTCAATCGCCTGCGCTTCAAGCCGCCGGTATCCTTCCTGCCCGTACAGCGCAAGGATCTCGTTTGCCGGCATTCCCGAGTGGTCCTCGATCTCGCGATTCAACTCTACGAAGGGCATTGCCAACTTATTTGCACCCGGCTGAATGCGGCCTGCTCCGCGCCCGTCATGCGGTCATCTCGAGTGCGTAGCCGTTCCAAAGATCAAAGGCATCGGATCGGGCGTGGCGGTACGATGTGGCGGTAAGACGATAGCGGCGGGGACGGAAGAACATGTTGATCTGGTCATGTGCGTCCAGAAATCTCTGAGCCTGTCCGGGTGACTTGAACCGCCCCATGAGTTTCTCTCGCTTGCGGGTTGGCCGATGGGATCCTTCGATCCGGTTGTTCAAGCCCTTGTGCGCCCGATGATCAGCATTCGCCACGAGGTTGCGGATCGGCCTGATGTAACTGCGCAGCTTGTCGGTGATCACGACCCGCGGCGCGCCAAACCGGTCGATCAGCCGCTTCAAGAACCGGCTGGCGGCCTTTGCATTACGTTGCTTTTGCACGAGAATGTCGAGCACATTCCCATTCGCGTCGACTGCCCGCCAAAGCCAGAACTTCACGCCATTGATCGGAACAACGACTTCATCCAAGTGCCATTTGTCACTGGCGCCCGGCCTGTCGCGCTTGATGCAATCGGCGAAATGGCGGCCAAACCGGTTCACCCAGTTCCGGACGGTTTCCCGGCTGACCATCACGCCGCGTTCGGCCAGCAGATCCTCGACATCTGCCGTGCTCAGCGCAAACCGATGGTAAGCCCAGACGGCATAGGAGATGATCTCGCGGGGAAAACGAAAGCCCTTCAGGCGTCGAATTGTCGGCACGGTTTTCATGATGACCGCCTATCCCGACGGAACCCCGTGATCAACTTGGCAATGCCTTACTGATGCCTCCCAATCGATCTTTGCCGCCCGGGCTGTTTGGTCGCAGCGTCAGACCGAGCCAGGCTGCAAACTATCGTCCAGATCGGAACTGGCCTGAATCGGGAACGGTCTTGGCGATAGCGGAGGCAGCAATTGGACCGATGCCGGTCATCATTGCGAGACAACGGCTCGTCTCCTCTGCCTTTTGCCAGGCGAGGAACTCCTCTTCCAGATGATCAATCTGTCGTTGGAGTGCCTCCAACTGGGTAACGACGGAGAACAAACGGATCAGGTGTGCTCAGGTAATTCGCCCTGCTCCTCATACAGCGGCTTGGTGGGATCCTTCAAACCACCGGGACCCGCCGCCGTGACAATCCCGTACTCTGCCAAAATGGGTGCGAAAGGCGTTGATCAGGGCGATCCGATGACGGACGAGGAGATCCCGCGTTTTGGGCAGCAAGAGAGCAACCGTGCTGCTCCCGGCTCTTCACTGCGACGCAGCGCATGGTCGACCGCGTGACCGCCTCGCAGATCGCCTTGGTGTCAGCCGCGTCGGTCTTCCCTCGCTTCACATATGGTTTGACGTAGGCCGGTGGCATCGATCGAACTTCGGGACCCAATTCCTGCAGTTCGCGCGCCCAATGATGCGCAGATACTTAGGCTTCCATCCCGACAAGACTTAGCGGTAACGACGAAAAGAACGCTAGCAACTCCCCGCATCGCAGTTTCCGGCGGATCGCAACGGATCCTTCCGCACTCATTGCATGAAGCAGAAACACTCTCTTCGTAAGATCGAGACCGACGACGGCAATATCTGAACTGCACCGAGGTTGCCGGAAGCTGATTGATCTTAGTTACGCGGCCCATGTCTGATCTTTCCAGAGCTGCGTAGAAGTTTGCCTCGGCCTCTGCTGGCGGAACGTTTCCGATGGGTACCAGCAGCCGGCGGTCGTAGAACCAGCCCACCCACTCCAAGGTTGCGTATTCCACAGCATTGAAACTGCGCCGGGGCCTTGAACCGACGGTTCATCTTGTCCAGCGGGCATGGTTGGGACTTGTCCAGGATTGTCGTCCTATGCTTCTTGCCACGGCTGATACCTTCCAGGGCCAAGTCTTTCATTAGCCACGCTACCGTGCATCTGGCTACATCGAAACCGTCCCGGCGCAGCTGGTGCCAAACCTTTCGAACGCCGTAGACCTTGTAGTTCTGTTCCCGGACACACTCGATCTCGAGCTTCAAGTCCATTTCCCGCTTCGCCCGAGCCGGCAGCAGATCTGCGTTCGGCCTCTTGGCCGTGCGGTCGTAGAACGTGGACTAGGCAATCGGCAGGGGCTTGTAGATCGGCCCGACCCCGATGGTGTCACATTGCTCTTCGATAAAGGCGATCATGTCTTGGACCGGCGGTCGAGCTCCGCCTGTGCAAAATACGCTGACGCCTTCCGCAGGATCTCGTTGGCTTGCTTCAGTTCGCGGTTCTCGCGCTCCAAGGCCTTCAATTTCACGGCCATTTCGGTCGTGATACCGGCGCGGTCTCCGCGATCAACTTCGGCCTTCTTGACCCGCTCGTTCAGCATCTGGGCTGCGCAACCGATCTTCGAGGAAATCGATAGGATCACCGCCAGCGGCTCTCATGCTGCCCTGCGATGTCCAAAACCATGCGAACAGCGCGTTCGCGTACTTCCGGTGAATATTTGTTCGTCGTCTTGCTCATGATGCTCCATCCTACTCAGGAGTTGGAGCCTCCGGCAAACCCGGTTCGGTTCAATCCTCAAACATGTGATGTGGCTCCTTAGAGCTGGCTTAAAGGCCAAATCATTGTACACTAAGCTGGCGCAGGGGCCGCCCACAGCATCAGGTCAGTTCGGAGGTTGTGGAGTTGCAAACCGGCCTGTTTGCAATTCCCACTTTAGATGGCCGATCCGAATCGCCCCACAATCCAGCACGTAGTCTCATCTGTGGCTAGAAGCCAACCGATGCTTGGGCTTCTTGATGCACTTACGCTCGACCCACCCGCACCTTCACGTAGCTTTATGTTTTTAAGTTATTTTTGAGACTTTCTCTACGTCGCAGTGCCCGGCCTTCTCAAATTTTTAGTAAACTTGTTGACTACTTGTCCAATAATCGACTAGTCCTCAAAGGGAGGACAATGTTTTGAAAATTTGCTCAAGCATTCTAAGGGAGGAAACGCATGAAAACTCTGAGAAACACCGTGGCAGCACTGTCGCTTCTTGCTTCTATCGCGGCAGCACCTGCAAACGCCGAACTTCGAAGCATCACCATTGGCACCAATCCTGCAGGTTCCACATTTTTCCTGATCGGGGGCGGATTCGCCAAGATGTTCCAGGAGGAGCTCGGCATTCGATCAACGGCGCAACCCCAAGTGGGTTCGTCAGTCTACCTGCCATATATCAACAATGGTGAAATGACATTGGGTCTTTCTTCGTCCATGGATGCAGGCTTAGCCTACACGGGCGAGGGGTTCCCGGCGTCAAACCCCAATCTTCGCACGCTCGGCCGCATCTGGATTCTGCCTTATGCGTATATTGCGGCGCGAGATTCCGGAATTACGCGAATGGAAGACCTGGCCGGAAAGCGGGTCATGGGAAACATGCCGACCAACGTTGCCCTGACTTTGGTGAATAAGGCCATGCTCGAAAGTGCCGGTCTGACAACGGACGATGTTGTTTTTGCTAATTCCGGCGGATTGCTTGATGGTATTAATGCCGTCGTGGAAGGACGCGCTGATGCAGCACCTGTCGCCGTCACTATGCCGAACCTGATTGAAGCCAATAGTGCCGCGAAGGGTGGAATCGTCGTTATCAAGAATGGCGCACGGGCCAACGAAGGTTTCTATGAACAGCTTGTCCCTGGAACACGTCTGGGCGTCACCAAGCCCGTTCCGGCCCGTCCATTTGTGACCGAAGAAACCGGCATCGTAAATTATGACACACTGCTTGTTACAAGCACGTCTTTGTCAGACGAGGACGCTTATACGCTCACCCGCGCGCTTCATGAAAACTGGGAACAATTGACGAAAGACTACCCGCCCCTTCGAAGCGTTGCCCGGAATGATCTGGCTCTCGCCGAGTCAACCATTCCCTACCATCCCGGTGCAATTCGCTATTATCAAGAAATCGGTTTGTGGACCGACAAGCACGATGTGAACCAGTCGCGCGTGTCGCGCTGATTATCCTGAGAAATCACTGAACCCTTTGACCCCGCCGTGACATTGGCGGCGGGGATTTGGAACGCGCGCGATGAAAAAGATCAACAACCGTCTGCTCAACATCTACGTCGCGCTGCTTTGCGTGATAACGATAGGCTGGGTAATGAACGTGCAGGACTACTTGGGCCTGTCACTTGTCACGCAGCAGGTGATCGCCATAGCTGCAGGACTTGCCATTGGTATCGCCTTTCTCAAACACCCATATTCCGAGCGCAGTACAGGTATCGATCTTGCACTTGCCCTGATTTCTAGTGGAAGCTGGCTCTGGTATGCGCTGAACTTCGAAAGCTGGATGCTTTTGCTAGCTTATCGCACGCCGGATATGTGGATTCCAGGCATTCTGGCCATAGTGCTACTGATAGAGGCTCTACGCAAGTCCGGCGGTATGATTATCGCGTCTTTGGTAATCTGTATCGTCGCCTATGGATTTGTCGGACATCTTTTGCCTGGCGTCCTGCGTGCCGAGGTGTATCCGCCAACCAAGACGGTACTTTATCTTTATGCAGATAGTAGCGGCATTCCGGGAATTGTGCTGAGAATTATCATCAACCTAGTGATTCCTTTCATTCTATTTGGAAAGATGATGGAAATTGCTGGAGGAATGACTTTCTTTACGAATTTGGCAATGCGAATGCTGGGACGGTGGCGTGGCGGGCCAGCAAAGGGCGCATCGTTTGCATCCGCCGCGTTTGGTATGCTGTCAGGCTCGACAGTAGCAAATATCCTGTCCACAGGGATCGTAACAATACCACTTATGAAGAAGACAGGATTCCGACCTTATCAGGCGGGCGCCATCGAAGCTGTTGCATCAAACGGCGGACAGATCATGCCACCAGTAATGGGGGCAACCGCTTTCATTATCGCCGAGTTCCTACAACTGCCCTACAGTTCCGTGGTGCTCGCGGCAATTACACCCGCTCTACTCTACTATATAGTCCTGTTCGTGAAGATTGATGCGATTGCCGCTTGTGAAAACATCCGCGGACTATCGTCGGAGGATCTACCGCGTAAAGAGGATGTCTATAACGGAAGCTGGGTTTTCATTCTGCCGCTGATCCTAATGATCGTGCTAATGTTCGGTATGGGTTATGACCCAGGAAAATCCGCGGTAATTGTTTCTGGTGCCGTGCTGGTCGCGTATGTTATTCGCAACCGTTTTCGCATTAAGGCGACTGATCTCTGGGCCGTTATCAAAGGCACAGGAAGCGAATCTATCCCTGTCATCCTTATCGGTGCGGGAGCAGGTGCAGTAATCGGCGTGATGAACTCTTCCGGTTTCGCATTTCAACTTACACTCATGCTGACACATTTGGCGGAACAGTATGGTCTGTTTGCGATGCTATTGATGGCCGCTCTGGTGTCCATCGTGCTTGGCATGGGAATGCCGACCGTTGCTGTTTATGTAGTACTTGTAACAATCGTGGCGCCGTCCGTTATTGAACTCGGCGTCGACCCTTTGGGAGCACACCTGTTCCTGTTTTACTTCGGGTTGATGAGCATGATTACGCCACCCATCGCAATGGGTAGCATCGTGGCGGCGCAAGTAGCGGGCGCAAGCATCTGGACAACTGGGTATTATGGACTGAGGCTTGGGATCAGCGCCTATTTGTTGCCGTTTCTTTGGATTTACAATCCCGCGCTCCTTCTAAACGGCTCTACGATAGAGATCATCATCATCCTTGCCAACTGTGCCGCTGCGGTAATGCTACTCCGGTCGTCCATGTTGCCGAGCCCATTCGGTAGACTACCAAATTGGATGTTCGCGGTGTTTGCGGTTGCAATGGCAATCTTCTGCGGCGGTGCGACGGTCTGGTTTGGATCTACAAGTCTGACTGCGCTTGGTGTTTCCGTCTTCGGCCTTGCGCCACTGCTTCCAGGTCTTCGGCTTTCAGATGTGGCCGATTCCATGAATCTACCAACTCCCGAAATGCCAGACACCCATCGCGGTGTCCATCTTGAAAAAGAGGATAACCAATGAAACACAATCTCGAAATTTCCGGCCAGACGAACCTCGAAGAGGGGGTATTAGACCGGGAGATCTTTGTCAGCGAAAATATCTACCAACAAGAAATTGAAACGCTGTTCACACGAGCTTGGCTTTTCGTCGGCCATGAAAGCCAAATTCCTAATCCCGGCGACTTCTTTACGTCGCGGATGGGTGAGGAGTCTGTGATTCTGGTGCGAGACAAAGCTGGCGTGATTCACGTCTTCCTCAACTCCTGCCGCCACAGAGGAATGAAGGTATGCCGCTATGATCAGGGCAACACTTCGCTATTCACCTGTCCGTATCATGCCTGGACGTATGCAACCGACGGGAAAGTACGCGGTATTCCGCAGTACCAAGAGCTTTATGCCGGGGTATTGGATCGAGAAAAATGGTCCTTGATCGAAGTTCCGCGAATGGTCAACTACAAAGGCACGATCTGGGCATCGTGGGATGAAAACGCGCCAGAATTCGAGACTTATCTAGGCGATGCTAAGGTTCATTTGGATCAAGCATTGGATTGCCGTGACGGACGTCCTGGAGGATCAGAAGTCATTGGTGTGCACAAATGGGTGTTCCCTTCGAATTGGAAGCTTGCCTCCGAAAATTTCCTTGGCGATTCATATCATAACCCAAGCCACCGATCGGTTGATCTGATTGGAATTGGCCCGTCGGCGAGGACGGGCGCAAAGGGCCGACGCGACAATGAGCTGGAGTTGGCCAAGCACGTTTGGATTAGCTTCGCGGCCGGTCACGGTGTTCACTCGGCGGTGCAGGCGGCTGGGGCAGAATATATAGCGCAATTTGCGAACGATCCTGAAATTGAGGAGTACTTCCGGCATTGTCATAACGAACGCAACGCGCGGCTTGGCGACAATGCTCGGTTGTTGCCGTTTACCGGCACGATCTTTCCAAACACCTCATATCATGGTCGGCAACCACGGAACCTATGCGTATGGCATCCGCATGGCACCACCGAGACCGAGGGTTGGCGCTTCTTCCTTGTTGATGCGGACGCACCAACTAAGGTGAAGGATTTTCTGAGGCGTTTCTACATGCGCTATTCCGGCCCTGCTGGGATGACCGAACAAGACGATATGGAAAACTGGCTTTATGCAACACGCGCCAGTGTCGGCACGATCGCGCGGCGCTATCCATTCAACTACCAACTGGCGCGGAATCAAGCGGAGCTTCACCCGGAAGTTAATGGGCTGACAGTGCGCGGACGCGTGACGACAAAGATGACCGAACACATGGCGCGTGGTTATTACCGGCGTTGGCGTTCTTATCTGGATGGTGCTGATTGGGACGAGTTACTGGGGCAGAACGATCCTCGCTTCTCGAACGCAAAAGAGGCTGAAGAATGAGTTCTGGCGCGGTTATCGTTTCCGGCGGCACCTTCGGCTTGGGGCGTGAAATCTCGTTGCGCTTGGCCGAGGCGGGCTACCCAGTGACGGCTTTCGGCCTCGAAACGCCGCAGATCTCTAGCATTGCAGGAAATTCCATTCCTGCTCTGCGCAGTGAGGCAGAAAGCCGGGGACTGGACCTGCATGCAGTGGAGGCTGATGTCACTTCCGAGGCAGATGTTGCGCGGATCGTTGAAACCACCATCGCAAGGCACGGAAGGATTCACGGAATAGTCAACAATGCCGCCATAGGACCTTTGGGCACCGTCATGGATACCGACCCAGGAATTTGGGACAAAATCATGGCAGTGAACCTGAGAGGGCCATTCCTGATGTCTCGTGCGGTGATCCCTCATTTCGTTAGCAATGGTGGCGGCTGTATTGTCAATGTTGGATCTGGAGCGGGTTGGGGCAAAGCTAACATGGCAGCTTATGCCACATCTAAAGGCGGCATTATCGCAATGTCCGCGTCAATGGCTCTAGACCATTTTTACGACCGGGTCCGGGTTAACACCGTCATCCCGGGTGGCGGAGGTATCGTTGCTGGAATGAGTCTAGGGCGGGTTGGGGGCGACATATCCCGGCTTGGCCCCGGCGCGGTCGGGACCGTGGCGGGGCGAGTGACGACGGGCACAGATTTGGGCAATGCGATCGCCTGGCTTATGTCGCCGGAAGCTGAAGCCATAAGCGGAACTATCATAGATGTTGGCTGCTTTGCCCATCAAGGATCATCAGTCCCGCTCAAACGCACTAAAATTGAGGAGAAATCCAATGGATAATGTTGCCATTAGCTCGCCAACCCTTGACCGAAACGATGCCTATTTTCGGCTCCGTGGGGAAGTAGAAGAGCTTTTCTATGACGAAGCATCAATGCTTGACGAACGCCGTTTCGATGAATGGTTGGAGCTCATGCATGAAGACGTAGTCTATTTCATGCCGATGCGTCGGAACGTAAAGTTTGGCATGCACGATGAGCGAGAAAATACCCGGGTTGATGAGGGTATCAGTTGGTTCAATGAAGACAAATGGACGCTTCGCAAACGGGTGGAACAGATCTTGACCGGTGTTCATTATGCCGAAGAACCGCTTTCACGGATCGCCCATTTGATCACGAATGTTCAGATTCGATCCACTGTTCCAGAGATCGAAAACGCCTCTGAGATCAGGACGAGTTGTCGTTTTCATGTCTATCAGAATCGAGTCGAGCACGAACACTACAGCTTTGTCGGTCGTCGTTACGATACTTTAGTTCGTGTGAACGGGGCACTGAAGATTCGCGAACGCAAGATCATCCTTGATCAGAACGTACTACTTGCGAAGTGCCTGACAGCGTTCTTCTAATACATAAGGAAACTAATCAATGAGCAATAAAGGCAATGTCGATATCGGGATCGGCGTAAACCTTATGGACGTAACCGAAGCCCAGACACTGCGCTTGAAAGACGGGCGGATTGGCACGGTGACTGAAAACATGGGTGACGGTCAGTGGGTGGAAATGCGTTTTCAAGACGACGATGTTGAGCTCATCCATAGCCAAGAAATAGACGCGATCATATGACGCGCCATAGGATTGAACCATGCTGAGAATGCGTTATATGCCGTGCGATTTTCACCCCTTGTTACTTATCTTGGGGGCCGCTGATGAGTTGCAGAGATTCTCCGAATTGCTGTTACGCTTCGCTGAGAGTGGACAATCCGTAGAACTGACATCTGAAGGCGTATTTTCAGAAGATACGCAGGTTGTTCTACATGAACTCGGCACAGCGAGAAACGAACGGCAAGGTCTATGGGTGGCAGAATTCGGAGTGCGTCCGGTACTCGAGTGGTGCCTAACACGGGAAACCGCAAAGAATTTTGCAAGTGAGGTTTTAAAGACAGCGAACGGGCAAAGCCTGGCTGGGTCATCGACGCTTGAATGCGAGGTTTTGAACGAGATTCGTGTAAAGGTGTCATTTGGAGAGTTTGAGGAGCAATTCCTTCTTGGGGATATTTGGTAACGACAATGCAAAATGATGGATGCGGTAAAAAGGTCGTAATCGTCGGCGCTGGCCAGGCGGGAGTGTCTATGGCATTTCGCCTGCGTCAAAAAGGATATCGCGGCTCTATTACAATGATCGGCGACGAAGTCTGGCCGCCATATCAGCGCCCTCCGCTCTCTAAGAAATATCTAACCGGAGAACTTGCACGTGATCGGCTTTCTCTGAAGCCGGCTGAAACTTATGAAGAGAACGGTATTGAGCTTTTGCTTGATCGACGTGTTGCTAGGGTCGATCGTGCGGCCAGGAGAGTTTTTTTTGACGGGAACGATGACAATAGCCTTGACTATGAAACGTTGATATTTGCCACTGGAGGAAGACCCCGGCAACCTGACGATCTAGGCGATACTTTGCCGGAGAATATATTCACATTGCGGGCTATCAGCGATGCGGACGCAATGCGCGAGCGCCTTGCGCCTGGTAAGCATCTGCTGGTTGTTGGTGGTGGGTATATTGGTCTGGAACTCGCAGCTGTGGCACGGAAGCGTGGGCTGAAGGTGACTTTACTGGAACAAGCGCCGCGTATTTTGGGCCGCGTCGCGTGTTCACAAACAGCTGACTATTTCCGACACTTGCACACTGAAAATGGTGTCACCCTCCGCGAGGGGGTTTCGATTGAAAGCTTCGAAGGACCGGAACAGCGACCATCATTCGTAAAATTGACTGAGGGCGACGAAGTTTCCTTTGATGTTGCCGTGTTCGGTATCGGTTTGCTGCCCAATGATACAATTGCACGTGAAGCAGGCCTTGAGTGTGCCGGTGGTATTATCGTCGACGGTTGGGGACGAACCTCAGATCCCGATATTCGCGCCGCTGGTGATTGTGCCCGGTTACCGTACCGGGGCGACATGATTCGCCTAGAATCCGTTCACAACGCCATCGCTCAAGCCGAACACATTGCTGATGACATCGTGTGCCCTGGTGGGCCCAGCTATGCGCCCGTGCCATGGTTCTGGTCAGATCAATACGACTGCAAGCTCCAGATCGCGGGCCTCAACCTTGGATATACCAAAGTTGTGACTCGACCGGGGACTAAACCTGGAGCTTTCTCCAATTGGTATTTCAAGGGTGAAGAAATGATCGCGTGTGATGCAATAAACGACGCCCGATCCTTTATGATGGCAAAGCGTTGGTTGGCCGTTGCTCACCGTCCCTGCCCCGAGTTGATCTGCGATCCCTCGTGGGACCTCGCCAAATTCTGAGCCTAGCCGGAGGCTAGGAACCTATTCGACCGAGGAGAAAAGATGGTCAAAATTATCTATGTTGAAGCCGATGGAACCGAACGTGCGGTAGATGTGGCTGAGGGGCATTCCGTCATGGAAGGTGCCGTGTCTAATGGTGTCCACGGGATCGTAGCAGAATGCGGAGGGGCCTGTTCCTGTGCGACTTGTCATGCCTACATTGACGTCAGTTGGCTTGAAAAAACAGGTTTGGCCGAAGGTGACGAAGCAGACATGCTTGAATTCGCACACGAACCAAAACCAACCTCTCGCTTGATTTGTCAGATTGAAGTAACTAGCGACTTAGAAGGACTACGAATTGAGATTCCGGATGAACAGGCTTAACGACCATTGTCATTGAGCTGTGAAAGCATGTTCAACAAATGCAGAAGCTGCGTCGCATTCTCTTCGCCAAAGTGCCCAATAATCCCCTGCGCGATCTTTTCAGATTTTGGGCGAAGATTTTCGACAAAATCTTTTCCGGAAGGCGTCAAGCTAGCTTTGAAAGACCGCAAGTCATCTGGATCTTTCTCAGTGTAGATTAGTTCGCGCTCCGTAAGGGCGCGGACTATCCTTGTCATGCTCACTTTATGGATACACGACTTTTGCGATAGTTCGTTCAATGACAAGGGAGCAAAATCCGATATGATGCGTATAACGCGCCACTGCTGCTCTGTCAAACCAGCATCCTTTAGTAGGTCTGTGAAGTGGCTGACAACAGCATGACGTCCCCTAGTACATGCAATTGCCAAGGATCTTTCTGAATATGGAATATCGAAAGGGAATGTTTCTCTTGCCACCGTTTTTGCCTCTGTCACGCCAGTTTCCAACATTATCACCACGAATGATATTTCTCAAACTGAAGATACGAACCGAATACTTTTATCAACACACAAAGTATATGAGGCATCAAGACACACTTGGTGTGACCTTCCCCCTGCTGGTCCTCGTTCATGACGAGAGTCTGTGGGTTTGATTTTTGACCTGCCCCCTGCCGGTCCCTCATTCATAACAAGAGTCTGCAGGTCGGATTTGGGTAAACGGCTTCGCCGTCTGGCGCAAGCGCGCCGGGCGCGGAGCCCTCAAATTGCTCAAGCGTCCGGCGCGCCTTGCTGCGGTGTCTGGTTGGCCAGGGACGAGTGTGGTCTGACCGTATTGTAGTCGTAGCGCCAGAGGGCCAGCTTACGCCGCGCATCTTCCAGGGTGTCGAATATTTCCTCGTTCAGCAGCTCGTCCCTGAGGCTGCCGTTAAAGCTTTCGATGAACGCATTCTGCTGCGGCTTGCCCGGATCGATGTAATGCCACGGCACCTCGTTCTGATCTGCCCACTTCAGCATGGCCCGACTGGTGAACTCCGTCCCATTGTCACTGACAATGCAGCCGGGCTTACCGTAGATCCGGATCAGAGCGCTGAGCTCCCGGGCGCCCCGTGCGCCGGACAGGCTCGTGTCTGCTACATGGCACAAACACTCGCGCGTGCAGTCGTCGATCACCGCCAGAATCCGGAACTTCCGCGAGGTGCCGAAGCTGTCGGACACGAAGTCCAGGGACCACCGCGCATTGGGTTGTCCCGCGATCGGCATCGGCGTCCTCGTCCCACGTGCGCGCTTGCGACCGCGCCGCCTTTTCACGGACAGCCCTTCCTCGCGGTAGATGCGATACAGCTCTTGTGGTTCATGGTCATGCCCTTGCGCTCCAGCAGCAAGCCGATCCGGCGGTAACCGAACCTGCGCCGCTTACCGGCGATCTCCTGCATCTCCTTGCGTATCTCGGCATAGTCCGGCGGGCGTTCACGCCGAACTGTTTTGGGATCGACACCGACCAGCCGACACGCCCGGCGCTGCGAGATCTCATGATCCCGCATCACCCGGAGCGCTGCCTCTCACCGCTTGATCAATGTCGTCAGTTCTTTCCCAAAAGATCTTTCAACACGACATTATCCAGCATGGTGTCCGCCAGCAGGCGTTTGAGCTTGGCGTTCTCATCCTCAAGCGCTTTCAGCCTTGCAGCCTCGGACACTTCCATCCCGCCATACTTGGCCTTCAGTTTGTAGAACGTAGCGGTGCTCAGGCCATGCCTGCGGCATACCTCGACCGTCGGCATTCCGGCCTCCTGCTCTTTGATCATCCCAATGATTTGCGCCTCGGTGAAACGGCTCTTTCGCATGTGTCTGCTCCTTCAGAGTTGGCGCAGACTCTACATCACGGTGAGGGATTTCGCGGGGGGCAGGTCATGTCGAATATCTCCTCATTCAGAAGTTCGTCACGCAGGCTGCCGTTGAATGACTTGATGAACGCATTCTGTCGTGGCTTGCCGGGGTCAATGTAGTGCAGGGAATGGCATTGTGGTCGGCCCATCTCAGGATGGCCCGGCTGGTGAACTCCGTTCCGTTACACCTTCGGAATAGCGCTGATTGAAGGCTATGATTGCCTGCGGAGCCCACAGATTGCGCAGTAGGCGATCATAGCCGGGTTTCAGGTCCCTACAGTGGTTTTGCACAAACTACACCGCAAGGCAGACCGACCATGGCCGGTAACAGTATTGCACAGGCCGAGCCCGTTTTGGCGGTGATTGATATTGCCATGCCCCGCCACGAAGTTTTGACAACTATTCCCGGCAGGAAGCGACACCAATCCTCAAAATACCTCGCCAGGGTACTAGTGAGACATAAAAACCGGAACTTTACTGGTCCTCGTTACCTCATGCGTGACACCACCAAAAAGGTCTTGAGAGAACTTGCTATGTTCGTACGCCCCCATCACGATTAACTTTGCGTCCAGTTCTCTGGCCGTCTCTTGAATAACCTCGGCGATACCGCCCTTGCTTTTTGGACGGATAACATGCTCTGCGTCGACATTATGACGCTTCAGATGCGTCAAGATATCCGCCCCCTCCGGCATTTTCGGAAAGCTAGACCCAACACTTAGTATTGTCACCCGACGCGGCTTTTCCTCGAGGATCGTCATTGCATCGTTGAGCGCCCGGGCCGCAGAACGCTTTCCGTCCCATGCGACAAGTGCATGCGATGCAAGCTGATCCGTAGAATATCCATTCGGAACCACAAGAACGGGTCGGCCGCTCTGCAATGAGATCATATCCGGGCTGACGACCCGAAACTCATCTGTTGGTAGGTTGGAATGATAGCCGGTAACGACAAAATCGAAATTTCGCGCCAGCTCTGGCAAGTTCATTTTGCCAATCTCATTCGGCATAATAAAGCGGGACCGCTCTGCAAGGCCTGCCTCGGCAGCCGCCTGTTGGAACAGATCACGTGCTGCTGCAATTTTCTCGTTTCTTGCACTGCCAAGCTTGTCGAGAAGATCTTCTGTCAAACCAAGAACATGCTCGAAATACGAGGATGCGTTCCCATAGACACAAGTCAGCCATGCATCGTGCTTTGCGGCGATTTTTGCCGCGTGCTTAACGCTGCTTGGGAAGCCTGCGCTACCGGAATGTGCAATAAGGATGTTCTTGATGCTCATTTTATCCTCACAATTCGAACTTCATAGGCAAACTAGCAATCACAATCTTAGAAGTCTATGATTTTATGAGGAACAGTACACGCCCTGCATCCCGACAAAGAAAAGACTGGGCAAGCAAGCTGCCCAGTCCCCTGGTGATACAAGCCCTACATTCCGCTTCATGAGGAGTGCAGGATGCTTGATCACCCTTTCTTGTTCGCTTCAATCTCGTCGAGGAACGGAATGTCTGACCTGAGACCCGTTTCCTCCTCCGTTTTGAGGTAGAATCCGTCCCAACGAAGGAGACGGAAGAATGAAGCGATCACGGTTCAACGAAGAACAGATCATCGCGATCCTGAAGAAGCAGGAGAGCGACATTTCGAAGGCGGTTGTGTGCCGAGAGCATGGGATCAGTTCATGATCAGCCCCACCTGAGTGGTCCGGTTTGATTGTTAGTGCATGACCGGCCTCGGGTCCATCAGGACGATGGTTTCCGGGGCTGGTGGGCGATAACCCAAGGCACTATGCGGTCGTTTGGTGTTGTAGTGTTTCCTCCATTGTTCGATCAGGATTTGTGCTTCGCGCAGGCTGTAGAAGATTTCGCCGTTCAGGAACTCGTCCCGGAACCGGGCGTTGAAGCTTTCGCAGTAGCCGTTCTCCCAAGGTGACCCGGGCTCGATGTAGGCAGTCTTGGCGTCGGCGGCCCTGATCCAATCCTGAACGGCCTGAGCCACGAACCCCGGGCCGTTGTCAGACCGGATGTAAGACGGCACACCCCGCATGATGAACAGGTCGCTCAAGGCATCGATCACGTCATCCGAGTTCAGCTTGCGCTTCACCTTGATCGCTAGGCATTCCCGGCTATGCTCGTCCAGGATGTTGAGCGTCCGGCAGTGGACAAAGTCATAGCTCCAGACGTGGTTGCGATACTCAGGGCGCAGCCGGACACAGGATCCGTCATTCAGCCAGAGCCGNNGTGGTTGCGGTACCCTGGCCTGAGCCGGACGCAGGAGCCGTCGTTGAGCCATAGACGTCCCTTCTTCGGTTGCTTCATTGGCACCTTCAGCCCCTCGCGCCGCCATACGCGCTCGACCCGCTTGTCGTTCACCTCCCAGCCCGCATGTCTCAGCAAAGCGGCGATCCGACGATAGCCGTAGCGGCCATACTGCCGCGCCAGTTCGATCATGTCCGCGACCAGACGCTCCTCATCGGCACGGCCATGCGGCACTTTCCTCTGTGTGGATCGGTGCTGCCCCAGGACACGGCAGGCGCGTCTCTCTGACAGATGGAACCGGGTGCGGACGTGATCGATGCAGGCACGGCAGCGAGCGGGGCTCAGAAGTTTTCCTTTGGCGCCTCCGCCAGGATCAGCTTGTCCAACGTCAGATCCGAGACGGGTTTTCTCAACCGTTCGTTCTCTTTCTGGAGGCGCTTCAGTTCCCTGAGCCGGTCGGTTCCCATACCCCCGTACTGCTTGCGCCAGCGATAATAAGTCTGCTCTGTAATGCGAACCTTGCGGATCGCATCCACCCGGGCCATGCCTTGCCCGACAAGCACTTCAACCTGCCGCAGCTTCGTGACAATCTCTTCCGGCTTGTGTCTCTTCGTAGCCATTCTGATCCTCCATTTTCCTAAACATAACGGCGGACCACTTCAGTGTGCGAGGATCAATGCAGGCGGCCCGCCTTGCAACAAATCAAGCATCCCAGGGATTTGACGAAGACGAACTTACCGTCTTCTTTGCGGCGATGGACAAGCTGATCAGCAATCTTTCAAATAGCTGACAGTCCCTCGGCATTCACTCAAGCGTCGGAGCAATCGCAAGGATGATGACCCCCGTCGCAGCCAGAGCAGCCGCAATGTAGAACCTGGGGCCAGGCCGTCTTTCGGTTTTGAAGATATGGCCAGCAAGCCAGGCTGCAAAGAACATCTCGATAGATGACATGATGGCAACGACGGTCACACTGGTGAACATCAACGAGAAAAACAGTGCGACTTGTCCGATTGTCATCGCACCACCAGCCAGCAATTGCCACCCGCTTGGCTTATGCAACCTCCATGAAAACCCTACGCGGCCACGTAATCGAAAAAGCCCCGAACCGACGAACCATATCAGTCCCGTCAAGGCACCAATGAACACCCCGGCCAGCGGATCAGGCAAGGTCTGCATCGCAAGTTTGCGCGCTACGAACGAACCACCATAACCCGCAGCAGAGCCAAGCGCCAAAACCCGACCCTTGGTCCTGTCCTGTGGCGAAGGTTCCGTAGAGACCAAGGTCGATACCGCCTTGGTGGACTTGCGAGTCATCATGATCAGCACGCCACCTGTTACCAGAATAAACGCAATCACAATAGAAGTCGTAATCACCTCTCCAAGCAGGAGAAATGCAAAAATCGCTGCAAAAACGGGAATCAGACGCCGAATGAAGCCTGTCTCGATCGCGCCAGCCAGTTCCACCGACCGAAACAAAGTCAGGCGGCCAACCACAGTCCCCAGAACACCCGCCAGCACAAAATAGGCCACCCCGATCAGTACGGACTGGCTAACAGAAGGCAGCTCTGCCCCCCAAACCAGCCAAAGGGCACCGGAAACGAAGCCCGTCATCAACACTGACAACAGAACATCATTCCCGCGCCCTTGGGCGGATTGAGAGCTTTTGGCAATTGCGACCGAGCTAAGCGCATAACAGAACGCACCAAACGCGGCCATCAGACCACCAAAGCCAGCAGTCATTGGTCTAATCGGGCAACAAGATCGGCGTTATTCATCCGCGACAAGCTGATCTAGGAAGCGTTCTGCCGACATGATTTCACGCATGGGCAGCTTTTCCTGCTGCTGCATGAGCTCTGTCGTGTATGTCAACCCCTTGCCATCCCAGAACCACCAGTAAATGATCTCGCCTTTCTTATCCCGAATAGGCATTCTGAAAATTGGGAACTCCCTTTCAGCACGGGGAATTTCAACAGTATCCACCCGGGCGTGTTTCAGCCCGAGCTTTTTCAGAACACCACTCAAAGGAACCATCGCGATGGGCGAGGCCTCGCGTGCCAGAACGGTTACAGCTTCGGGCCGGTTCTGGAATGGTCCTTTCAAGAACTTCACGACCGGGGGATAGCTGGGATGGGTATGCGTAAGCTGCACATAAGCCAAACCAGCAGATGTTTCGATCTCAACAATGTCGCCAGGTTGATAATCTTCCATTCTCGGCATTCCTCTTACAGGCTATAGGCTTCCAGGGTCGAAGGATGGAACAGCTCTTCGATCTCCACACGGCGCGGCGACAAGCCCTGGCTTGCGTGGTAATCCAAAAACTTGTTGAGCACATGCGCATTTCCGCTGACACCATAGCTCCAAGGGTCATCCCCCATCAGCGCGTGGACACGATTGAGATTATCCTCGACGAACGGCATCGTCACCTTGGTTGCAGATGTGTCCGAAAGCGCCTCTTCGGCCAACCGTTTGGACTGTGTGAACGCCTTGAGCAACGCCGCAGGCAAGAACGGGTATTCTTCTGCCAGGCTCCGGCGCACGCCCAGTACGTGCATGATCGGGAAGATTTTGGTTTTCTCGAAGTAAGACTCCGCCGCTGTAATGCTGTCTGCGAACAGTCGCCCAACATGCGGATGACGTTCAGCAAAGCAACGCGGCCAGCGCGGCCCGATAAAGCCATCAATTTCACCCGCTTCAAGCATGCTGTTCAGCGTGCTGCCTTCCGGGGCTTCTTCCATACGAATGTCGTCGGGCAACTGAACCTTGATTTTTTCAGGCCGGCCGGGTGTGTCCATGCCGCCGCGCACCCAGATGATATCCGAGGGCTTAACGCCATATTCCTCTTCCAGAATGCCACGCACCCAGACGTTGGCCGAAAGCTGGTATTCAGCGATACCGATCCGTTTGCCCTTCAGGTCTTCTGGTTTGTTAATCCCTTTGTCCGTGCGGATATAGACAGAGGTGTGACGGAACGCACGGCTCAGAAAGACCGGGATTGCCACATAATGCGGATTCCCGCGGGCAACCGAAATCGAGTAGGACGACAGCGAGATCTCGCTAATATCGAAAGCCTCGTGGCGGAACGCGCGAAAGAACATTTCTTCCGGCGACAACAGCATCGGAACCGGGTCTACTCCGTCGATCTGAACACGCCCATCCACGATGGCCCGTGTGCGGTCATAGTTACCCATTGCAAGGGAAAGTTTGAGATTGCTCATCCTGTCGGCTCCTAGTGATTTGTTTTACATTGCCGCTGAAGATCGACCGCTTGTCCGGTCTCTGCGGATTGCAAGATCGCGTGGCAAACCTCCAGGCTTGCCAGCCCCCATTCCCCTGTTTGGTCGGGGGCCTTGTTATGACGCACGGCATCCACCAGCGCATCCAGAACGGTTCTGCGTGGTACCGGCCCGAATTTGGCTTCGATAAAGCTGCGTTCGGTATCACCGAACACTTCTATCCCATCCGGGGTCAGTCGCAGGTCGGCACGGTCACAAAGCGCGATCACCGGGCCGAAATGTTCGTTATGTTCGGCCTCGATCGTCGTGCCGCTGCCGAATGTTCGTGTAGTTTTCAGCCGGGCCTCGTCATCAGGGTTGAGATCCAGCAAAGCGCGCCTTGCCCCACCGTAAGCCCCTTCTGATTTACGCTGCCCAAGCTCTCCGACATTGTTCATCCAGATATCACTGTCGAAATGCGCATAGCCCGAGTACGTCATGTTCGCGACACACCCCCCGGCAAAATTCATCAGCGCAGTGAATGCGCCCTCGGTCGGGCGCTTGGGATCCCATGCGCCCGTCATGGCATAGATTTTTTCGGCCATGCCGCCAGCAAGCCTGCGAACCACATCAATCTGGTGGATCGCCTGACTGAACAGAACGCCCCCACCCTCTTCGGTCCGCAACTCTTCCGGGCGACGCGGACGATAGAGAAAGTCCGTATAGTTAAAGGCCTGGATCATGCGCAACTGACCGAACTTGCCACTGGAAATGAGTTGCGTGGCCAATTCAACCGGCGGGTCGAAACTGTGACTCGGCCCAACGATCAAATACACCCCGGCTTCCTTGGCCGCGGAAACCATTACTTCGGCATCCTCCATCGAAACGGCCAACGGCTTTTCGACAAGGATATGCTTGCCAGCGCGCGCTGCAGCCAACACATGATCCACATGCATCTGGTGCGGCGTCGCGATGTAAATGGCCTCAACGTCAGGGTCTGCGCACAATTCCTCGACGGTGGCATACCCTGTGCCACCGTACTCTTTTTCGAATGCGTCGCGGCTTTCCTCCCTTGGGGCGGCGGCAGCCGTCAGCTTCACACGGGTGTCGGCGTCAAACGAAGGCACCATGAGCATGAAAGCACGCCCAAGCCCCGCCACGCCAAGACGAACGGGATCAGAGGTCAAGAACCAGCCTCCCGGATTTGGCACGCGACACGCAAATCATGATCTGGCTGCTTTTTTCCTCTTCCATAAGCGCCATATCCCGGTGATCGGCCTCGCCTTCCAGTAAGCGCGTTTTACAAGTACCGCATGTGCCGCTTTCGCAAGAGCTGGTCGTCGCGATACCAGCGTCACGCAGCGCCTCCAGAATAGAGCGATCTTCAGGGACAGTTACCGTCTGACCGCTTTTCTTCAGCTCGACTTCAAAGGCGACATCATCCTGGCGAACCACATCAACAGGTTTGAAATCCTCGAAGTGGACACGACCCTCTGGCCAGTGACCTGACACGGCTTTGATTTCCTCCATCAGCGGCTTGGGTCCGCAGCAGAAGACATGGGTCGCGCGCGGCGTCACCAGATCGTCCCAGAAATCATAGACAGCGTTCGGATCGCCGTCATCGTGGTGCACGATGATCCGGCCTTCGAAATCTTTCATCAGCTCATCAAGATAGGCCGATTCTTCCGCGCTCCGGCTTACGTAAATGATCCGAAGCATCTTACCTTTCTTATCCAGATAACGCGCCATCGAATAGATTGGCGTGATACCGATACCGCCGGCAATCAAGAGGTATTTCTGCACATCCGTCAGCGGGAAATCGTTTTCCGGGTGCTCGATATTCAACTCTGTCCCGACAACAGCTTGCTCATGCATGGAGGCAGACCCCCCGCGCGACTGCGGCTCTCGCTTGATGGCGACCACATATTCTTTTGGGTCGCTCCCATCATTTACCAGAGAGTATCGGCGCATAGCACCCGATGGTGTCTCGATCGTGATATGTGCACCTGGGTTGAACTCTGGCAGGGACTCGCCGCCAACCGGAGCCAAAGTGAATTCTGCAATAGTAGGTGTCAGATCGCGCCGTTTTTCGACGCGCATTTTGATCTGCTCCATGGGGTCCTCCCGTCCGTTCGCTTCCGAAATATAATTAGATAGCTAAGTTCAAGATGTCAACTGGACGCACCGCCCAGCCACGCGCTAATTGTGTCTAGAAATCACATATTTGGCCCTAAACGGTCTTCTCGTCCGCCAATATCCTTGGCCGACATGACAACCCCTGCTTCAGACAGGTCCGAAACGCCATGACATCCCGTAAAAATCATGGTCCTGCGCATCTCGTCTTCGAGAATCGAAAGCGCGCTGGAAACCCCCGCACGCCCCCGCGCCGCCAGGCCGTAAAGAGGTGCCCTGCCCAGCAGCACAGCGTCCGCCCCCAACGCAAGCGCCTTGACGATATCACTGCCGCGCCGAACACCACCATCAAGCAAAACTGTCATATGTTGGTCCAAGACGGACACAATCTCTGAAAGAATTTCAATCGTCGCCGGAGCTCCATCAAGCTGCCTGCCACCGTGGTTGGAAACAACCACCCCATCAGCGCCTTCGCGTTGTGCGGCCATTGCATCCTCAGCACACATGATCCCCTTAATCACAAGTGGCCCCTGCCACAGCTTCCGAAGACGCCTTACATAGTCCCAGGAAAAATTCGGGTTTCGTTGCGCCCGCGTAAATTCGGCAAGCGCCTTGTCGCTGACATCATCCCCCAAAAAGGCCACCAGATTTTGCAGTCGCGGCCTATGTTGGCTCAGCCATACGGATTTCAACCATCTCGGATGCAACAATCCGTCCAATATGACAGAGGGACTCATGCGGATTTCATGCGCGAAACCATGCCGCAAATCTCTCTCTCTTTTCCCACCCACCAACGAGTCGACAGTGATTACAAGAACACTGTAGCCCGCAGCCGACGCCCGTTCGATCAATGCATTGGAAAATGCTTCTTTGCCCCATGGGTACAGCTGAAACCAAAGTGGCCAATTATTTTTCTACGCGATTTCTTCCATAGTCGTGTTTGACGCTGTCGAAACCGTAAATGCGACCCCGGCCTGCTTTGCTGCGGCTGCAAGGTGCAAGTCCCCTTCTGGCCAATAAAGCCCGTTCAGGCCGGTTGGTCCGATTTGGAAAGGCGCCGCATACTTCTGACCGAACAGCGTGACAGAGAGATCGACATCCCCACCCTTGAGAATACGTGGCTTGAGTCGGATATCATCAAATGCGCTACGGTTCCTGTGCAGCGTGATTTCGCTCTCGGCACCACCATCCAGAAAATCAAATACCACACGGGGCAAACTCCGCCTGGCTCGGGTGCGAAAATCTTCGATGTTTACTTCTTGCCGCATCCGGCCTCCTGCCTCCTGCCAATTTCAACATGGCCACCAACCATGCTCAGGGCCAGAATCAAAATCCGCCCAAGGTCTATGCGGCCCCGGGCGGATCTGTTTGCAAACGTCGGACCGGTTATTCAGCTGCGGCTGTTTTGCCCGAAGTATTCAGCAAGGTGCGCCAATCCACATCTTTCGGATAAACGCCTTCATGAGAGTTGATCATGCTTTGCGGGATTTCCGAATCGGTGCCGATTGCTTTGCCACCCTCTGCCACTTTCTTGGCGGCATCCGCCATCAAGCGACGGAACTCGACGATAGCCAGGTCCGAGGCGCCCAGAATGTCAGTGTGACGTTGGACACGTGCGCCCATCGACACCCACATGGCGATATCCTGGTTCGGAATGCCTTTGATCCCAGTGAAGTTACCTTCTTTCATGGCATCACGGTCTTGCAAGAAGTCGTTCTCGACAGTCCGCAGGCAGCGCCACTTGTCGTCAACATCCACTCCTGGAACAGCATGGGTAAACTTGCGCCATTCTTCGGTCGACGGCACATTCGGGCCATCCCAAGCGATGAAGTGGAACGCGGTCTCTTCATCATTGATCGGCACGATAACGGCCGCCACACGATAGTTGTTGTTCGGTGGGATCAACGAATAGTAGGGCGCAACAAATTCGGTCACACGGATATAGTTATGGGTCGCCGCGTTTTTGATCGGCGTACGGATTGCAGCATAGTGGAACCCGTAGCTGGTTGTCTCTGTCTGCATACGCGGAGACTTGTCCGTCGAGGGACGGTACCAGGATTTTTCATCGGCAGCAGCACCTTCCACGCGGGCCGGAACCATGTCCGACGAGTGCAGCGAGGACGAGTGGGCACTGTCGATCTGACCTTCGTGGATCTGCGCCCAGTTTGCGGGAATGCGGATTTTAAGGATAGCGATCGCCGAATCCTCGCGCGGGGCAAACGCCGGCGGCTGGAATTCAGGCATATCTTCTTTGTCACCCAGCCAGGCCCAAACGAAACCACCCCATTCTTTCACAGGATAAGAGCGATGCTTCACCTTATCCATAAGGGGGCTACCTTCGGGTTCGGAAGACATGGCAACGACATTGCCATCAACATCCATTTTCCACCCGTGATACAGACACCGCAGCCCGCATTCTTCGTTCCGGCCATAGACCAGCGATGCCTTGCGGTGCGGGCAAAGTTCATCAAGCAGGCCAAGACGCCCTTTGGTGTCGCGGAACGCCACATAGCTCTCCCCGAGCACCTCAACACGAAGCGGCTTGCCGTCGGGCTCTTCCACTTCTTCAATCAGGCATACAGGGGTCCAGTGCTGACGCATAAGACGTGCCATCGGTGCATCACCGGTCACGCGCGTCAGCAGTTCATTTTCTTCAGGTGTAAGCATTGAATCTCCTCCACAGGTCGCCGCATCAGAATTTGCGAAATTTTATTGGGAAACGCCATTATTCTTAGCTCTCTAAGTTTAGTCTGTCAATGGTCAGAGCGATATTCCCTTCACCTCACAAGTAAGAAAAACCCACGTAAATAAAACTACTTATGGGTTTGCGAGCAATTGGTATTATTCCGCGCATGATCGGGCCTTGTGTTCATACAGATCTGCTCTGCCGGTTCCTCTCTGGTTGTTCTATGGCCTCGGGATTCGTACACCCCGCTTGCGCAGCTCCCTGCATCGATCAGAATCACCGAAGTGTATTTTGATCAATAACCTCTTGGGCAAAAAAGCCCGCAGACAGTCATCCGAACAGACCGCGATTGGAACCAAAGACGCGGCCTGAAACTTTTCCGTCTCTCAGTCAAAACGGCAAGTAGCCGCCAAACCTGGCGGCCACTTTGGATTCGCATTCAGCACATTACACGTGGCTGACGTTACCCGCTTGCGGGGACTTCTTCCTTCAACAAGGCCTGTCGTCCAACCAGAGCGATGATAAGCAAGGTACACACAATTGAGACCGCGAAGTACGGGCTAACCGCGCCAATTGCAAAAATCGTCAGGAGACCTCGCTCCAACGAGCTGAGCTGGGTTTTGATAAAGCCTTCCATTGACGCCGAGACTGCAAGAGCACCAGCAACGGCACCAATAACAGCAAGCGTATTTGCCAACGGACCAAGCTCAAGAACGATGCCGGGGTTCCAGACAAAAGCAAATGGCAGAAGGAAGCCAACAATTGCAAGCCGCACAGCCGAGAATGCGATCTTGAATGGATCGTCATCAGCAATCGCAGACGCTGCGATTGCTGCCACAGCGATTGGCGGCGTCAAAGCAGACAGGATTGCATAGTAGAGCAGGAACATCTGGCTCGGCAGCAGCGGGAAACCCAACTTGGAAAGAGCGGGGCCGACAAGCACAGCCGCCAGAATATACGCACTCGGAGTCGGCATACCCAGACCCAGTACAATGGTCACCACAGCAGCAATCACAAGCGTCAACAGCGGCTGCGCATTACTGACCGTCAGGATCACGTTGGCGGATTTCATCCCCAATCCTGTCATCGACAGGCCGCCAATAACCAGACCAGCAGCAGCACATGCCCCAGCGACCGGCAGAATTTGCAGGGTGGTCGTGCCAAGGCCTTCTACCATTGCCCACAACGACATCCGCGTTTGCTTGAGGATCATCGACGCAAGGATCGTCACCAGAACACCAACACCTGCGGTGAAGGTCGGCGAATAGCCAAGTATCAGCGCCACAATGATCCCGATAATGGGCAGCAAGAAAACCCAGCCGGTTCTGAACGTTTCCTTCGTCGTCGGGATTTCATCCTGAGAAGGCCGCAGATCGTATTTCACTGCGCGGAAGTGCACCTGGGTAAACACGCCCATATAGTACAGCAACGCAGGAATAAGCGCGGCAAGCACGATCGCATTGTACGAGATACCCGAATACTCTGCCATGATGAAGGCAGCCGAACCCATAATCGGCGGCATGGCACTGCCCCCCGTGGACGCCGCAACTTCAACCGCACCCGCAAACCGGGCCTTATAGCCCAAGCGCTTCATCACCGGGATCGTGATGGACCCCGTGGCCACAACATCCGAGGTTGGGCTACCAGACATGGTTCCATACAGACCCGACGAAATGATGGCGATCTTTGCAGGGCCGCCTCGTGCGCCCCCGGTGACCAGAGCCGCCAGGTTGAAAAAGAAGTCCCCTCCCCCAGCCTTGGCAAGGAAAGTCCCGAACATCACGAACAGGAAGACGTAACTTGCCACAACCTGAAGCGGGACACCGAACAACCCATCTGTGGTGAAGATCAGAATATCGAGCAGATAGCTGAACTCGCTGACGCGATGCCCGAACGGCGGCGGCAGAAGATAGCCAAAAAGGTTGTAAATCAGGAACAGCATCACAACGCCTGTCAGCCCCAAGCCAGTTGTCCGGCGCGTGGCTTCGATGGTCAGGAACAGCAGTGACGACCCAAAGAACAACTGATCCGTCGTGAACTGGTCCAGCAGGCTGATACGGTCCGAAATCTCGCCAGAGCTTACATAGAAGTAAATCCCGCAGGCCAAGCTGAGCGCAGACAACATCCAGTCATAAAATGGAATGCTATCTGGCGCTTTCGCGGTTGCACCAATCGCCAAGAAGAGAATCGTGAAAATCCCGGATACAAACAGGATCCCCTGAATGAGCGGGTCTGCGATAATGAACAGATTAGAGTGAATCACCCATGCTGCGAACGCTGCGGCCAAAACCATGACGATGGTCCGCATAGGTGACTCTAGCTTCCGACGGCGTCCAGTTTCGGTAAGAGAAGGGAAATTCATGCTGGCACCATTTCCATGTTTGTGAGGTTAGTTCAGCTTTGAGTGCGCAAAATCATCCTCCTGCCCGTGATCAGCACGGCCAGAGCACGACAGAGGCACTCTTGCAAACGAATCCGGTGCGCTTTTGCTCAGCGCACCGGCATTGTTTTCCTAAGGCTTACTTGAGAAGCCCCAGCTCCATGTAGGCACGCTTCGCGCCAGGGTGGAACGGCAGCGTTTCCTGCGAAACCAGCAACTCGGTGGAGAGCTGTTTCATTGCGTTATGAACGCCGCGGATTTCATCAATGTTCGAGGCAATGCTCTTGGCCAGCATGTAACCCGTTTCTTCGGGCAGGGCATCAGAGGTGATGACCATCGCGCCAAGTGCCAGCGTGACAACATCGGAAGTCTGGTTCTGATAGCTTCCGGCGGGAATGGTGTAGGTCCCGGTGCCAAAACGCTCATTGGTCTTTTCGATGATATCCTGAGGCACGCTCAGCAGAACGACATCGTTGCCTTCGTCAACCTTACGGAACGACGAGTGCCCAACGAAGATACCGTTGATAACCATGTCCGTACGGCCATCGCTGATCAGGTCTGCCTGCTGAGACGAACCGCCACGCACCAGAACGCCGCCATTCGCTTCAATCGTTCCTTCGTCATAGCCGGCTTCTTCCAGCATGAAAGTGGTGATGTTGGCCACGATGTTACCGGCGTTGTTGTTCGCCACACGGATTGCAGCGCCCGACTTCGCCAGGTCGTCGATGCTGTCGATGTTATACTCTTCCGCAAGAGACTTCTTGATGAAGAAATGCATCGGGGCCCAATTGTACATGTACCCGATTGCCCGAAGGTTCTCGATGGGCGCCTTGAACGGCTCATCGCCTGCCAGCGCCAGCTTGATCTCTGCATCATGGGCCAGACCCAGATCGGTCCGGTTTGCACCCAGCAGACCGATATTTGCGAAACCGCCACCAGTGGCCTGGTAGGTCACAACACCGCTTGCATCGTCAGCCTTCACAGCCCGGTCGATCCCTGCGCCCAGCAGCGACCAAAGACCCGACGGGCTCCCCCCGGACAACGTGACGTTGACGCTGTCCGCCATGGCGCCGGTCCCGATAACGGAGATGCTCAGCGCCGCAACGGCAGCCTTGATATGCTTTTTCATGGTTTCCTCCCTGTCATAATTATCATAGATCTCTAACTTTAGATATCTATCTTATGCATCATTATTAGAAACCGGACTTTGCGTCAACCGTGATTGAAACTGAGATTGTGCAAGAAAAAATTTAGGTTAAGAACCGCGAATGGCTTGAATTTTCGCGCAGAGCATCCAAGCCCCTACTCGCATAAGGTTGCAGCACGCCCACGGCCTGGTGCAAGACTATTGTGAACTCTCTCAGAGCTTCCCCAAAACCATACATCTCAGCGGAAGTAGCCCAACGGAATCACCCGAGCCTAAAAGGCCCGGCTATCGCAGATGAAGCTAAAGAGGTTTTCAGGACCCAAGGTTACTTCTGGTCGGAGGGACGCGGACACCGCTCAAAGCAGCGTTTTCCTCATCCTCTTCGAGATTTCGAATCATTACAGCAAGGGCCTTGCGCAATGTTTTCTCTTCGGCTCCACTCAGGCCTCTAATTGCAGCGTTATTCACTTCGTGTGCCAAAGGCTCCAGGAGATCCCGCAACTCCCAACCTTTTTCCGTCAGGAAAGCATGCTGACGACGCCGGTTCCCAGCCACATTGCGGCGTTCAATATACCCAAGCTCTTCCATTCGGCTGAGTGCAGTATGCGCAGTAGGCTCTGTCAGATGGGCTCTTTCGCTCAACTCTCGTTGCGACAAACCATCTTCCTGCCAAAGGATTCGAAGGAATATCCACTGACCGAAAGTCACATTTTGCGTCTGCAACCGCAGCTGCAACGCACGGTTAAACCCTCTTGCCGCAAGACGTACCAAGCGGGCAATGCGCTCGTCAGATTGGGCCAATCCGTCGTCTTTTTTCAATGCGGAATCAGATTTTTCGCTCATGTATGCTCAGACCACAAACATCTATTGCCCAAAATCAGTTCTGGGCTTCTACAGGTCCGAGACTATCTCTGTCATCTTACGAAGATGCAAGCCTCAACGATATCGCAGCTTTTACAGCTAGTGACGTGCAATGCATGCAAACCAACGTAAATCTTGCAGCAAACCCTGCTTACAGCTTTTCGATTTTTTCTCTCCATATTTTTTCGACTTGAGGGTTTCTGGTGTATTTAGGCGTTTCGGCACGCATGATGCGTGTTGCGTTTTCGACGAGGACCTCGGGCATGACCGTGTAGAGATCAATGGTGTGGCCCAGGATATGCGGGGTGAGGATCACCCGGTCGAGGCCGCGCAGCGGATGGTCGACGGGCAGCGGTTCGGTTTCCGTCACGTCCAGCCCCGCACCGGCCAGGTGTCCTGCTGTCATCACCCGCACCAGCGCATCCTCGTCAATGAGACCCCCGCGCGAGGTGTTGATCAGAACCGCATCCGGCTTCATCATGCGCAGTTCGGCCTCGCCAATCATGCCCCGTGTCTGCGCGTTCAACGGCACATGCAGGCTCACCACATCACACGTGGTCAGCAGCGCGTCGCGCTCCACCAACCGTACGCCCGCGGGTGCGGTGTCAGGTGTCAGGAACGGATCGTGCACCAGGATCTGTGCCGGCTCGAACGCCAGCAGTCGCTCGATCACCCCGGCCCCAATCCGGCCAGACCCGATCAGGCCGATCGTCCGGCCCCGCACCATCCGCGCATACATCTGCTGCGGCCGGCCCGCATTTTCGCGTAGCAGGCGTTCGGATTCATGCAGCCGGTACAGCAGCACCAGCATCAGCATCACTGCCGCCTCTGACATCGCCAGAAAGTTCTCGGGCGTTGCACCATTGGCCACGATCAGACCACGCGCGGCACAGGCCTCCAGATCGACCGCATCCACCCCGATCGTCGGAAAGACCAGCGCCCGCAGCCGTGGCGAGGCATCCAGATCCGCCTCGCTCAGCCGCGACCGCGAGCTGGCCACGATGATATCAACGTCCGACAGCAGCGCCTGCCGTTGCTCTCCCGTCAGCCGCAGCGGAACACCCGGGGTGATCTGGGGGCCGCGAACGACCTCCCAGCCTTCGGCCCGCAGCCGATCCGTTGCGGTGTCCAACACCTCTTCCAGCACAGGATCCTGCGCAATATAGATCTTCGGGGTCATCATCAGTCGCTCCGCGTCAGGCCAGCGACCATGTTGGGGTTATACCCCGGCTGGACACGTGCATCGATCACTACGCTCTTGCCCGCGCGCACCATCTCGACGCCCTGTTTGATCGCCTCGACCAGCTCGCCCGCGGTAAAGACCGGGCCGATCCCTTCGCAGCCCTGCGCCCGCGCAACTCCGGCAATGTCGATATCCGGATCACCGATACGCTGGCCGATCCACTTGTTCTCGACCGGGCGGTTGCGGGCCACGGCCACGCGTTCCTGGTGCACCTCGTCATTGTAGAACGAGCGATTGTTCGACACCACCGCCAGGAACGGAGTGCCATAATGCGCCGCCGTCCAAAATGCCGAGGCCGCCATCATGAAGTCGCCGTCCCCAAGAACCGCAACAGGCAGCCGGTCGCTGTCTTTCAGCGCCAGCGCCGCCCCGATCAGCATCCCAGGACCCGAGCCGATCCCCGCGCCGCCATCCGAACCCAGGAAGTCCAGCGGATGACGGAAGTGCCACGCCTCGCCCGCCCAACCCAACGGCAAACGCACAAAGCTGGCACAGACACCTTCCAAACCTTCGCCAAGCGCCCCGGCCAGCGTCATGATATCAAGCTCAACATCTGCATCGGGGGCGTTCAGCGCGGGTTTGACCGGCAAATCACCGGGCATCTCGCCCGCCCCTACACCCAGGGCATCGGCAATCGCATGCATCGCAACATCCGGGCCACAGGCCAGGTGCAGATCCAGCGCAGGCAGCGCCTGATGCTCCATCCCCCAGCCATTGTGCAGCTGATAATCCAGCGACGCCTGGATCACCTGCGCCGTCACTTCGCCCGCCAGTTTCAGCGTACCCGCGACATCCAGCCAGTCCAGGCTCAGGATCACATCGGCCTCGCGCAGCACCGCGCCCGCCGCGTCGTCGATGAAGAAGGCTGGTTTACCCCGATGCTGCGGGTGATCCGTCGGGAAAGACGCCCCGATCCGGATATCCGTCAGAACCTTCGCCCCCAGCCCCTCGACAAAGGCCACACGCCGCGCCCAATCCGCCGGATCGCGCGACACCCGCCCCGCCAGCACCACAGGCGCCTTGGCGTTCTTCAGCAGGTCCGCCGCACGTGCCACGCCTTCGGCCGAAGGAGCCGCAGGCAAAGGCGGCTGGTAACGCGCAAAATCCGGCAGCGCCGGGGCCTGCGCGTGCTGCTTTTCCTGGATCGACACATCAAAGTTCACATAGGTCGGCCCTTTCGGCTCGCTCCGCGCAATCACATCCGCCCGCAACATCGATTCCAGCGCCGCCTCCATCGAGCCAGGCTGATCGTCCCATTTCACATAGTTGCGGATCATCGACGCCTGGTCACGGCAGGTATGCAGCCAGTCAATCCAAGGACGCCGCAGCGCCGCATCAACCGGCCCCGTCGCACCATAGATCAGCACAGGAACCCGATCACACCATGCGTTGAAGATCGCCATCGTCCCATGCATCAGACCCACGTTGCTGTGCAGAATCACCGCCAATGGCTCCCCCGTCACCTTCGCATAGCCATGTGCAATCGCAACCGCATGCTCTTCGTGCAGACACAACAGCATCTGCGGATCTTCATTACCAAGGTGGTTCACAAGGCTGTCATGCAAACCCCGAAAGCTCGACCCAGGGTTCAGCGCAACATACTTCACCCCCAAACCTCGCAACATATCCGCAAATACATCGCTACCCCAAACTCCCAAACTATCCGACGATACTGGGCGCTCAACCTGATACAGCCTGTGCTCTGTCATGTGTTTTGGCCTTTCCTTATGAAGTGTTGATGCAGCAGCGCCCCATTTTGAAAGGCGTACGCAATAGGTATTTATTGCCCGCCGAAAGGGCGGGTATTTTTGCATTTCAGACGGTCTGGAGCGGTTCAGAGGATCAGAAATCCAAACCGAAATCGACGGTCCCCGCCGAATGGGTCAAAGCACCGGAGGAAATATAATCCACATTTGCCGATGCGATTTCGCGCAAACGGCCAAGGGTCACATTCCCGCTGGCTTCTGTCTTCGCCCGCCCGTCAATGCGCTTTACGGCTTCGGCCATGTCTTCGGTCGACATATTGTCAAACATGATGACATCTGCGCCCCCGGTCTGAAGCACCTCGTCCAACTGATGCAATCCGTCGATCTCGATCTCAACCACGACCATGTGACCCACATTTCGCTGAACGGCTTCCAGCACCTGTTTGATGCCACCAGCCGCTGCGATATGGTTGTCCTTGATCAGGATCGCATCAGATAGGGAAAACCGGTGATTGTGGCCGCCGCCATGCAAAATGGCGAGCTTCTCGACAAGTTTCAGCCCCGGTGTGGTTTTGCGCGTACAGGTGATACGTGTCTTGGTACCCGCAAGTTCCTGCACATAGGACGCTGTCAAAGTTGCCGTCCCGGACAACCGCCCGGCAAAGTTCAGGGCAACACGCTCTGCGGCAAGGATCGACGCCGCCGATCCCTCTATACACATCAAGGTATCGCCCGCTTTGCAGGCCGTACCATCCGCAACAACAGTCTCGACAATAAGATCGGGATCAATCAGCCGAAACGCCAGAGAGGCCACCTGCATCCCAGAGACAACCGCGTCCTGCCGTGCACGCATTTGCGCCTTATAGCGCGTGCCTTCAGGCAGAACGGAACGGGTTGTCACGTCGCCTGCTGCACCCAAGTCCTCCATAATAGCGTTCCGAACCATAGGTTCGAGGATGATATCGGGGACGTTCGCAACATTGCTCATTATTTTTAAGATCCTTGTCGGTTTGCAGAAAGGGCAGGAAGGGATGGTCTCATCCCGGCCAAAGCAATCAATAAAGAAAAAGCTTTTGGATCCCAGACCCCGTTCGCACATTACCTACGCACCGGGTCACTGACCCGACAGATTGATATGCACATTCTTTTCATGGGTGAAGGAAATCAGCTCGCCAATACCTTCTTCGCGCCCGATACCCGATTGTTTGACCCCACCGAACGGGGCACCAAGGAAATGCCGGCCAACTTCGTTAACCCAAACAAACCCGGCCTCGACGCGTGCAGCCGTACGATGAGCCGTCACCAAGTCCCGAGTCCAAATTGCGCAGGTCAGCCCAAGCTCAAGTGCATTGACCTCGTTCAGCATGGAATCTTCGTCCGACCATTTGCGAACCGCAAGAACTGGCCCGAAAATCTCTTCACGGGCGATACGCATCTGCGGCGTTACATCCGCAAAAATCGTCGGCGCGATGAAGCTTCCCTGTGCCAGCGCACCTTCGGTCACCGCATGGCCGCCGGTTACGGCACGCGCGCCTTCGCTCATGGCGGATTCGATGAAGTCCATGATCCGATCGAACTGTGTCCGGCTGACGATCGCCCCCATCGTGGTCTCCGGCTCTGTCGGAATGCCTGGCTTGTACCGTTCGACAGCCGCTTTGAGATGTGAGATGACCGCATCGTGGATGTCTACATGCAAGAAAGCGCGGCTCGTCGATCCGCAAGATTGCCCGCACCAGCCGAAATTCATGCCGCCGACGATCGCATCGGCGATCTTCTTCGGATCGCTGTCCGGATAGGCGATCAGCGCGTTCTTGCCGCCGAGTTCGAGCAGCACTGGTTTGACGGTGTCGCTCGCGCTGCGCATCACCGCCCGGCCCGCGGGTACGGAGCCGATGAGTGTGACCTTGGCGACGTCGGGATGTTCGGCCAACCCAGCTCCTGCCTCGACGCCGCCCGGCAGAACATTGAACGTGCCTTTAGGCAGCAGGCCATCGATGAGCTCCGCCAGCCGCAGCGAAGACAACGGAGCCTGAACCGGCGGCTTGATGATGACGGCATTGCCTGCGGCCAGAGGCGCTGCCATCTTTCCGCCGCAGAACATGAAAGGGTGATTAAAGGCAAGAATCCGTGCAACCACGCCCATCGGCTGGCGTAGGGTCATGTTGATGCGCTCTGGTCCCATAGGGATCGTATCGCCCTTCATTTCGGTCACAAGACCGGCGAAAAACTCCATCTGCGCTGCCGCAATCGCGGCGTCGCCGCGCATTTCAGTATAGGGGTTGCCACAGTTTGCAGCGTCCATCATCGCCAGTTCATCGCCATGCTTTCGCAAGAGATTTGCGATTTCCTTCAGGATACGTGCGCGTTCCAGCGGCACAACATCCCGCCATACCTCGAACCCTTCTTTCGCTGCCGCAACCGCCGCATCGACATCGGCGCGACTTGCCGTCGCAACCGACCCGATCCGCTCGCCGGTTCCTGGGTTGAAAGTGTCTTCGTACTTTCCCTCTAGTGGCGGCACCCATGCGCCGCCGTAGTAGAGATGGGCTGGTTCTTGAAGAGAGAGCTTCGCGTCTAGTTTCAGATTTTCCATCTAAGGTATCCTCCCGGCTTGAGGTCCTAATAACTTAGACTTCTAAATATTGTCAATCAGAGAACCCGCCCGAGGGCCGATTGGACGCCAAGCAAGTGCGGCAAGTATGTTTCAATCGTCTGCTTCGGTGTCCAGCCGGCAGACGACAAACCGATATTGAGAGCAGCGACGGTCAATCCCTTGCGATCATTCAGCGGAACAGCGATTGACCGTAAACCCGTTTCCACTTCCTGGTCCACAAATGCATATCCGTCCTCTCTCGCAGCATCGATCCGGCACAAGGTCTGAACTGGGTCGAGTATTGAGAACTTGGTCCGCGGGGTAAGGTCCGAGCGTCTGACAAGCAGGTCAGCCTCTTCGCGAGGCAGCGCAGCCAACAGAACCCTTCCCATCGAGGTGCAATGGGCGGGGAGTCGTGACCCAGGCATGAGCCCGATGGACATCACACGTTTCTGCGCCGCGCGCGCGATATACACGATCTCGGTCTCATCGAGCAGTGCCACGGAACAGCTTTGACCAATTTGCTCGGAGAGTTGGTCAAGCCAAGGTTGGACAATCTGCGAGAGCGGTAGGGAAGCAAGTGCGGCCACTCCGAGCCGTAGGATGCGCGGGGTAAGAGTAAAAAACTTACCGTCATAGTCGGCGTAACCTTCGCGGTGGAGCGTCAACAGTACGCGTCGCGTAGCAGCGCGATCCAAGCCACTGGCGACGGCAGCTTCGGATATCGAAAGACGCGGGGATGTGGGTCCGAAGGCTTCGATCACTTTCAGCCCCTTGGCGAGCGAGGCGATGTAGTCGGTGGGATTGTTCAACATGCGAACGCTGATATACACATGTTGAAAAAAGATCAATATATGAACTTTTTACTCGCTACGGCGGTAATCTAGGGATATTTCGAAGGGTATCTAAGGAGGATCCTGATGAACAAAACATCGCCCAGCCTCGCTGACGCGGTTGCGGATATCCCCGATGGCGTACAGGTTATGATCGGTGGCTTTGGAGGCTCCGGAGCCCCGATCGAACTGATCCACGCTTTAATCGACCGCTTTCGTGCCACCGGCAGCCCCAAGAATCTTACCGTGATAAACAATAACGCGGGAAACGGCGCGATCGGAATCGCCGCGATGATCAAAGCGGGGATGGTCAGGAAGATGATCTGCTCTTTCCCGCGCAGCTCCAACGCCGAGGCATTCAACGAAAAATACCTGGCAGGCGAAATCGNNCCCGCAGGGTACATTGGCCGAACGCATTCGCGCGCGCGGAGCAGGCATTCCCGCTTTTTATACACCAACTTCTTTTGGTACCGAGCTTGCCGAAGGCAAGCCGACAGAGACGTTCGACGGCAAGATGTACGTGCAAGAGTTGTGGTTGAAGGCCGACTTCGCCCTGATCAAAGGCCATGATGGTGACGAGACCGGCAACCTTACCTATCGTTTGGCTGGCCGGAACTTCAATCCGTTGATGGCGATGGCTGCCGATCGCACGATTGCGCAGGTCTCCAACCTCCGCGCACCCGGCTCCATCGATCCTGAGGCGGTAGTTACCCCCGGAATCTTCGTCGACAAGATTGTCGAGGTTCCCGCGCCTCAACAAGAAGAAGTACTCGTGCGTAGGGGGGTGGTCTACTGATGTCCGGTTTCAATTTAATGGAAGACAAACTGACGAACGCGCAGATCGCGTGGCGTGCCGCTCAGGATATCGAAGATGGTTCCTATGTGAACCTCGGTATCGGATTTCCCGAGATGATCGCCAAGTTCCAGCCCGATGGCCGCGATGTAACCTATCATACCGAGAACGGCGTGCTGGGATTCGGAAAAGCCCCTGCGGAGGGACAGGAAGACTGGGATCTTATTAATGCGGGCAAAAAGGCGATTACATTGAAGCCCGGTGCATCCTTTTTCCATCATGCCGACAGCTTTTCGATGGTGCGCGGTGGCCACCTCGATCTGGCCGTTCTTGGCGCGTATCAGGTCGCCCAGAACGGCGATCTGGCGAACTGGCGCGTAGGCACCAAAGGCGTGCCGGCCGTGGGTGGAGCAATGGACCTTGTGCATGGGGCCAAGCGTGTGGCGGTTGTAACTGACCATGTAACCAAGGATGGCGGCCCGAAACTGGTCGAGGCCTGTACTTTCCCGCTGACAGGCGTCGGGTGCGTGACCCGCGTCTACACCTCTCTGGCCGTGATTGACATCGAAGATAGCAAATTCGTGCTTCGTGAAAAACTGCCGGGCATCACTTTGGACGCCTTGCAGGCGGTGACTGGCGCGACGTTGCACATTGTTGGCGAAGTTGCCGAACTCAATGTTCCCGAGGGAATCTCATGACTGACGTATACATATGCGACTACATCCGCACACCAATCGGCCGCTTTGGCGGTGCGCTTTCCTCCGTCCGCGCTGACGACCTTGCCGCGATTCCGCTTCGGGCCATTGCCGCGCGCAATCCGGGCCTCGACCTTGCCGCGATCGACGAGGTGATCTTCGGCTGCGCCAATCAGGCTGGCGAGGACAACCGCAACGTCGCCCGCATGGCGCTGCTTCTCGCAGGCTATCCCGAGACGGTGCCGGGTACGACGATGAACCGACTTTGCGGCTCGGGTATGGATGCGGTCATCACTGCAGCTCGGGCGATCAAATCCGGCGAGGCCGAGCTGCTTGTCGCCGGAGGGGTAGAGAGCATGTCGCGCGCGCCATTCGTGATGCCCAAGGCCACCTCCGCCTTCTCGCGGGCCAATGAGGTCCACGACACCACTATCGGCTGGCGTTTCGTTAACAAGCTGATGAAGGAACAATATGGCGTCGACAGCATGCCCGAGACGGCAGAGAATGTGGCCGAAGATTTTGGCATCTCGCGCCCCGATCAGGATGCCTTCGCCTTGCGCTCGCAGCAGAAAGCGGCCAAAGCCCAAGTCAATGGCCGTTTGGCCCAGGAGATCGTGCCGGTTACGATCCCGCAGCGCAAAGGTGACCCTCTGGTCATCGACACCGACGAGCATCCGCGTTCCACGACTACATACGAAGGCCTGAAAAAGCTTCGGCCCTTCGTGAAAGCCGATGGCACTGTGACAGCGGGCAACGCCTCTGGCGTGAATGACGGGTCTGCCGCTTTGATCCTTTCGACGAAAGAAGCTGCCGAAAAGCATGGGCTTAAGCCGATCGCCAGAGTGCTCGGCGGNNCGGGGCGACCGCCGGCGTGGCGCCGCGCATCATGGGCTTCGGCCCGGCTCCGGCCTCGAGAAAGCTTCTGGCGCGTCTTGGCCTGCGCCAAGAGGAGTTCGCAGTGATTGAGCTTAACGAAGCTTTCGCCTCGCAGGGCCTCGCCACGTTGCGTAATCTTGGGATTGCTGATGATGACGTGCGTGTGAACCCCAATGGCGGGGCAATCGCGTTGGGTCATCCGCTGGGCATGTCGGGTGCGCGGATTACTGGCACCGCGATGCTTGACCTCAAGCCTGGTGAGAAATCGCTATCCACAATGTGTATCGGTGTAGGACAGGGTATTGCTATTGCGCTAGAAGCCGTCTGACTGGCTCAACGACGGGCGCAATCCTCTTCAACCCGCCGGTGCAGAAGCCGCGCCAGCAGATCGGCATGGCTGTCTTCGTCGAACGTGAACTTGCGTGTCAGACCAACCGCCCCGGCCATGTAATCCGACTTTAGATCGAGCGCAGCAAGGCTGCCGCGCGCAATTTCCCGCGCCACGACGCCGCGCGAGATGAACCAGAGCATCTCAGAACCTTCGAGAAGCGTTTGCGCCGCCGGCAGGGCCACCGTCTCGAACACCGGTGTGAGATCGGATAACCCCATCGCGGCAAGGTATTGATCCACGCTCTGACGAATGATCGCACCGGGGTTGGGCAGGATGAGGGGATAGCGTAGCAGAGCGTCGGTCACCGGCAGATCCAGCGCTGGATGTCCGGCGCGCGCCACCAGCAAGATCGGCTCGTCATAGAGATACTCGAAAGACAGGCCTGCCATGTCGGCTGCCCGTGGCATGCGCCCGACCATAAGGTCAATCTTGCCGCCGCGCAGTCGTTCGAGCAGGTAGTGGTTCGGCCCAGTGATTATACCGATCCGCGCATCCGGGCGCGCCTGCGAGAATGCAAGAGCGACCGAGGGGAAGAACCCACCGGCCACGGTCGGCAGCAACCCAACCTTCACCAGCCCCGCCGCCACCTGCCCCGACAGGTCGCGCACCCCTGCCTCGAGGCTTTGCAACGCGGCGCGGGCATGAGCACGAAAATTCTCTCCTGCCGGGGTTAAGACGGCCCGCCGCCCTGTACGCTCGAAGAGATGCGCGCCAAGCAGCCCCTCCAGTTCCGAGATCGTTTTTGACAGTGCCGGCTGCGACACGTTCCGTTGCCGCGCCGCAGCAGAGATTGTTCCGGCTTGAGCAACGGTCAGGAAAGCTTCGAGATGGCGCAGTTTCAGACCATTAGGTATATCCATTTGGTTATAGTTTTTGGCCAAGATCATATTTTTGTAAAGGGAAAAGTTATGCCAAATTATCGGCAGGAGGATACCATGCAGGCATTGAAACGCGATTGGGGCACCACGCATCTGCGCGCCACTGACGGCGAAGGTGTCGCGCTTGTCTTCATCAATTCGCTCGGCACAGACCTGCGGATGTGGGACGATGTCGTCGCGCTTCTACCCGCGGGCTGGTCGAACTTGCGCATGGACAAGCGCGGTCACGGGCTGAGCAGTACCGCGCCGCAGGGATATGGCATTCCAGAGCTGGCCGAGGACGTGCTGGCCGCGATGGACCATATCGGTCTCGCTCAGGCGGTGATCGTCGGTTGCTCCATCGGCGGCCTGATCGCGCAGCACATCGCGCTCATGGCGCCGGATAGGGTGATCGGCTTGGTGCTTTCGAATACCGCCCCAATGCTGGGAAATGCGGATAGCTGGCTGAGTCGGATCGAGGGTGTACGCACTAATGGCATGGCGGCAATGGCAGACGGCATCCTACAGCGGTGGTTCGGCCCCGATATGCTTGCGACTCTTGAAACCGATCTGTGGCGGGCGCTGCTCACCCGGACAGATACGGAAGGCTATATAGCCACTTGCGCGGCGATCGCCGGCACCGACATCACCGACCGCCTTCGCGAGATCACCCAGCCCGCGCTGGTGATCGGCGGCTATCACGATCAGGCGACGCCGCCGGACGTGGTCGAAAAGCTCGCCGCCGCCCTGCCCCGCTCCGATTTAGTCATGTTCGACCGCTCCGGCCATCTTCCTGCGGTAGAGCAGCCAAAGGTATTTGCCCACACCCTGATGAATTTCGTGGAAAGGATCATCCCATGACAGAGACGTTCGACAAAGGCATGCAAGTGCGCCGCGAGGTGCTGGGCGAGGCCCATGTGGACCGGGCAGAGGCAGGCAAGACCGAATTCGACTTGCCGTTTCAGTCGTTGATCACCGAAAGCGCATGGGGAACTGTTTGGGCGTCGGAGCGGATCACCCGACGCGAACGCTCGATGTTGACCCTCGCACTGCTGGCCGCGACAGGAAATTTCGAGGAAATTCCAATGCATATCCGGGCTACCGCCAATACCGGTGCCTCGAAAGCGGATGTCGCCGAGGCGCTGCAACACGTCGCGATCTATGCTGGCGTGCCGAAAGCCAACCACGCGCTAAAGCTGGCCAAGCAGACTTATGCGGAAATGGAGGAAAGTATCTAATGACTGACCATGGACCACTGATTCCGCGCAACCGCGCGATCCACCCCGAGCCCTATGATCCTGGCTACAAAACGAGCGTCGCGCGCTCGCCCTTCCTGCCGTTGCTTTCGATGGAGAGCACTCCCTCGGAAGAGACTGGTCCGAGATTCGGCCACACGAAGCTCGGCGCGCTCGACAACAACCTGATCTTGAACTGGACAAAGGGTGCTGCTCCCGCCGTGGGCGAACGCATCCTGGTGCATGGCCGCTTGCTGGACGAGATGAACCGCCCGATACCGAACGCGCTAATAGAGATCTGGCAGGCTAATGCGGGTGGGCGCTACCGGCACAAGAAAGACACCTATTTCGCACCGCTCGACCCAAATTTCGGCGGCTGCGGTCGGACCATCACGGATGAAAACGGATACTACGAATTCTTGACCATTCGTCCAGGGGCTTACCCCTGGCCTAACCGTGCCAATGACTGGCGTCCGATGCACATCCACTTTTCGATATTTGGCCACAGCTTCGGCCAAAGGTTAATCTCGCAGATGTATTTCGAGGGCGATCCGCTCATCAATCACTGCCCGATCGCCGCGACCATCAAGGATCGCAGCCAGCTCGACCGGCTGGTCGCGCCGCTCGATTTCTCGAAATCGCGCCCACTCGATTTTCTCGCCTATAAATTTGACATTGTTTTGCGGGGTCGCCGTCAGACCATGTTTGAAAACAAGCTGGAGGGCATGTGAAATGGTTCAGAAACTTGAAACACTGATCGAAAGCGCCTCGCAAACGGCGGGCCCTTATGTCCATATCGGCCTGATGCCTACCTATGCGGGAAACGCAGGATACTATGACGAAGAGATTGGCACCACGCCTTTTCTGGATGAAAGCAAGGCCAAGGGTGAGATCGTTGAGATCGTTGGCTCCGTATTTGACGGCACCGGCTGGGCGATGCGAGATGCGTTGATCGAGAGCTGGCAATGCGATGCTGGGGGCGTGTTTCCGGGCGATAAAAGCGCCGATCCGGCCTTTACAGGCCATTGCCGCTTTGCGGCCGACGCGGAAAGCGGCGAGTTTACCTTGCGCACAGTCAAACCTGGCTCTTACCAGGGGCGCGGTGGAGTCGAGAGCGCGCCTCATATTTCCCTTTGGGTCGTCGCACGTGGGATTAACGTAGGTCTCAATACCCGGATCTATTTCGAAGACGAGGACAACGCCAATGACCCGTTGCTGATCCGAATCGAACAGCGACCACGGGTGAATACCCTGATCGCCAAGAAAACCGGCGACGGCAAGTACCGCTTCGACATTCGACTACAGGGCGAGGGCGAGACGGTTTTCCTCGACATCTGACCAGATCGGGAAATGAGGTATCGAATAGTTTGGTCATCCCGCCCCTTTCGGCGCACCCTAAGGAGCTCGCTATGAGCGCTTCAGTGTTTGAGAGTCCGTGGCTATCCGGTCTGTTCGGCGATGACGCTATGGCAGCGATCCTCTCTCCGGAACGGCAGCTTCAGCACATGCTCGCCTTCGAGGCGGCATGGTCGCGGGCCTGTGGCCGGGCAGGACTGATTGACGCAACCCTCGCCGAGACAGCTGCACAAGCAATCGAAGTTGCCAAACCCGATCTAACCGATCTTACCAAAGGTACGGCGCAGGATGGTCTGCCGGTGCCGAGTCTGGTCAAACAGCTGAAGGCTATCGCACCTGGAGAAGCCGTCCACATGGGCGCTACTTCTCAAGATGTGGTCGACACCACGACAGTCCTGGTTCTGCGAGAGGCTTCATTGCTCATCACCAACAGATTGATTGAATTGGAGAAATTCCTCAAGGAGCTAGAAGAGCGGTTCGGGGATGAACCGTTAATGGGGCGCACAAGAATGCAGGCCGCCACGCTGATCACCGTACGTGATCGGGTTCTACCCTGGCGCCTGCCTTTGGCCGAGCATCGGCTGCGGCTGGATCAAATCCGTCCCCGTATCGAGCGGGTACAGATTGGCGGGGCCTCCGGCGACCGCAAAGCTCTCCGAAACAAGGCGGATGAAGTTGTTGCCGATGTAGCCAACCAGCTCGATCTTGCGCCGACTAATAAGGCCTGGCACACGATGCGTGACGGGATTGTGGAATATGCTTCTCTGCTTTCAATGATTTCTGGCACTCTAGGCAAGATTGGGCAGGACATCGCCCTCATGGCGCAGCAAGGCATCGGTGCGATCGCGATTTCAGGAGGTGGTACCTCGTCCGCCATGCCCCACAAGAACAACCCGATTGCTGCCGAGCTATTGATGACGTTGGCACGGTTCAATTCGGTACAGGTCTCGGCTATGCACCATGCCTTGATCCATGAACAGGAACGGTCGGGAGCAGCCTGGGCTTTGGAGTGGATGGTCCTCCCCCAAATGCTGATGGCAACCGCGAGGGGGTTGGGTACCTGCTGCTCGCTCAGTCAATCAATAACAAGAATTGGTGAAGCGGATACGACAATTTAACTTACTATCTTATTTGATCACCCTGTACCTTCGTAGGTCACAAATTTTGTTTGTTTCGATGGAGATTGTGCAGCCCGGTATACGCCGTCCGGTCCATGCGAAGTTGGTTGCCGGCCAAGTATCAGCCGCTCTTAAAGTCCCAACAGTTTCGGTAGGTCAGCCAAATCGGTTAGCCGTCGCGCGCCGAAGAGGTTCGTCGGTTTCAACGTCGTCTTCGGGTCGTAGGCAAAACAGGTCATCGCAGCATTAAAGGCCGCTTCGAATCCACTTGTGCTGTCTTCGACTACCACGCAGTGCTCTGGCGCAACGCCATTCATTTCGGCCGCATGCAAAAACACATCGGGCGCGGGTTTGCTGGCGCCGACATCATAAGCCGAAAACATATTTCCTTCGAACCAGGGAAGCAGCCCCGACCGTTCCAGTGTGACACGCATCTTTGCCAAATGCCCATTTGAGGCTACGCAGAGCGGAATGCCAGCCGACGAAATCAACGCCACCGCTGTCGTAGTACCCTAATAAAAGAGAAAT
>JABAOD010004224.1_pt1 | contig 54325 bp, 47 predicted proteins | sample 7062151 | NCBI WGS metagenome assembly JABAOD01 (sample SAMN14538626, study PRJNA623070) | marine sediment metagenome | biome: marine biome [ENVO:00000428]; feature: marine pelagic biome [ENVO:01000023]; material: deep marine sediment [ENVO:00002113] | place: India: Gulf of Khambhat ... | reverse complement strand
GTTCTGCGCGCCGAGCCGGTTGTACATAATCGGCTGATCGAACGCCACCACGTTCGCGACGATCGTGTTGGCGCAGGTCGCCTGGGCGCTGGCTTCGCCCGACAGCATCGCCGCAGCCAGGCCGGCGGCGGCGGTCAACCAGAGTTTGTGTCCCTTAACAGACATGGTCTACTCCCTTATTTCCAAACCCCGTTCCCCAGAACGCATGGTGATCCACGGCGGCCGGACGGCCACCCCAGAACGCGCTCTGCCGGGTGTACTCCAAGCGGCGCAGGGGCCGGTCGCCTGTGCCGGCGGATGGCTGGCCCCGTTGACCGACCGTGCACTGCACGAAAAAGGCCGCGGCGAACGCCGCCGCGGCCAAACAAATGGAACAATACCTGAACGAATTTATCGGGCCGCGGATCGGCGCTGGACGAATACGGCCGGTAATTTTCTACCGGAAATTGAGGGATCTTCTGCCGATTTCGGAGGATTCCGCGTCCCGAACGCCGCTGCCTGTCGTCGTTTCCCGGCGACGACCGCTTGACCCATAGGTGGGTTTCCATCATAGTTATGGACGGTTGATTCACAGTGACCTCGCAACTTACTGCTGCGTTGACCAACGCGCCGGCTCAGGTTGCCGCCTGAGTCGGCGTCTCGTTCTCTGACTAGTTGTATCGGGAAATTGCCACCCTTCGCTCCCTGAATCGTTTTCTTTCGCGAGCCCCTGTCTTCCCCCCAAGCTCCCGCATTTGACGCCGCGGGTTACGTCTTTCGCGTGTTCGCCCTCCAAGCCGGCACGCGAACGTGGAACAATTATTATTCTAAAGAATTAATTAACATAGCTTACGAAACCTTACAAGTGAGGATCGCGCGTCATTGTGTCGCCATGAACCCTGGTTCGACGGAGCGCTGCAATGCTTCCGGCGTATCGAAACGCCGGCCGAAAGCCCCGGATTTTGGAAGATTCTTCTGGGTCCAGCATCGGATCAGGCGCCGCCTGCCGCCCCGGCGGGATCGAGCCGTGGCCGGCAATGTCTCGTCAGCCCGTGCCACGGCGTTCCGGCCCGTGATACGACGATCTGCGCGCCATCATGTGCAGCGCGTTCCTGTTGTCGGCCCCGGGCGCGGCGCTGAGGATCTCGGCCGCCAGGCGGGTGAAGTGCGCGGCGGCGAAGCTCGCGCCGCCCGTCCTCTCGTAGTCCCCCTCGCCTCCGGGCCGGCCGACGCAGGCCCCGAAATCCGCCTGCGCGCCACCGAGGATCGAAAGTTCCCCCGGCCTGCACCGGGCGTCCCCGGAAACCCGCACGACACCGTCATAGGAGGCGGGGAAGACGGGCCGCCCCCGTGCCGGCGCCGCGGCGACGAGCAACGCGCCGGCGGCGGTCGCACGCACACATGCGTTGCGCAGCACCGTGCGGTCCTGCGCCAGCCCGAAGCTCATGTTGACGATCCGCGCGCCGTGCCGGATCAGCCAGTCGAGGCCCGCCGCCGCCGCGGCCGGCGTGCAGACCATGCGGTCGGTGAAGATGCGCGCGGTTGCCATATATATGTTCGAGGTGCCGCCAAGGATGATCCGGGCCAGCGCGGTGCCGTGGCCGAGCCGGTCCGGCGCGCCATCATCCCGGCACACGACGTTCCCGTCGTCATCGATCACGAAACTTCGTCGCGGCCATTCGGCCGGAACGAGGGCGGGATCGACGCCGCTGTCCAGCAGGCCGACGACGACGGGAGCGCTCACGGCATGGTCCGCGCCGGGCCGAGCCGCGGCCGCGGCTCGAGACGCCCGTCCCGCATGTCCAGGATCGGGTCCGCGCCGGCGAGCGTCTCGGCCCGGTGGCTGATGACGATCCGCGTGCGGTCGGGGAACAGCGCGTCGATCGCCCGGCCGATCGAGCTTTCAGTCTCCAGGTCCACGGCGGCCGTTGCCTCGTCGAGAATAAGCACCAACGGATCCTGAAGGATCGCCCGGGCGATAGCGATGCGCTGGCGTTGTCCGCCCGAAAGCGCCGTTCCCCCAGTTCCCACCGGGGTCCCGTAGCCGTCCGGCAGCCGCCCGGCAAACTCGTCGACCCGGGCCGATCCGGCTGCCCGCAGGACCGCCTGTTCATCGGCCCAGGGCGCGGCGTAGCGGATATTGTCGGCGATGCTTCCGGACAGCAGCACCGTATCCTGCGCAACGACAGCGATCCTTCGGCGCAGTTCGGCGAGATCGAGGTCGCGCAGATCGATTCCGTCGAAAAGGATGCGGCCCGCGCCGGGATCGTAATGCCGGTGCAAGAGGTCTATCAGCGTCGACTTGCCGACCCCCGAGGCGCCGACCAGCCCGATCTTCCTGCCGGCCGGAAACTCCCCGCACAGGCGATCCAGGACCGGTTGCGGGTTGTCGGGATAGGCAAAGGAGACGTCGTCGAAGACGATATGGCCGGCCGCGCCGACAGGCAGCGGCCGTGGGTTTTCCGGTGCCGTGACCGCCGGCGGGGCGTCCATGATGGCCATGACCCGATCCAGGCTGACCACCGCCCGACGAACCGCCACATAGAGGCCGAGCAGCGTTTGTACGGGGCCGGTGGCACGCGCCATGTAGATCGAGAAGGCGATCAGCGCGCCGAGGGACAACCCGCCCTCGATGACCATCCAGCCGCCGGCGACGAAGACCAGCGCGGTGGCCAATGCGGTCATCAGTCCGGGAACCGCCGTCGTCGCATATCCGGTCATCTGCTGGCGCAACAGATGGCCTCGATAGCGCCGATGCAGGTCGCCCAGCGCCTCCGCCTGGCGTCGTTCGGCGCCGACCGCCTGGATCAGCTTCATGGCCGCCAGCGCATCCATGATGAACGACGTCAGGTCGCTGGCGCGGTCCCGCACGTCCCTCGTGCGGGCCTCGACGCGCGGCCGCATGTATCTCAGGAACAGGAACTGTGCCGGCAGGATCACGAACGCGAGGAGCGAGAGTTTCCAGCTCAGCGTCAGCATCAGCACGAGTGTGCCGGTCAGCGCGATGATCCCGTTGACGAGCGCCAGCAGCCCGTCGACGGCGAAGCGCTGGATTTCGCCGACGTCGCCGTCCAGCCGCTGGATCACGTCGCCGCCGCGCGTGCGGGCGTAGAATGTCGGCGAGAGGCGCTGCAGATGAGCATAAACCGCTTCGCGCAGGGCGAACAGGACGCGCGCCGAGGCGTCCACATAGTGCCAGCGGTTGAGCCCGCTCAGCACCGCGCTGACCGCGGCCGCCCCCACGAGGATGCCGCACAGGACGAGGATGACGTCCATGCGGCGCGCCAGCAGCCCATCATCGATCAGGTAGCGCGTGATATAGGGCTGGGCCAGCGCGAGGCCCGTCGCCACGACGGACAGAAGCAGGACCGCGGCGAGCCGCCCCGCCTGCGGCCGCACGAACCGGGCGAGCCAGGGCCAGGCCGCACGCATTCGGCCGCCCGCCGCCACCTCGGCAGCCCGTCGGCGCAGGGGGTCGGCGGGCGGATCACTCATGGTCTGCAATTCGGCCGGCGGCGTGTCCGGCACCGCCGCGGCCTATCGCTGGATCACGCGCATCGAGGCCAACGCCTGATCCGCGCCGGCCGGCATCTCGATCCGGCCGATCTTTTCCAGCGTCTCGGAATCGTAGACCGAAATATCGTCCATCGTGCCGCCGACATAGATCTCCCTGCCGTCGCCCGACACGTTGATCGTGTAGTATGTGTGGTCGAGATCGACGCGCTTGACCAGTTCGTCCTTGTCGATATCGATCTTGGACAGCGTCGTGTAGACGCCGTACGCCTCGTTGCGGCGGACCGGATTGACCACGGTGGAGAAAATGATCGCCGCGGTCGGCTCGAAGTTCTCCATGACGAATTCGCCGGTTTCGAGGTCCAGCGTCAGCATGCCGGTCTGGAAGGCCTCCGGATGGTCCATCGCAACGTCGGTGCGCACGGCGTAATAGGGCGTCGAAAACACACCCGCCTGCTCCCATTGCGGCCAGACGTCGAGCACGTCGGGCTCGCTGTGATTCGCGCGGCCCCAGTTGCGCACCTTGTGGACGTCGAGCACCGCCCCGGTCTGCGGGTCCATCACCGTGATATCCCAGTTGACGGCGTAGAGCTTCGTGCCGTCGTTCGACATGGTCAGGATGGCCGTCCGCCGCGGGGCCGCGAAGGTGCGCACCGGCTTGGCGCCGATGCCGTCGCCCGTGTTGTACACCGCGATTCGCGTGTCCAGGATCTCGTATTCATCCTTCAGCAGCCGCACCGGCGACTGGAAGACGAAGATCTCGCTGCCGTCGGGGCTGATGGTGACGCCGAACATGCCCTTGGTGCGAACGTCGCCCTCGCTGAAATCGGCGCGAAAGACTTCCTTGCCGGTATCGAGATCGATGCCGCTGATGCTTTCCCAGCGATTGATCAGGACATAGGCGATCTTGCCGTCCGGCGACGGTGTGATGGTCAGCACGCCGGGCGATGCATTCGGAATCGTGTACGTCCTGGCGACCTTGCGGGCCGCGGCGTCGACCATCACCAGCTTGTCGGGCTTGACGGCCGTCAGGATGTATTCCTTCGCTTCGGCGCCGCCGGTCAAGGCCGGGGCCGCCAACGCCGCTGCCGCAATGGCGACCATTGTGAGCCTGAACATCTGCGTTCCCATTTGCTCCCTCATCGTATCCGAATGTCCCGTTCTATTCATTCTTCGGGAACACGGCCTGGAGCTTGCGCCAGTCGCGCTGCGCGGAATCCGCGCCGGTGTTCCAGTCGGGATAGGTGTTGAGCGTGTCGGCCACCTGCGCCGGCCACCAGCAGGGGTCGGAGCAGCCGTAGAGGTCGGCCTCCATCGGCTGGCACAGCCCGGCGACGCCGCCCAGCGGATCGACCTCCCAGCCCGGGTCGAGGGTGGAGGAACAGCCGGCCACGGTCTGCATGGCGAAGACCTCTTCGCTCTTGCCGTCCTCGGCCGCCTTTTCGACCAGCCGCGCCTTCTTGTTCAGCGGCTTCAGATGCTTCATGGCAGAGCCCTCCGCGGTTCGATATGGGTTCTGAAGAAATCCGGATTACCATCCATGATCCGGGTGTAGACGTCGATTCCGAAATCCACCCAGTCGCGCAGGATGTCGCAGTAATGATGCACGGGATGCGCCGGGTCGCCGTACCGCGCATAGGATTCGTGATAGCAGCCGCCCGAGCAGATGTTGCGGATGCGGCACGTCCGACAGGAGCGGTCGCTGCGGTCCAGCATGTCGTCGAGGAAGGCGCCGAGGCGCGGCTTGTCGATCCCGCCGGTAACGTCGCCGAAGGTCGGCAGATCCGAGCCCGTGAACCGGTGGCAAAGATTGAGCCCGCCGTCCTTGTCCACCGCAAGCATGCCGAGCCCCGCGCCGCAGGGCAGCGACTTCCGCGTCCCCTCGACGAGGTCGGTCATCAACTGGTGCATGTTCGAAAAGCCGTTGTTCTGGCCGCGCAGGGCGCACTCCAGATAGTCGCGGCCGAGCGCCTTCATGCCGGCGAAGACGTCCGCCAACTCCGCCTCGTTGAGGTTGAACGCGGCCATGTCGCCCGCCGTGACCGGGGAGAATCCGACCTCGAAGAATCCGATCTCGTATTTCAGATGGCGATGAATCGCGACAACGTCGGTAACTCCCGGGGTCAACGTCACCCGGGCCCCGACGGGTCTGGAACGATAGCGGGCGAGCAGCTTGCGAACCTTGCCGGCGACCACGTCGTAGGTGCCCTTGCCGCCCACGGTCTTGCGGTTCCGATCGTGCATCGCCCGCGGTCCGTCCATGCTAATGGTCAGCCCGAAGCGGTGCGTGTCGAACCACGAGATCAGCTCGTCCGTCAGGAGCGTCGCGTTCGTCGTCAGCGACAGATCGACGGTCTTGCCTTCCTCTTCCGCCCGCCGTTCCGCATAGTCCGTAACCTCGCGGATCAGCGCCATATTGCTCAAAGGTTCGCCGCCGAAGAACACGAGGTTGACGCGGTCTCGGGCCACGGCTTCTTGGAGCAGCAGTTCGAAGGCATCCGCAGCGGTCGGAAAATCCATCCGCTCACCCTTGTCCGGCGACGTGAGGTCCTCCTTGTAACAGTACGTGCAGCTGAGATTGCAGCCGGTATTGACGTTGAGCACCATCGTGCTGATCGGATATGCGCCGATCTTGACCGGATCGACGGACGGCACGGGCACGGCCGGATCGCGGACGATTTGCAGATCCTTGAACTCCTGCAGCGCCTCGGCAACGCGATCCGGCTCGTGGCGACCCTCGAATCTGGCCATCACATCGTCCGCCGTGACCACGCCCTTTTCCCGGAACAGGGTGAGGACCTCCCCCGCGATCGGGTCCATCTCGAACAGGCTGGTCGTCGGCACGTGGAACAGCAGGTGGCGCCCGTCCACGTCGACCTCGTGCAAGTTCTCCGGAACCAGGTGCAAGGCGGTCACTCGATCATCCCCATCCGAACCGTTGCCATCATGTATCGCACATCCTCACCGGATCGGCGGGTCGTTCCAGCGCTGAACGGTGACGATCAGCCGGCCGGTTCCGACCAGCGTCTGATCGCCCACTGTCACCGATGCGTTCACCGCAAGGTCGCCGGCATTGTTGGTCGAGAAGGGGCGCGCGGGGTTGGGGCCGGCAACCGCCGGCTCGAACAGGCCCGCCTGGGTGATCCTGCCCGCGAACTTCACGTCGTCCAGCGCTTCGGCGAACTCGCCGTTGTTGGCGACCGACCATTTGGCCGGCATGGCGCCGATGCGGATGTCGTCGGCTGTTCCGGCCTCGCCGTCGGGCCCGTTCATGAAGGCGACGGCCTCGAACTGCGCCGGGACCGGTGGGATGGCGCCGCCGCCGACACGGGCGATGTGATAGGCGGGCTCGACGCGGATCGCATCCACCTTGTCGAATACCGCCAGCAGCGCGCTACCCGTCGCATCGCCCACGGCGACGGTGCGCTTGCCTGCGGCCCCGCCCCCCGTGGCTTCGACCACCACGATATCGGAACTGCGGGATACCACGCGGTCGACGGTCACGCCGTCACCGAGTCTGACATCACCGCCAAGGCCGATGCCGTGGATTGCCAGCTGTGCGGTTTCGCCGACCCTGATATAGGGCGGGAAGACGGCCATGACCCGCGCGACCGCGCCGCTGCCCGACCGTGCGAGGCTGATGTCGCCGCCAATCGAATCCGGATCTTCGAGGAACCATCGGCCGGACATCTCGGCGCCATTGGCCGAGACGGCCATGACCTGCATCGTGTCCTCGCCTTCGAGTGCCACGCTGGCACGCCATTCGTAGCCCGTATAGAGGATGGCGTCGCCGGTGCCGTTGGCCTTGCTGCCGTCGGCATAGAACAGGAATAACTTCACGCCATATGCATCGCCGCCCTTGCCGGAAATCACGGCCACACCCTGGAATGCGCCCTTGCCGGGGCGGTTCCCGACAACCCGCCAGGATCCGGAAAGATCCGGCGCGGATCGCGCCTTCCAGTCGCTCCAGGCCTTGCTATTAAGCGGGTACAATTCGGCAAGCTTCTTGGGCACCGGGCCGGAAGCGATCTCCCACCAGTTGCGGTCGCGCCCCAGCGCCTGATATTCGGTCGTCGGCCATTGGCCGAGATGGAAGGCAGCGTGTTTCCGCCAGTCCGCCTCGTCCCTGCGCTGCAGGGCCGTGCGCGCATAACTGTGACAGCGGGCGCACATAACCCCGAGCTCTTCATCCGGAATATCCTCGATGATCCCCGGGCGGCGCTCGAGAATGTACCGCCATTCCTGGGTTTCCGAGGGCGCCAGTCCCTGGACGTCGGACAGGTACTTGACCAGGGCGGCGCGTTCGTCCGGCGTGAGCTCGACACCGTGCATGAATGTCATGCGGGCGATGTTCATGTCCCAGCCCTCGGGCGTCTTGCGGATTTCGCCGATCCGGCTGAGCCGCCCGTCGGCCAACCTGTCATGGCAGCCGGAGCACCGGGCGGTCAGAAGTGATTCGCCCGACTGTTGTGCGCTGACCGGCGCAGCAACAGCTGACATTCCCAACCCCAAACCAAGAATGGACAACGCTCGCAGAAGCGGCCGGGTGCATCGCGGCATGGGTAGCCCTCCTGTCATCTCCAGGCGCTTCTATGTCCAATATGTTGCTCGGGGCGCCCGGTTGTCTCTCTCGCTCCCGGATCGACAGCTGTCGTCGCCAAGGAGCCTCACACATTTGTTAGATCACGAATGATATCGTCAATTTGTCATAGACCACAACAGGAAAAACTCGCTCTTTGTACGGCTACTCAAGACGGCCGCCAGGCAGCCCAAACAATTTCATTGAATTTCACTGTCCAACCGCTGGCAATCTCGCACAACTGTTTGCGGAGTAACGTCACAACTCGAATCGATGTTTGAGCCACTCTGCGGCGAGCCGGACCGACGCGGCAGGCTTGTTCAGTCTCCCGGCGAGTTGGCGAATGTCGCGCGGCCCGCCCGTATCCGTCATTGTGCGGTAGAGCGGCACCAGCGGCACGTCGTCGACGACCCAGACCCCGCGCGGGTGATCCGGCGTGACGATCACGTCATGCTCGACTATGAATCCGTCCTCCACGACGGGGCGACGTTCGATACGCGGGGGATGGCTGTTCATCGGTGCATGCGGCGGCTGCAAATCGGGCCAGTTGCGGCGCTGCATCCAGAACGGGCTGTCGGGCCATCGACGTTCGTGGTCGTAGAACCCGCGCCCGATGCGGCACAGACGCAGGAAATCAAGCTGACAGCGCTCCTCGTAGAACGACTTGGCCAAGGTGGCGTTTTCGGGCCGCCTAAGCAGCGTGTTGACGGCAGTTGCCGCGGCCTGCGCCCCGCCCAGCGCCACGTAGACACCGTGTCCCGACAGCGGGTCCGGCGCGACCGCGGCATCGCCAACGCGGATCATGTCTTCGGCGAACGGCTTCCGCGCGCACACAGGATTGGCGTGTCTGACCACAACACCGTCCGACGCCCGACCATCGCCGACCCAGCTTCGAGCCTCGCCACAATCGGATAGCATGCCGTCATAAAATTCGACGAGCCGCGCGCGTTTCGGTACGTCGCCGGAATCGGCTGCAACCAGAATCTGGAGGATCGCGCGCCCGCCGCCGGTGTTGGCGTACCACATCCAGCCGTTTCTCATGGCGGCGACGGCCGTGCCGGCGGCCTCGTCGACGCCGGTCCAGCGCCGCGCCAGCGACACCGTTGCCGGACCTTGCAAGCGGGCCGTCGACGGCACGCGTGCGGCACGTCCCCTCGCCTCGATCAAAAAATCCGCGGTGACCAACTGTGACGACGACAGCTGCACGTGCCAGCGCGATTCAAGCCTCGACGCACGCGTTACGCGGTCGCGCAGGACTTCGACACCATGACCACGCACATCGGCAAGCAAGGCACAGTCGAACCTGTGCCGATCGACGACGAACTCTGTATTGACCCGGCTGCGCACGCCATTCCAGATGACCTCGCGCACGATTTCCGCGCCGACTGCGTCCGGTGCCTGGCAAAATCCCAGTGTTTTCAGCGCCTGCACGGTCCGCCGGGAGAAGCCTTCGAAAGCCGCCTGCCTGCGCGGTGCCGCAATCAGCAACGGGCTGTGGCCAAGCCGCGCAAGGCTTATGGCCGCCGCGGCGCCGGCAGGTCCGCCACCCACGATCAGGATATCTGCGTGTCGATGCGACATGTCCGCCACGGTGTTCGGGTGTCCAGCCTGGACCAGAGCCGTTCCGAAAAAAGGCCCAATCGGTGCGGCCTGCGGGCATCGGATCCGTGTGGCCGACAGCGATGTCGGGATATCCAACCGTCGTATCGAGATCCCGGATTCGAAAACGGTTGCCGGTTGACAGCGACCCGCGCCTCGACCGCCCGTGGGCCCATGGTTACACCCGGCCGGCTACCGGCAAACGCCGGGACCCTGTGCCAGAATGATTCGTCCGACCCAAGCAGTTTCATCCCTTCGGTTTCGAAGAGATCGTCATAGAGAGCACTGTCCAAGTGAGGAAGCCGGGACTACTCTTCGGGCATGCCCTGGAAATCGAAACTGTCCACCCGTGCCCGGCATTCATCAAGGGACATGCCGACACTCCGTCGGTGCAGTTCACCGAGCGTCATGTCCTCCGAGGCATGCTGGGGCAACCTGACAGGTGCCTCCAGCCAGTCCGCGAATATTTGCTCGACCACATCGGCCATGCGCTGACAACTGGTGTGGTAGAGGAGCGCCTGACCATCGAACGATGTATGTGGAATGATCACGACGTAGCCGCATTTCCACTGCAGGCGGTCGACGGCAGCAAGCTCGTCACCGTCGTCCAGGAAGAGAACGTTCTCCCGGACCACCGTACAGCGTCCGTTTTGCTGCCGGCATTCCGCGGAGAAGTCTGTGGAGTTGTCCACAAATTGACTCATCTGTTCATCCACGAAGTGCGCGATTTCGGGAGGTCATATCCTGCCGGATCTTATGGACCGAGGTCTCGAAAGACTATCGCATCTGCTCTGGTCAATCCAGTCGCGATTGGTGCCGTTTGACTGATCGCCGCGCCGGCGGCACGGGTCCCGGCAACGAAAGTGGCAGGCACCAACCACGTTCACGACGCTGTTTCTGGTACGTCACCGGATTGGCTACACTAAGCGGCTGCTGGTCAATGCGAACTCGTCAGCTAGCGACGGCAGTTTTATTGACATGAGTCAATGTGCGGGACCCCATTTACGGCAACATTAAATTACCAATTGGTGTTGCCGCCTGAACACTTCATTCGGCGCCGTTGCCGAGGGCGGGACTAACGACTGTGCTGGCATGGCGGGACTGCAAGACCGGTCTGATACTGAAAACCGGTTCCGACCTCACCGGAACGGCGAAGATTGTTGTTCACGAAGAGATCATGATCTGTCCCGGACATTCGGACCGACTCGTCCGCCAGGAGCCGCTGGCGCATGAACGCGCACCGACTTGCTGGTTCGCCAGCGTCGAAGGATGCGTTGGAATTCCCCTGGCGGGACAGACTTCGGAGAGTGATCGATTGAAAACGCGCGCAAACAGCAATTCATCCAAAAAAGCGGGGCGCAAGCGAAAAGCCGGCGCCTCGATATCAGGTGGCGCGGCCGGAACAGGGAAACCGCTCGACCCTGAGGTCGAACGGTGGTTCACCACTGCGGGCGTGGCGTTTCCAGCGACGCGGTCGTCGATGATCCCGATGCTGCAGTCGGCGCAGACGGCGCTCGGATACCTGCCGCGCGATGCGATGCAGGCAATCGCGCGCCACCTCGTTGTGCCGCCGGCACTGGTCGAGGGTGTCGCAAGTTTCTATGCGCAGTTCCGGTTCAACAAGCCGGGCCGGCACCGCATGACGGTCTGTACCGGCACGGCCTGCTACGTGCGCGGGAGCGGGAAGCTTCTGGATGACATCCGGGCGGGCCTCAAGATCGGATCCGGGGAAACCACTGCCGACGGCGCCGTATCTCTGGAATCGGTCTCGTGCTTCGGCGCCTGCGCACTCGCCCCCGTCGTGGTTCTTGACGACAAGGTTCTTCGCCAGCAGACGAGCGAATCCGTCAAGAGGATCGTAAGGGACGTGACCGCGACCCCAGCGAAAGGCGGGTCGCGTGCCAGCCGCGCCGCCGCCGCCCGGGGCTCCGGCAAATGACGAAGCTTAGGCGCCGCGCCGACCTGGACGACCTGCGCGCCGGCTTCATCGAGTCGTTCGATCCCCACCGGCACCGGATCTTCGTGTGCATGGGCACCGGCTGCAAGGCGTGCGGCGGGGACCAGATTCTCGAAGCATTCGAAAAGGCTTTGAGACGGGCGAAGCTGCACGACCAGATCGACGTGGTGACGACCGGATGTCGCGGCTTCTGCGAGAACGGCACGCTCGTGGCTGTGCGCCCGCCCGGCACGCTGTATTGCCGGGTCGAACCGGACGATGTCCCCGATATCGTCGAAAAGACCGTGGTACGCGGCGAGGTGATCGACCGGCTGCTTTATGAGATGCCGAGCACTGTTGCCGATACGGCGGGGCGACGGATCTCAGCCGAGGAATCGATCCCGTTCTACCAGCACCAGATGCGCGTCGTGCTCGGGATGAACGACCGCATCGACCCGGCGAAGATCGACGATTACATCCGGGAGGGCGGCTACGCCGGCCTCGCGAAGGCGCTGTTCGACATGACCCCGGACCAGATCATCGAAGAGGTGCAGCGGTCGGGCTTGCGCGGGCGGGGCGGCGGCGGCTTTCCAACGGGTCAGAAGTGGAAGTTCTGCCGCGCTGCGGAGGGCGACGTAAAGTACGTCATCTGCAACGCCGACGAGGGCGATCCGGGCGCGTTCATGGACCGCTCACTGCTCGAGGGAAATCCCCATTCCGTGCTCGAGGGGATGGCGATCGGCGCCCGCGCGATCGGCGCGGCGCAAGGCTATATTTACATCCGCGCCGAGTATCCGCTGGCGATCGAGCGGCTGCGAATCGCCATCGACCAGATGCGCGCGCGCGGACTGCTCGGCGAGAAAATCCTCGGATCCGATTTCTCTTTCGACATCGTGATCAAGGAGGGGGCCGGCGCCTTCGTCTGCGGCGAGGAGACCGCGCTCATCGCCAGCATCGAGGGGCACCGCGGCATGCCGAGGGCGCGCCCGCCCTTCCCCGCCGTCAAGGGGCTCTACGGCAAGCCGACCAACATCAACAACGTCGAGACCTGGGGCAACGTTCCGCATATCGTCACCGGCGGCGCCGAGGCCTATGCGGATCGCGGAAACGATCGCAGCAAGGGGACCAAGATCTTCTCGCTCGTCGGCCAGGTCAACAACACGGGCCTCGTCGAAGTCCCGATGGGGATGACGCTGCGCCAACTCGTCTACGAGGTCGGCGGGGGGATCAAGGGTGGACGCGAACTCAAGGCCGTACAGTCCGGCGGCCCGTCCGGCGGCTGCATTCCGGCCCATATGATGCACCTGCCGATCGACTACGACTCGCTGACAGAGGCCGGGTCGATCATGGGGTCGGGCGGCCTCGTCGTCATGGACGAGACCACCTGCATGGTCGATCTCGCGCGCTATTTCGTCACCTTCACGCAGAACGAGTCCTGCGGCAAATGCGTCCCGTGCCGCCTCGGCACGCAGCAGATGCGGATGATCCTCGACGACATCTGCGAAGGCCGTGGCACGGAGGCAAGCATTGCCCAACTCGAAGCCCTCGGCGAGGCCGTCGGCAAGGGGTCGCTCTGCGGACTCGGCCAGACCGCGCCGAACCCGGTGCTCACCACGATCAAGTATTTCCGGGACGAGTATCTCGCGCATGTGCGCGAGAAACGCTGCCCTGCCGGCGTCTGCGAATCGCTGTTCGTCGCCACTTGCTCCAACCGCTGTCCCAGCGAGGTCGATATCCCGGCCTACATCGCCCTGGTCAAAGAGGGGCGGATCGAAGAGGCCATGCGGTTCCACATGGACCGCAATCCGTTCCCGTCCGTCTGCGCCCGCGTGTGCCCGCATCCGTGCGAGGCGCGTTGCCGGCGCGACACGCTCGACAGTCCGGTGGCGATCCGCGCGGTCAAGCGCTTCATGGTCGATGAAGCGGTCGATGTCAGCATGCCTGTGATGAAGCGGCCCGACGAAGAACGGGGGCGCGTCGCGGTCGTCGGCGCCGGCCCGGCGGGGCTAAGCGCGGCGTATTTCCTGCGCCGCCTCGGGCACGAGGTGGCCGTGTACGAGGCGATGGCCGAGCCGGGGGGGATGCTGCGTTACGGCATTCCCTCCTACCGGCTCCCGCGCAAGGAGCTGGAGCGCGATATCGAGCGCATCACCGGCATGGGTGTAAAGATCGCCTGCGGCGCCGCCATCGGCAAGGAACTCTCGATCGAAAAGCTGCGCAAGGACCACGACGCCATCTTCGTCGGCAGCGGGGCGTGGTCTGATGTGACGATGGGCGTTCCCGGCGAAGATGGCCCCGGCGTCGCCTCGGGTATCGCCTTCCTCAAGACGGTGGAGCTCGGCGGCAAGGTCGACCGTATCGAGGGCGACGCGGTCGTCGTGGGCGGCGGCAATACCGCGATCGACGCGGCACGCACGGCGCTTAGGCTGGGCGCGGACAGTGTCACCGTTGTCTACCGCAGAACCCGCGAGGAAATGCCGGTTCAGCCCGAGGAGATCACCGAGGCCCTGGACGAGGACGTGAAATTCGAATTCCTCGTCGCGCCCGTCGAAGTCATCCGCAACGGCAAGCCACCGGTAGCCATCAAGCTGCAGCGGATGCGGCTGGGCGATTTCGATGACAGCGGCCGCAGACGGCCGGTGCCGATCGACGGTGAGTTCATTGAGCTTCCGGCGGCCCACATCATTCGGGCAATAGGCCAGAAGCCGATCGTTCCCAAGGGCGGGCCCCCGGTATCGAAGCGCGGCACGGTCTCGGTGGATCGATTCTCGCTGGCGACGGAGGTTGACGGCATCTTCGCCGGCGGCGATGCCGTACTCGGCCCCGCCACTGCGGTCGAGGCGATCGCCCATGGACGGCGCGCGGCCGAGGCCATCGAGCACTACCTGAACCCGGATAGACGGATGCGGTTTCCATGGAACGCGGCGCGCGTGCTCGATACCGATTTCGATCCGGCCGCTGCACCGTCGGCGGCCACCCGCCAAGAGGCACCGAAATTGACGCCGGAGGAACGGCGCACCTGCTTCGGCGAGGTGGAAATGACCCTTTGCGCTGCCGACGCCCGGCTCGAGGCGGGCCGCTGCCTGCGCTGCGACTACGGCAAGACGGTCGTATCGCGGGATGAGGAATGATCATGGTGAACTTGAAGATTAACGGCCGGACGGTATCGGTTGAAGAGGACAAAACCGTCCTCGACGCCTGCCGCGCCGCCGAGGTCTATGTGCCGACCCTCTGCGACGATCCGCAGCTCGAGCCGTACGGAGCGTGCCGCCTGTGCATCGTCAAGATCGAGGGTCTGCGTGGCCTGCCCACCGCCTGCACCACGCCTGCGGCGGATGGGATGAAGGTCACCACCGAGGACCCCGAGATCCTAAATGTGCGCCGCTGGACGATGCAGCTCCTGCTCGCCGACCACCCGCTGGACTGCCTGACCTGTACGCAGTCCGGAAAATGCGGTCTGCAGAGCGTTGCCCAGCATCTGGGGATCCGCGAGCGCGTGCTGCAGCCGATGGCGCGCGAGGCGAAGATCGACGACTCGAACGCCTGCTATGCCATCGACATGCGCAAGTGCATCCTGTGCGGCCTGTGCGTGCGCGCCTGCGACGAGGTGCAGCATCTGGGCGCCATCGATATCGTCAAACGCGGCTACGCGAGCGCGATCGAGCCGTTCGGCGGCGGCCCGATCGTGGAATCGATCTGCGAGACATGCGGAGAATGCGTGGAGCGCTGCCCGACCGGAGCCATCACACCGCGCCAGTACCTCCGGCCGGAACGCGAAGTTTCGACCGTGTGCCCGTACTGCGGCACCGGTTGCCGGATCGTTCTGGGCGCGCGGGGCGATACCGTGGTGAGCGCCCGCGGCGACGTCGACGCCCCGGTCTCGCGCGGGCGGCTGTGCGTGAAGGGACGCTTCGGGTCGTTCGAGTTCGTCTCTCATCCCGACCGCCTGAAGACCCCGCTGATCCGGACCGACGACGGGTTCCGCGAAGCGACCTGGGAGGAGGCGCTCGGCCTCGTCGTCGGAAACCTGAAGAAGTACAAGGGCGACGCCTTCGGGGGCTTGTCGTCGGCCAAGGTCACCAACGAGGACAACTACGTTTTTCAGAAATTCGTGCGCGCCGCCATGGGCACGAACAGCGTCGACCATTGCGCCCGCCTGTGCCACTCCTCCACCGTCGCGGGGCTCCGGCAGTCCTTCGGCTCCGGCGCGATGACCAACCCCGCCGACGACCTGCTGCAGGCGGACGTCATCCTCGTGACAGGCTCGAACACAACCGAGAACCACCCGATCATCGGGCTCAGGATCCGCGAGGCGGTGGCGCGCGGCGCGCAGCTCTTGCTGTTCGATCCTCGCCGCATCCAGCTGAGCGAGATCGCCACCGTCTGGGCGCGGCAGCGGCCAGGCACGGACGTGGCCTGGATCAACGGGCTCATGCACGTGATCATCCGCGAGGGCCTGATAAACACCGCGTTCATCGAGTCCCGCACCGAGGGATTCGAGGCCGTGAAGGCGCTCGTGGCCACATACACGCCCGAACGTGTGTCCGAGATCACCGGCATTCCGGCCGAGCTGATCGTCGAGGCGGCTCGTCTTTATGCCTCCGCGGAGCGGGCCTCCCTCGTCTATTCGATGGGGATAACGCAACATACGACAGGCGTCGACAATGTCCGCTCGCTCGCCAATCTGGCGATGATGACCGGGCAGATCGGCCGGCCCGGCACCGGCGTCAATCCGCTGCGCGGCCAGAGCAACGTCCAGGGCGCGTGCGACATGGGCGCGCTGCCGAACTTCTATCCCGGCTACCAGGACGTGGCCAATCCCGAAGCGCACGCCAAGTTCGAGAAGGCGTGGAACGCCCAGCTGTCCGCCGAGCCGGGGATGACGATAACCGAGATGCTGCCCGCAATTTGCGAGGGCAAGGTCAAGGCCCTGTACATCATGGGAGAGAATCCGATCCTCTCCGATGCCGACGTCACCCATGTCGAGGAGGCGCTGCGCAATCTCGAGTTCCTCGTGGTCCAGGACATCTTCCTGACCGAGACGGCGAAGCTTGCCGATGTCGTGCTGCCGGCGTCTTCCTACGCCGAACGCGACGGGACCTACACCAACACCGAGCGCCAGGTCCAGCTGACGACGCCGGTCGTGCGGCCGCCCGGGCAGGCACGCCGGGACTGGGAGATCATTTGTGAGATCGCGACTGCGGTCGGCTACCCGATGTCCTATGCATCGACGGCGGAGATCAGCGATGAGATGAGGCGTCTTACGCCGTCCTATGCCGGGATCTCGCATGCGCGGCTCGCAGCTGGGGAGCGGCTCCACTGGCCCTGCCCGGCGGAGGACCATGCGGGCACGCCGATCCTGCACGACGGCAAATTCGCCCGCGGGCTTGGCCAGTTCCATCCGGTCGAATACAAGCCGGCGGACGAGGAGACCGACGCGTCATATCCGATCGTGTTGACGACGGGCCGGATGCTCGAGCATTACCACACCGGCACGATGTCGCGGCGAAGCGACGGCCTGAACGGCCTCGTCCCCGGGCCATTCGTCGAGGTCAACGGCGCCGACGCTAAGAAGATTCGCATCAAGGACGGCGATCGCGTGACGGTGACCTCGCGCCGCGGCTCGATCACCCTGCCGGCCAAGGTGGGCAGCCGTGTGGAAACCGGCGTCCTGTTCATCCCGTTCCACTTCTGGGAGGCGGCGGCAAACGTTCTGACCAACCCGGCCTCGGATCCAACATCTGGAATTCCGGAGTTCAAGGTCTGCGCCGTGCGGCTGGAGCGCGCGCCGGTGTCCGGCGAAAGCACGAACACACGCGCGAACGGATCAGGCGTTACGCAGTTCAAATAGCAGGTTTTGTACTTCTTCATAGTCGCGTGCCTGGGCGGCGATACGCACCGGCGCGTTGACGGCACCGAAGCCGGCATAGCCGTTGCGCTGCACCACCTCGAAAAACAGACCGTTGACATCCCGCGTGAAGAGCTGGAAGTACGGCCGTCCCTCGCCGTCCTGGTCATAAAGGATATTGTGCGCGCGCATCGGCTCGATGAGGTCCCGCTCGAGGTCGAACCGCAGGAGCAGGTCGTCGTAATAGTTGGCCGGCACCTGGAGGACCATCTCGGGATCCATGGCCTTCGCGTAGGCGAAGATGTCATCGCAGCTGAACGCGAAATGCTGGTAGGCGGCGAGCACGTTGCGGGCCAGGAAGCGCTGCACCATGGTACTGGGCCCGATCGACGAGTTCAGGGCCAGGCGAATGCGCCCGGAATCGTTCGACAGGACCCGGCTGCGCACGGTGCCATGGGGGTCGATGATGTCCACCTGCTCGTCGGATGCGAACCGGAACATGGCGCGGTAAAACAGGAGGCCAGTCAGGAATTCGGTGGGCGCAACGGCTTGAGTGTAGTGGTCGATCGTCTGCAAACCGGTGCCGGCAACGGGCGCCCGGGTTCCCACGGCCTCGAAGTCCACGTCGTGGAACGCCGGCGCGTCCGGCCCCCCGTCCAGCAAGAAGATCATGTCGCCCCCGAGCCCGCGGAGCGCCGGGATGTCCAGCTCTCCGGGGTTGGCCAAATGCGATACCTCGCCCCCCAGCTGCTGGCCGATCCGGTCGATCATGCCCGGCAGGTTATCGACGCGGAACGCCAGGGCGCAGACCGACACGCCGTGCATCAGGAAATAGGAATGGGCGGGCCCGCGTTTCTCCTCGTTGAGCACGAGATTGATGTCGCCCTGCCGATACAGCGAGACCTTCTTCGACTTGTGACGGTGGGTGAGGACGAATCCCAGCGCCGCCACCAAGCGCTTGAGATCCTCGGCCTCGGCCCCGGCGCAGGCGAATTCGATGAAGCCGATATCCTGGACCGACGGGGGCGCCGCCGCGTCGGCGCTCGTCGCCTCGTCCAACAGACGAAAAGCGCGAATACCGTCGCTCGCGATGGTCTTCGGGGGCATGGCCCGCACCTGATCGTTGAAGATCTCCATGGAGATCGGCCCCTCGTATCCCTTGGTCTTGAGGGTCGCAAACAGGTCGGCGACGGGCAGGTCGCCCTGTCCCGGAAAGAGCCGGAAATGCCGGGCCAGCAGCCGCACATCCATCTTGGCCGTCGGCGCGTCGGCCAGATGGACGAGGAATATCCGGCCCGGATCGATCGCCTCCAAGGCCTCGAAATCGGCGCCGACCGCCAAGGTATGCACGACACCGAGAACGAGTCCGAGATTCGGGCGGCCGGCTTTCTCTACGATCTGCCAGGCATCGACGTAGGTGCGCACGGCGGCACTCGTCGCCAGGGCCTCATAGCCGAGGCGAAGGCCGCGTTCCGCCGCCATATCGGCCAGCATGGCGAGATCGGCCGCGGCGCGATCCGGATCGTCGATGGTATCCGCGCGGGTGTTGGCGCAGACGATCAGGAGGGGTGCACCCAGGTCAACGGCCAGATCGAGAAATCGTTCTGCGCGCTTGACGTTCCACGCGCGGCGCGCATCCGGCGACGCCTCGAAATCGCGCAGGGATTGGAGACTGAACACCTCGAGGCCGGAATCGGCGATGAAGCGGGCCACCTCTGCAGGCGCGCCGTCGCAATAGACCAGGTCTTCGCGGAAAATCTCTATACCGTCGAAACCCGCCTTCGCTGCCGCCTCGATCTTGTTCGGCAGCGGTCCGGAAAAGGAGAGCGACGAGATCCCGCGCTTCATGTCCTGTCTCCCGAGAGAATCGCTGTCGAGTGTAACCGCTACCGCGGTAAACGAAAACGATCTTGGCGACGTATCGGCCACGTCGACCGCTCACCCCCACGGGCGCTGGCTTACCGCGGTTTTCATTTCCGTTCGCAGGTCGTCGATCAATTCCTCGGCGAAAATCGACAAGGGTTCGTCGGCGCTGACGACAGCGTAGGTCCGGAACGGCGTGGCCTCTGAAATGGACAGCCGGACCACGCCGGGCAGGTCGCGGGCGCACACCGAGAATTCGTCGATGATGGCAACGCCCAACCCCTGGCGCACCAAGGCATACACCGTCTGCGCGAAGCGGGCGCGGATGGAGAGTTCGAAGCCGTGGCCATGTGCCTCGAAGGCCGACGCGATGATCCGCCCGTACGGGTCGTTGGGATCGATCCCGATCAGAGGAAAGACTGCGAGTTCGGCAAGTGACACCTCCTTGCGGCCGGCCAGATCGTGCCCATCCGGGACGATGGCGACAAGACTGCCCACGGCAAGGGCATGCGACATCAACCCCGGGTGGTCGATCTTGTAGCTCATGGCCACGACCTCGCCCTTCTTGAGGAGGAGATAATCGATCGCCTCCTCGATCTTGAGGACGTTGATCTCCATTTTCAGATCCGGGAATTTCCCGCGCAGCCGCTTCACCACACGTGGCAGGATGTGCTGCGAGATGCTGGGCACGGAAGCAAAGGAAAAGACCGTCGAAACGCCTTTTTTCAGCTGGTCGATCGCGTATTGAAGGTCCTCGACCTTCTGGAATACCGCGTTGACCTGGCCGAACACGCTTTGCGCCTCGCGCGTGGGGATAAACCGTCCGTGCCGCCGCGCGAATAGGCGGATGCCGAGCTGGTTTTCGGCATGTTTCATCGCGCGGCTGACGCCCGGCGCGGATACGTTGAGCAGTTCGGCCGCGCCATTGACGGTGCCGGCCACCATGATGGCGCGGATCACTTCGATCTGCCGCAGCGTCAGCACATGAGACCCCGATCCTTTGTCGTGCCTCGAATTAACATGATGTTTGCATAATGAGCAATATCTGTAATTGATGTTACGACAGAAACGGCTTGAGATGAGAGGAAGTGGATCGCCACCCGAACGTTTCGAGACGAGCCATCCCGCGCGAGACCATCCATGCACGATCCGGTCGACAACGTAGTGATCGAGGACGAGTCCCTAAGAGACGGCCTGCAGATCGAACAACGTGCCTTCTCTGTCGAGGAGAAGTTGCACTTCATCCGTGGCATGGAATCGTGCGGCGTGCGCCGCATCCAGGTTGGATCCTTCGTGCATCCGAAATGGGTGCCGCAGATGGCCAACACCGACGAGCTGATTGCAGAGCTGGAGCCGAAGCCGGGCGTTACCTATACCGCGCTGGTGCTCAATGACCGGGGCCTCGATCGGGCCATTTCCGCCGGGGTGAAGCATCTCAGCATGTCCATTTCGGCAAGTGAGGAGCACAGCCTGAAGAACACCAACCGGACGCTGGAACAGGCAAAGGCCGATATCGTGCCGGTAATCGAACGCGCGGTCGCGGAAGGCATCGCGGTGCGCGCCGGAATCCAGTCCGCTCTGGGCTGTGGATACGGCGGCGATGTCCCCCTTGCGCGGGTCTGCGAGATCGCCGCCATGTATAGCACCCTCGGCGTTCGGGAAATCAACATCGCCGATACGTCCGGCCTCGGGAATCCCCGCTCCGTTACCGCGGCCGTCACCGAGGTTCGCAAGGTGGTCGATCCGGCAATCGCGATCTCGCTGCACCTGCACGATACCCGCGGCCTCGGCATCGCCAACATGGTCGCGGGCCTGCAAGCGGGCGTGGCCATTTTCGATGCGGCTCTCGCCGGGCTGGGAGGGTGCCCGTTCGTGCCCGGCGCCGCCGGCAACATCGCCACCGAGGATGCGGCGTATGCCCTCGGGGAAATGGGCGTTTCGACGGGCATCGACTGGAAGGCGCTGTGCAGCCTGGCCCTGGAGATGGAAGGCATTCTCGGGCGCAAATTGCCGAGCCGCATGGCCCACGTTCTCGCGGCGGCGTGACGGACCGCGGGGCGAACGGCGCACGGACATACTCGGAGACTCTTAAAATGGGACACCAGTTTTCGTTGGCACATCTTACCCTGATCGGCTGCTCCGCACCGGAACTGACCTATATCGCCGCACGCGCAGGCTACGACTTCGTGAGCTTGCGGTTGATCCCCATGGGGGTACCGGGGGAATGCGCTTGCCTGCCGCAGGACAAGATGATGATCCGCGCGACGAAGAGCGCGCTCGATGCGACGGGGATCAGGCTGCACGACCTCGAGCTGGCCCGCATCCTCGCCGACCGGGATCCGAAGACCTATGTACCGGCGATGGAGGTAGCGGCCGAGCTGGGGGCGCGCCACGTGATCTCGAGCGCCTGGACAAAGGACCGCACCGATCGCGATTTCCTCGTCGAGCGCTACGCGGAAATCTGCGATCTGGCGAAGCCATTCGGCCTGACGGTGGACCTCGAGTTTCCGACCTTTTCCCGCCTGACCAGCCTTCAGGAGGCGGCCGACATCGTGCGTGCGGCCGGCCGTCGCAACGGCGGCATCCTGATCGACACCCTCTATGCCCACTTCTCGAAGCTCGATCCGGCGGAGGTCGACACACTGCCGGCAGAGTGGTTTCATTTCGTGCACATCGCCGACACAGTGCGGGACGTCCCAAAGGGTCGGGACGGAATGATCCGGATTGCGCGCGACGAACGGCTGTATCCGGGTGAAGGATGCATTGATTTCGCGGCGCTGCTCGAACAGCTGCCGCCCGTGACCTACTCGATCGAACTTCCGAATCTCAAACGGGTCGAAGAACTGGGATACGAAGGGCATGCACGCCGCTGTCTGGACTCGGCGAAGCGGCATCTGGCGCCGAGTTCGCACACCGAAATACCAGCCAGAAGGTACACAGCATGAAGCTCAAGGAGGCAAGGATGGCGCGCGAGATCACTGGCGACGAACGGCAGTTGGCACAGGATCTGCTCTTCCGCGCACGGGCGGCCATGAAGGCCGTCGAGGATTACGACCAGGAACGGGTGGACCGCATCTGCCGCGCCATCGGCTGGGCTACCGCCAATGAGAGGACCTTCACCCGCCTGGCCCAGATGGGTGTCGATGAAAGCGGGCTCGGCGACCGCGAGGGGCGGCCCGGCAAGCGGTTCAAGATCATGGGCGTGCTGCGCGACGCCCTGCGTCAGAAAAGCATCGGCGTGGTCGAGGAGGATCCGGCCAGTGGCATCGTGAAATATGCCAAGCCCGCCGGCGTCATCGCCTCGCTGATCCCGACCACGAACCCGGCGCTCACCCCGCCGGTGACGGCGATCTACGCGCTGAAGTGCCGCGACGCGGTGATCTTCTCGCCGCACCCGCGATCGAAAAAGACGACCTACGAGACCGTCCGTGTCATGCGCGAAACCCTCAAGGAGCTGGGCGCGCCGGAGGATCTCCTACAGTGCGTCGAGCGTCCGAGCATTCCCCTCACGCAGGAGCTGATGTCGATCTGCGACCTGACCATGGCGACCGGCGGCAAGATGATGGTGGAGGCGGCCTACAGTTCGGGCAAGCCGGCCTACGGTGTGGGCGCCGGGAACTCCACCATCGTCATCGACGAGACGGCCGACGTCGCCGAGGCGGCGCGCAACACGCGAATCAGCAAGACCTCGGACTTCGGATCGGGCTGCTCGGCCGACGGTAACATGCTGGTCGACGCCCGGCTCCATGATGCCATGATCGATCAGCTTCAGGTCGAGGGCGGCTATCTGTGCAGTGACGCGGAAAAGGCCCTGCTCGAACAGGCCCTGTGGGACGACGCGGGCCACCGCACCATCAACACGGTGGCAATCGCCGCACAGAAGATCGCCGAGATCGCCGGTTTCAGCATTCCTGACGACCGCAAATTCCTGATCGTGCGGCAGCAGGACATTGGCCCCGAGCACAAGTTCTCGAGCGAAAAGCTGTGCGTCGTTCTGGCCGTCTACCGCTACGAGGGATTCGATCAGGCTTTGCAGATGGTCCGCAACATCTACGAGGTGGGCGGTAGGGGCCACTCCTGCGGGATCTTCTCTTACGATGACGACCACATCGATGCCCTGGCCCGCGTCGCACCGGTGAGCCGTATGATGGTGCGGCAGCCGCAGTCCAAGGCCAATGCCGGCGCCTTCAACAACGGCATGCCGATGACCTCGAGCCTGGGCTGCGGCATCTGGGGCGGCAACATCACCAACGAGAACGTGCACCTGAAGCACTACATGAACGTAACCTGGGTCAGCCGACCCATCCCCGAGGACCGGCCGAGCGAGGAGGAACTGTTCGGCGAGTTCTACAACACCGAGACCCTGTAATCCTCCCTGCCGACTTGCACCAGGGGAAGGGCAGCCTCCTTCCCCGGGGTTGCTCTTCCCGGGGGATACGCCGACAGGAGGCGTCGATGAAAGACCTGGTTTCCAATCTCTTGATCCGTTATCTGGAGGAGCGGGGCGTCCGGCACGTCTTCGGCCTGTGCGGACACACCAACATCGCCGTGCTGTCGGCCATGGCGAACAGCAAGATCCATTTCGTCAACGTCCGGCATGAGCAGATCGCCGCGCACGCCGCCGACGGCTATGCCCGCGCCACCGGCAAGGCCTCCGTGGTGCTCAGCCATCTGAGCCCCGGCCTGACCAATGCGGCGACCGGTGTCGCCAATGCGGCACTGGACTGCATCCCGATGGTCGTCATCGCCGGCGACGTGCCGAGCCACTATTACGGCAAGCATCCGCACCAGGAAGTGAACCTGCACGCGGATGCGTCGCAGTACGAGATCTACCGGCCGTTCGTGAAACGCGCCTGGCGGGTCGACACCCCGGAGCTCTTCCCGGAGATCATCGAGAAGGCGTTCAGTCTGGCCGAAAGCGGTCAGCCCGGCCCGGTGCTCGTCGACGTGCCGATGGACGTCTTCTCGGCCAGGATCGACGCCGCCCTGTTCGATCGGCTGCGCCACAACACCAAATCGTTGACCAGGCCGTCGCTGGACGAGGACACGGCCGCGCAAATCGTGCGCACGCTGGTCGAGGCGAAACACCCGCTGCTCTATGTCGGCGGCGGCATCGCGCTGGCGCGGGCGAGCGCGGAGCTGGAGCAGTTCGTCGATCACCTGAACATCCCGGTGGCGCACAGCCTGATGGGCAAGGGCATGCTGCGGGACGACCATCCCTTCACCCTGGGGATGACCGGCTTCTGGGGCACCAAGTTCATCAACGACAAATGCTTGCAAGCCGACTGGGTGCTCGGCCTGGGGACCCGTTTCAAGGAAGCCGATTGTTCGTCGTGGTATGCCGACTACACGTTCAATTTCCCGCCCAGCAAGCTCATCCACATCGACATCGAGCCATCCGAGATCGGCCGCAACTTCCCGACCGAGCTGGGCGTCGTGGCCGACCTCAAGCAGGCTCTGAAGGTGCTGTTGAAGGTGGCCCGCGAACACTATGCCGACGGGCTGAAGAATCCCGAATTGGCCGCAGAGATCGCGGCCTATCGAGAGGAATTCAAGGCGTCCAACCGCGAAATGGAGACATCCGACGCCTTTCCCATGATGCCAGAGCGGATTCTCGCCGATGTGCGTGCGGCCATGCCGCGGGACGCATTTCTTACCACCGATGTCGGCTGGAACAAGAACGGCGTCGGCCAGCAGTTTCCCATCTTCACGGCCGGAACGGTCCTGACCCCGGGCGGCTACGCGACCATGGGGTTCGGCCCGCCGGCCGCGCTCGGCGTCAAGATCGCCTGTCCCGACAGGGTTGTCATCTCCATGGTCGGCGACGGCGGCTTCGGGCAGAATCCGGCGATGCTCGCCACCGCGGCTGCCGAGAACCTGGCGGTCATCTGGGTGGTGATGAACAACAACGCGTTCGGCACCATCGCCGGCCTTCAGAAGGCCCATTACGGGCTGACCTACGGCACCACGTTCCCGAAGGACGGCGATGAATACATGCCGCACTATGCCGAGATCGCCAAAGCCTACGGCGTCGACGGGGTTCGCGTGCGCTCGGCGGCGCAATTCAGGCCGGCACTGGAAGCTGCCATCGCGTCCGGCCGGCCGACGGTGATCGACGTCGCCATGGTCAACAACCCGACGCCGACCAGCGGTCACTGGAACATCCTCGACATCTATTCGCCCAACAAGGACGTATCACATGTGGCAACCGACTGACGGAGGGGCCCCATGACGATATCCATTCTCATACTGAACGGCCCGAACTTGAACCTGCTGGGCACGAGGCAGCCCGAGGTCTATGGCCACACCACGCTGGCCGATGTGGAGACCATGTGCGCCGAAAAGGCGGAGACGCTGGGCATCAAGATCGACTTCCGGCAAAGTAACCATGAGGGCACCTTGGTGGACTGGATCCACGAAGCAAAAGGAAAACATGACGGAATCGTCATCAATGCCGGCGCGTATACGCATACGTCGATCGCGCTGATGGATGCCATTGCGAGCGTGGAATTGCCGGTCGCCGAAGTGCACATTTCCAACATCCATCAGCGCGAATCCTTCCGCCACCTGTCCTATATCTCCAAGGTAGCGGTGGGCATGATCTGCGGCTTCGGGCCCTATGGTTATCTGATGGGTATCGACGCTCTGGTCGACCGCCTCTCCAAATGACGGAGCGGTCTGCGATTTGCACTGGTAACGGGTTCCGGTGGCGTCCCCTTCGTTTCCGCAAAACAACGGCAAGCCGGTCTTGCGGTAAGATTGGCTGCCTGACCGTGGGTGAATTCCGTCTCCCGGACGGGTAGGTGCGCAATGTCCAGTCTCTCCGGCATTCGAGTCCTGGATCTCACGAACGTCCTGGCCGGTCCCTTCTGCTGCCACCAGCTCGCGCATCTCGGCGCCGATGTGATAAAGGTCGAGATGCCGGGCCGCGGAGACCTGGCGCGGCAACTTGGCGCCGATGCGGCACTGAACGAAAAACTGATGGGGGTATCCTTCCTGGCCCAAAATGCCGGAAAGCGTTCGATTACTCTAAATCTCAAGGACGAACGCGGCAGGAACCTTTTCAAGAAACTCGTTGCGACCGCCGATGTCGTGGTGGAGAATTTCCGCCCCGGCGTGATGGAGCGTCTCGGAATCGGTTGGGAGGTCCTGCGCGAATACAAGCCGGACCTCGTTTACTGCGCGATTTCCGGCTTCGGGCAGGATGGGCCGATGCGTGACCTGCCGGCCTACGATCAGATCATTCAGGGCATCTCCGGCGTGATGAGCATTACCGGCAACAGCGAAACCGCGCCGTACCGCGTCGGGTATCCGATCTGCGATACCATCGGCGGCATAACCGCCGCCTTCGCGATCTGTGCGGCGCTCCAGGGCCGGGGGCAAAATGGCGGAACATTTATCGACGTATCGATGCTGGAAGCGACGCTGGCGACCATGGGCTGGGTGGTGTCGAACTGGCTGATCGCCGGCGCGGAGCCCCTGCCCCAAGGGAACGAAAACGTGACGTCCGCGCCGTCCGGCATGTTCCGTGCAGCCGACGGCCCGCTCAATATCGCGGCCAACAAACAGGAACAGTGGGAAACGCTGTGCAAGCTGCTGGAGCGTCCCGATCTGTTGGACCTCCCCGACTACCGGACAAGAGAGGACCGCAAAAGGAATCGGCTAGCGCTCAGGGCCGAGCTGGAGCGGACCTTGCGGACCCGTCGGGCAGAGGCGTGGGTCCACGATCTGAACCGCGCGGGCGTCCCCGCTGGCGCTGTCCTGCGGGTTCCGGACATTCTCGCGCACCCGCAGATTCGCGACCGCGGCATGATTGCAACCTTCGATGCCGTCCCCGGAACAGGGCGCGATATCCAGGTGGTGCGGACGGGCGTGAAGATGAACGGAACACCACCCGCCGTAACATCGCCGCCGCCCGGCCTGGGCGAACACAACCGAGAAATCTATCGGGAGCTCGGTCTGAGCGACGAAGAGATTGCCTGGCTCGAGGCGGACTCTGTCGTGTGAACCTGTCAGGCTCGGGTTTGATGCGCATCCCGTACTAAGAAGGTGGAAAATAGCGCCAATCGATTGGCGCCCGGCCCCGCAATGACGGCAGTCGTTGCGGGGGTCAAGTGGAGTTGCGCTCCGAGCCTGCGAAAGGCCTCAACCCGAATAACCCAGCAGGCGAGGCAACCACAGGACCACGCTCGGCGCCAATGTGATGACAGCGAGAGCGCCGATCAATGCAACCAGGAACGGCACGATATCCCGTATAATGGGCAGGAGGGGGGCGCGCGAGATGCTGGCGACGACGAAGAGCAGCAACCCGTACGGCGGCGTGATAAGACCGATCATCAGATTGACGACCACGACCACGCCAAAATGCACCATGTCGATGCCGAGTGTCTGCGCCATGGGGATGAAGATGGGAACGATGACCAGGAGAATGGTTATCCCCTCGAGCAGGCAGCCAAGGACCAGCAACGTGACGTTGACGAGCAGCAGGAATCCGGTTGCGGAAAGCTGGTAATTGCCGAGCATGGCGCTCAAGCTGCTCGGAATGTTCTCGATTGTGACGACATAGTTGAATACCAACGCGCCACCGATAAGAACTCCAATCGAGGCACTCGACCGGGCGCTTGCCAGTACGGCCCTGTATGCCTGCGCAATCCCCACGTCGCGATAGAGCACGGTCGAGATGAAGAAGGCATAGGCAGCCGCAACGGCGGCGGCTTCGGTCGGCGTGGTGACGCCACCATAGATGCCGCCGAGGAGGATAACCGGCAACATCAATGCAGGGAATGTGCGTATCGTGATCCAGGGAATTTCCTGAAGACGGACAACATCTTCGACGGGAAAGTCGCGCCGCCGTGCCATGACGTTGTTGAGCGCCATGAGGGTGGCGGCCATGAGAATGCCGGGGACCGCCCCCCCGAGGAAAAGGTAGCCGATCGACGCATCGGACACGAGCGCAAACAGGACCATCGGTATGGATGGCGGAATGATCGGTCCGACGACGGCAGACGCCGCCGTGATCGCTGCGGCATAGCTGTTAGAGTATCGGCCATCCCGTGTCATTATGCTGATGATGAGTCGACCGACGCCGGCCGCATCCGCGATGGCGGAGCCTGACATCCCGGCGAAAATGACGCTCTGGACAACGTTCACGTGACCCAGTCCGCCTCTGAACCGGCCCACAAGAGCATTGCAGAAATGCAGAAGCCGGTTGGACAGGCTGCCGACATTCATCAGTTCGGCCGACATGATGAACAGGGGAATGGCAAGAAGGATGAAGCTTCCGCGCAGGCCCTGCAGCAGTTGCTCCGCGGCGATGCTCATATCCTGCCCGGCCACCAGCAGGTAGATGATCGAGCCGGTAATCATTGCGTAGCCGACCGGCAGCCCGAGGACGGCGAGCGCTACGATCGATACGAGACAGAGAGAGAACGGGCTCAGCAGGGTCATTCGTCCCTCAGGTGGGAGGGATCCGATAGCTCCGGCGTTCGCCCCTTTATCGCATTCCAGGCCCTGTAGAGGTATCTGACCATGATCGCAACCGCGAAGACGACATAAATGGAAAAGGCATAGTCGAGCCGGATGCCTACGTAGTCGACCCGCTCCACCCGCATGAATGTTACGTAGTCGACAACCGCCGGCAGGGAAATCGCGAAGATCGTGACGAGCACGAGTCCCGTCACCACGCTGAAGACTCTGCGTGCCCGATCCGACACCGAGCTGTAAAGGATATCGAACCGTATGTCGTCACGCTCTACGACAACGAAGGCGGCACCCCAGAGGACCAGCCACGTCCAGGCCAGCGTACTGACTTCAAGCGTCCACCCGACCGGCCAGCCGAAGACATAGCGAAAAGCGATCTGCAGGATGAACGTAACGAAGACGGTTACCAACAGGGCGGCGGCGACGTTTTCGGCACGTCGCCGCAGCCAGGCGGCAAGCCTGAAAATATGTTGCGTCATACTGTTCGCAAACCGGGGGCGGTTTGAAGCATCACCATCGGGGACGGCGCGGACTGTACGCCAGATTGGCTGCGCACAGAGCCGACGATGCCACGATGATGATGCTTCGGATTGCTCTTGGTGGCGCTTTCTTAGAGCGCGTTGATCTTGTCAAGCATACCGTCAGGCCAATCCTCGGCAAATTTGGACTCAAGGTATTTTTGCTGAGCGAATTTCCGGAAGGCGTTCACGTCCGGCTCATAGACCTTGAGGCCCTGGTCTTTGAAGAACTGTACCAGGCGGGCCTCCTCATCCAGGTGCTTCTGCGTGCTCCAGTCGATCGCCTTCTTGGCTTCACGTTCCAGTGTCTGGCGCTGATTGGCGGAAAGTGCGTCCCAGGTCTTCTTCGAAACGGCAAACAGATCGTACCCGATCAGATGACTGGTCAGTACGATCTGAGACGTCACCTCATAGAACTTCATATTATAGTCGTTCGGTAGCGGATTGTCCTGGCCGTCGATGGCGCCGGTTTGCAAGCCGGTATAAACCTCGGTGTAGGCCATCGGCGTCGGATTTGCGCCGAGGGCGGATCCCAGGAACTGCCACGCTTCGCCGCCCGGCATCCGCAGCTTGATTCCCGCCATGTCGGCAGGAGTCCTGATGGTCTTGTCGGGCTTCAAGTTCACCTGCCGGGCGCCGAAATAGACCGGTGCGACGATGTGGATGCCAAGCTTCTCCTCGGCCATCGTCGTCATCTCCCGGCCTGCTTCACTCTCGAAGAATTTCTTGAGATGATCTGCGTCGCGAAACAGATAGGCTGCGGTCAGGATCGACCAGGACGGGAGCTGCTTTGCAATGTCCTGCGGCGCAACAATGCCGGTTTCAAGGTTGCCCCGCTGAAGAGCGACAAGCTCCGTACCCTGTTTGAAAAGGGTTGCAGCGAAGTGCGGCTCGAACGTGAAATCATCGGCAAGCGAATTGCCGAGCATCCTCATCGCCTCGGCGCGAATATCCGAGTCGCTGAAGACAGCCGCAAATTTCAGGACTGGCTTGTCTTGCGACATGGCACCTCCTGCCATGCCGGCGGTCACCAGCAGCGCGCCCGCAAGAATCGCAACGCGCCGGGATATGGTAAGTCTCATTGAATTGCCTCCCTTTGGTCAGCAGGTTGAATTGCGTCAAATGCTTGGCACTTTCAAAAGATATTGGACTAACTGGTTAGTTTATGTCAATGATGATTGTCCCGGAGAACGAATGAGTGGCTTGGCTGCCCCCGTTCGGGCTTCGCGGACCCGAATCTCCTTCGTGGGTCCACTGGTGTTTCGTCAATTGAGTCTGCGAGAAAGGCCGACGCGCTGACAGAAGGACAAAGAAAGACCATCGAAACGATGAGTAGAAACACAGTGCCAGGGCGTACCAACGATCCCGAAGGCACCAAACGCGATATTATTGATGTCGCGACCAGGGAATTTGCCCGACGCGGCCTGTCGGGCGCCCGCATAGACGAGATCGCCGCGAAGACGAAGTGCAGCAAGCGGATGATCTACTACTACTTTGACAGCAAGGAAGGTCTCTATCTCAAGGTGCTGGAAGCCGCGTATGCCAAGGTACGGGCGTTCGAGGCGAGCCTGGAACTCGATGACCTTCCGCCGGCGAAAGCGCTGGAACGGCTGGTCCGGTTCACCTTCGACCATCACAACAACAATGAGGATTTCATTCGTTTGGTCATGATCGAGAACATTCATCACGCCAAATACCTTTCGCAATCCTCCCGCATCCAGGACCTCAATCTGGGCGCGATCGATGCTGTGCATCGCCTCCTTCAGCGTGGCGTGCGGGAAGGTCTATTCCGCGCCGGCCTCGATCCGGTCGAGTTGCACTGGAAGATCAGCGCACTTTGCTTTTTCAATGTTTCCAACCGCGCCACGTTCTCGAGAATCTTCAAGATTGATCTCGACTCGAAGGAGTCGGTGGAATCAACGCGGGACAGCGTGGTTGAGATGATTTTGCGTTATGTCGAAAAGCACTGAATCACGGACGAGCTCGATTTCAGATAGCAGGACCGGCGCCGCGGTGCGGGACGGTGCCTGCGATCTGAAACTCGGCCTGATCGGGGACAATATTGCCCAGTCGCAAGCGCCGCGGCTGCATCACCTGGCAGGAAGATTGGTCAATTTGGCCATCAGCTACGAACGCCTCGTACCGCGGGAGCTCGAAGCCGGGTTCGAAGAAATATTCGCCGGTTGCGAGGCAAACGGCTTTCGCGGGATCAACGTCACTTATCCCTACAAGGAGCTGGCGGCCACCAAGGTAAAGATCGTTGATCCGGTTGTGCGGGCTATGGGTGCAGTCAACACGGTTCTCTTCGAGCGGTCGGGCCCAGTTGGCTTTAATACTGATTACAGCGGCATGATTGCCGCGTATCGCAGCGTCCGGGGCGACCGTGCGGCCGGCCGCGTCTGCATGGTCGGCGCCGGCGGTGTGGGCAAGGCGGTTGCTTTCGCCCTGCTGAAGCTTGGCCTCGAACGGCTTTGGATTGTTGATCTGGATTGGCGCAAGGCGGAAGACCTAGCTGCACGCCTGAATGCTGTCTCGCCCGGAATTTCGGTCTCGGTCTCGAATGATATTGAGGCGATCGCGGCGCATGCCGATGGCCTGGTCAATTGCACACCCGTCGGCATGGTGGGCCACGAAGGAACGCCGCTGCCCCGTAAACAGATGCGACGCGGCCAATGGGCCTTCGATGCTGTCTATACCCCCGTCGACACGCAATTTCTCACAGATGCCGTGGCTGAAGGGTTGACTGCGATCAGCGGCTACGAGTTGTTCATCCACCAGGGTATAGATGCCTGGCAGATCTTCGCGGGCCGCCCGGTCGATTCCATACAACTGCGCCAGCTGCTATCTGAGTCCGGATCCTACGCTCAGTATTAGGAAGACCTGTCAGATTGGTGGTGACGTGTTCAGTCGCTCGACGACGTTGGGTGGTGCGACACGGTACGATCGTCGCGTGGCTGCAATCTCGCAAAACCGTCACCGTTTCGCGTCCGAAGTCATCCGGCATGGCATGTTCGAGTGCTGGCGCTGCACCGCTACTGCGGCTTGACCACACAATCAGCTAATAACGCTGAGGTCGTCACAGGTTTAGATGATGGCATCGGAGCGCGCTGCGTCGCGTGCAGCCCGTGATCGTCTCCCCGGCTTGAAGTCCGGCCGGAGGATTTCTTGGTGCGCCAGATCCGCCGCTTGAGCCGCGTCATCCAAGGTCAGGAGGCACCGCTGGGTCCGGGGCGCGAAGGCCTGGAGACCCTGCGGGTGATCGAGGCGTTCAAGCGCTCCGCTCATACAGGGACGGCCGTCATACTGCGCAGCTGAGACGGGCCGATATTCAACGCGGCTGCCGTGAGTGCATCGAAACGGGAGCCGTTGACGACCGGTTCGAGACCAAGCCATCACCGGTGTCGGCCTCACTGTCGGACGCTTCGGCGGACCTGCGCCGCGTTCACAATGTTGGCCGGTGAGATGCCGAGCCCAGCAGTCGCCTGAGCCCTGCAGCCAAACGGGAAACGACGGATGTGCAGGGCGTCCCGGAACGTATCGCCGATAGCGCCGCGCACGTTGCGCGAACGTCTCCACGATATCCTCACCAATCGATGGTCGTCCACTGCGTGTCGGTGATCCAAAAGTTTGCCGTGGTCCGGAGCGGGTAAGCGTGTAAACTTGACGCGTGAAAGCGGGAAACAAGCAGATCGGGGCGCGGCTGCGGGTCGTGGTCGAGCCGAATATCGCTATTGGCCCCGGCAAGGCGGACATTCTCGAAGGCATCAAGGCAACGGGCTCGATCGCGGCTGCTGGGCGCCGCATGGGGATGAGCTACAAGCGCGCCTGGCTGCTCGTCGAGACCATGAATCGCTGCTTCGGGAGACCACTCGTCGCAACCAGCCGCGGCGGGCGCGCGCGCGGCGGCGCAACGCTGACGCCGGCCGGTGAATTGGTGCTGGCTTGTTACCGGCGCATGGAAATGAGCACGCAAAGAGCGATCGCCGAGGATATGGGCAAGCTTCGGGCCATTGTCCGCGATCTGGCCAATCACAGATAGCGATTGACCTCGCTGCGCGATTTCTCGATATGTATGTCTGGACATGTCGACATGAGGAGGCCGCTCTTGATTGGACGGCCCATTTGTGGTTGCCGGTTCCTCCGCCTGGCGTCCGCCGCGCTGGCGCTGTTCGCGGGCACCAGGGAACCTGCCTTGGCATCCGCCGAGGAGCCGTTGGTCGCCGCCGCATCAGACCTTCGCTTCGCCCTGGAAGAGATCGCAGCCTCGTTCAGATACGACACGGGCGAGTCGGTCAGGTTGACATTCGGCTCGTCGGGCAATTTTGCGCGGCAGATCCGCCAGGGCGCCCCGTTCCAGATCTTCTTCTCGGCGGACGAGGACTATGTGCTGGATCTTGCCCGCGACGGCCTTACCCGCGACGAGGGCACACTCTACGCGGTGGGCCGAATCGTTTTGATGATCCCGCACGGCTCGCCGATGAAGAGTGATGGTTCGCTCGACGATCTGAAGGCGGCACTCGCGGATGGGCGAATCACGCGCTTTGCGATCGCCAATCCGACACATGCGCCCTATGGCAAGCGGGCCGAGGAAGCGCTTCGTCACAAGGGCCTGTGGGACAAGATCCGGCCCCATCTCGTATACGGCGAGAACGTCAGTCAGGCAGCGCAATATGCCACGTCCGCAGACACCCAGGGTGGCATCATCGCCTATTCTCTCGCACTCTCGCCGAGCGTATCCGGCCTCGGGTCCTACGCCCTCATCCCGGACGAGTGGCATAGTCCGCTGCGACAGAGAATGGTGTTGCTGAAGAACGCCGGGGCAACGGCAGAGCGGTTCCACGGTTACCTGCAGCAGCCGCCCGCGCGCGCCATTTTCCTAAAATTCGGCTTCGGCGTGCCCGGCGGGGCGAGCTGAGGGTAACGATCCCGCAAAGGACGGCTTATGGACTGGACAGCGTTTTCGCTTTCACTGAAGCTCGCCGGCTTGACGGTCCTCCTTCTGTTGCCGATCGGCGTCGCACTGGGCCGGCTGCTGGCCTATCGCGACTTCGCCGGAAAGGGCGTGGCGGAAGCCTTGGTCGCCCTGCCGCTGGTCCTGCCTCCGACGGTGTTCGGCTATTACCTGCTGGTCTCATTTGGCGCGGCGTCGCCGATCGGGCAATTCTGGCAAACCGTATTCGGCCGGCCGCTCGTCTTCACATTCGAGGGCCTGCTGATTGCGTCGATCGTCTTCAATCTGCCCTTCGCGATTCAGCCCATGCAGCGGGGCTTCGAAGCGATCCCGAGCGATGTCCGCGAGGCCGCCGTCTGCTGCGGGATGTCGCCCTGGCACGCACTTATCAAGATCGAGCTACCGCTTGCCTGGCCGGGGATCCTTACGGCGATGGTCCTAAGCTTCGCCCATACGCTGGGGGAATTCGGCATCGTGCTGATGGTCGGCGGCGCCATTCCGGGCGAGACCAGGACCGTCGCCATTGCGATCTACGACCGGGTGCAAGCATTTGACGGCGCTGCCGCCGCACGCATGTCCGCCCTATTGCTTGCCATATCGCTCGCCACCATCGCGCTCACCTTCATGTTGTCGCGGCGAATCGGGCGCCGCCTCGGATGAGCGCCGCGGACGGGCTGCATGTCGCGTTGCGCCAGGACGGGCCGGTGCCGCTCGACGCCGAATTTCGCTGCGCGCCGGGCGAGGTCCTGGCCCTCGTCGGCCCGTCCGGCAGCGGCAAGTCCACCATTCTGCGTTCGATTGCGGGCGCCTGCAGGCCGGCACAGGGCACGATCACGGTGAATGGTGAGACCTGGTTCGACAGCGCGAGACGGCTGCACCTGGTACCGCACCGCCGGGCGGTCGGCATGGTGTTCCAGAGTTACGCCCTGTTCCCGCACATGACGGCTCTGGGCAACGTCATGGCGGGGATGAGCCATCTTCCGGCCCGGACACGCGAGGCGCGCGCCCGCGACCTGCTCGAGCTCGTTCACCTGTCGGGGCTCGAACGCCGCCGCCCCGCCGAGCTTTCCGGCGGCCAGCAGCAGCGCGTTGCGGTGGCGCGGGCCCTGGCGCGCGCGCCCAGGGTTCTCCTCCTCGACGAGCCGTTTTCCGCCGTCGACAAGGTCACGCGCCAGCGCCTTTACCGCGAGATCGCAGAGCTCCGCCGCGGTCTCAACATGCCGGTGGTTCTGGTTACCCATGACCTCGACGAGGCCGCGATGCTGGCGGACCGCATGACCGTGCTTCATCACGGACGCACGCTCCAGACGGGACGGCCCGCAGAGGTAACGAACCGGCCCGCTTCGACCGAGGTTGCCCGACTCGTCGACCTCCGCAACCTGTTCGTCGGCACGGTTTCGGGACATCAGGCGGCAGACCGCACAATCATCGAATGGGCCGGCATGAAGATCGAGGCGGCGGCAAAGCAGGAACTTGCGGTCGGCCAGGAGGTTTCCTGGGTCATTCCCGACGGCTTTGTGATCCTCCACCGGCGCGACCGCCCTTCGCGTGGCGAACATGAGAACCCGGTCCCTGGAACGGTTCATTCCGTCCTCGCGATCGGGCAGACAGCACATGTAACGCTGTTACCCCGCCACGCGCCCAAACTGCCGATTCATTTTTCGGTGCCGCTGCACGTGGCGGGCCGGAACGGCCTGACCGAGGGAGTCGCGGCGGTCGTCTCGCTGCTTGCGGAGGGGATCCATCTCCTGCCGTTGTCCGCCGCGGCGGCAGAGGGTCACTGACGGCGGCCCCCGGGCCCTGCCGGAAGCGGTCGCAGTCAACGCCGACGAACCCGGCGGCTTTGCCAGTCTTGGTTAAACCTATTTCCTTCGCCTAAACGCGAAACGCAGCCAGTCAGCCGGGCTCGTTATTGTCGAACGGAGCTCTAGGCGCTCAATACCCTGGCGTGGTGGGCGATATGGTCGCCGATGAAGCTTGCGATGAAGTAATAGCTGTGGTCGTAGCCCTCTTGCATGCGCAGGTTCAGGGGCTGACCGGCGGCTTCGCAGGCCTCGCGTAACAGCTCGGGCCTCAGCTGCTCTTCCAGGAAACCATCCGCCGTACCCTGATCGACCAGGATCTCGGGCGCTCGTGCGCCGTCCCGGATCAGCTCGCACGCATCATATTTCCGCCAGCTCGTATGCTCCGCGCCGAGATAGCCGGAGAACGCCTTCTCGCCCCACGGCACGCGCGTCGGCGCGACGATCGGCGCGAAGGCCGATACCGACCGATAGAGGTCCGGGTTGCGCAGGGCGCAGACGAGCGCGCCATGGCCGCCCATGGAGTGGCCGAACACAGCCTGGCGCATCTCGTCACCGGGAAAGCTGTCGAGGACCAGACTCGGCAACTCGTCCGTGACGTAGCTGTACATCCGGTAATGGGCCGACCAGGGCGCCTCGGTCGCGTCCACGTAGAAGCCGGCGCCGCTGCCGAAATCGTACGACTCGTCCTCACCCGGCAGGTCGACACCGCGCGGACTGGTGTCCGGCGCGACCAGCATGACCCCGTGTTCTGCGGCGTAGCGCTGCGCCCCCGCCTTGACCGTGAAGTTCTCTTCCGTGCAGGTCAGGCCGGACAACCAGTAGAGGACCGGCACCCGCCCGGTTTCGGCTTGCGGCGGCCGGTAGACGGAAACGTTCATGGCGCACCCGGTGGTTTCGGCGGAGTGGCGGTAAACGCCTTGGGTGCCGCCGAAACACCGGGCCTCGAAGACAATCTCCAGATTCATGGCGCGATGTGGTTCAATAGACGACCACGCTGCGGATCGACTTGCCTTCATGCATCAGGTCGAAGGCATCGTTGATCTTGTCAAGCGGCATGGTGTGGGTGATCAGGTCATCGATGTTGATCTTGCCCTCCATGTACCAGTCGACGATCTTCGGCACGTCGGTGCGGCCTCTCGCGCCGCCGAAGGCGGTGCCGCGCCAGACCCGCCCGGTGACCAGCTGGAACGGCCGCGTCGAGATCTCCTGGCCGGCGCCGGCGACGCCGATGATCGTGCTCTCGCCCCAGCCCTTGTGGCAGCATTCCAGCGCCTGGCGCATGGTCGTGACATTGCCGATGCACTCGAAGCTGTGGTCGGCGCCGCCCTTCGTCAGGTCGACGAGATAGGGGACGAGGTCCCCCTCGACTTCCTTCGGGTTGACGAAATGGGTCATGCCGAACTTCTCGCCCAGCGCCTTGCGCGCCGGGTTGATGTCGACGCCGACGATCATGTCCGCGCCGACCAGCCGCGCGCCCTGGATGACGTTCAGGCCGATCCCGCCGAGTCCGAATACGACAACGTTGTCGCCGGGCCGGACCTTGGCGGTGTTGATCACCGCGCCGATGCCCGTGGTCACGCCGCAGCCGATGTAGCAGATCTTGTCGAACGGCGCGTCCTCGCGCACCTTGGCGACCGCGATCTCGGGCAGCACCGTGTAGTTCGAGAAGGTCGAGGTGCCCATGTAATGCAGCACCGGTTCGCCGCCGAGCGAAAAGCGGCTCGTGCCGTCGGGCATCACGCCGCGACCCTGCGTTTCGCGGATCGCCTGGCAGAGATTGGTCCGCCCGGACGTGCAATACTCGCATTGCCGGCATTCCGGCGTGTAGAGCGGGATGACGTGGTCGCCCTTCGCCAAGGACGTCACACCCGGTCCAACATCGACCACGACGCCCGCGCCCTCATGGCCGAGAATCGCCGGAAAGGCACCCTCCGGATCGGCGCCCGAAAGGGTGAATTCGTCGGTATGGCAGATGCCGGTGGCCTTGATCTCGACCAGCACCTCACCGGCCTTTGGTCCGTCCAGACGGACGGTTTCGATCGAAAGAGGATCGCCCGCCTTGAAGGCGACCGCTGCTCGCGTATCCATGATTTGACCCCCTGTTCCGCAGTTGATTTTCGTTCGGCAGCATCGTCACGGGATTTGACCCGTCATTCCTGATGCGACGCGCCGCCCAGAATTCGCCCGATAGTGCGAGGATGCGCCTGTTCGGGGCGGAGTTCAACATTCGATTTCGAAAGCTGGTGGCGCTTCCCGCAACCGGATTCCCTGTCCGTTCCCCAACTTGTGAGCGCCAGCCTAATTCGAACCAGGACCCGCCATCAGGCGGTTCCTGACGAGGTAGGACACGCCGCGCAGCCAGGACTCGTCCGTATTGCCGCGAATATCGACACTGGCGCCGGCGACATGCCGGGCGGTTCCCGCCTCGGTCACATAGACCGTCATATTCAGGATCAGATTGCTTACTTTCTGGACGACGCCGCGGACTGCGAGTTCCGCACCCAGCTCGTGAGCGATATCCGACTCGCATCCGTTGCAGCCGTGCAGGCTGCCGGCGGCCTCGACCGCCGCCGCTGCCGGCGCGACATCGATCAGCGCGTACCGGCCGGATTGCGCCAGCAGCTCGCGCAAGCGTTCGCTGACCAGGAGCAGGCGCGCCTGTTCGGCGGCCTGAGAGCCGCGCATTGCACCTTCCAGGCTGGTATCGATCAGTTCAAAATCGAAGACCGCGGCGGTCCTCGGCTCTTCCGCTCGCGGAGCAGTCGAGACGGCGAAGCCCAGCGCAAGCCCGGCGACCGAAGCAACGAATCCGCGCCGGCCTCTCCGCAGTACACGTCGAATCCCAGGCTCCCTGCACGTCATCGCATTTGTTCCTCCCGATCCCATTTCACTTCAGGAACGCCGTCCCGCCCACAATTCGCATTGCAACCCAGTTGGATTAACCGGGCCTTCTCGGGCGGTGACGGCAATACCTTGATTTGTGCCGTCGTTACCCGATACCAATAAAGGACTGGCTTGGGCAATAATGATACCTCGGGGGGCAGAAACGGATTCGCCCCAAAGAGGTAAGGGGCGCCGCTCTATCGGCCCCGAACAGGGAGGATGGTATGGTTCTGGCCGCGCCGGCCAATCGCCTGTTGGTCGCTGCGATTCTTTTGCTTCCGCTATGCACCGGGGCCGTGGCTCAATCGGATGACGCGGCGCTGATCCGGATTGCGTTCCTGAAGCAGTTGGCAAAGCGGCCGCCGGCACTGTCCAACCTCGACGACATACCCGACGATATCGGCGTCTTCGGTGGCCGTCTCGCGATTGCGGACAACAACACGACCGGTCGGTTCATGAAGCAGCGCTTTGAACTGAAAGAGATTGTCGTACCAGCCGCCGCGGATCCGGTCGCCCAGTTCAAGAATCTGGCCGCCGGGGGGTTCCGCTTCATCGTAACGGACCTTGCTGCAGATGCCTTGTTATCGGTCGCCGACCAGGCCGACGCCCGGGACGTCCTGATCTTCAACGCCGGCGCGGCGGACGACCGGCTGCGCGATAATGATTGCCGGGCCAACGTGCTGCACACGATTCCCAGCCGGGCGATGCATACGGACGCGCTGGCGCAATACCTGGGCTGGAAACGGTGGAGCCGATGGTTCCTGGTGGTCGGCCGCCGCGAGGAGGACCGGCTGTTCGCCGACGCCATAAGACGGTCGGCCAAGAAATTCGGCGCAAGGATCGTAGCGGAGAAGAACTGGGACTATGGGCCGGATGCGCGCCGGACGGCACAGTCCGAGGTGCCCGTATTCACGCAGGGCGTCGATTACCATGTCCTCATCGTCGCCGACGAGGTGGGCGAGTTCGGCGAGTACCTGATGTATCGCACCTGGGATCCGCGTCTGGTGGCCGGTACGCAGGGCCTCGTTCCCACAGTTTGGCACCGGACGCATGAGCAGTGGGGCTCGGTGCAGCTTCAGAACCGGTTCCGGGAGAGTTACGGGCGATGGATGGCGCCGGTGGACTACACAGTCTGGATGGCGGTTCGCACGATCGGTGAGGCAGCCACGCGAACCCGGTCGACTGACCCGTCGACGATCGCCGCCTATATCCGCAGCGACGAGTTCGAGCTGGCTGCCTTCAAGGGACAGCGGCTGACCTATCGCGACTGGAACGGCCAGCTGCGCCAGCCAATTCTCCTGGCGGCGGACAGGTCGCTCGTCAGCGTGTCGCCACAGACGGGCTATCTGCACCAGGTCTCGGAGCTCGATACGCTGGGTCTGGACCGGCCGGAAAGCAAATGCAAATCGAACTGAACGATCGCGGCACGCCGTGCCAACGTCAGGAGGGGTGCGTGCGGCCCGACGGCGCATAACGAGGAGGACGGAAATGGGAGCAAAGGTGCTGGCCGTGTTTGCGGCAGCGTTCGTCGGCCTGTATTCCGGCGTTGCCGGCGCGCTGACCGTCTATGTCTCGAACGAGAAGGACAACAGTATCAGCGTCATCGATGGGCAGACCTACGAGATCCTCCGGACGGTTCCGGTCGGACAGCGGCCGCGCGGCATCATCCTCAGCCGTGACTACACCAAGCTGTACATCTGCACCAGCGACGACGACCATATCGAGGTCCTCGACCTCAAGACGCTCGAGATCGTCGGCACGCTGCCGTCCGGCCCGGACCCGGAGACCTTCACCCTCAGCCCGGACGGTCGTCTGCTGTACGTTGCGAACGAGGACGACAACATGGTCACGGTGATCGATGTGGCGGCAGGCACCTTGGTGGCGGAGATACCCGTCGGCGTCGAGCCCGAGGGGATGGGGATCAGCCCGGACGGCAAGGTTCTGGTCAACACGTCCGAGACCACGAACATGGCGCATTTCATCGACACGACCACGTTCGAGATCTTCGACAATGTCCTCGTCGACAGCCGCCCGCGCATCGCCGAGTTTAACAAGGACGGCAGTCTCGTCTGGGTGTCGTCCGAGATCGGCGGTACGGTCAGCGTGATCGACACCCGGACCCGCGAAATCGTCCACAAGATTTCGTTCGCTATCCCTGGCGTGCAGCAGGAGGCCATCCAGCCAGTCGGCGTCCGCCTGACGGGCGACGGCAAGCTTGCGTTCGTAGCGCTCGGCCCGGCCAACAGGGTCGCGGTCATCGACCAGCAGAGCTATGAAGTGACCAAGTATCTTTTGGTAGGACAGCGGGTCTGGCAGATGGCCTTCACGCCGGATGAAAAAAGGCTTTTTACGACGAACGGTGTGAGCAACGATATTTCGGTGATCGATGTCGAGAAGCTGCGTGTCCGGAAATCCGTCACGGTCGGGCGGTTCCCGTGGGGAGTGGTGGTCGCGCCGTGATGCGGCACCCGGTCGGTCGAACTGCCGAATGCATTGGATCGCGGGTATGCGAACGTATCCAGTGAACGGGAGTCAGGTGTGAATGACAGTGCGGCACGCAAAATGATCGTCCGTTCGCGACTGGCCGTCGGCAGGGGCATCCGCAGGCTCGTTCTCGCGGCAACCGTCGTTCTGCTCAGCGGCGAATCCTTGCCGGCGTCTGAGACGAAGTCCGACTGGCCCTGCATTCAGCGGCTTGTCCCGCTTGTGTCCGCCGGCATGGTATGGGCCGGGCCAGCGCTGGACGACGTACCGGACTGGCGGTCCGATCCCGATATTGCGACGCTCGCCGGCGAGTTGAGCAATCGCGCACTGCCGCTGGAAGAGGCGGAGGCCCGCATCGAAGGTTTCGCCGATGCGCAGGGCGCCGACAAGGACCGCCGCCTGACGATGCTGTTCGCCGGGATCCTCGATACCATCAACGGCGAAAGATCCTCGGTCATCGACGGGATCAAGCGCTATGCGCGGCGGCAACAGGCGCTGGCGGCACGGATCGAGTCGACGCTGGCGGAACTCGACGCCCTGCCCCGCGACGGCGGGTCGCCCGAACAGGAGGCGCGGCGCCTCGAGCTCAGCGAGCGCAATCTTTGGGACAGCCGGATCTACGAGGAGCGCGAGCGATCGCTCGCCTATCTCTGCGAAACGCCGGTCCTGCTCGAGCAACGGGTTTTCGTCCTGGGCCGTACCGTTCAGAACGTCCTCGACTGACCGGCGAGGCTGCGGCTTGCGTCATTCGGCCGTTGCGGGCATCGGGACGCTTTCCTCCAGCGGCAATCCCGCATCGGCCCAGCCGTCGGTCCCGTCCGGGTACCAGTGGACGTTGGCGTAACCCCAGGATACCGCACGTTTGGCGGCGTTCCAGGACATCCAGCAGTCGGAAAGGCAATAGAACACCAGCGGTCGCCGCGCATCGCCGCCGGTCACGCGCAAAAGGGTGCGGCGCAGGTAGTCCTCTTCCTCGACCGGAAGGATGCCGTACCCGGTGTTCGGCAGCCAGACGCTGCCGGGAATATTGCGGCGCGTCGCCGGCAGCCAGATCGCCTCCGGCCGCAGATTGGGCGGCTTGCGCGGCGCCGGCAGAACATCGATGAGGATGACGTCGTCGCCGCGTTCCAGCATGCGCCGGAGCGCTTGGGTGGTGACGACGGTCGCGCCCTCAAGCGTTGCCGGCACCGGCGCACGGAAGTCGTCCAGCCGGTAGCCGTCCGGTTCCGGGACCGGCGCGGGTTGGTCCGCGACGCCGGAAGCGGCCGGCCAAAGGACGCCGGCCAGCAGCAGCGCAACGCGCAGATATCGTCCCATGCGGGCCTCCTTCGCGCGCGCCCGTGTCGCCGCCGCCGGCCCCCATCGTGTACGATTGGAGACACCCTATGAGGCGCCGGCAGATCCCTAGTTCGCAGGGTTCATCAGGTTGCCCTGGCTGTCCAGCAGGGGCACGCCGTACTCGGTCAGGATCTCGTTGATCCGGCCCTGGTTGTTGCGGATCAGGTCGTTCAGCTGCTGCTTCCACTCGGGCTCGTTGTAGCGCAGCCCCATGTGGATCCGGAAATCGATCCGCACCCCCGTCTCGACCTTGGGATCGAGCGGCACCATGATCAACTTTGGATTGTGTTTCTTGGCATGATATCCCGCGATGGGCCCCCACAGGATGCCGACGTCGAGCTCACCCGCGGCGATGTCGTCGGCCATCTTCGAGGTCGCCGATTCGAAACGGGTGTCGACCATCAGCTGGTACGGCCGCATCTGCTCGAACAGCCCGTATTTGGCGATCAGCGAGGCGCCCGGCGTGCCGGCCACCACCCCGATCCGCAGCGACTTCATGACCGGGTCGCCGAGCGAGCTGGCCCGGATTCCGGAGTCCTTCGCGAAGACCAGCGCATAGGTGGACCGGTAGTAGGGATTGGAGTTCTGCAGCAGCTCGCTCGCCGTCGGCGCCGCCAGCACGAGATCGCACTTGCGCAGCCGCAACGTATTGCGGATGAAGCCGACGGTATTCGGATACCAGGTGTAGCGGACCGGCACGCCCAGCTCGGCCGCGAACAGTTCGGCGATCTTGTTCTCGAACCCGTCCCCGGCCTCGTTCGAGAAGGGCAGGTTGTTCGGGTCCGAGCAGACGCGCAGGGCCGCCCGGTCGACGGCTTCGGATGTCTGGGCCAAGCCGGCGGACGGCAGGGCCACCAACAGCACCGCGCAGGCAATGAGAGAGACCCGCATCGCGGAGCTCCGGTGGTGCGTCCGATGTCCGACGCCAACACATCTCATGATGACATTCATCTCACCCGGGATCCTCCCGCCTGCCAGCGCCATCGGCCGCCGACTTCCTGGATTTCGCCCGGCACCTGCGGAAGGGCGCAGGCACGGTGCCGGCCGCTCAGCTTCCCATGCAGGCGTCGTCGCGCTCGGCCGCTTCCTGCGGTTTCGGCTCCTTGTCCGGACGCCCGCGCCCGATCGCACCGTCAGCGCGCGCCTTCAGATACGCGTAGATGTCGTCGACGAAGCACATGACGTTCTTGTCGATGCCAAAGGCCGGCATCACCCGCTGTCCGGTCGCACCGGTCTGCTGCTTGCCGTTGACGACGATCTCCAGGTACTGGTCGTAGGGCATGGTCTTGAGCGACTCCGCCAGCGCCGGCGCAAACGTGCTGCCCATCCCGTCCGGACCATGGCAGACATGACATGCGGAATGATACCGGCGATAGCCGCTGAACGTGTACCAATCGACCACTCCATTCGTGACCGTGTAGGGTTTTTCTTCCTGCGCGGAAGCCACAGTCCCGGCTGTCAGGTGCATGGCGGCCGCCAGGACAAGGCCGACACAGATTCCGCTCCACTGCAGCGCGGGTCGCATCATCAATCGGGGCTCCATTGATCGTGAAGGTTTGCAGGTTTGCCGGTGAGGCGTTTGTTGCACAGCGCCGCCGGGGCTCCTCAGAGCACGGCCGCGCGGGTCTCGTCGCAGCCGTTGCCTTCCCGCCGTGCCAAGAGCAGATGCCCGGCACCATGAAACACGATCAGGGTGCCGGGCTGTATGCGTTTATCTCGTCGAAAAGACGATCAGTTCGGCAACGTGAACACGGTCAGGACGCCACCGAGCTGCGTGTAGTTGCTGAGGCTCTTGTATGCACCGACAGCACCCAGACCCGCGGTGTCCACACCGGTGCCCGTATCACGGCCAGGATGGACCGCGCCGTGCCAGCCAGCGGCCACATCTTCCCTGATCAGGCCAGCCGCCAGTCCGATTCCGGCCCAGCCGCCGATGCCCGAGAGCACGCCGATATACTGCTTGCCGCCGTGCTGCCAGGTGTTGATGTTGCCGATGATGCCGGACGGGGTCTTGAACTTGAACAGCTCCTTGCCCGACTTGGCATCGACCGCCTTCAGGTAACCCTCGAGGGTGCCGTAGAAGACGACGTCGCCGGCCGTCGCCAGGGCGCCGCTCCACACCGAGAACGGCTCCTTGTTGGACCACACGATCTTGCCCTGGCCGGCGTCCCAGGCAATGAAATTGCCGAGATGGCTCTCGCCTGGCGGCGGATACATGCTCAGCGTCGCGCCGACATAGGGCTGGCCCGCCGTGTACGACACGCGGAACGGCTCGTAGTCCATGCAGACGTGGTTGGTCGGCACGTAGAACAGGCCGGTGCGCGGCGAGAAGGCCGCCGGCTGCTGATCCTTGGTACCCAGGGCGGCGGGGCAAATACCCGTCGTGTTGACATCTTCTCCCTGGTGCCGTGTGCTGTATTTGGGCACCACCTGCGGACGGCCGGTCTTCATGTCGACATGGGTCGCCCAGTTGACCGCCGGGTCGAACTTCTCGGCCACCAGCAGCTCGCCGGTCACGCGGTCCAGCGTGTAGCCGAAACCGTTGCGGTCGAAGTGGACGAGCGCCTTGCGGGTCTGACCCCCTACCGGAATGTCGGCCAGGATCATCTCGTTGACGCCGTCGTAGTCCCACTCGTCGTGGGGCGTCATCTGATAGACCCACTTGGCCATGCCGGTGTCGGCGTCGCGCGCGAAGATGGTCATCGACCAGCGATTGTCGCCGGGACGCTGCACCGGGTTCCACGTGCTCGGATTGCCCGATCCGTAATAGACCAGGTTCGGTTCAGGGTCGTACGAGTACCAGCCCCAGGTCGTGCCGCCGCCGATCTTCCACTGGTCGCCCTCCCAGGTGTTGGTGCCGGAATCCTTGCCGACGGGCTTGCCGAGATGGGTCGTCTTTGCCGGATCGATCAGGGTGTCGGAATCCGGCCCCATCGAGTAACCGCGCCAGACCCGTTTGCCGGTCTTGACGTCGTAAGCGGTGAGGTGCCCACGCACGCCGAACTCGCCGCCCGAAATGCCGACCAGCACTTTGTCCTTGACGACCATCGGCGCGCTGGTGCCGGTTGCACCCTTCTTCGGGTCGTCGTTCGAGGCGGACCAGACGGGCTTGCCGCTCTTGGCGTCGAGGGCGACGAGGGTCGCATCCGCCTGATACAGGAAGATCTTGCCGTCGCCATACGCGACGCCGCGATTGACGGTATCGCAGCACATCACCGGGATGACGTCCGGATCCTGCTTCGGCTCATACCGCCAGATGATCCTGCCTTGATCCTTCAGGTCCAGCGCGAACACCACGTTCGGGAACGGCGTATGGATATACATCACGTCGCCGATCACCAGGGGGCCGCCCTCGTGGCCCCGCAGGACACCGGTCGAGAACGTCCAGGCGACCTGCAAGTTTTTCGCGTTGTTGGCATTGATCTGATTCAGCGCGCTGTAACGCGTGTTGGCATAGTCGCCGGTCGGCATCGCCCAGTTGGCGGCGTCCTTCGACAACTTGATCAACTCGCTGTTTGCCATGGCTGCGCCCGGAACCATGGCTGCTACCACGAGTGTCGATAGCATCCTGCGAATTTTCGAGTCCATGAGTTATACCTCCCAGCATGGAAGCTTCTTGGCCGAGACCTTCCGGAACATGAAGCAGGACTGCGTTTGCTTCCTTCCGGCCGCCCGGTCTATGTGTCCAGCTAATTGACCCAACCCAACTGCCGTCTTCTCATTATCAACGCCCGATTGCGAAGTACGGATACGCATGGAGGCGCTTGACGGACGACAGCGATCTGTTGTGTTTCGTTGCCGGTTCATTTCTGACATGACGCAGTCGTAATCATGTCGACGCCGGCGGCTCGCGAAACGTCACGAAATTTACTAAAGCGCATATCCTGAAACCGCGCAAGGGCAAATGAATGAATGACCTCAGCCCACTGTGCATTACTGCAATTGCGTCTATGCCTTTGGGATAAGTGCTTTGGGTCGCCCAGCAAAGTTCGCCTTTAAGGAAATACATCGATTAGGCTGTATTTTTAGCGTCGGCGCCACTGCGCTCGCCCCTGAGATTGAAATCCTGGGCCGGAATTCCGCGGCAAGCCGGTTGATCCGGCTTTGTGGCTCACGTCTGGAAACCGTGCTACAGTTCGCTGCCCGGCGGTCCTCCGTCTACCGTTGCCACGCTGTCCTCGCCGGCACCATCGATCGGATAACCGCTGGAACTGGAGCGTTCGCATGGGTGTCGGCACGGTTGCGTGTGGCGCGCATGCATGCGGACCGATACCGGAAAGGCAATATAATATTGGGCTGGATCGCGCATATCTGTTACGGAGCCCAGCGGACCCGCAGAACCGCCTGCGGATTTGCCGCTCTGGCCCGCACAATCCGACCGACGGCGATGGTCGCCACGTTGTTGCTCATCGGGGCCGCCGCCTGGCCCGCTGCGGCGGCGGAGATGACGAGGGAAGACGTGTTGGCGGTCCTGCGCGCCGCGGCCGGGGAGCCGGCAGACCTGTCGGAGCGGGATCTTTCGGGTTTGAACCTATCCGGGATGGACCTGCGACGGGTGAACCTTCGTGGCGCCAATCTGAAGGGCGCCGATCTTTCAGCGGCGGACCTTTCGGATAGTAATCTGGATACGGCGATCTTGCGGGGCGCAGACTTGCAAGACGCGAAGCTACGAAACGTCAGCGCATTTGCCACGGTATTCGCGCAGGCTGATCTGCGCGGTAGCGACCTCTCTGGCGCCCTGTTGGTCTGCAATCTCGAATACGCCAAACTGGACGGTGCAAATCTGACCGCTGCGCGAATGGGCGCGGACATGCGCAACCAGCCCATGGGGCTAATGCGGGTATCTCTGCGAAAGGCCTCGCTGATAGGTGCGAACCTGGATGGCGCCGATTTGTCTCGCGGCATGCTGGAATTCGCGGATTTCTCGGGCGCAAGCCTGCGGCGGGCCAATCTCCTGCGCAGCGACGCCGGCGGCGCGAATTTTTCGGCGGCGGATCTGACCGACGCGAACTTCACCCAGACCGATATCCAAAGCGCCAAATTCCCTGGCATCAGGGGACGCGAGACCATCATAGGCCTCGACACCGCGTTGAATCGTGGGGCTGCGATCTTCGACTAGCGCATGACCCGATATGTTCGCTTCCGCCCGCTCCCCCTTCCGGTGCAAAGACCACGTGAATCGCCAGCCGAGTAGGATGAGATGACGCTGCGGTCGTTCACGCTGCTGGGCTGGGTCATGGGGATCACGCTATGGATTGCGGCAGATGGGATGGCCGCGTCGGCAGGCGCGACCAGCGCCGTTCCGATCCCGGTAAGAACCATAGCACCCGGGGTCTATGTTTATGTTGGTCACCATGAGGAGGCGACGCCGCATAATCTTGGGGCAATCGGAAATATGGGGTTTATCGTCGGTGGCGAGTCGGTCGCGGTTGTCGACACCGGCGGCAGCGCGCGCGCCGGCGCGCGCTTGCGGGAGGCCGTTCGCGCGGTGACGCAGCTCCCGATTCGTTTTGTTATCAATACGCATGTTCATCCGGACCATGTGATGGGCAACGCTGCTTTTGCCGGGGATGAGCCGGAATTCATCGGCCACAGGAACCTGCAACGGGCTTTGGTCGCACGCGGCGAGTATTACCTTGAACGCCTGCGCGAGTCCCTGGGTGCGGCGGCGGCGGGTACGCGCATCATACCGCCGACACGAATCGTCGATACCGAAGTAACGATCGATCTCGGTGGTCGCGAATTAAATCTCGTCGCCCACCCCGCCGCACACACTGACAATGACCTGACGGTCTTTGACGCGGCGACCGGAACACTCTGGACCGGCGACCTGCTGTTCGTCGAGCGTATTCCCGTCGTCGATGGGAGCCTCAAAGGATGGCTCGAGGGAACCGCGAGGTTGCGGGCCGCCGGTGCCGCGCATGTCGTGCCCGGCCACGGCCACCCGCCACCGGATGCCCTGGCCGCATTCGACGCCCAAGACGGCTACCTGCGGAAGCTGCTCACGGAAATCCGGATAATCATTGCCCGGGGGGAACCGATCGAGCATGCTGTCGCAAGCGTCGGCCGCTCAGAGGCGGAAAAATGGGCCCTGTTTGAGGACTATAACGCTCGCAATGTGGTTACCGCCTTCACCGAATTAGAATGGGAATAACGTCGGATTGACGGAATTCGCCGCGCAGCCGATAATTTGCGCTCCGTGGAGCGAGGTGACGAGTTCCGGCCCATTCCAGCGATCGCAAGGAGAATGATCATGGAAGTCCGTGCATCCCATCTGATGATGCCAGTGCTGTTCCTGCTGGGCGTATCATTTTCCGATTCCGCCCTGGCTGAGAGTACGACCGATGGACAGAGGCCCGGGCTCAAGGAGATCCTCTTCGGCGATCGTGAGATCTTAGACGGCGCCGGAGTCCTCGAACTTGAGGCACCGAAACGGGCCCAGGACGCGGCTATCGTGCCGGTGACGGTCCGGGCCCTGATTCCGCAGGCACCGGAACGTTACATCAAGACGATCACGTTGATTGTCGACAGGAATCCCGTGCCGGTGGCGGGGGTCTTCAATATGAGTCCGGACAACGGGCTGGCAACGATTTCCACGCGGATCCGCGTTGATGCATACACCGACGTGCGCGCTGTCGCCGAAACCAGCGACGGCACGCTCTATCACGCCAGTCGGTTCGTGAAGGCGGCCGGGGGTTGTTCCGCTCCGGCGATGAAGGACCAGGATACGGCGCTGGCGCGGATGGGACAGCTCAAGCTGCGCCTCGAAGAGAGGCCCATTGCGGGGGCGCCTGTAAAGGCGCAAATACTCGTCAGCCATCCGAATTATTCCGGCCTGCAAATGGACCAGCTTACCCGGCATTACATCCCGGCGCATTATGTGCAATCGATCAAGGTGATGTATGACGGACGGCCGATTCTGGCTGTAGAAGGGGATATCTCACTGAGCGAGAACCCGAGCGTTCACTTCTACTTCGTGCCGCAAAGCGCCGGCGACATCACTGCGGAAGTGATCGATACGGAGGGCAATGTGTTCACCGGCGCATGGCCGGTGACGCCGCAGTCGGACACCTGACCGGCGAGCGAGTGGGCGGTCGCACCGTTTCTCCCTCAGGCGACCCCATTTCACCCCCCACGGCATGATGTCCGGTGTCAGAAGCACCTCAGCTCGGCTTCGGCCTGGGAGCGGCGCAGCAGGTCGACGACGTCCTGCGTCCACGGCGTGTCCCTCATGGCCGCGGTCTTCTCGCCCGGCAGCGCCCGCATGCGGATGATCGTCTCCGCCTGGACGTACTGGTCGTAGCGCATCATCTCGGCGATCGCATCGATGCTGCACGAGCACCTGTGCAGCATCTCCTGCGTCTGGCCATTGCTCGCCATGCAGGCGAACACGTAGTCGGCCCGTGCCGCCGTCGGGAAATCGTTTTCCGACCCGGCGCCGGCGGTGCGCGTGCCGGCCAGCAGAGTCAGGGCCATGGTGGCCAACAGCGCCGCACCGCGAAATCGCCGTCTCAGTGCCAGCCTTCTTCTATTTCGAGTTCCGACCATTGCCGTATGTTCTCGGTTATTCGTCCCCGGTCCCGTATGGATATGCACCGCTCCCCCGGTAGGTCAACGAATCCTCGACCAGCGGGAGTCCCGGCGGCGATGGCGAGGGCACCGTGCTGCGCATGCGGAATATGCCGCCGGGGACCGCGGGCGATACCACGAACTCGTAGACCTTGCGCTCATAGTCGCCGAGATGCTCCCGGTTCTTGTCCCCGACGAACGGCGCTATGGTGACCGCCATTCCTTCCAGCGTCCGGCCGTCCAGGTCGAAGGTCACAGGTTGCATCTGCCCGCGATCGTAGAACGCATGCCGGATCCGGTTGCGCATGTAGACCCCGCCACCGCCGAGATCCGCGCTCATGCGGCGCAGATCGTCCTCCAAAAAGACCATGATCAGGGGGTTGCCGCGGAAATCCGTGACGCCGCCGAACGGGCGGTTGTTCGCACCGGTCAGATACTCGAACGTGACCGTCTTTCCGCCGTCGGACGCGATACCCGTCACCGTCATCGTCACCGTGTCGACGAAGGAGTCGTCCGGCCCGGCCTGCCGGCGGTACTCGTATTCGAGGGCCGTGGGTTGCGTGACGTTGTCGAGATGCGGCGTCCGAAACAGGGCGGTCTGCGCATCGGAATAGTCGGCCTGCGGATCGTCGCCCGCCGCGCCAGCCGCCGGCACACAGACCGGAAGCAACACGCCCAGCATCCCGATGGCGAACCCGATACGCACACGCGCCTCCCTCGGCTCATGCAATGTCGTCGTTGCGACCGCTGTACATTTTTGGTCGCCGCAATACTTCTGTGTCAAGATGCCCCGGCTCGGAGTGGCGCCGCCCGATCGCGGCGACCGGCCGACATCGTGCGGGAAGAGAGATAGGTGAATTCAACGGTTCTCACCAGACTGATCGCGGAACTGCTGTACGCGGTGCAGGTCCTTACCGGGTATCCGGGACCCGCAGAGGCGCCGCGCGTCGAGTTCGTCCCACACCTCCAGCTCGAACAGATGGCATGCGAGGGCAGGTGCGACATACGCGGATGGTACCCCGGTGGCTCGACGATCTACCTCGACGACCGGCTCGACCCCATCGACAGTGTGTGGGACCGCAGCATCCTGGTGCACGAGATCGTTCATTACGTGCAGGAGCGGGCCGGCGCCTTCGGCCAGCTGCCCACCTGCCGGCGATGGCTCGAGCGGGAGGACCAGGCCTACGCGCTGCAGCGGCAATGGCTGCGGGCAAACCGGCCCAGCGGACCGCCGCCCGGCTACACACGGTTCCCCCGGATAACGATCGACTGCGACGAGTGAGCGGCGGCCGCACGCTCGTGACGGGCGGCCCCCGGCATGCGCACGCCGGGTTCTTACACGCGTTCGCGTACCGAGCCATGCGGTCGCCTCATCGTCGCCATGCGCATCGCAGCGCCTTCAGGCGAGTCCCGGCGGGTCGGACAGTATCCCGACCGGCCCCTCCGGCCAGGCCGCCGGTGTCGTCCGAACCCCGGTCCGGCGGAGCCGGCGGTTCAGTTCCTCAGGACCCCGGACGCCTTGGCGGTATGGGTGGCGATCGCATCCATCAGCGGCGGCGACAGGCAGTCGTAGGGCTCCAGCCCCAACTCCTTCAACCTTGCCCTGATCGCGCCCATCTGCTCCGGCCTGGTCCCGGACTCGATGATCGACGAGACGAACGCCGCGAACTCGGGCCCGGCCCAGCCGTCCTCGCTGGACAGTTCCGTATGGACGAAGTCCAGCCCGTAGAAGGGATGGCCGGTGTTCTCGATGCGGCCGTACATATGCACCCCGCACTGCTTGCAGGCATGCCGCTGAATCGTCGCGCTCGCATCAACGACCGCCAGCTTGTCGCCGTTCGCCGTGACGCTGAGATTGTCGCGCGGCACCACCGCGACCTGCGAGAACAGCGCCCCCTCCGGCTTCCAGCACTTCGTGCAGCCGCAGGCATGGTTGTGGGCGACCTGTCCCTTGATCGCCACCTGAACCGGGTTCTGGCTGCAGTGGCAGGTCAGAGTCCCGCCCGCGAAATCCGGAGCGCCGGGTCCGAACCCGCGGTCGATGGCGGGGTGGATTGAGATCGTGCTCGCCATGTCGATTTCTCCCTCTTCAATTTGGCTGATTTTCGTTGAATGTCCGGCGCTCCCAATCGAAGCGCCCAGGAAGGCGAGGATGCGCCCGTTCCGGGTGGAGTTCAATATCGTATTTCGGGCGCCGTTGCCGTGACGCACCCCCGGGCCAGACGGTTCGACCCGCCCGGGTGCAGGGTCAGCGGGCCCGCCCGGCGACGCCGGAGCCCGTCAGGGAACCCGCCGACGCGTCCCGACGGCGCGCGGTGCGGACAACCGGATTGCCGCGCTCCGGCTCTGCCGATATGCTTTGTTGCCGGGATATCCGGCAGGTGAAATCGCAATCCGGATAGAGAGGCGAAAAATGCGCCGCATGTTATGGGGACTGGGTGTCGGTGCGTCGTTCCTGGCGGCGACGGCCGCCGTCGCCGCCGAGAACCCGACGCTCAAGGTGGGCGTGCTCGAGTTCGGGACGGTCAATTGGGAGCTGGACGTCATTCGCCATCACGCGCTGGACAAGGCCAACGGCATCGATCTGCAGGTCGTCGGGCTGGCCAGCAACCAGGCGACCACGATTGCGCTCCAGGCCGGCGAGGTCGACATGATCGTCTCGGACTGGCTGTGGGTGACGCGGCAGCGCGCCGAGGGCGCCGACTGGACGTTCGTTCCCTATTCGCGTGCCGTCGGCGCGCTCGTCGTGCCGCAGCACTCGCCGGTCCGGTCGCTGGCCGACCTGAAGGGCCGGAAGATCGGCGTCGCCGGCGGGCCGCTCGACAAGAGCTGGCTGCTGCTGCGCGCCCTCGCGCTGAAGGAGTACGGGTTCGACCTGGCCGGCGCGACCGAGCAGGTCTTCGGCGCGCCGCCGCTGCTCAACAAGCAGATCGAAGACGGCCGGATCGACGCGGTGATCAATTTCTGGCATTACATCGCGCGCCTGGAGGCGGCGGGCTATCGCCGCGTCGTCGGCGTCGAGGACGCGCTCGCACGGCTCGGCGTGACCAGCGATGTCCCCATGCTCGGCTACGTGTTCGGCGAGACATGGGCCGAGGCGAACAGGGACGCCGTTCTCGGCTTCGTCGCCGCGTCGCGGGCGGCCAAGGATATCCTCAAGACCTCGGATGACGAGTGGGAGCGTCTCCGCCCCGCCACCAAGGCCGGCGACGACCGGACGCTGGCGGCCCTGCGCGACGGCTATCGCGCCGGCATACCCGCCCGCTGGGGCGACGCCGAGCGCGCCGATTGCAAAACCGTGTTCGCCATCCTGGCGGAGCTGGGCGGCAGGAACCTGATCGGCAAGAGCGACCGGCTGCAGAGCGGAACCTTCTGGCCCGCCGCGACGTACTGAGCCGGGGCATGACGCAGGGGCGGCAGCGCTGGTACCAGGTGGCGTCCTACGGGCTGATCTTCGTCCTGTGGCTGGTCGCCGCCGAGCTGACCGGCAGCAGCGTGCTGCCGGGACCGATCGTCGTCGCCGCCAAGCTGGCCGAGGAGTTCGGCTCGGGCGATCTGTTGGTCCATCTCGGCGCGACGCTGGCGCGGGTGGCGGCGAGCTTCGTCCTGGCGATGGCGATCGGCTGCGCGATCGGCATCGCGATGGGGCGCAGCCGCACGGCGGACAGGCTCCTCGACGGCTGGCTGGTGCTGTTCCTGAACATCCCGGCGCTGGTGGTCATCATCCTCGCCTATGTCTGGTTCGGCCTGACCGAGGCGGCGGCGGTCGGTGCTGTGGCGATCAACAAGATCCCGAACGTCGTCGTCACCATGCGCGAAGGGGCGCGCGCGCTGAGCCGCGATTTGCTGGAGATGGCCGGCGTGTTCCGGATGAGCCGCTGGCGCCGGCTGCGCCATGTCGTCTTCCCGCAGCTGTCGCCCTACCTGATGGCCTCGACGCGCTCGGGCCTGGCGCTGATCTGGAAGATCGTGCTGGTGGT
>JABAOD010006593.1_pt2 | contig 54914 bp, 54 predicted proteins | sample 7062151 | NCBI WGS metagenome assembly JABAOD01 (sample SAMN14538626, study PRJNA623070) | marine sediment metagenome | biome: marine biome [ENVO:00000428]; feature: marine pelagic biome [ENVO:01000023]; material: deep marine sediment [ENVO:00002113] | place: India: Gulf of Khambhat ... | reverse complement strand
GTCCTCATGGCAGTGGTCATCTTCCCCCGCATCGGGATTGGAATCAACTGGGCCGTGCTATGGGGCATCCTTGCCCTGGGCGTGAGCAGCGGAGCCTACCAAGGGGAGGTCTTCAGGTCGGGCTTCCAGTCCATCCCCCGAGCCCAGATCGAGGCTGCGACGAGCCTGGGGATGACCTACTGGCAGACGATGCGGCACGTGACCCTACCCCAGGTCGTGCGGACCATCCTCCCTCCCCTGGGGAACGAGTGGATCATTGTCCTGAAGGATACCTCCCTCCTCATCGTCCTCCCCGCCTTCGTCGGTCTTCGAGTTCCGGACGTCTTCGAGCTCACCCGGGTGGCGGAGACGGTGCAGCGGGCCACCCTCGACGTTGTACTCTGGCCCCTCATCTTCCTGGGGGCTGCCGCCATCTACCTGGCCATGACGGTCCTCATCTCGAAGAGCATCCAGTTTCTGGAGGAGCGGTTCCAGGTGCCCGGTCTGGGGGTGGTGGTCGGATGAGCATGATCGAGATGCGGAACATCCATAAGTGGTTTGGGGACCTCCATGTCCTCCGGGGCGTCTCCCTGAAGGTGGACAAGGGGGAGGTCGTCGTGGTCATCGGGCCAAGCGGGTCCGGGAAGAGCACTCTGCTCCGGTGCGTGAACCGCCTGGTGGACCCGAGCCAGGGGGAGGTGCTCATCGACAACCGGCCCATCACAGGGGTGAAGCACGGGGTGGAGCGGCTCCGGCAGCAGGTCGGCATGGTGTTCCAAACCTTCAACCTCTTCACCCATTTGACGGCCCTGCGGAACGTGACAATCGGCCTGACGACGGTAAAGCGGATGCCCGAAGCAAAGGCGAGAGAAGCCGGCCTCCAGCTCTTGGAAAAAGTAGGCCTAAGGGACAAGGCGGCCGCATACCCAGCCCAGTTGTCGGGTGGACAGCAGCAGCGGGTTGCTATCGCCCGGGCTCTGGCCATGGGCCCCAAGGCCGTTCTCTTCGACGAGCCCACCAGTGCCCTGGACCCGGAACTCATCGGGGAGGTCTTGGACGTGATGACGAAACTTGCCCGGGAGGGGATGACGATGCTAGTGGTCTCCCATGAGATGGGCTTTGTGAAGGGCGTGGCGGATCGGGTCCTCTTCCTGGACCACGGACAGATCCTGGAAGAGGGGACCCCGGAGGAGTTCTTCGAGCGGCCGAAACACAGGCGCACCCGGGAGTTCCTGAGTCGCATCCTGTGAGGTGAGCAGGATGGTGGACTTAGATCTGGTGCTGCGATACTTCCGCGACGTGGCCCCCATCGTCCTCCTTAATCTCCGAATGGCCCTCACCGCCATAGGCGTGGGTGTCCTCATCGGCTTCCTCTTCGGATGGGGGCGAGTCTCCCGGTTCCGACCCCTACGCGCCGTTGCCCGGGGCTATACGGAGCTCTTCCGGGGGACCCCCCTCCTGATCCAAATCTTCCTAGTGTTCTTCTCCTTCCCCGCCCTGAACGCTCTTTTCGCCCAATATGGCCTCGCATACCGCCTGGATGTGGCGCCCGTGGAGCGGGTCATCATAGCCCTCACCCTCAACACGGGCGCGTACCAGGCAGAGATCTTCCGGGCCGGGTTCCAGTCCATCGCCCACGGCCAGATCGAGGCCGCGGTATCCATAGGGATGAAAAAGGGACAGGCGATGGCTCACGTAATCCTGCCCCAGAGCCTTCGCATCATGGCCCCGCCCTTCACCAACGAGTACATCATTATGTTCAAGGACGCGACGCCCCTGGCCTTCATCGTGGCAGTCCCGGAACTCCTCCGAGCATCCCTCACCTTCGGCCAGCGGGCCGCGGCGGTCCTCGAGAGCTATCTCCTTGCGGCCGCCGTGTTCCTAGCCCTATCCCTCCTCCTGACCCTCTTTCTCCGCCTGTTGGAGGTCCGCTTCGCAGTCCCGGGCCTGGGGATTGCAGTTCGGAGAGGGGAGTAGGTGTCAGGCCTGGCTCTTAGCCCCCTCCACGAGGCCTTTGAGAACCGTGGTGGCCATCTCGTGAAAGGCCTTCTCCACGTTGTCCCCCATCTTGGCACTGGTGAAGAGATAGGGGCACTCCCAACCCTCACAGAAGAGCTGGAGGCCTTTCTCGTCTATCACCGCCTCGTCCTTCAGGTCCGACTTGTTTGCCAAGACGAGGATGGGGATAGTACCAGCCACCTTCTCGATGGAGGTCTTCCAATCCTCCAGATCCACGAGGGTCTCTGCCCTCGTGACGTCGCAAACCGCGAGGATTCCTTGAGCCCCGTAAAAGTAGGCCTCCCTCAAGAGTTCCCGTAAGAACTTCTCCCCCATGATGTCCCAGAGGGCCACATCGACCTCCAGTTTGCCCTTGCCCCCGGGATTCTTCACTATCACCACCTTCTTAGTCACCTTCGCCCCGAGGGTGACGGTATACTTGTCGTCGAACTGATCGTGGACAAAACGCCGGATGAGAGAGGTCTTACCGACGGCGGCCTCCCCCGCAAGGCATATCTTGATCTTTGCTTTCTCGACAGACTCTTTGGCCATCCGATTGGCCTGTGAGCATCGGGCCTATTAAGCCTTCCCCAGCCATTATCAAGGCCTGGAAATTTCGGATGCTGAGTCGGGTCCCGAGGGCAGCTGGATAGATCACGTGAAAAGGGTTATGTAGGCTCCGTCCCGTGGGAGCATCAATGACCCATCACATCGCTGCCATGCTGGTTGCCGGCGGCGTGATCACTCTCCTCCACGCCCTGGGCCCTGATCACTGGCTTCCCCACGTGACGGTGAGCAAGGCCCAGGGGTGGTCCATGGCCCGAACCCTGAAGGTCACCCTGCTGTCAGCGACGGGTCACGTGGGCCTCACCATCATACTGGGCTTGGCCATCATCTATCTGGTGATTGAAGTGGAGCTGGCCTCCGAAGCCATCACCTCCACCATCATGGCAGCCTTCCTCGCAGCCCTTGGGCTGCTCTTCGTAATCAGAGACCTCAGGCCCCGCGGACATGCCCACCGCAAGGTGATGTCCGACGGCGCTGCCACCCTCGTCCTCTTCCTGGTGGCTTCCTTCCCTCCCTGCTACGCCATCCTGCCCCTCTTCCTCGCAGCCAGTGCCTACGGCTGGAGCCTCGCCCTATCCCTCGCCATTCTCTTCAGCCTTCTCACCGTCGGCGTGATGGTCACCCTAGTCGTCCTGGGCCGGAAAGGATACGCCGCCCTGGACCGATCGGGCATCCTCCGCAGGTTGGAGGAGAGACAGAACCTAATCATAGGCGTCGTCTTCCTCTTCCTGGCGGTGACCCTATGGTTGGGCTTCTGACGGTCGCTGCCGTCGCTTTACAAATGTAAAACACAGTTTCTTTAAGGGTAATCCTCCCTACTCATCCACGGGTAGTGAGCTTGGCCAAGGACCCTGTGTGTGGCATGTACGTGGACGAGACCAAGGTCAGCCTCGTGGCCACTGTCCACGGGAGGCAGTACTACTTCTGCAGCGAGACCTGCCTGGAGACTTTCCTAGAGCCTGAGAAGGAGATGAGGACCTTGAAGCTCCTCCTGATCTTCAGCTTCTCTCTCTCCATACCCACCCTGATCCTCAGCTTCCTTCCTGGGCTGGATATCACCATCAGAAACTTCGTCCTCTTCGGCCTGGCCACCCCCGTTCAGTTCATCGCCGGCTGGAGGTACTACAGGGGTACCCTGGACGCCATCAAGAACAGGATGGCCAACATGGACAGCCTCATCGCCGTCGGAACCAGTGCCGCTTGGGGCTACAGCACCGTCGTCACCTTCTTCCCGGGCTTCTTCGCGGGGGAGGAGGTCTTCTTCGACACCGCCGCCTTCATCATATCCCTCATCCTCCTAGGTCGCTACTTCGAGGAGAAGGCCAAGGGAAGGGCGTCGGAGGCCATCCGCCGCCTCATGGACCTGGCCCCGAAGAAGGCCAGGGTTCTCCGGGACGGCGAGGAGGTGGAGGTGCCCGTGGAGCTGGTGAGGGTGGAAGACATCGTCATCGTCCGGCCGGGCGAGAAGATACCCGTGGACGGCCTCGTGACGGAGGGCCGCTCCTCCGTGGACGAGTCCATGATAACCGGGGAGTCCATCCCCGTGGAGAAGGGTCCCGGCGACGAGGTCGTGGGAGCCACGATGAACAAGATCGGCATGCTCAAGTTCAAGGCCACCAAGGTGGGGAAAGACACCGCGCTTTCCCAGATCATCAACCTCGTCGAGGAGGCCCAGCAGTCCAGGGCCCCAATACAGAAGCTCGCGGACGTCATCTCCTCCTACTTCGTGCCTGCCGTCATAGGCATCGCCGTAATCACCTCCATCTTCTGGTACTACCTCGGGACGGGGATGTGGACCCCTCCCATGGGCTTCTCCGCCTTCACCTTCAGCCTGACGGTCTTTGTGGCCGTCCTGATCATCGCCTGTCCCTGCGCCCTGGGCATCGCGACCCCTGCAGCCATCATGGTTGGCACTGGCAAGGGCGCCGAGAATGGCCTGCTGATCAAGGGTGCGGAGTACCTGGAGAAGGCTCGAAAGATGGACGTTGTGGTCTTCGACAAGACCGGGACCCTCACAAAGGGGATGCCCGAGGTCACCGACGTCATCACCCTCGCCGACCTGTCCGAGGAGGAGGTGCTACTGGCGGCTGCCGTGGCCGAGAAAGGCTCCGAACACCCTCTGGCGGAGGCTATCCTCCGAAGGGCGGAGGAGAAGGGCATCGACGTGCCAGACCCGGAGGACTTCGAGGCTGTCCCTGGTCATGGTGTCAGGGCCGTTGTGGAGGGCAGGAGGGTCCTCTTGGGCAATAGGAAGCTCATGGTGGACAGTGGCATCGAATTGGGGGAAGGGGAAAGGGTCGTCCAAAACCTAGAGCGGATGGGGAAGACGGTGATGCTCTTGGCCCAGGAAGGCGACCTTGCAGGCGCTGTCGCAGTCGCCGACACCCTGAAGGAGCACTCCAAGGAAGCTGTGGGGGCTCTCATGAGCATGGGCATCAGGCCCGTGATGCTGACGGGGGACAACGAGAGGACAGCCATGGCCATAGCGGCCCAGCTCGGAATCCAGGATGTCATGGCCGAGGTGCTGCCTGGAGAGAAGGCAGAGCGCATCAAGAGACTGCAGGAGCAGGGCAACGCCGTGGGCATGGTGGGCGACGGCATCAACGACGCACCGGCCCTGGCCCAGGCCGATGTGGGCATAGCCATCGGCAGCGGAACCGACGTTGCCATGGAGGCCGGTGGCATCGTCCTGGTGAAGGACGATCTCAGGGATGTCGTTGCATCCATCCAGCTGAGTCGTCGGACTTATTCCAAGATCAGACAGAACCTCTTCTGGGCCTTCGCCTACAACACCGCCCTCATCCCCGTGGCCGCCGGCCTTCTCTACCCCCTCGTTGGCCTGCTGCTGGACCCCATCTTCGCGGGGGCCGCCATGGGCTTCTCATCCACAACCGTAGTCACCAATTCCCTATTGCTGAAGAGATTCCAACCCACCCTAACGAAGTGGGAAGAAAGGAGGTTCAAGATGGCGAAAGACCCGATATGCGGCATGGATGTGGACCCCGCCAAGGCGGCGGGAACCTCTGAGCATGAAGGGGAGGTCTTCTACTTCTGCAGCACGGGCTGCAAGGAGACCTTCGACGAGGACCCCCACAGGTATGCCCACGGCACCTGAGGCGGACTTCGAGAGCCACAAAGCAGGACGCCTTTAGCGGAAGCGCCGTCCTGACATCGAGTTAAACCCTTTCGAAGTCAGCAAGGAGGAGGTTGAGGGTTCTGAGGCAAGAGGCTGAATTTTCACCACAATCAATAAAATCCCCTCGAGTCCATCACCCGCGCGGGTGAGTTCATGGGCAGAGGCGTATTCATATCGGGACTCGTGCTGGGCATCCTTGGACTGCTGTGGTCATTCCTCCTTCTATTCGTCCTCCTGGCACTGGTTGCCCTAACCTTTGGCAGCGGAGCACCCCTCCTCATGATCTCATTCATCGCCTTCCTCGCGAGCATCGTGGGAATCGTTGGAGGAGTGATAGGCAGGAAGAGGACTGTAGCCGGGGCCTCGGTACTCCTGATAGCCGGTGTTGCCACCATCATCGGGGCCGCTCTCATCTTCTACTCCGTGGCAGGCGAGGGTACCCCCGTGTTGAACATCTTCTACTTCACCTTCTTTGCGGGATGGTGGGCCTACGGCCTCCTGATAGCGGGCATCCTGGCGCTGGCTTCCAGCCGGAGACAGGAGGGGATCCCAGCCCCCTAGGACATGGCCAGGTTGGTCGCTGACTCGCGAACCTTCACGAAACGTATTAATCCTTATAGAGTCCACACGTTACTATTCGCGGACCAGTGAAGACGTCGCTGCCTGGATGGGGCGCGCCAACCATGCTGTCAGACCTCTCCAGAACGAAGGGGACGGGCCATGGATAAGGTGGTAATCGGTATCGCCACGAGGTCGAGGGAGGACCCCCAGTTCCACCGGCTGCTCTCCCACCTGGACGAGCAGGTGGAGAGGCCGCAAAGGCACATCGTCGAAGGCAGAACGGTGGCCGAGGCCAGGAACCTGATGATCTCCGCGGCGATGAGCACCGAGGTAGACGTGCTCGCCTTCATAGATACCGACGAGATTCCCACGAGTCGGGAATGGATTCGACAGATCACCGATTTCCAGGGGGCGGACATTGTGGCAGGGCCTGTCATCCCTGTGGAGGTGAGAAACTCCGGGGCGAGGTACCTGGCGGACCTAGAGAAGGAGATGTGCATCGCCATCCCCCAAGACCAGACGGTGATGCTGACGGGAAACTCCGCCTGGAGGGTGGACGTCTTCAGGTCTGTAGAAGAAAGATACGGGTACGTATACGACGAATCCTTCCGGTACAGAAGGGGGCGGGGAGCGTCCTGGGTGTCCTACGGCGGTGAAGACTGGGACCTGAACCTGAGGGTCAAGGAGATGGGTTTCAAGGTGAGGTTTGACCCGGAGGCGGGGGTGTATCATGACTACTCCCAGATAACGTGGCCCGTGGCGCTTCGAAAGAGATACCAGTACTGCGTAGGTGGGGCCATTGCGTACCTCAAGAACCGTCGGCTGCGCCACAGGGTCAGGGGCGCCATCAGGAGGTCGTCTGTACACGTCCTTGAACTCCCCATCCGGACCGTTGCGCTCCTGCGGGCAATCCTGCTCTACTACGGGGGGATATAGATGAGAGTGGTCCTCACCTGGAGCAGGGATCCATCACAAACGGGGTTGGAGAGGTACGCGAAGGAATTAGTCCGAGCCCTCACACCTCACGCCGAGATAGAGGTTGTGGAGTTGGCGAGGCGGGAAACGACGATCTTTGGGAGACCCTTGGGAGGTTACCTGAGCATCTGGCTCCAGAAGGCTGGCCTTCGTCGATGGGAAGGACTGTTGCACGCACTGGACCCCAGCTCCTCTCCAGCGGAACCTGACATCCTTACAGTCCACGACATGATCCCCTTCAAGTTCCTCCATCTCTACCAACGGGGGGTGCTCCAGGCCCTGGGCCACATCGTCAATCTGCAAGCCATTCTCTCCGCAGGCAGGGTGATAGTTCCCTCGGAACACGTGCGCCAGGATGTTCTTCGGCTGTGCGGCCGGGAGCCAGAAGAGGTTGACGTCATCCCGGAGGGGGTGGACGCTGACAAGTTTAAACCCCTGGACCTAGAGCGGGAGGAGAGGACAATCCTCTTCGTCGGCGACAACAACCCCAGGAAGAACCTCTCCAGGCTGGTCGAGGCCGTGGGTCTGATGAAGCCCCCAGGACGGCTCGTGAGGATAGGCAGCACCAAGTGGAGACATGAGCGGCGAAGGGTGGAGGAGACTGCGAGGAAACTGGGCGTGGAGCTGGTAGAGCCTGGTTGGCTGTCGGACGATGAGCTTCTAGCTTGGTACAATCGCGCCTCAGTCTTCGCATTCCCAAGCCTGGATGAAGGCTTCGGGTTGCCTCCCCTCGAGGCCCTGGCCTGCGGCACCCCCGTCGTCGTCAGCGACATACCGCCCCACAGGGAGCACATGGGGGAGGCAGCGATATACGTGGATCCATACAGCCCTGAGAGCATAGCGGAGGGGCTGGATAGCGCCCTGGCTGAGAAGTGGAGTCCGACGAAGCTGAGAGGGGTCGCGGAGAGGTTCACCTGGGGTCGGTGCGCTGAGGAGACGATCAGGGTGTACCGGGAGATGATGGATGACTTTGAGAGGTGAATGGGCAGAGGCTCCAATGGACCCTGTCGACCGGAGCGACAGGCTGAAAGCGACCGTGAATCGCAGTGGCAAAGGGACCCGCCACAAGGGGTGAGCGTTTGAGAGTTGCCATCATCATCCCCACTTCCTCGATGGAGGAGGGGTTCGGTCCCAGATGCGTTGAGACCGCCCAAAGAACCACGGGCGGGCTCAACACCGAGGTTCATCCCGTCGTCTCCACCGGCCCCGACTTCTCCTTCTCCAAGAGCATCAATCGCGGCATACACGAGACTCCTGACGCCTCCCTCTGGGTCCTGTTAAACGACGACTGCCTCATGGAAACGGGGTGGCTCCAGAGGATGCTGGAAACCGCGGAGCGCCATCGAGAAGTGGGCATCGTGGGGGCTCTCCTATACTACCCCAACGGGATGATTCAACATGCCGGAGGCAAGATCTCCCTGACACCCACGGAGTTCATAGTGGAGGCTGCCAAGGCTTGGGCACCTTTCTGGGCTCTGAGGGAGTCTCTGCGGAGGTCCTGGGGCCGCCACCCCTACATGTTCACTCATTACCGGCATCTATCATCGAGAATCCGTCTGGACTTCATCACGGGAGCATGCTTCCTTATCACAAGGACCTGCCTGGACGAGATAGGCCTGTTCGACGAGGAGTACAGGATCTATCTGGAGGATGTGGACTACTGTCTCCGGGCCCTTCAAGCGGGTTTCGAGCTTGCCCTGTGTTCAAGAGCCATCGGGACGCATTTCGAGGGGGCCTCGACCAGGCCCCTAAGGCGGGAGAAGGACGAGGGGCTCAAGTTCTTCGTCAATCGATGGGATGCCTCGACCATAGAGGAATTGACCAGGCACAGAAGGGGATTCATCGATTGATTTGCTGATACCTCGGAAGTACCGTGGAAGACCATCGACACTATAATATCAGAGTCGCTTCTCCTGCGCATGATTCCGGAACCGATTCCGCCGGAGGCCAGGTCCGACCTGGACACCGCCAAGACCCTCACCCTGGTCGCGATGATATTTCAAGCCATCTTTCTGGTCATCGGGATCATAGTCATGCTCTTCCTCTTGGCAGCTATCTTCATAGCACTGCCGACCTTTGGAGCGGCCCCAGTCTCTTCGGATATAACCACATACCAGGCTCAGCAACAGCTCGCGGTTTTCGCCCTCCTTCCCCTCCTCATCTTCACAGGCTTCGGCTTCATACCAGTCATCTTCCTTCTGCTGACATACTTCCTGATTTACAAAAGGCTCTCCGAGGGCAGAGTTGAGGAGGCCCTAACGCCGGCCCTCGTCATAGGCATCCTCTCCCTAATTCTCGGTGGCGTGATTTCTGGAATCCTCCTGATTATAGCCTACGTGAAGGCCAACGACGCCCACAACAAGATCCTGTACGCTCGAAGAACGACGGGCGCCTAGAGGCCCTCCGCCAGTCCCACCTCCATCCTACCAGGCCTCAAGGTCTTGGCCGCCGTCCATGGGAGGAGGATGCCGGGAAGAATTGCCCCGGCGTAAACGACGGCTGCCGCGGCCAACGCGAGGAGGCCCGGAAGTACCAAGGCCAAGGCACCGAGGGCCAAGAAGAAGCCGACAAAGGAGGTCAGGTAGAGGGTCAGGTAACCGAAGGCCCGCCTCAGATATGGCGGTTCGCCGGTAACCGTGGGTTCCATCGCCCCCTGGGAGAGCGCCCTGAAGGCCAGGTAGATCAGGCCCGCGTAGAGAAGGATGACGGGCACCAGGGCGAGGCCCACGGGGAAGGCCTCCGGCCTCAGGAGGAGGCCATAGCCCCCGTAGACGGCGGCGAAGAGGACCAGAGCCGTCCACCGTCCCCTTCGGCCCAGGGCCACCTGGTCCAGGCTTGTGAAGCCCCAACGTCGGGCCCCTCGAACGAATGCCAGGATCAGCACGGCCAACACGAGGAATGATACGAGGACGGAGGGTAGCATCACCTCCAACGTCATGCCAAAGCCGTAACCGATGATCGCGCTGATGGCGGGGGCGACCAGGAGAGTAGCCCTAAGGGTCCTTGACCTCAGAGAATCTGAGGCCCCAGGCGCGATGAGTCCGAAGGTCAGGCGCAGGGGAATGAGGAAGCTCATGAAGGCGTGCCAGGTGAAGCCTATCCAGAGGAGTTCCAACCAGGCGATCCCCAAGGGGCCTACCCCGGTGGGGTTCCAGGGCGGGGAGAAGTAGACCTTCGTGATTATGGTCTCGTACATGCCTGTGAGGCAGCCGAGGAGGTAGACAACGGCAAAGCTCTGCCGGCGGTGCCTTATGATGAGGTCGCCGAAGAGGATGTAGTGGACGGCGTAGACGGGGGTAACGAGCAGGAACTTGGAAGGGTTGTAGAGGACATCGGGGGAGCTCCAGCTGAGGACCTCGGCGTGGAAGACGCCGATGGCTGAGAGCAGGAGGTACCATAGGAGCTTCAGCTTAGTGCTGGTGGTCATCATCCTCAGCAGGAAGGCTCCTGGACTGAGCCCTCATAAAGCTGTAGGAAAGACTTCTCCTGCTGGGAACCTAGGCGCCTAGGGGTTCAGCCAGCTTCAGGGCCCTCTCGCGGAGGGCAACTCGACGCCACAACCACAGGAGGATCAGGCCGAAGGTGGCTCCCACCACAGACATCCCCAGAGGGTTGTCGGGCCTTGAGGCATCCATCTCCTGGAGGAAGGCTAGGAGAACCAGGAAGGAGAGGCCGCCGGCCACGAGGGCTAGCTTGTGGGTGTCCTCCGCCTGCGTCCAAGCATAGCGCCGGAGCCTGTCTGCGTAGAGGAGGAGGACGGCACTCCCCACGACGATGACCAGAGCTGGATGCGGGAGGATGAAGGCTCCCAGGAACATTCCAAGGAAAAGGAGGGTGGCGCCCGCCAGCCCGTAGGCCCACAGGAAGAGGGGACGCCTCATGGGCCTCCCGCCACCGGAGGCGAAGTCCGCTGGCAGGCGGCGGGCGACCCAGAGAAGTGCAAGGACGACGAGCAGGAAGAAGAGATACTCCACCGGACCGGGAGTGTACGGGAAGAAGACCAGACCAACGAGGACGATTCCGACGAAGGCGATTCCGGCGGTCAGGAGTCCCTTCCGACCGACCCACGGCGATCGCCTCTGGTCCGGGTATGCCAGCTCCACCAGGAGTATGGGGATGGTGATGCTGAAGACGGCATGGTAGAGGGTGAGGAAGAAGGCCCACACCCAGTTTACGCCCAGCCAGCGACCGTATTCCCCGAGAACGCCCAGATCCGGCCAAGCGGGGTTGAAGAAGCTCTTGACCATCAAGGCCTCCTCGATGATGCCGTAAGCCGCGCCCAGGACCAGGAGGGATGCCTTCCCCTTCCCCCATCTCAGGTTGAGCTCTCGTACGAGCAGTGCACCGCCACCGTAGAGGGCCACCAGCATGCCGAGGACGATGGGGTTGAGGAACTCCACAGGCGGGGAGGAGCCGGAGAGCAGCTCACCAATGGCGGGAGACAGGAGGATGAGGGCCAGGGCCGGGGGGAACCGGAAGCGCATCTTCCACTGGTTCTTTTTGGTATTATTTGATGCTTGGCACGTCTGTATGGGCTGCGAGAATCATTGCTCTCCGTGATGGGCTATGTCCAAGCTCGGTCCTGAGAGTTCGGTGGGCGGATGCGGAACGGTCAGCCTTCCTCTCCGCGGAAGAGCGAGGGCAGCTGTCTGATGTAATTGTATAGACGGGAAAGCCAACCCTTCTTCCAGCTGACGACCCCGGCGATAGCTCCCCCTCCTGCAGCCCCACCTATCCAGAGCCACAGCGGGTCGAAGGGGAGCTGGAATCCAGCCTGCTCAGGCGTTCCAGGCGTCGCCTCTGCCACGGTGTGGAAGCTAATCTGGTGAGACGCCCGCAGCGGGTTGCCAGCCATGTCGGTGGCCTGAGTTCCTACGGTGAGATTGTACGTCGTACTGACCTCGAGTTGGGAGATATTCAACCAGAAGACCTTGGTCGACTCTTTCGGGGTGAGCTCCCATGTAACGGTCCCACCTGTGAAACTCAGGGCGGCCTCCACGGCCGCACCGTCCATCTCCTCACTGAACGTGATCTCTACACCCACCCGGGTGGTGGGAACGGCCTCTAGATCATTCCACGGCGTGAAGCCGCCGTCACCCGCTTCGTCGAAGAATAGGCGGGACGCGTCTACCTGTGGCTCCTTGAAGTTGTCCACCAGAAGAGTGAAGTTCACGGGCTCTGAGGTCTGACCAGCCTTGTCTTTGGCAACGATGCTCACCTTGCGCAGCCCGTCTGGAGCACCCAGGCTGTTCCACAGTTTCTCCCAGGTGGCGTTACCCTTTGCGCCGGGAAGGTTCACCTTGATCTCAGGATTGAATCCCTCGATCGATATGGCGACGGAGCTTAGGTCGCCATCAGGGTCCTCCGCCGTGCCCTGGAAGAGGACGTTCCCTTCCACGACGATCCCTTGCTCAGGACTCGTTACGGTAACCGTCGGCCCGGCTGCCGCGGCTGGAACCGCCAGCAAGGCCAAACTGACCGGTATGGCCAGGGCAATGACGGCCAAGGGGAGCATGCCTCGGGCCAAAGTCCCACCTAGAATCTCCCTTCTGCCGCTGGAAACACCTTAAAGGGACCGATGCCACTATCAGGGCTGATTATCAGATAATCGACCTCGGGAACCCCTCACCCTGCCGTTCCGCCGATTCCCTAGGTCCCGTGTGGGGGGGCTCAGAGCACCTGTCTAAGTGCCTCCGCCGGCGGCATCTTCGACGCTCTCAGAGAGGGTGACAGGGTCGCCAGGACGCTGGCCACGAAGGAGAATACGAGGATGAAGAGAAGGTTGGGCCAGGGGATGATGAATTCGGCGTCTCGGAAGAGGTCCATGCTGCTGTAGAGGTTGTAGGAGAGGGCGATACCCAGGACCAGTCCCAGCAGGATCCCCAAGACAGCAACGAAGGAGAGCTCTATGAGGAAGGCCTTCAGCACCATCTCCTTGCGGAAACCCAGGGCCCTCAGGGTGCCTATCATGGCCTTCCTCTCGACCACGTTTCGAACTGCCAGGACCCCCAGACCGGAGATGCCCACTGCAAGGCCCAGGGCGAGGAAGGCCTGGATGAGCTGCATGACGTTCAGGGTCACCTCCATGGCGTCCCGCACCTCGTCCATGATGACCGTCGTCTGCAGGCCGTAGTCCACGAACTCCCGCTCCAGGGACTTGGACAGGGTGGACTCGTCTTCTCCTTCGGTAATCTTGAAGTAGAAAAGAGTGGGCTTGTCGATGAAGCCGAATTCCTCGACCCCCTCTCCCGCCACGAAGATGCCAGGGACGAAGCGGGCATCGAGGATTGCTATGACGGTGACGTCCTTCTGCTCCCCGATGACGTTCTCCAGACGAAGGACGTCTCCTACCTCCGCTCTGAAGTCCGTTGCCGGTCCGAAGTCGACGGGCTGGGCGGACCTGTCAACCACAGCCAGGCTGGGATCGGCCGTTAGTGCTTCCCACACATCCCTGGAGGTCTCGTAGCCCTCGGCCATCCTATGGAAGCTGAACTCGTTCCTATCAGCGAAGTCCTGGGATACCCCCACCAGCGGGTAGTTCATCTCCCCCAGTCGTGGCCCGCTGACCAGGACCCTGGCCTGCAGCAGCTCCTCTCTAAACTCGATTGATTCGGCGAGACCGGACTCATTGAGCCTCTCGTCGAAGTCGTCCAGGATGGCGAAGGGGCTTGTCCGTCCGATGACTTGGTATCCTCCCGACTCCATGCGCCCGAAGACGTCGACGGTGGAGCCCGTCATGGCCATGACCATGCTCATGACGGTGATGGTGAACATGATAAGGGCGAACATGGCCAGGATGACGCCTGTCCTGAACTTCTTCGCCAGGGGGTAGGCGATGGCAGCCTTGATCACGGGAAGGGCCTTTCTGTCCTTGGTAATCTTCGGTCCCAGGCGGAGAATGAACGCGCTGTTGGCCATGATGGTGAGGACGCCGCCCGCCACCAGCAGGATGCCTGCGATGATGAAGTTCTCGATGTTGGGCTCCACCTCTCCGATGAACCTGAAGGGCATCAGGATCCAGGCGATGGTGAAGGCCCCCGCGATGGTGAGGGGGAGCCTAGGCCCGAGTCTGTGAACGGCCGCCAGGCCCAGACCCAGGGCGATGAGGGGGGCGCCCACAATGTAGAGCATCTCGTTGGACTCGACCAGGCTGTAGTATAGGCCGAAGGCGCCACCGCCGGCAAGGGTCGCGGCCGCCAGCAACTCCAGCCACGTGGCCCCCTTCTGCAGGGGCTCGGGCAGGTCCCGTATGGCCCGAACGATGTTCAGCTTGCTGATCCTCCACGAGGCCAGCGCTATCGTGACGAGCGTGAGGAGGAGTCCCAGGGAGAAGGCCGTCATCAGGCTGCCCAACTCGAAGACTATCTGGAGGTCTCGGGCGAAGAAGGTGAAGATCTGTCGGAAGGCCTCCATGATAACGGTTGCGACGCCGAGGCCCGCGAAGGCACCCAGGACAGCCGAGGCCAAGGAGTAGATGAAACCCTCGAATATGAAGGCCTGGACCAGGTGGCTCCTGCGCATGCCGAGGGCTCTGGCCATACCCATCTCAGTCTTCCGCTCCTCCGCCACCATGGAGAAGATGTTCAGGATGAGGAGGATGCCCGCCACCACGGTGAAGGCGCTCATCAGGGTGAAGAGCTGGCTCAGCTGGTCCATCAGGTCTGTGAAGAGGTCGATGGCGTCCCGCTTGATGGCTTCGATGACGAAGGGATGGCCCTCCCCCAGGACGGCGTTGAGGTCCTCCAGGGCCCCGTCCGTCGCCTCGTGACCATCCGCCACGCCGCCAATATTGGAGACCGTGATGAAGTTGATCTGGCCCGAGACGTTCAGGGCCTGCTGCACAGCGGACAGTCGAAGGAAGATGCCATCGGTGGTTGCCCAGCCCCCTCTGCCTATGTCCTGGACAACGTCCCTCACGCGCATGTCCAGGGACTGGCCGTTTACGAAGACCTGGACGACGTCCCCGCCTTTGGCGTCGAGCTCACTGGCCAGCGCCTCGTTGACGTAGACCTCGTCCTCCTGCAGGGCAGTCCCGTCCACAGAGCTGCCGTTCAGAAGGGTAAAGGAGCCCATGTCCAAGGCGGGGTCGAAGGCGATTAGGGTCGTCGACGGCTGGACCAGATCGGTCCTCTCGTCGCTCACGGCTGCCGGCAGATGGATCCGTGGGGCGACGGCGTCCACGTTCTCCATAGTCGAGAGGTTCGCATGCAGACGCTCGTAGACGGAGTAGTCGAAATAGCTGCGGAGTCCCGCCTCGTCCTGGAGATATACAACCTCATCGACGTGGTCGGTCCCGCGTAAGACTATAGCGAGGACAGTCGCGTCGAAACTGTCGCTTATGACCAGGGCGCCGGAGATGATGGAGGTGGCCACTGTGAGGCCCGCCACCGCGAGGATCACCTGGGTTTTCCGCCGGACAACGTTGCGGAAGCCGACGCGCATAAGGATCCTCTTCCTGAGGCCCGCCAGGAGGATGATTAGGAAGGCGACTCCCGCCAAGATGAAGGAGACAGTGGCGAGGTTGAGCTCTACCAACTCACGCCTCCTGGTACCTCTTCTCCTCCACTATCTCGCCGCTCCGCATCGTCAGGATGCGGTCGACATATGGGCTGACGGCGGGATCGTGTGTCACCATGACCAGGGTCAGACCCCGCTCGCGGTTGAGCTCCCTCAGCAGGGAGACGACCTCCTGGCTCGTCTCCTCGTCCAGGTTGCCCGTGGGCTCGTCGGCGAAGACCACCTCCGGGTCGTTGACGATAGCTCGGGCGATGGCCACCCGCTGCTGTTGGCCCCCCGACATCTCCATGGGCGTCCTCAAGGCCTCCCCCTCCAGGTGGACGGCCGCGAGGGCCTCCAGGGCCCTCCTCCGGGCGTCCTTGGGGTTGACGCCCAGGATGAGAAGTGGGAGCTCCACGTTCTCTACCGCCCGCAGGACCGGTATGAGGTTGTAGGCCTGGAAGATGAAGCCCATCCTGGCGGCCCTGTAGTCTGTCCTCTCGTCATCCTTCAGATCGGTCAGGAGCATGCCCCTGATGTAGACCTTGCCGTCGGTCACGTCGTCGATGCCAGAGAGGCAGTTCAGGAGCGTGGTCTTGCCGCAGCCGGAAGGGCCCATGATGATCACCATCTCGCCCTTCCTGATGTCTAGGTCGATGCCCCTGAGGGCCTCCACCTGCACCTTCCCCGTGTCGTAGATCTTGGTGATGTTCTCCGCCTTGACGAGGGCCTGGCCATCCGTCGGTGCGACGATGACCTGCGGGGCCCCCGCGACGGCTCCGTGGTTTATGAGGTCGAGACGCCTCCTCTCCTCTATCTCCTCCTTGAGGTTGGAGACCGAGTGGAGGAGGTAGAAGACGCCCGCCAGGATGAAGAGCAACGAGGAGATGAGGAGTTCCTGGCCGACGCCGTCGTAGAAGGGGTCGAGGTATTCCGACCGCAGTTCGTAGAAGTAGTCGAAGAAAGTCAGGAGGATGGCGGCCACCCCTATGAGGGCGAAGAAGGCGGCTAGAGGCTTGTAGATCTTCATGGGACACCCTGGGGCAGTTTACTTTCGACACTAGGTTTCATATGTATAAAAGGCCTACAGTGTTCTTATCACGCAGTAGTAACCGCAGGTAAAGTGGTTGCCATGTCACGCGAAGAGGCGGAAGAGAAGTTCGCCCAGTTCGCCGACCTCTGCATCGGATTCGTGGAGGAGATGGGCGGAGCCCTCGGCGAGGAGGTCGACCCCATCGAGGAGGCCCAGAGAAGTGCAGAAATCATCGGCTCCATCACCAAGAAGTGGACGGTCCCCATAATCTACCTCCTCTACCGATCGGGGAACCTCGGGTTCTCGGAGCTGGCCAACCTGCTCATGGGCATCAGCTCCAGGACGCTGTCCCTCCGGCTGAAGTCCCTGGAGAAGAAGGGATGGGTGAGGCGGGAGGTGATGAACGATAGACCGCCGCGGGTCCGCTACTCCCTCACAGAGTCGGGAGGCCTCGTAGCCAAGATGGCTGCGCCCATGTACCTCTATCTAAGGTCATCGGCGGAGCGACAACGCTGACCACTTCACAGTGGTGGTGCTACCTGCCCTTCTTCAGGATTACGACGACGTCCTCGCCCTGGAAGGGCGTTCCATCCCATAGGGTGCCGGAGATCTCCAGAACAAGGACATCCCCGTGTCCCACCTTGCCGAGAGCCCTGAGGATCTGCAGAGTCCTGAACTTGAGGGTCAGGTCGACTATTCCGTCTGGGCCCTCGTCAGTACAGTCATCCGCATCCTCCTTACCGATGAAGGGCTCGTAGGGGGTCGCGACATCCTCCGTCGACCAACGCAGCGGGGCAACGCCCTCCAGTCTAACGGTCGCCGGGTCGATCTCTGAGACGTCGAGGTCTTCTGTGCCCAGGATGGCGACCGGGAGGACCCCACGCTCCCTGACGTTCAACGGATTGCGACACGATCCGGGCTTGATGTCCAAGGGGACCGCAATGGGTTCAAGGTCGTCGTCATCGTCGTCATCGTCGTCATCGAACTCAGCAAAGACGGTGGCTGCCCCCGTGTCGTCTCCGACGGTCAGCATTACCTCCACGGGGTTCACGATTCCGCTGAGGTCTGCGTCCTCGCCCTCGACTTCGAACTCAAAGGTGCCGTCTCCCTCGTCCTCTATCTCCACTTCCAGCTCCACGCCGTCGATGACCCCCTCGAACTCGTACTCGTCATCATCGTCGAGCTCGAAGGAGCCCGCCGGGATGGTCACCTCGTAGGGTCCAAGCCTGAAGGTCACGTCCTCGTGGAGGGGGTCTATGCCATCGCTTCCCGCTCCGAGGGTGCAACTCCCCTCGACCTCGAACTCGTCTTCCTCGATTTCCACCTCAGCGTCGAAGACTTCGCAGGGGATGAGGGAAGGTGCGATGACGGTTATCCAGATCAACTGTTGCTCGAATACGGCTCCTCCCTCAGGATCGGCGCTGGATAGGAAGTTAACGATGCAGTGGTACTCGCCCAGATCAGCGTTCGCGGGGACTGCGATAGTCTCGTCAAACTCGACTGTCGTGCTGAACGGAACTCCGGAGTGCATCTCTGGCGTGAGGGTGACTTCGATTCCGGGGGTCTCACACTCGACCTCCCACCAGACGTCGGTGAGCTCCTCGAAGGCGAAGGGGAGGGTGTCGGGGAGCGAGATCTGTTTCTGCAGGTCCAGCGACTCCCCCGGATACATCGTCGCCTCGACGCGCTGAGGACACGGAACCTCAAAGGCGCTCAGGGGACTTCCAATGCTGTTGACCCACACGACACAGGCTGGGGCGAAGGTGACGTCATCAAACGCCAGGTCCTCGGGGAATAGGAGGCCAGTATCCCTCACGTAGACGCCGAGGGGAACTCCACCGGTCGTGAACTCCACGAGGATCACGCCCGTGGGGATGTCGTTCTCACCGTCCAGGAAGCTGCCTGTGAGTAGCGAGAGCCAGAGGTGGTTCCCGTCGAAGGCAATTCCCGAGTTCCAGATGTCTGGACCGAAGGGGAGTTCAAAGGAGGAGATCAGCTCGCCGAGGACGCTCACCTCGTAGATGTGGAGAGACTCCAAGGGGCTGAACCAAAGCGTGTCGCTCCAGCGGTCATAGGCGAGGCCGTCAATGACGCCTGAGAAGGGCTCCCCATCGGCCTCAGTAATGGGGCTGGTAAGGAAGGATGATGCGACACCCGGTCCGGCTGGATCGATCTCGAAGATCTCTCCCCCGCCGAAGGATCCTTCCTCAATTGCGGTCAAGTTGAACATCGTCGCCACCCAAAGGTGCCCCCGGGTGGAGTCCCACGCAAGTCCACCTGGGACGATGGCTACGTCCTGGACCAAGTCGGCCATGTCCAGGGGCGTAACGGACTCGCCCGTCGTGGGATAAATCCCGTAGACCTTGGTGTCGGGAGCCTCAGGGTCCCACGGCAGTGTGTACCACAAGACGCTGCCATCGAAGGCCGCACCAACCCCCAGGGATGTATCGCCTACGCTAACTCTCCCGAAGGCGTCCCTCCCTTCGACCCCAGCTTCTGTAGTCAGCGGAGAAGACGGCCAAAACAGCGCGAGGGAGAGCGCGAGCACTATTACAGTTGCCGTCCGAGCCGAGTTTCCGATGATTCCGACCATTGCAGATGCCCCTGAGACCAGTCCTCGATATGCGAGGTTACCCTCCCCTTTTGAACGTATTCGTAGGATTATCAGTTAACCCGGCCCGGGGAAGGTCGGGCGGAGAGCGGGGAGTGGACTCCAGTCGCCCCTGGACTATCCCGCCGCCTTCCTCTTGAACACTTCCAGGAAGAGGATGAAGAGGACCACGATCCAGACCACGGCGGACACCGCATGCACCCAGTCTGGGAAGACGATGAGGCCGCCCGAGATTCCCGCCAGACCTCCGAGGGTCTCGAAGCCTTCGGGGGCGACCAAGACAAAGAGGTTGCTGTATATGTTGTTGGGGTTGAAGAGGCCTGTGTAGGAGCCGAGAACTATGTATTCCCTCGAGCCGAAGGGGATTCCGGCCGCCGCCCCCACAAGCAGCGACACAGCGCTCCAGAGCACAGCATAGGTGAACCAGAGGATGACGCCGAATATCATGGCGGTTCCGGCGGTCTTCGCAAACGACGAGAGCGTTTGCATGAGGAGGATGTAGACAGCCAGGAGGAAGAGGGAGAAGCCTATGAAGCCCAGGATCACGGGGGTACTGGGCATTATGCCCGTTACGGCCGCGATAATCATTGCTGCCACCAAGTTGACAGCGGCAACGGGCAGGGCTATGGCCGTGAACGTTCCCAGGAACTTCCCCACGGCAATCGATCTCCACGAGGCGGGCCTGTAGAGGAGGAGGTCCGCAGAGCCCTGCACCTTCTCCTTCGAGATGCTGTCATAGGATAGGGCAATGGCGACAATCGGGAGGAGGAAACCCCCGAAGCTCATGGCGATCAAGAACAGGACGAAATCGGGTCCCTCGGCGAAGGGATTGAAAGACGCGGGGTTCTCAAACACCTTTACAGTGAGCTCGTGTATCTCTTGACCGTAGACGAACGTAAGGTTGTTATCTCCTTCGTTCGGGAGCTTCAGCGCGAGGAAGCCCCTGGCGTCCGGACCCTCTACCTCCTCGCCCTCCAGAAACACCCTCACACCGTCCGGGAACGCCCCGGTGATGTCCAGGAAGTGAACGGCTAGGTCGTCCAGGAAGCCCGAGTCATCCCGGTCGAACGTGTCGAAGTCGTAGCTTAGGTTGTCGTAGAGAAAGCTTCGATTCAGAAAGGCGCCTTTCTCCCAGGTGATGATTCCGATGGCGGCCGATACACTGTAGAAACCCTCGTCCAGAGGGAATCGCGCGAAACCATCGCTGTCAGTCGTCCCACTATCGACCAAGCGACGCAAGCCTGAGTCCGGGTCCTGCCGCCAAACTTCCACCTCGGTACCGGGATAAGGGTCACCCCAGGCGTCGGAGACGAAGGCCGTCACCCCCAACTCGGTATCCTGCACGGTCTCGTGGACCCATACGACGAATTGCTCCCTGCTTAGCGTGATTGCGGACAGGCCAGCAAACCCGTATGAGATCCCGATGACGATTAGCGCCAGGATGGAAACCAGGATTATCATCCTGACGCTCAGAAGGTTGGTCCTGAACTCCTTCTTGGAGACTACGTAGAGGGGACGGAGGAGGCCGGAGGCCACCTACTCACCCCCCGTAAGGGCTACGAAGACATCCTCCAGCCTCACTTCCTCTTGCCTGAGGGACCTAACCCTGGTCCCGTGAGCCAGGAGGGTGGCGTTAATCTCAGACGCGAGGTCCTTGCCCGCTTCGAGCCTGACGGTTAGGTTGTCCCCACCAACCTCCACCTCGCGGACTCCCTCGAGGGATTGAACGGCCTTCACAGCTTCCTCCCCGAGGCCACCGGTCTCTACCAGGATAGCGGTCTCCCTGGAGTCGGCGATCCTTCTCTGTAGGGTCCTCAAGTCGCTGACCTCCACCATCTTCCCGTGATGGATGACCCCTACCGTCTTGCACGTCTGCTCCACCTCGGAGAGCAGGTGGGAGGAGAGGAAGATGGTCTTGCCCTCTCCGTTGAGGCGTTTCATGAGGTGGCGGAAGGAGCGCATCCCGGCCGGGTCGAGGCCACCAGCAGGCTCGTCGAGGATGAGGATCGGCGGATCGTTCAGGAGTGCCTGGGCCACAGCGAGGCGTTGCCTCATTCCGTGGGAGTAGGCCTTCAGCTTCACCCTCGCCGCCTCCTCCAGCTCCACCAGCTCCATGAGATCGGTCACCCGCTTGGACCTCTCCGCCTTGGGCAGGCCGTAGAACTCGGCCCAGAAGTGCATGTGGTCCTCGCCGCGCATGGTGGGGTAGAAGCCAGGGCTCTCGGGGGTGTATCCGATGATCTCTCGAACTGCTACTGGGTCCTTCAGGGCATCGTGCCCGTCGATCCTTGTTGTACCCTCTGTGGGCTTGAGGAGCGTTGCCAAGATTCGGATGGTGGTGGTCTTCCCGGCGCCGTTCGGGCCGAGGAAGCCGAAGAGGTCTCCCCGCTCGACGGTGAAGCTGATCCCATCGACCGCCCTCGTCCCCCTGCGTCCATCGTACACCTTGACTAGGGAGTCGATCTCTATCATCGTGGACACTAAGAACTGCATCTATATAACACGAGCAGAGCACCGGCTACAGGCAGCCTATTCTTCAAAACTATCGCTGGGAAGACGGAAAAAGGGAAAGGGAGGACTGGATGCCCCTCCTACCATCCAGTCCTGAGATCCTCTACGGGTCGCACCACCAGTGGTGGTGGTACTTCATCTTGACCTTCACCAGCTCTGTCTGGTCGTGACCGGCCTCGTTGTTGTAGTAGAGCAGGAGCAGCTTGCCCTTCTCGTCGCCGAGGACCTGCACGTTCTGCCAGCCGCCCACGGGCAGTGCAAAGAACTGCGGGTCGGCGTCCAGCCCTGGGGTGATGGGGTTGAAGCTAGCACTGTCCGTGAAGTCGAAGGAACCCGTCTCCAGGTCCCAGTTCACGGCGAGGTAGTCGAAGTCCGGGTTGGCTGCGTCGATGATTGGCTGGCCGGTCTGCACTCCGATGAAGTTCAGGTCATCCAGGAATATCGGGATGGTCTGTATGGCCGTGTTCATCTGGTCGAAGACGAAGAACTCCAGGAAGCCACCGCCGGTGACGGCGTCGAACACACCGGAGACGATGCGGCCGTCCGGGAAGGTGCCGAAGTACAGGCCGAGGTCGGCAGCCTGCACCAGGTAGTCTATGGTGCCGTCCTCATCGGCGTCGATGTAGACCTCCGCCAGCATGTTGTTGGCGACGCTACGCATGCCGTGGGTCACTATTGCAAACTCCACGATTCTCCATGGACCCAGGTCCCAGGCGTGGGCTCCGGTCTGGTAGATGTCAAACCAGTTGTCGGGGTCGTTGGGCAGGAACAGGCCCTCGGAGATGAGGTCCTCGTTTCTGTCCTTCACGCCGAACTGGTAGATGTCTACCAGGGTGTCTGCAAGGCCCCTGTTCCGGACCTTGAACTCGTCCTTGTAGGGCAGTTTGACCTTATTGGGATGCGCGTCGGCCTTCGCCCTGGCGTAGGGCACGATGTGTATCGGGACCCTCAGCACGTCGTCCCCGGGCCAGACCTCCGTCAAGGTGAGGAATAGCTCGTACTCCTCAACGAGGGACTCGGGGGCTAGCATGTCGAAGTCGACTACCAGACGTAGCTTGAAGGACTTGCTCTGGTGAGGCTTGAGGACCAAGTAGGACGGATGATGGACATGGATGCTCCCCTCGTCGTCGGCAGCGAACAGGAACTCCGTGTCGAGGGTGAAGACCCTCCAGGAGTGGTCCATGTTGCGTAGCTTGAGCTTCTCCTTGTAGACCTTCTTGCCCCGCCAGTCCTCCTCCACTACTCCGAAGGACGCGCTGGCGGGCATCACCAGGGAGGTGGTCTCCAGGGCCTGATCGACCTGAATCCGGCCCGCGCCCATGTGAGAGAGCGGGTAGGGCTGTCCGTCGACCAGGGCGTCTGTCGCGGTGTTCATCAAGGCAGCCTTGATCTTCGCCGGACTCCACCATGGGTGCGCCTCCCGCAGAAGCGCCGCGGCGCCTGCAACGTGGGGCGATGACATCGAGGTACCGGATATGCTGAATCCCTGGTCACCGCTCCCCGCCAGGACCGATTCTATCACGACGCCAGGCGCTGAGACGTCCGGCTTCAGATAGGAGTCGCCGAAGCGGGGGCCACGGGACGTGAATCCTACGAGGTTGTTGTCTGGTACGTCCACTTGGCCGAGGGTAGCGGTTCCTGGCATGTTGGATCGAAGCTCTGCGCCGTCGGTCTGGAGTATCATCACCAAGGGAATGACGATGTCTCCCCCAGTGCCGTCGTCAGCCATCGTGGTGAGGCCAGGCTGGTTGTTGATGATTATGGCGCCTTCAGCGCCCGCCGTCTGGGCGTTACGCGCCTTGGTGACGAAGGTGCAGGTACCACGGTCGATGAGCGCGATCGTCCCGGTGAGGTCGTCGCCGATGGGGGTGCACCCCACACCCGCAACGTCAAAGGCAGGGGCCGTGACATCCGTCTCGAGGGACGCTCCGAACAGAGCAGGAGTACCCACGTAGTCGAACGCTCCTCCGGCGTCGGGCTCGAAGTGGACGCCTGGCAGACGTGTTCCGGGGTCGTTCATGGCGGCCACACTGATGGCCTTGTCGGCTACGGAAGGCCCGCCCGTCACGTAGGGCAGATTGCCATCGTTGCCGGCTGATGCCACGACGATCGTGCCCAGGTTCACGGCGGCGTTGGACGCCGCTGCCAGAGGTTCCGTATTCCTGCTGTAGGGCGAACCAAGGGACATGTTGATGACATCCGCCTTGTCATCCGTCGAACCATCTCCGTTCGGGTCGACGGCCATCTCGATAGCAGCCATAATCACCGAGGTGGACGCAGATCCCAGTGCGAAGACCTTCAGAGCGTAGAGCAGCGCGTCGGGAGCTACGCCTCGAGACACGAAGTCCGTGCCGGCACCTGCGGCGATGCCCGAAACGTGGGAACCGTGGCCATGAGAGTCAAGGGGATCTGGGTCTGGGAAGGGAATGCTACTGCACACCGCGGGGTCGTCAACGGCCGGACACCCGGCGTGGTAGTTCTCCCCCACCAAGTCGTACCCAAAGACAACCTTGGCCGTCGGGAATGTCCCCGCCTCGATGATCGTCGGGTCGTCCGCGGCGTAGTCGGCCGGGTCGCCGGATCCTCCGAGGCCCTCGTGGTAGTAGTCGATGCCTGTGTCGATGACAGCGATACTCACGCCCGCCCCGGTTACGCCGAAGTCGGCCCACGTCTGGCCTCCGAAGATGAAGGGGACGCTGCCGTCGAGGGCAATTTCAATGGGTTTGGAGGCGGCGATGCTCTGGACTCCGCCGACGCCCGCCAGATCATTCAGCTTCTGGGCATCGATGACGGTGGCCAGGCCGTTGTAGACTATCTGGTAGTCGTGAAGTATCGAGGCACCAGCTGCCTCGAGGGCGGCCCTTAACTCAGCCTGTCCGGCCCGCAGGCTGGCGACGTAGTCCATCTGCTCCTGGGAACTCAGGAGCGGGAGGCCGTTGGCCTCCCTGTACGCTTGCTCGGCCGCGAGGGATCTGTCCTCCAAGCCGATGATCACTTCTATGCGGTCGGATGGGTTCAGTTGAATTGCCTGGAACATTCCTGCGTCGGGGCCGATGTAGCCGGAGTCCAGGCTTAGCCTGTCGGATGCTCCAAGATCGGCCGCTGACGGTGAGGCCCCGCCCAGCAGTACGTCGAACGTCAGTAGGTTGCTCTCTGCCATGGCATTCCCGAGCGCCTGGGCGGGGGCGGCGCCGAAGGATACGACCATGAGAGCGGTCAGGAGAAAGGCTCCTAGCATGCGGAGTGTTGCTTTCACAATTCCTCCTCCCGTACGGTGTCTTGGGCATCGCAAGCGCGTATAAAACGATATCTGGTGTTATCAACCTCGATAATAGAATAACCTCCTTGGAGCGTTGCGGCACCTGGGGAACCTCCTTATAGGCGGACTAGGTGAGAGACAGTGTGTTGCGTCTATACGCCACCGTGATCGCCGTTCTCTTCGGGCTTTCGGGACTCAGTGCGGCCGCCCAACTGGCCGCCCTTGAGGGGCCCACGTTCTCCTCAGGAGACCGGTGGGAGTACCTCATCAACGGTCGCCTGGCCCTTGAAGCGCTCGGCAACATCTCGGGAGAGGCCGTGGCGACAGGCCTAACCGTCGCCAGGGTCTCGTCCATCACGGGAAACGCAGCCACCCTGACGTGGAGTACCGACTTGACGGCGAGCGGGAACCTGTCGTTCCCGAACGGAGAGGCCGGTGGAATCCCCTTCGAGGGATCCATCGTCATGAACCGAGAGGAGGAACTGCAGACACCCTACCACCTGCCGCTGGAAATTCGGGACACGACCACCTTCCAGCTCTCGATCAACATCGGGATCTCGGTGGAGTACGCAGCCACCCTCGCGGTGGAGGCGTCCGTGACCCCGACGGAATCCTACCCCTCCTATCCCCTGGCGGCCGGGGAGCTTCAGGTTGACTTCCCTGTCCAGGTGACCTCAAACCTGAGTGTTTCCTTCCTCGGGGCGGAGATCACCAACCGATCCACGGCCGACTTTGATACCGAGCTGAGGATCGATGTCGGACCCACAGAGGAGGTTGTGGTCCCGGCGGGCATATTTGAAGCCGTGCCGGTGCGGACGGTGCTCATCGAGGGACTGGCCCCGGGACCGTTTCAGCTCCTCTTCCCGGGATCGGAACAGGTGGCATATTACGCGGAGGAGACGGGCAATCCCGTCCTCTTGGAGGTCCACGCCAACGGGACAGAGATCGGGAACGCCCAGTTGAGGAATTTCTCGCACTCCTCGCAACCCCCCTTCTGGCAACAGCCCGTATTCCTTGGCCTCCTGCTGGCCGTCCCCGCAGCCATCCTGATATACCTGTATTGGCGGGAGCGCAGGAAGGGGCTGTAGTAACCACCCCCAAACGTTTTTCCCTTGGACCGGGTAGACCCTCTGATGGCGATCATCCAAGCCGAGGGGCTGACCAAGAGATTCGGGAACGTCGTGGCCCTGGACGGGCTGACGGCGGAACTGCCCGAGGGCCCCATCGGCCTCCTGGGTCCCAACGGTGCGGGGAAGACCACCTTCCTCCGCGTCCTCTTGGGCCTGCTGAAGCCCACTGCGGGGCGAGCGACCATCCTGGGATTCGACGCCCTCTCCCGTCCCATCGACATCCGGGAGCGGATCGGCTACATGCCGGAGCACGACTGCTTGATCCCTGAGCTGACGGGCGTCGGGCTGGTGGCCTACATGGGCAGGGTCAGCGGCCTGGATGCCAACACGGCCCTTGGCCGCGCCCACGACATGCTGGACTTCGCGGGCGTGGGTGAGGAGCGGTACAGGAAGATCGAGGAGTACTCGACAGGGATGAAGCAGCGGGCGAAGCTGGCCCAGGCCTTGGTCCACGACCCCGAGCTCTTCCTCTTCGACGAGCCCACGGCCGGCCTGGACCCCGAGGGCAGGTCCGAGATGCTGGACCTCTTGAAGGCCGTGTCCAGAATGGAGGGGAAGAGCATGCTCATCTCGAGCCACCTTCTCCCGGATGTGGAGGACATCTGCAGGCACATCGCCATCATCAACGATGGGAGGGTGGTCGCCCAAGGGGAGCTGGACCAGCTCCTGGCAGGGGATCCGAATACCCTACGAGTACGCGTTCGCGGCGATGCCGAGAGCTTCGCCTCCTCCCTGCGGGAGAAGGGTGTGGGGGTGAATCTGGACCCGTCCTACGTTTTGGTCAACAAGAGGGAAGGCGTAGAGGAACTGATCTTCCGTGCTGCTATGGAGACCGGGGCCCAGGTCCGCTACCTGGGAACCCACGCCAGAAGCCTGGAGGAGGTCTTCCTGCAAATCGTGGAGGGGGGTGGTTAGTGTGGTGACCATAAAGCTCCCGACCTACGTCAGGAGGGAGGAGCCCCTCCGGGGTCGCTACCGGCGATTCCTCGCCATATTCGCCTCAGGGATCAGGAGGGAGCTGAAGAGGTGGTACAACATCATCGCCCTCTTCCTGGCCATCGCCTTCGGGATCATCTTCACCATCTTCACGATCTTCCTCGCCTCCTTCGCGGCGCCCCTGGGGGCCGACATCGATGCCTCCTTCTTCTTTGGCACCCTCGCCAGCCCGGTTATCCTGTTCTTCATCCTAATCGTCGGAGCGGCCGTGGGCTCTGGCCTCATCGCAGATGACATCCGCCACATGTCCCTCACACTCTACCTTAGCCGTCCCATCACGACCTTGGACTACCTCCTCTCCAAGGCCTCCATAGTCGCCTTCGCAGTCGTCCTTGCAGTAGCCATCCCCACAGTCCTGGGGCCCATCGTCGCGGCCATCCTGCTGTACGTAACGTGGGACGTCGCCGTCCTGGCCCTCCTGTCTGGAATCGCGTTCGCCGCCATCGCTACGGTGCTTCTCTCGATGTTGGTCCTGATGTTCTCCGCCCTGACGCCCAGAAAGGGCATCGCCGCCGCAGGGGCCTTCGCGTCCGTCCTAGCCCTTCAGGGAATCACCTTCCCCCTCAGGGAGGTCGTCGGCTCAGACCTCATCTTCCATCTCTCGATCTACGAGAACCTGCTGGAAGTGGGCCGTCTACTCTACGGAGTCGGACAGGGGGTCCTCGCGTGGCCGACGTCCCTGGCCATTCTCGTTGGCATAATCCTCGTGAGCAGCGCCATCGCCTTCCTCCGGATACGCTCCATGGAGGTGGTTGCCCCCTCATGACGGTCATCCACGGGGAGGGGCTGACGAAGTGGTACGGCGAGGTGCTGGGGCTGAACCGCTTCGACGCCACTTTCGACAAGGGCATCACGGGCTTGGTGGGACCGAACGGGGCCGGGAAGAGCACCTTCTTCAAGCTGGTCACGGGCCAGCTGCTCCCCGACAAGGGCACGCTGGAGGTCCTGGGAGAGCGCCCGTGGAACAACCGCGAGCTCATGGCCCGTATCGGTTACTGCCCCGAGCACAACAACGTATACGGCTACATGACCGGCCTCAAGTTCGTCGTCACGCTCCTCCGTCTCAGCGGGTTCTCCAGGACGGAGGCGAACCAGCGGGCTCGGGACGCCATGGAGGTCGTCGGCCTGGAGGAGGATATGAACAGGCCCCTGGTGGGATACAGCAAGGGGATGAGGCAGAGGGCGAAGCTGGCCCAGTCTTTGGCCCACGAACCCGACTTGCTGATTCTTGACGAGCCCCTCAACGGCACGGACCCCGTCGGTCGCGTCCGGATGATAGAGGTCATCCGAAGCCTGCCAGAGATCGACATCAGCGCCGTCGTCAGCAGCCACATCCTCTTCGAGATCGAGAGGTTGACGGACCAGGTGGTGCTCATCAACAACGGAAAGGCCATCGCCTCCGGCCGGGTGGAGGAGATCAGGGCGCTCATCGACGAGCATCCCCACACCGTCCTCATCCGGATGTCGGAACCGAGGGAGCTCGCTCAGATACTGGCGCCGGAGGGGCACGTGGCCGAGATCAACTTCCACGCCGACGGCAGCCTGGTCGTGAGGACCAGGGACCCAGAGAGGTTCTACACAGATCTGCCCAGGATGGTGGTGGAGGCGGGGCTGACGGTCCAATCCATGGAGAGCGCGGACGACAACCTCGAGGCGGTATTCCGGTACCTGGTGGGATGAAAATGTACGCGGAAGTGGGTAGGTTCACGACCCTGACGGGACTCACCGCCAAGACGACACTGAGCTCCCGGAAGGGGGCGGTGACGTGGATCGTGGCACTGCTGCCCCTCTACGTCATCGGAGGCCTCCTGGCCTACGGCAGCCAGGTGAACATCGACGACTATCAGGACATCATCGTCCCTCTCACCATCAACATCGTCCTGATCGTCACGGCCCTCATCCATGGCTCCCGTCTCCTAAAGGAAGAGGCAGACGACAACACCCTGGTCTACCTCACCACTAGGAAGATATCGAAGGCGAGCCTCGTCGCCTACAAGTTCATAGGATACTACGCCGCCAGCCTCCTGATACTGTTGCCGCCCTTGGCTATCAGCTACCTCCTGTTGGCGTCCAGCACAGGCGTGCCCTTCGACCAGGACATCTCGGTGCTATGGGCCCTTATGTCGATGGCGGCCGTGGGGTCTGCCGCGTACGGAGGCCTCTTCCTCATGATGGGGTTCCTTCTCAAGCGGCCCCTCTTCGTGGGACTTCTGTACGGCTTTTTCTGGGAAGCCTTCGCCCTGGAGCTGCCGGGGGACGTCCCCCTCATCAGCGTCTCCCACTACCTCCGGTCCATCGGAGCCAACCTAGTGGGTTTCGGCATGCTGGGCGAATACCGGACGAGCCTGGACCTGATGTGGTCCGTGACCGTCCCGCTCCTCATAGCCCTGGTAACCATCATCATCACCTACCTCCTCGTGCTCACCAGGGAGGTCTCCTCCCGGGATTAGGTCCTGTTCCTCGGGGCCTCTTCGCGTCCGGAAGGGCACCTCATGGTCAAATAAGGTCCCGCATATCCTCCATCGATCCGGTTGAACAAGCGGCTGTGGCACCTCGTGGTAGGCACCCGGGGGGGCATCAACAGGGCGCGCATTCTGGTCCGCCTCAAGGAGCGCCCCTTCAACAGGAACAGCCTGGCGAAGGAGCTGGGTCTGGACTACAAGACTGTCGTCCACCATCTCAGGGTCTTGGAGAAGAACGACATGGTCATGGTCTCACGGGAAGAGCTGGGGACCCTCTACTTCTTGACACCGCGAATGCTCAATGAGTGGTCTGACTTTCAGGAGATATGGGATAAGGTAGGGAAAAAGTAGAAGTGTAGGTGTATCGGATGATAGGAAACTCCTGGGGCTGAGAGGCATGGTTGGGACCGTCTGGCTCATAAACATCGTACTGTCGAGCGCGAGTGTGGCCTTGCTCGCGACTCTCCTCTTCATCTATGGAAGAAACCTGAGGGAGGTGAGGTCCGCCTTCGCCCTCGGGCTGACCCTTTTCGCCCTGCTCCTCCTGGCAGAGAGCGCCATGTCGATATGGTCATTCTTCTCCATGGACGCGCAAGGAATCGGCGCGGAGGTCGCCCTCCCCATGCTCTACCTCAACGTCGCAAAGGTGTCAGCCTTCAGTATCCTTGCGGCGATCAGCTGGGGCTAGACCCCTGGTTGAGAAGAAAGGGGAGGGCCTCTCGTGGGGGCCCTCCGAGGGCGGGATCATATCGATCCTTCCGCCCGATCGCGCCGATGGTCCTCTGCCTAGGGAGGGGCTATGGGGGTAATCTGGCCGCGGACCTCGCCGCCGGGGAAGGCGGTGGTGTGGACGTTCACGTAGGTGTTTTCGGCCCTCATCTCGTCCACCAGGTCTGAAAGGCTCATGCCCTGAAGTGGTCCCGTCAAGTCGGCATCCGTAATCGTGCCTCTGGCGAGGACACCACTGAAGCGCCCTGGGATGAGCATCGGCGGTGGGCTATCTGGATATAACCAGACGACGATGGGTCCGTTGACACCGGCCGGAGCCAGGTGGATGTGAGCCATGAGGATCTCGTCCAAGCGGACCACGATCAGGATGAACCTGAGTTCTGTGCCGGCTCTGTTCAGCTTGAAGAGGGCTATCCCCCTTCCATCGCTCTCAGCGGGCGGCACTTCCTGGTCGCCCTCAAGGGTTGTCAGGAAGACCCGGGTCGCTGGTCGATGAGCGGTGGCGGGGCTAGCCACCGCAAGCATCATGAGTAGGCCCAGGACACCGAACACCGCCACCACTCGAAGCTTTCTCACCTTTGTTACCCCCTTTTGAGGAGCGCCAGACTGCAGGGGATACTTCATGATTTTCCCAGGCCACGCCCAAACGATGCCCGGGGCATGCAGACGAGGCGGTGGGACCTTCCCGATGGCACAAGGCTTATCACCTCAACCCTGCGTCGCTAATCTCTGTCCCCTCCTTAGGACTGGATGAAGATGGAGTTCATTGAGACTATCGGCCTCAAGAGGAAGTTCGAGAACGTCACGGCCATCGAGGATCTCAACCTTCAGGTGAGGAAGGGAGAGGTCTTCGGCTTCCTGGGGCCCAATGGAGCTGGAAAGACGACAACTGTCCGGATCCTCTGCTGCCTCATTGCCCCCACTGAGGGCAGGGCCTTCATAGGAGACAACGAGGTGGGCCGCGATCCCGACTCCATGAACATCAGGGCCATGGTGGGCCTCCTACCAGAGACCCCAGGCCTGTACGACAGGCTCAGCGCCCACCGCAACCTCGACTTCTACGGCCGTCTCTACGGGGTCGAGGATGGGAGGCGGAAGGAGAGGATAGAGGAGCTCCTCAGGTGGATCGGTCTGTGGGGTAGGCGGGAGCAGCCCGTGGCTACCTTCTCCAAGGGCATGAAGCAGAAGATCGCCATCGTCCGGGCCATGATCCATGAACCCTCCGTCCTGTTCCTCGACGAGCCGACGGCCGGCCTGGATCCATCGGCCGCCAAGACGGTGCGCGACTTCCTCCTGGAGATGCGGGGAGAGGGAAGCACCATCTTCCTGAATACCCACAACCTGTCCGAGGCGGAGCGGGTGTGTGATCGGATTGGCGTGGTCAACACTCACCTGCTGGCTCAGGGGACCCCCAGGGAACTCTCAGCCCGGTACATGAAACCAACCTCCGTCTTCCGCCTCAGGGAGGCCACTGAGGCCGTGGTCCATGCGGTGGACTCTCTGGACTTCGTAGAGAATCTCAAGGTGGAGGACGGGGAGCTTCACGTGTCATTTGACGACCCCAAGAGGTTCAACCCCATCATCGCTCGTACCATCGTGGAGGCCGGGGGGGAGATTGAGTACATCGTCGAGAAGGAGATGGGCCTGGAGGAGGTGTACCTCCGGCTCCTGGAGGAGGCATCATGAGGCTGGAGAAGGCCTGGATCGTCGCCGCAAAGGAGATGGCGGAGTTCAGGAGCAACAAGTACGTCGTCATCACCCTCCTCCTGCTGCCCCTAGGCATTGCCGTGATCATGCCCCTCGTTATGATCGTCCCCATCGCTTCCCAGGCTCCCTCCGCAGAGCCCCTGGTTCTGGACCCTCCCGTTGACGCGACGATACGGGGAGAGGTCGTAACCGACCGCATCCTCGTGAACTACAGCATCGAGGACTCCACCGTGCGGGACTCGGTCATCCGGGACTCCCGCATCTCGAACTCCACCCTCGTGGGCGTTACCGTACAGGGGAGCATCCTCCGGGGCGTGACTCTGAAGGACTCGGTGGTCCGACACTCAAACGTCCACGAGCCGGGGGAGATGCAGGGCGTCAGCCTCATCGACAGCCCCGTCCTCGGCGTCCCCGACGAATTCACCACAGTCTTGCTCGTGATCCTGAACTCCTTCCAGCTGTTCTTCGTCATCATACCGGCGGCGATTCCCGCCCTGCTAGCCAGCTACAGCTTTGTGGGCGAGAAGCTGAACAAGAGCCTCGAGCCCCTGTTGGCCACGCCGACGACGGATGGGGAGCTGCTCATGGGGAAGTCTCTCTCCATCTTCCTCCCCACAATGGGGGCCACATGGCTCTCCGCCGCCATCTTCATGGTGATGGCCAACATGATCCTAGAGCCCGTCCTGGGCTTCGCGCCCCTGCCCACGCTATCGTGGATCGTGGCCATCGCACTCATCGCGCCCCTCGTCTGCACCCTCAGCATCACCGCCAACGTGATGATCTCCAGCAGGGTCAGCGACGTGAGGGCATCACAGCAGCTCAGCGCCCTGGTAATCCTCCCCGTCCTCTTCCTCTTCATGCTCCCGCTGTTCGGTGTCTTGGAGCTAGGAGGCATCGCGATCCTCCTCTTCGCTGGAGGACTGCTCGGCGTCAATTTGTTCTTGGCCTACGTCGCCCTGAAGCTCTTCCGAAGGGAGAAGATCCTCGTCGCCTGGAAGTAGGAACGGAGTCCCCACAACCGGGGGGGAGAGGCCCTACGTCCTAGCCTTCTGACCCGAGAGAGGCAGCTCCTATCGAAACTCGAGTGGTGCGTCAGCGACTACTCGGCTGCCTGCCCCCAAGGGCTCTCGCCAGACAATCCGCAGTGAACTTCGCGAGATCCCAGAAGAGGGGCTCGGCGCTTCCCTCCCTTTTCTCCTCGCTGAGGCCCAAATGTGCCTCAACCCGGGAGGCCATCTTCGACAACTCCTCCTCCTTTGCCAGACCCGACAGATGGCGGAAGAGGAGCTTATGAGCGCCCTTCCGCTCCATGGCCTCCAGTCCGTCCAAGATGTGTCGGTGAGAAGTGCCTTCCCAGATTGCGAGGACCATGGCTTCGCGCAACCACCGCTCCACTGAAAACTCCTCCAGGACGCCCATCCCCCCATACACCTCGATGGCCCACTTGGCCGTCAACGCCGCCATCTCCGCCGTCCAGTACTTCGCCAGGTGGGCGACCAGCCGGAAGAGGTGGTATCTCTCCGAGTAGGGATAGCTCTCCCTCCACACCTCGTCAAGGAGCTTGACAGCCTCCCAGGCCAGGGCGAAGGCTCTCCGCAGTCCCGCGACACGTTCATCGATCTGGCTCCTCAGCAACGGGTGCTCCAGAATCTGCCTTCCGAAAGCTCCCCTCTTCTCCGCGAAGTCCACCGCATCTGCCACGGCCCGCTGAGTCAGGGCTACGCACCCCACGCTGTTGGCTACCCTGGAAACGTTCAGGACCTCCAGGATCAGGTAGACACCGTGCTCCTCCTTCCCCAGAAGGTAGGCCTCGCTCTCCCGGAGCTCCACCTCGCCCGTCGGCACGGAGCGGGTGCCCGTCTTGTCCTTCAGGCGCCGGACGGTGTAGTTGAGACTGCCATCCCTCCGGTACTTCGGCAAGAGGAAGAGGGCGAGGCCCCGTACATTCATCGGCGACCCCTCGGGACGGGCGGCGACCACCGCAAGCTCCGCCCCGACGTTGCTGGCGAAGTACTTATCCCCCGTCAGAAGCCAGTGGTCCTCCGACGGGATCGCCGCCGTCTCCACGGCGCCCCCAAGGTCGGAGCCTCCCTTCACCTCCGTCATCCAGGTCGCCCCCTGCCAAGGCATGCCCTCCCTCTTCAGCAGCTGGGGCAGGTAGGCCTCCTTCAGCTCTTCCGTACCGTACTTCTCGAGGGGGATGGCGGTGGAGAGGGAGACGGTGTGGGGACAGCCGAGACCGGGATCGTGGAAGGCGGTGACGTAGCCCAGGAGGGAGAAGGGTAGGATGGAGTCCTCCTCGAAGACTCGCCACACGGCCCCCGCTTCGTACCCCTTCTGCAGCATGGTCCAGTACTCGGGCGGATAGAGAACCTCATCGATCCGCTCGCCGAACCGGTCGAACATCTTCAGCCAAGGGGTCCCGGCACGGTCGATGTTGGCGGAGACCCTCTGCCCCTCATACCACCAGGCTTCGTACTCCCTGAGGACGTCCTCGTGGGGGAGTCTGCCCAGCATAGTCTCCAGGAAGGCTACCGGCGAGCGAAGGTGGTCGAAGGACATCGTACCCGCCTGAGGCCGGGCAGACTCCGGGCCCCGACGCGCCATCGAGAGAAGTCTATAGATAGCTTTCGTACGGCCTGGCTACTTGAAAACGGAAATCACGTCGAAGCCTATCTGGTTCCCCAGGGCCAGCAGGTCCGCCCAGAGATCTTCGTACACCTCAAAGCCCCTATCGAGGGCGCGCGCCTTCTGCCTGAGGGACCTCTCTCCCGGGATGAGAATTTCACCGAACCCAGACATAGCGGCCGACCCCTTCATGTCATTGAAGTAGGCGCTCACTTTCGCCTTGAACTCGGCCAGGGGACTGAAGCTCTCGATGTCGATGGCCACGAAGAAGTCTCCCTTGTTGGCGGGCGGGTCCACCTCCACCGTCCCCTCCACATCCCTGCCAAGGGCCGAGCCGCTGAGAGCGGATAGGAGTGAGACGGCCAGCCCCAACCCGTAGCCCTTGGCTCCTCCCAAGGGACTCAGCACCCCACGAATGGCCTCCTCCGGGTTCACTGTAGGTCTCCCCTGAGCGTCGAGGGCCACCCCCGGTGCGAGCTGAATTCCCCGACGACGGGCCTCAATGACCTTCCCCATGGAGGTCGTGCTGGTCGCCATGTCAAGGATGAAGGGGTCTCCCAGGGTGGGAGCGGAGACAGCGATGGGGTTGGTACCGAGATACGGCTCAGTGCCGCCGTAGGGGTGTACGGCGGCATCCGCCGTGCTTGTGGCCAGACCGATGCAGTCCCTCCTGGCGGCCTTTTCAGCGTAGTATCCCAGGATTCCTACGTGATTTGCGTTCCTGACGGCGACGGCCCCGATGCCCGTCTCCTTGGCCTTCAGGATCGCCAGGAGCATGGCCTGGATCCCCGCGTGCTGCCCGTAGCCACCGCGACCGTCGACGACCGCGATGGACGGGGTTTCCTGGATGACCTCGGGAACCGTCCCGGTGGTGATGGCCCCAGTCCTGGTCCTCTGGATCAACATGGGGAGCCTGGCGAGGCCTTGGGATGGAATCCCCCGCAGGTCGGCCTCCACCATGACTTCGGCCACGCTGGTAGCCTCGATGGCGCTCGCGCCCACCTTGGTCAGCATGCCGAGGACGAGGGCCCGCTCCTTCTCGGCCTTCAGCCTCATTGAACGACTATCGGCGCGAGGAGCATAAAAAACGTTTGAGGCGGGTCTCAAGGGTCGTCATCATGTGGCTCGTCACTCCTTACCCTTGGCCAGTCCACGGAAGTCGCCCAGAAGCGTAGCCCACCAGTCCTCCCGGGCGTCGAAGGGGAGGTAGAGGGACACCCTGTCGAGCACGCCTTCGTATCTGTCCCGTACGGCAGCGGGCAGCTCATCCAGGGTTGCCTCGACTGCGAACTCCTCCAACATCTCGTTAGAGACCTCCTTGGGCATCTCATCCCATCTTTTGGCCACGGACAGCTTGTGGAGCCTATCGCCCACCTCTCCCCACTCGTGCAGGTCCAGGACCGCACGGTATGTTCGGGTGGAGGCGTAGAAGGCGATCTGATGGCGCATGATCTCCCGGGTGTTCGCCGCCTCCTTGGAGGTCTCGCCGGTCGCTGCGAAGAAGGGGGCCGCGAAGGTGATGTCGGATGCGGACCGGCCCGACCGCTGAGCACCCCGCTCCACAGCGGGTCGGAGCACCTCCCGCACATAGCGGACCGTGTGGAGGGGGTGGACGTGGATGCCTTCACAGAGCTCTCCAGCGAGGCGGGCCATCACCCGGTTGACGGCGGCTAGGTAGATCGGGATAGCGGGGTGCTCGATGGGCCCGGGGTTGAAGAAGGGCGTCATGAGGGAGAAGGAGTAGTGCTCACCCCGGAACTCCAGGGGTTCTCCAGTCTGCCAAGTCGACCAGATGGCCCTCAGGGATTGGATTACCTCGCGCATCTTGGGAACCGGTGCCGTCCAGGGTATGCTAAACCGCCTCTCCAGGTGCCCCTTCACCTGGCTGCCCAGACCTAGAATAAAGCGCCCCTTTGCCAGGCTTTGCAGGTCCCAGCACGTGTACGCCAGGGCCATGGGGCTCTTGGTGAAGGCCATGGTGACTGCGGTCCCGATATCCACTCGCCCTGTGTGCTCGGCGGCCAATGCAGCTGCGAGGAGAGCGTCGTGCTGGGTCTCCCCAATCCATAGGCCGTCAAAACCCAGCTCCTCGGCTCCGCGGGCCAGAGACGGGATGTCAGCGGGGGAGGCGGGATTGAGGAGCGCGTCGAGTTTCACGCGCCCCCATGCGTGGATGTCTCAAAAAAGGGTATGGGGCTGACTACGGCTTTCCACCTTGCCTCCCCGACCGCCGGAGGGAGGATATCCACCGGGCCAGCGGGTTCTCCGTTGGCCTCCTGGCCTCTCGTTCTTCCTCGGAAGATGGCGCTGGTGGCTCCTTGCTTACCGTTAGCACGGTGCCATCACGCTTGAGGATGTACACCTCCTCTTCCTCCTTGATCTCCTCCTCTGAGACCGCTCGCCAGAGCTCGCCGTCGTACCGCACGTAACCCCGCTTGCCGGGACCTATGGGTTCTGTGGCTTCGGCTTTGCCGCCGATGATCTGCTGGAGGTAGGGCTTCTCCCGCCGCGCCTGCAGGACCTTGTAGAGGGCGAAGAGCAGGAAGACGCCCATGACCGCCGTGGGGATCAGCAGGAGGATGAGAATCTGTAGCTGCTGCTCGGGCGTGATGAGGAAGGTCGGCGGGCTGATGGGGGCAAGGAAGATTGTGCCCAGGATTATCGAGATGATTCCTCCGGCGCCGATGATCCCGAAGCTGGGCGTCGCTATCTCCACGATAAGGAGCGCCACGCCCAGGCCCAATAAGAAGATGGCGACGAGATTCACGTTGAACCCCAGGCCTATGATTCCCAGGGCGATACCGATGGTTCCCAGAATCTCCGCTCCGTGACCGGGCGTCGAGATGCCGAAGATGACGCCGTATATCCCCAGGAGGAGTATGATGGAGGCTAGCACCGGGTCGGTGATCACCAGGAGGAACTGGAGGCGCAGGCTCGGTCCCTGGACGCGGACTGATGGGTTGGAGAAGTCGAGGCGGATGCCCTTGTAATAGGTCTCGAGTCCGTCCGCCTGGGCCAGGAGGTCATCGACGTCGTCGGCCACTATCTCGATGGCTCCGGCCTCAAGGGCGCCGTCTGAGTTGAGGTTGAGGTTGTCGCGGACGAAGGCGTTGGCGAGGCTCTCGTTCCGGCCGTGGGCCGCCAGGTGAGACTCGATCTTCTCCACTAGGAAGTTGATGGTCTTGTTGTCCGTGACGGGCTCGGAGCCCGTCGCCGTAATGATGACGGGCTGGACGGAGCCTATGGTCGTGGCGGGGGTCATCGCCGCTAGGTCCGTGGCCATGAGGATCATCGTACCGGCGCTGGCGGCACTCGCCCCGCTGGGATGGACGTATCCGATAATGGGAATGTCCACCTCCGTGAGGATAAGCTCTGTTATTTCCAGCGTCTCGGCCAGTCCGCCACCTGGGGTGTTAAGGCGGAGGATAATGGCGTCGGCTTGGTCCCGCCTGGCGATGTCCAGGACCTCTTTGAAGTGCTCCAAGGTGGCGAAGGTGATGGTGCCCTCGATGTCCGCCTGGATCACCAGCTGGCTCCCGACCTGCGCCTGAGCGGATCCCAGGGGCAGGGCCAGGAATGACAGTGAGAGGACTGCCAGCAGGAGGAGCAGGCACCTGCGGCTGGCTCCGGGGGAGACCCGCATCATTCGGTGCCCTTCTTCTTCGCCTCCATCATGGCGGCGGCCATTCCTGCCATTTGGCCCATGCCGAGACCCCCCGAGGGCGTGACGACTATGAGGTTCTTCTCCCGGGCAATCTCCGCCAGGTTCTGCAGCTCCCGCAGGCGCAGGGCGGGCTCGGCCTGGATGTAGAGTTGCGCCGCGTCCAGCATCTTCTGGGCGGCCTGGAACTCTCCCTCCGCCATGATGACGCGGCTCCTCCTCTCCCTCTCAGCCTCGGCCTGCTTCGCGATGGCCCGCACCATGGACTCGGGCAGGGAGACGTCCCGGATGGTAACGGCCTGGACCTTGATGCCCCACGGATCTGTGGCCACGTCCAGCAGGTCCTGGATTCTGCGGTTGAGCTCGTCCCTCTTGGAGAGCAGGTCGTCCAGCTCCACCTGGCCGAGGACGTCCCTCAGCGTGGTCTGGGCCAGCAGGTTTGTGGCCTGAAAGAAGTCCCGGACCTTTATCACGGCCTTGATGGGGTCGTCGACCCGGTAGTACACCACGGCGTCCACCGCCGTGGAGACGTTGTCCATCGTGACTACCCGCTGCTGCGGGACATCGATCGAGAGGATGCGTAGGTCGACCACGACCCTGCGGTCGACGATCGGGATGATGAAGTAGAGTCCAGGCCCCTTGGGCGGGATTCTTAACCGTCCGAGACGGAAGATGACGGCCCGCTCATACTCGCGAGCTACCTTCACGGCAGCGGCGATGAGTATGAGGACGAAGAAGACGACGACGACGAGTACAGGAATGAGGATTCCATCGACCATTTCGTTCCCCCATGAATTCAATGAGGCGGCTTATTTAACGGTTTGTGGGATTCTAGCCAACGACGCTGCCTCCTAGAGTGTACGGTGTTCAAGCGAGCCTATGACCGCAATTGTTGCAGAAGTTGTATTCGGGTCTGAGCTTCACTCCGCACGACGGGCAGTAGTTCGGTGTTTCGGCGTCCGCTGCCTCCTCCATGGCCGAAGAAGACAGCGCTCCCGGTGTACTCTCGACCGCTGCCATCGCGGGTGGCGCCACTCTTCGGGCAGGGGCGAAGGCCCTGTAGGCTGAGTTGGCCTTGGCGTACGCGACGATGAGGAGAATCCCTGAGATGATTCCGCCGATGAAGATCGAGATGATGCCGAGGGCCAGGGCAAAATTCCTCGCCTCGGCCACCATACCCTCCGAGAGCGGTATGTAGACGGTGACGACCGTCAGGATCAGTAGGAAGAAAGGAAGCGATCCAAAGAATATGAGAACCTCACTTGCCGCGGCGAGGCCGATGAGCAGGGTGAAGCCGCCAAAGATGGCGTAGAGGATTATCGCAGCCAATGCAAGGTACTTGGCGCTTCTCCTGTCTGCTTCCGCTGCTGCGGCAGGGGGTGTCTGGTACAACGCGACCGTCCCGGGCGGGACCGTGGGCTCGGCAGATAGCCTTTTCGCAGATCCATCAATGGATGACCAGGTGGACCTCTCCCAGCGGGTCGTGAGACTATCTGGCAATGGGAATCTGGTGGCTCCTCAGCTCGCCCACCGCCACCTCCCCGGGGAGCCTTCCCGCATAGGCCTGTACGTAGGGGAGAAGGTTCCTGAGTATCCGCGTCTCCGCCTTCCGAAGGTGCTCGCTGATGGTGGAGGTCGCAACACCGGCGGCGTGGGCTAGCCTGTCCACGCTCGTCTCGCTGGGCACGGAGTAGTAGCCGCTCTCAAGACCCAGGATGAGGGCAGTGAGCTGGCGATCGGTGACATCCGCGAAGATGTCAGAGGCAGGCATCAGCATCAGCCGTTCCATGCGGGGGTTCTCGATGGGATGGAGAGACGTGAGCCGCAGCTCACCCAGGGAACGAAGCTCCCTGAACAATTTCTTGACCGTGGCCTCGTCCCAGGCAATCACCCTCCACGACTCCCAGCCGTCCCGGTAGACGATGGGAGGTATGTCCCAGGCTCCCAGTTCACCCACCAGACTCAGGATGCCGGCGATCTTAGGACGGATGCAACTGCAGTCCCGCGTCACCAGAAAGGTGCTCCCGCTGAAGGTTGAGCGATGCTTGATTCCGTACAGATCATCGACGAACCTCTCGAAGGAACCAATCTGGTCCTCAGGGCCCGAGATCTGGAAGATGTCTCGACTGCCAAGGCACCAGTGGAGGATGCGGGTGTCAGGAAGCCTCTCGGACTCGCTGCCTACGACGCAGTCATGGCGCACCTCGAAGGATGCCGCATACATGGTCTCACTCCTGTTCAGTGGGGTCGCTTCGGCCATGCTTCATCTACCTCCGGCTTGGCGGGCCTGTCCAGCCCCCAACGGGTTAATAAGACTTGACCCGGCCCACGCCGGCTGACCACGCCGGCTAAACTGAGTTACCAAGGGGCGTCCATGCAGACGCGAGGTGACGAGAGTGTGGTCGTTGTTCGGCTGGAACCACCGTGAAGAGCCCCAGGATCAGAGGGAACTCCGTCGCTACCTCCGGCTCGAATATGGCACCTTCGAGACGGCCTGGTTCATGGAGCGCCTGGCCGCAGAGCGACGGTCTGAGGATGGGGAATCACGGGCGAGGCTCGAGAGGACACCCAGCACGGGGAAGAACGTGACTGTGTTCCAGAAGCGAGTCGTGAACAGGGTAACCCAGTGAGTAGGTTCAGGTGCGGTTCCTTGTCCGCCGCTGAGGGGAAACACGTACTGTGGGTTCGATAGTGTAAACTAGCTAGCAGACCTAAGAACCACGATGAGGAATTCCAGAATCCCCCTGTGGATTGTGATAGCAGTCGTCCTGGTGGCCGCCGCGGCGATTGCTGCCGTCGTCCTCGTGCCCATGCTGTTTCAAGCCCCGTGGGAAGTCCACCGATACTCCTTTGAGGCGAGTATGGACGGATGGGCTGCTGCGGGGACGGACCTTGAGTACGATGGGGGCACGCTGAATTGGTCCATCGCCAGGAGTGAAGAAGATTCCAAGGATGGCGTCACCTCCCTGAGGCTCTACCTGGAGAACTGGAACGACGCAGGAAAGATATGGGTAGAGAGGGGATTCGAGGTCGAGGTCGGCAGGACCTACGCGGTGAGAATCGAGTTCGCCTTTGCGAGTGCGGACTTCGGGATGGCCAACCTGTGGACAATCATCGCGGGGGCTATGTCGGAGAAGCCGGAGACCGGGGACGACTTGGAGCCGACGTTTCAGGACAGCACCGGTAACGGCATGGACTCCGACTCGGGATTCATCTGGATGGAGAAGTCGTACGACGCCACTGTGGATCCTAGGTCGGACGGTGTGCTGTGGGTCGTCATAGGGGTGTGGGGTACCTGGGAGACCCCCCGCACCTACTTCGTCGACGAAGTGAAGATCTCCGTCCGTCCCGTGTAACCTACTCCGGACTGTCGGACCGTGACCTCGCTGGCGGCGGGGATGTGCAACGGGCTTACGGCTCGCGTCACCTAGCCTGTCCTCGCCTTGGGCCTCTACTCCGATTCCACAGTGTAGAAGGCGTACCGCTGGGACAGGGCCACAACGCCGGCGATGAAGAGTAGGCCGGCGCCCGCGAGGAGGAGCCACGACCCGAATGCCAGGCCCCACACGACCTGAGCGCTCCCTCCCTCGTATGCGAGGTCGACGGAGCCCCCCAGGGGATTCTCGGCCACCGGCTCGAGGAAGACCTCTGGCTGTATCCCCCCGATGTCCAGACCCGCAAGACCTACGAGCAACATGCTCGTGAAGATGTAGATCAGGATGAATGGGAGAATCCAGATGATGGCTCGCCCGATGAATTCGCCGCCCAGGCCGCGGGAGGTCTTCGTCCCCGCAGTGCGGATGACGAAGTAGACTGTCAGGATGACGAACATCGTGGCCAAGGGCAATGGGACGAACTTCACGAGCTCCGCGGAGCCGGGCCTCAGCGGGTTCACCAGAACCCCCTCCGACCCTCCGATTTCGAGGAAGTCGACGGGGCCATCCGTCACGAGGAAGCCCGGAGCGTCGACGTCGAGGGTGACGACGTACCACGGGTAGAAGAAGCCGGCCAGGCCCACGGCCAGGCCCACTACCGCCAGGACCATGGCAACGCTCTTCCGGTCGACGGGACTTAGATGGGCAAAGGGCCAGAGCTTGAGTCCTGCCCCAGTCTTCCGGTGGAGTCGCCAGAGGCGTACGATGGTTACGGTGATCGACACGATCAGCAGGACGATGAAGACGAGCCATATGTTGGCCAGGATCCAGTCGACGACGAGTTCGTAGATAGCCGGAACGTGGAGGTCGCTACCCCAGGCCGCCGGCGAGCCGAACATCGCCCCGTCAGAACGGAAGGCGGGCCCCGGCGGACCCGCTTCAGCGCGAGCGTAGGCCTCCAAGGAGAAGTCACCCCAGAGGCCGGCGAAGGCCAGCCATTCATTCCCTGGCGAGGGACTGGCCAACTCGCCCACGTTGACCAGGGTATAATCCGTCGGCAGCCAGACGTCGCCCTGGTCAGAGACCTCATCTCCCGCTATCCCCAGTCGACCTTGATACGGCCTGGGGTAGTTGGAGTGGGAGCCCCTCGCGACGTAGGTCTTGGGATGGTCTCCCTCCTTGTGGGCGCTGCCCCACGCCATCCGCTGGCCGTGTTGATGCTGGGAGTAAGCGACTCCCTCCGGCGACTCCCCGCTCAGCTCCACCTGGATCATCTCCCAGTCGCCCTGGTGGTGGTTCCAGCGTCCAGGATTGAAGGCGTAGAAGAACCAGTACTGGACGACGGTCAGACCGCCATCGGTGGTCACGTGGGCGTACACCGTGTCGGTATAGCCTCCAGCCTCGTACGCCGCCAGGATGCCGGAGTCATCCAGAATCGACCCAAGGGTACTGCTGAGGTAGTAGACATCTCCAGGGTTAGTCTCTGGATCTGCCCAGGCGTTGTACGCCGCAATGCTCGCGGCCGTGGGGTTCGGATCGACTTGGATGGGAGGGCCGCTGTCGTTGTACCTCAGCAGCCCGCTGTTGTCCAGGGCGAACTCGACGGAGACGGGGAAGTACTCCTCGTCCGGGTGGAAGTAGAGATACGGGGCGTAGGTCTGTATGAGGTCGGCCTCGTCGGCGTCCTCGATGCCGTCACCATCGCTGTCCTGCGCGAGAACCGTCGGAAGGGCGAGGACGAGAAGCAGCGCGAGGGGGACGAAAGGCAGGGCGCGCATGGCAGCTCGGATGTCCCTTCGAGTTGATAAAAATCTCGGTCTGCTGAGAACCAGCTCGTCGCCGTTGGATGTGGCTAGTCGAAGCCGAGGCGATAACGCGCCTCGAGGAGGTCCGAACCCCTGACCGTCAAGGTCCGCTCAGTCCCGTCGGTGAGCCAACCTGCGGCCTCGTAGAAGAGGCGCGTCCGAAAGTTCGCTGCGAGTACCCAGAGTGTTGCAGCCCTGAAGCCCTGCTCCCGCAACCCCTCTACGGCCCTCCGGAAGAGGCGCCTTCGAATGCCCTGGCCTTGTGCCTCCGGCTCCAGGTATATCGCGTAGATCTCCCCCGTATCCTGTGGGTCTTCATCGTCATCCCTCGTAGGTCCCGCGGAGGCGAACCCCACGATCCTTCCCCTCTGCTCCGCCACCCACACGCGGTCCGCCGTGGAAGCAGGTCGGGAGATGGCCTCCCTCCACATCTTCTCACGCTGCCCCACGGAGAGGTCGTCGAGGACCGGGTCGGGTATCAGGCCACGGTAGGCCTTCAGCCAGGAGCGGACGTGGACCTCGGCGATGGAGCTGACATCAGCCACGTCGGCCTGCCGAATCACCAATTCCTGGCCTCCCCCCACACCAGCATCTCCAGCCATGACCGTCTACCTAGCTCGTTGGGCAGAATGGGCCTCGCTGCGCGCAATCCTCCCGTCCTCAAGGACCGCTCGGCGACGGACGCCCGAACGATTCAGCATTGGCTCCGTCAAAGTTGCGTGGTCCGCCGGTGGCGATCCCCTATAGCTTCATGATGGATTGCTTGAGGGCGTCCTGCAGCCGTAGGGAACGCCGCTCGTACCCCTTCAGGCTCTCCTCGAGGCTTCGGAGGAGCTCCCTCTCCCGTTCTCCGTAATCTCTTAGGGTGGCGTCGAGCGCATCCTGCAGCTCTCTCTCCCGCGTCTCGTACGTCTTCAGCGCGGCGGTGAGACTCTGACTCAGCGCCTTCTGCCGCTTCTCCAGATCCTTGGGACGGGAAGCCACGGCCTCGTTGAGCTTCCTTCGGTCCTTGTCGAACTCCTTTAGCCCAGTCACTAGCCCCTCCTGGATCTCGCGCGCCATCTTCTCGTAATCCCTTAGCCCCTTCCGAAGCGTCTCCTGGAGCTTGCGCTCCCGCTTCTCGAAGGCCGCCATATGTTCCGTCAACGCCTCCTGAAGCTCGTCCTCCCTCCTATCGTAATCCTCGAGGTGACCCTTCAGTACCTCCCGAAGTCTTCTCCCCTCGTCCATGGCTCTCAGGATGGCCGAATTGATACTTCTCACTTCTCATAGGTGGTCCCTTCCAGTGACGGAGGACGGCGATGGCGCAAGCCTCCGTTACTCATCGTCAGACCGGAGACTGATGGTAGGCGTTGGGTTGCGGCTGCCGAGCGGTGTTGATTAAGAAGTCGACGGCCGATGACCCTCTCCAAATGAGTAGACGGGGCGTCGGGGTCAGGTTCCGTCGAGACCTTGGCTTCCTGGACGTCACAATGATAGGTCTAGGCCCTACCATAGGGACCACCATCTTCCTCCTAGTGGGACCCGGCTTCGCAATAACGGGTCCGTCCCTTATCCTCGCCTTCGCCCTGAACTTCGTCATCACCCTCTTCACGGCTATGGCGTACATGGAGCTGGGCTCTGCCTTCCCTGAGACGGGAGGAGGCTACCTCTGGGTGAGCAAGGCGATGAAGGAGCCCTTCGGGTTCCTGGGTGGGTGGATGTCGTGGTTTGGCCACTCCATCGTGGCGGCGTTCTACATCTTTGGCTTTGGCCTAGGCGCCGTCGTGATGCTGAAGGCCTACACAGGCACGGATCAGCTCACACTTGGAGGGCTCGGTGAGGACGCCCTCATCAAGATCTTCGCCATCGCCGCAGCTGCGGTCTTCATCGCCCTTAACTACAGGGGCACGAGGATAACGGGCCGATCGGAGGTCGCCGTCACTTTGGTCCTCCTTGGAATCGTAGTTGTCTTCATCCTCTTCGCCCTCGCCTTCCTCCTCAGGGGACCCTTCAGCTGGGAGAGCTACCAGCCCTTCTTCAGGGGTGACTCCGGCTGGACCCAGTTCGTTGCCCTTCTGGCCGCCATGGGGTTCACCTTCATCGTTTTCGAAGGTTACGAGATCATCGCGCAGACGGGGGAGGAGTGCAGGGATCCAGAGGTGAACATCCCTCGGGCCAGCTTCCTCGTCATCGGCCTGTCTACCGTGATCTTCGTCCTCGTCGCCTTCGTGTCCATAGGCGTCGGTGGAGGCTGCGTCGCCACGAGGCCGGAGGACCCATGCCTCTTGGTGTCCACCGGCGGAGGCACCGAGGGGAACGAGTCCGGCATTATCGGGATCGCCTCCCTCGTCATGCCGCTTGGCCTTCCCCTGGTGGTGCTGGGCGTCGTCCTCGGAGCCCTCGCCGCCACCAACTCCCTTATCTTCTCGGCAAGCCGCGTAAGCTTCGCCATGGCCCGGGAGGGAGCCCTACCGCGAGCGTTGAGTCGAATGCACCGGGAGAGGCGAACCCCCCACGTCTCCATCGTGGCTAGCGGGCTCCTCATCGTCACCCTAGCCTTCGTTCTGGACATCAGGAGCATCGCGGCGAGCGCCGACATCATGTTCCTCCTCCTCTTCCTCCAGGTGAACTGGGCGGCCATCGTCCTCCGGCGGAAGATGCCTCACGTCAAGCGGTACTACATGATGCCCCTCTTCCCCCTCATTCCCTTAGCGGGGATCGCCACCAAATTCGTCCTGGCCGTCAGCCTTTGGACGGTGGAACCCTTGGCGTGGTTCATCGCCCTTGGCTGGCTGGGCCTTGGGCTCGGAACCTACTTCCTTTATAGGAAGAGGGAGAGGGTGGCGGAGGTGGTCAAGGCCGTCGAGTCCGTGCTGCCGAGGCCGTTCCGGAGGTATCGGATACTGCTCCCCCTGGACGACTTCAGGCGTTCTGAACTCGTGGACTTCGCTTCCTTGGTGGCTCAGGTGGAGCAGGCGGAGCTCACCCTCCTACACGTCATCGAGATCCCCACGGGCGCACCCCTCAGGGCCGTGGACAGATCCCACATTGTTGAGGCTCGAGACAGATTGGCGAGGCTCAGGAGGAGGGCGGAGACCTTTCGCATCAGCGTGACTGCAAGGGTCGAGGTGGCTAGGAGCGTCCCCACAGCGATCAGGAGGATCACGAAGGAGGAGGAAACCAGCCTCCTGATCCTCGGCTGGAGGGGTGGGAGGCGGAAGGGTCGCACCCTGGGGAGGGATGTCGACAGCTTCGTCCGGAGAGCACCGTGCGATGTGGTCGTCTTCAAGAGCGCCAACATCAGGAGGAAGCTCAAGAAGATCGTTGTCATGAACGCCCCTGGGTGGCACGTCTCCTACGCCACGGGGTACGCGGTCCTCCTCGCGAGGCGCGATGGTGCAAGGGTCACACTACTCAGCGCGGCGAAGACCCAGAAGGAGCTGGACCGGGAGAGGGCGTACGGCGAGCGTCTCGCGGCCATATGCAGGACCCATGGTGTCAGATATGGGGAGACGTACGCGCTGACGCGCGACATCCCTCGGGAAGTGGTGAGAGTCTCGAAGGCCCACGACCTGCTGGTCCTTGGCGCTTCGGAGGCGAGAGTCAGGACTAGATTCGTTTTCGGGACACTGCAGGACAAGATCGCCCGAGCAACTCCGGCCCCCGTCCTCATGGTTAGAAAGGTGGTCTCGCGTCCTCTTCCGAGGCTTGGGTGGAGGAGAGTGTTGCTGGGTAGGCTCCTCCGCCCCACGCCCTCTTCATGAGGCCGTTAGGACCGGGGCAGCGGCGAGTCTACTCGACCCATTTGATGCTGCAGCCAATGGCGGGAACGAAACTCCGCGGCGGCTCCTTTCCCGCAAGGATAGCGTCCAGGGCATCTCGAAGGTACATCTCCTTGACCGCCGCTGGGTTCTGGTAGTTGTCATCGATGCGGCCCCTGTACACGAGCTTCCGCTCCTTGTTGAAGATGAAGAACTCAGGCGTCGCCTGGGCTCCGTAGGCGTCCGCTACATCCTGGGTCTTGTCCCTCAGGTAAGGGAAGGGGTACGCCTTCTCCGCTGCCCTCTTCTTCATGTTGTCGAAGCTGTCCTCCGGGTACCTCCTGGAGTCGTTGGGGTTGATGCCAATCAGCTGGAAACCCTTGGACGCGTAGTCGTTCTGGATGGCTATGTAGCGGTCCTCGTAGGCCTTGACATAGGGGCAGTGGACGCAGAGGAAGGCCACGCCCAGGACGTCCTTTCCCGCATAGTCCTCCAGCTTGTGGGTCTTACCGTCCACGCCCGGAAGCTCGAAGGCAGGAGCGGAGTCGCCAATCTTGAGTCCAATGTCCTGCATCATCTGTATCGTCGTGGACTACGGGAGGGTCCATCATAAGGTTTGGGGAGAGAGAGTCTCATGAGGAGTCCTGAGGGGCGCCATTTGGCGAAAAAGCCCTCTCCATCTCCGTTCGCAGGGCGCGACCAAGCTCCTCCCCCGTCCTGAAGTGATCCGCGGGCGCGACAGCCCAACCCCCCAGCTGGTGGACCCAAGCTACCGGTTTGGGGGGGAGTTCGGCCCACCTCTCGCCGGGGTAATAGAACAGGTAGACGTCCCATGCAACCTCTTCACTCCACCCCAAGCTCTCCGCAATTGCTCGGCCAGCCCGTCGCCTCGGGTCGTAGAACTGGCGCATCCGGGCATCCTGCATCGGCCGAGCGCGGCGGGAGGCGGCCTCCCGGTTGTCCTCCGGGAGCATGTCGATCCAGACGAGACCCGCCGCGATCTTGGCCTGTGGAAAGGCTTCCAACATGGACCGCTTCACGGCCCTACTCCCCTCCACGCAGGGGCCACAGGTCGGCGATACCACACCGAGGAATCGGACGGTGTCCGCGTTGGCGTTGAAGAACTCTTGGAGGGGTTCTAGGGACCGTTCTAGGGAGAGGAGAGACACGGTTTCCCGCCTCAATCGCGTACCAACCCCGGCCGGTAGACCGCGTGGCGAGTTATCTTCAGGGAACAGGATTGGTTTTCGGAGCAATAGGCTTGACACGCGTTGGCCAGGCGAGAGGTCTCGTAACCGAGGCCGCACTCGTCACAGACGTAGACGTGTCTCCCGCGGCTGGCCGAGACTCTCACCATTGCGGACGGCGCCCCCTTCAACAGCACGGCTTGGTGCAGCCTGGACCGCACCACAGCTCCCAACAGCAGAAACCTGTCTGCTCACGCATGAGTTCTTCACCTATGGCCTTCGCTATGAGTGCAATCATCCACCTTCACCTCCCTCTCTCTCTGATCGCTCGTCATCGGATCGACCCCGCCGACCTCAGGCATCGCAGCGGATACCCTCGGAGCAGAGGACCAGAGCGCCGGAGGGCCCTTCGCTGGCGGCCGCAGCCTTGTAGACAACGACAGGCGGGGGTGTAGGCTCCAACGTCACAGGCGTCCGCTTAAGGATGGACGTCATACGACTGAGGCCAGACTGCAGACGCTGGATCCAGTAGCGCAACAAGCTAGTGCGGCTCTCGGAACGATCTCTTCGCATCCCCTCCAGGAACCAACCGGCCTCTGGTGAGCCGTACTCCAGCCTGAGATAACGCGCAAGCTCCTCCTCTCGCCGGCTTCTGGTCTCCGTCTCCAAACTCACTGGCCAAGGAATCAGGTCACTCCCTCCCTGGCTTGAAGGCCCTCAAGGTTATCGCCGAGGCATCCACGCTGCCGCCCCGCACAACCGCGGGCTTGTCCTCCAGGAGCTCGAGCCCTGAGAAGCCGGCAGCCTCGATAGTCTCGAGGTAGTCTGCACGTACCATGGCTGTCGAGACGCAGCCGCAGTCGGTCTTCATGTTCAAGGGATGCTCCTGGACGATGTCCGAGATGATCAGTCGCCCCCCAGGTCTGAGGACTCGAAAGGCCTCCCGGAACACGGTTGCCTTGTCGGGACTGAGGTTGATAACGCAGTTGCTCAGCACCACGTCGGCGGACTCGTCCTGGAGGGGCAGGGCCTCAATCAGTGCCTCGTGGAACTCGACGTTTGAGTAACCGTCTCTCTCTGCCAAGTCGCGGGCTCTCCCCACCATCTCTGGCGTCATGTCGACGCCGATGGAGCGGCCCTCTGGGCCCACGAGCTTTGCGGTGAGGAAGACGTCTACCCCTGCGCCGCTCCCCAGGTCGACAACGACTTCCCCTTCCCTCGGCTCAGCGTGTCTGACCGGAGTTCCACTACCCTGTCCCAGGAAGGCTCCCGGGGGCACCTCCGCAAGCTCTCTGGCTGAGTAGCTAGCATCGCAACAAGCCCCCTCGGACTTGGCTACCCTGGCGTAGGCCTTTCGGACCTCCACACGCCTCTGCTCAGCTTCGTTCATATTACCTACTACCACCAAGTAGTAGACAACCTTATATACCTTCTCTTCCCATAACTTACCAGATGTCGGGAGCTACAGTCAGGGCCAACCTCTTGCTGGAGGAGGCGGCCCAGAAGGCTCAGGAGGAGATCGTCACGACCCTGCAGGAGATAGGCCTCACAGGGCCCGCCTCCAAGGTCTTCTTCGCCCTTACGAGAGTCCGCGAGGCGACGGCCGGCGACGTCGTCCTCATGACGGGGATACCGGACTCGAAGATCTACTACGCCCTCAGGGAGCTCGTCGAAGCAGGCCTCCTGGAGGTGCAGGAGGGAAAGCCTCGGACCTATCGGGTGGTCTCGCCGCAGGAAGCTGAGGAGCGTCTGCTGGGGATCCTCACGTCGAGGCACGAGCGGGAGCGTGGGAAGGTGAAGAGGATAGGCTCCCTGATCGAGCCCCTCCAAGCGGGGTCAAGGTCTCCGACCATGGACCTGGCCTACGTGGTGAAGGGCATGTCCAACGTGGTGGTCCGGGCCAACTCGATGATATCCTCCGCGAGGGTCGCGGTCCACCTCCTGGCCTCGGATGAGTCCTTCTTCCGCACGCTGGAGGAAAGCCTAGTGGAGACCGCTCGCAGGGGGGTCACGGTGCACCTCGCCATCCCCGAGGTCGAGGTGGCTGACGACCTGTTGAGGCTGGCAGAGATACGGCCCATCATCTGCTCCTGCCTCGTCCTCGTGGTGGACGAGCAGCAGATACTGACGGTGACGGAGGCGTCCCCCGACTCCGCGTATGCCATCACGTCGACGGACGAGACCCTCGTCCGCCTCGGCCTGGACTACTGGGACAGTCCTCGCTGCTGCGTCGTGGGAGGCTAGCGGCCCCCTCTTAGACGATACTCTTCTCGCAGAGAACCGCGCGGTTACCCCAAGAACCCTGCTGGAGTCCGGCCCTCTCAGCCAGGTCGGGCCACGGATCGTCCGCCGGCAGGAACGTTCCCACTCCGACGTAGTCACTTGGAGCGAAGGCCCCAGCGGCCCGCAACTGAGCGGCGATGTCGTCTCCCAACACCGTTACTTCCACCATCTTCTGGCCGAAGGAGCCCCAGACATGAGAATCGAGGACACAGGGCGCCCCCGAAGAGTCGAGAAACAGCCTGCCGGCATCTGCCAGCTCAGCCAGAAGGGGCTCCGACATCCGACAGAACCTCAACGAGAGGGGGGTGTAGCCCGCCGAGGCCTGGTACACATCCGCTTCGAGAACCCTGCGCCAGGCTTCATGAATGTCCCTCGCAGGCTCGGGCACCGGGAGGTCCGCCATCTCCGAGGTCCACCAGCGCGTGAAGACCCTCACAGTCCTGTATGAGAGCTCCCTAAACAGCGAGTAGGCCGCCTCATTGGTCTCCTCCGTCCAGAGGCGTATCACCGTTGAGCGGTTCTCCCTGGCCACGTCCTCACACGCTCGGCAGAGAACTCCGCCGATCCCTTTCCGCCTTCTGGATGGGACGACTCGGAGGGCGCTCAACCAACTCGACCCGTCCATGGCGACCGTGAGCCTGACCAGACCCACCGGCTCCTCCTCCTCAGCGCGGGCCAGGAGGACCGTCCCGGTGCTCAGGAACGCGTCTCCCATGCGAAGGATGTAGTCGTCTTCATAGCAGGCCTCGCAGACCTCTCTGACGGCTTCCCTGTCATGGAGCGTTCCCCTAGTTATCTCAACGCCCTTCTTCGATGTGCGATCCAAGGGTGACTCCTCCGACACTCCTCATTGAGAATTGGGAGGCCGATCCTCGGGAGCGTCCGCCCACTGGGGAAACACGTCCACGATCATGGCTAGGGGGAGAATCAGCAGGAGGCCACCTAGGAGGGAGAGCTGGGCCAGGTAGGTCGTCTGGTCCAACCTACCAGCAATGGCCACCAGCAGCAGTCCATAACCGAGCCATCGCTGACTCGGGTCCGTAATCATGTCCCCCAGGCAGTACACCAGGGCGCCGAGGGCCACGGCGTAGACGGCGATCGGGAGGAAGTAGGTCAGGTAGATGGTCCAGGCGACGATGAGGGGGACGAGAGGGTTGAGGGCGAAGGCGTAGAAGAGCGCGGCGGCCGCGATCCCTGCAATGGCCGCCCACGGCCGCCACCGCCGGCCGAGGATGAAAAGGATGGGGGTGGCCACGGCGAAGTACTCCCCAGCGTCGAAGACCTCCTGGGCGTACTCCAGCTCCCAGCCCAGGCCGGCGGCGTTCGTGGCCGCCAGCAGGTAGAGATTGGTGCCGATGGCCACCACGGCGGCGGCCGCGCCCGCAAAATCCCAGCTGCGCTTCCGCGGATGCAGCAGGAGTAGGAGGGCCAGCGTGGCCATGATGGCGAAGGGGTAGAGAACAATCAGGATGGTCTCACGGAGTATCGCGAAGAGGGCGGCCAGGGCCAGGACGGAGAGGATGAGAATGGTCAGGCCCCTCCTGGGACCGGGCCTCCAGATCAGGATGGCGACCACCAAGAGAACGAGGCCGCTCGTAATGGCCGCGGCGTAGAAGCCTATCAGCCCTACGGTCTGGAGGATCTCGAAGGCCAGGGTGATGATCTCTCCCGCGGGGGCGAAGGCTCCTCCGCGCAGGAGGAGGCGGAGTAAGATGAACTCCACCAGCGCCGCGGCCGCCGTGACCGTCACCAGGAAGGGTAGGAAGGGGGAGAGATTTCTCCGGAGGTCCAAGGTCAGCCTCCTCTCTGACCCCCGGGTATGGATAGGCGCCTCTTCTCAACTTCGATGAAATCCACCAGTAGGTCTGCGAGGAGGGGGTAGAGCTCGACCTGCGACTTGTCGTGGATGGCCGTCCGGAAGGTGTCCACCCAGCGACCCAGGTGGTCTCCCATGAACTTCACCTGTGCCGATCGAACCACCTCCAGCCCTTCCGACTCCTCCGTCAGGATGGCGCCGGACTCCTTCACGCATAGCAGGGCCATGAACTCCAGCTCCGAGACGATGTGGTCCGGGAGCTCCCCCTCGGGCCTGAGGCCGAAGGCGTTGTAGAACCCGGCTACGTCGGCCATGACCACGTCCTTCAGCGGGTCTGCGTCCTCTCGGTGGGAGGACTCGTAGGGAGGGCACTCCCCCCGGTCGAAGAGGCGGACCCGCTCCGCCGCGACGCCGGTTGCCTCGTAGGGGGCCCCGTCCAAGGACTCAGGAAGCTTGGAGAGAGACTCAGCAAGCTCCGACCAGTGGCCACCCACCTTGCGCAGGTCCTGGAACACGTCCCCATCGACCAGCGCCTCGTCCACGGGTCCGAAGGCCTTGGCGAGGCTGCCGTAGAAGGCGCCCCTGGCAACGGCCTCCTCGGCCTCTGCGGCGGTCATCCGTCAGGCACCCTTCCGCCGACGGACAATGTGCCATATGAAGAGGAGGGCAGCTGCGGGCGGCACAACCACCAATGCCCAGACCCAGAGGGGCGCGACCTCTGCGCCACCGGTCACCTGGAAGGTGACCCAGCTAGTCACCGACTTGCGGGCCCCTACATCACCTTCCTCTCCGTCCCACACCGCCATGCCCAGGTAGTACTGGGCACCCGGCGCCAGCTCCAGGTCCTCAGGGTCGCCGGTGTTCAGCCTCCTGGAAATGACGACCGACCACTCATTGCCGCTCCAGACCCCTCGGCCCAAGACATCCTGCCTGTCCTGGGTGGCTATGGTCCCGAAGCCCTGGGCCACGGCGTCCTCCACCGCCGTCAACTTCACGGGGTCGGAGAAGGGGTTGCCCACCGACCAACCCACCAACTGGTCTCTCGCGGCCCCCGGCGGGAAGGCGTCGGGAAGGACGTAGGGTGGGTCGCCCACCGCGAAGGGATAGTGGTCCACCCAGAAGTTGGGGAAGGCGTCCTGCAGGTCGTGGAAGCCCTCCTCCAGGTCCGACTGCCAGTCGGCCTTCCACTGGACTATGTGCACGAGCTGACCTCGGGAGCCCATGCAGATGCCCGGCAGGGTGGAGTCGACGAACATCAAGGCCACGGCATCCCGGAACTCCTGGCTGCGGGTGGTCCTGTTGTTCAAGCTGTCGTCGGACCACGAGATCTGGAAGGCTATGTGGGTGGTGTTGGTCAGGCTCCGTAACCGGACGTTCGGAGTGCTGGGCTGCAGCCTGACGGGCTCCGTGGTGCCCTGGCCCGCCAGGGGTATCTCCACCGGCGTGACCTCGCCCCACGTGGGGCTCTCCGGGTCTGCAACCGGCAGCGGTCCGTCAACGAAGACGCTCTCCAGCAAGGCTGCCGGCTGCGCGATGGTGACATCGGTGTACACCAGGGTGATCGAGATTGCCAGTATGGCCACCAGGAGCAGGACCTTGGCGTGTTTCGTCTTCATCTCACCACCTCACGTGACATTGTGCCGATACACCCCCACGGTGTCATCCCTGTAGTCGCGGACGATGGGGTCCTCCACCATCTTCACGCGGACGACCTCTTGGTTGTTGATATCGAAGCCCACAGCCTCGTCGGCCTCCAGGGTGAAGCGTGTGAGGATCCGGTCAGTGCTGGTGTTCAGCAGCAGTATGGCCCTCAGCTCCGGCTCCTGGCCGTTCATGATCCGCCTGTAGGTCGCCACAGCCTCCTCCACCCGGGGACCGAACATCTGCCGGTTGAACTCGGGCGGGACGTGGATGGGCGGGACGTAGTAGATGTTGGGCTCCAGGCCGAACTGGGGGTAGAGGGGCAGGCCGAGCTTCTTCACGTGCACCAGGTAGTCGATGGGGTTCTCGGGGTCCGCGTTCTCCGGCGTGCTGAGGTACCCCACCATGCGGATCTTGCCGATGCAGTTCCGCATGCAGCGGGGCCACTGCCCCTGCTCGACCGCCGGGTAGCAGAAGATGCACTTCTCCGAGACCCGGGTTACGTGGTTGTAGAGGACCCGCTTGTAGGGGCAGGCGCTGACGCACTCCCTGTAACCCCGACACCGCTCCTGGTCCACCAGGACGATGCCGTCCTCCTTCCGCTTGTAGATGGCCTTCCGCGGGCA
>JABAOD010000106.1_pt4 | contig 55215 bp, 59 predicted proteins | sample 7062151 | NCBI WGS metagenome assembly JABAOD01 (sample SAMN14538626, study PRJNA623070) | marine sediment metagenome | biome: marine biome [ENVO:00000428]; feature: marine pelagic biome [ENVO:01000023]; material: deep marine sediment [ENVO:00002113] | place: India: Gulf of Khambhat ... | reverse complement strand
CCCACTGGCTTTGCCGTGGTCTATGGGCTTCCTGGCAAGGGCGCCGTTGTGGTGGATGTAAACGATGAGACCAGATCAAGGGTAGGCACCATATTGTCGAGAATGGAGGTAGTCAATGGAGGTTGAGGTGCGTTCGAAGCAGGAGAACAAGCTCCTGAATCGTCTGGAAGTAGTGTTTACCGTCCGCCACGAAGAAAGCTCCACCCCTGACAGGGACTCGGTCCGACAGGCTCTGGAGAAACTCCTCAAGCTCAAGGCCAAACTCGTCGTCATTGACCACATCTCGACCCAGTTCGGCAAAAGGGAGGCCCAGGGCTACGCCAAGGTGTATGACTCCTTGGAGGAGGCCTCCCAGGTTGAGAGGAAGTACGTCCTTGCGAGGAACAACTTGCTGGAGGCCGAGTAGTGTCGAAGCGGGAGCTGTACGAAATCAGGGAGGGGGGACTGAAGAGGAGGCGGCAGCCTTGCCCGAAGTGTGGGCCGGGCGTGTTCTTGGCCGAACACGCTGACAGGGTATCATGTGGCCGTTGCGGCTACACCGAGTTCAAGAAGAAGAGCAAGGTCGAGTCGTAACCTTCCTCGGCCCGTGCCGGGAACAATCTTTATTCCCGTCGGTAATACACTCATAGCGTCACAAGGGCCTGTGGTGTAGACATCCTGGGCGCCAGGACTGCAATGGATATCACTGGGGCCTCCGGAGCCCCAAACCGGGGTTCAAATCCCCGCAGGCCCGCTAACCTTCCCTTTGCACAAATCCTAAATACAGGCGTGACTATCTACCTCCCATGACCGCTGAGGAACTCCTGGAGGATGAGGATGTCAGGCGGTGGTACGAGAGCCTGAGAAGGGACTCGTCCATGACAGCCACGGAGAGGCTCCGAGTCCTCGCCCGGCTGTGCCGTATGATGAAGACCTCCCCGCAGGGGATCGTCGAGGCGGTCCGGGAGGGGAACGGGTTCACGGACGCCTTCGAGGACTTCCTGGAGGCTCAGAGGAGGAAGGGACGGAGACCGGGCTACCTGGCGAACTATCTGAAGACCGTTAGGAGCTGGCTGGACCGCTTCGGTCTGGACCTCGGGAGGAAGGTGAAGGTGGGGAACACCAAGGCCACCCCTACGCTGGAGGATGAGGAGGTCCCCACGCAGCAGGAACTCCGGGACCTCCTCATGGCCGCGGATCTCCGGGAGCGGGTGGCCATCTCATTCGTGGCCTTCTCCGGGTTGAGGCCTCACGTCCTGGGTAACTTCAAGGGGACCGACGGGTTGCGCCTCGGGGACCTGGAGGATCTGAGGATAGGCGACGAGCGGGTTGTCTTCACGAAGACGCCAGCCTTGGTCCGGGTGAGGCCGAAGATCTCCAAGGCGAAGCATCAGTACCTCAGCTTCCTGAGTGAGGAGGGCTGCGAGTACCTGACGGCATACCTTCAGGCTCGGATGAAGGGGGGGGAGGAGCTGGACGCTAGGAGTCCCGTCATCCGATGCGCTCCAGGCTTCGAGATTCTGGGCAAGCGCCAGGGATCGGAGAACCGGGGTTCTCCCTTCATAGTGACGGGCAACATTCGCCGGGGGATAAAGCAGGCTATGGAGAAGGCCATGATGGATGCCAGGCCCTACGTCCTGCGCCGCTACTTCGAGATGCGGCTCTTTAACGCCTCGTGGGAAGGCGTCGTGCCCCGCGATTGGGTGACGTTCTGGGCCGGCCATCGAGGGGATATCGAGCACGTCTACACCCTCCACAAGGGGCTACCGGACAGCCTCATCGAGAAGATGCGGGCAGCCTATGGAGAGGCTGAGTCCTACCTCTCAACCGCTGCTGCCGTAGAGGTTGCCGAGGCGGAGGAGACAACGGAGAATGTCATGGCTGCCCTAATGACGATTGCCAAGGACCCACAGCTCGCCACCAAATTCAGGGAAATCCTAGATCGGGTGGAGGCTCACCACTAGTATCCTGATAACTGATCTGATTACTGACCCTGCCTGAGGGAGGAAACAACCGAGTATATTCCACTGGAAAGTAGGCCACTTTCGCTCACGCCCCTCTCTAGCCTCTGGATGTTATGCCTTTACTTTCACTGATCTAGGAATTTAATGCCTTTAAGCGGTGGCCCCTTTGTTATATACGGAGTGGATATCTCTAATGGGCGTGTCCGAAACCCAGGTGTTGGGGCCGACGCTCAACTTGCAACCCAACATAGGCACGGGTAGATGGTCCTGGCTCCGATGATTACGAGAAATGCTGCTACCTCACGCCTACCACCAAGACGGGGAAAGCACTCGAGTCTTCGATTCCTTAGGTGGGTACATGCGATATAACGCTCAAGAGAGGCCGCCCATAACCGCCGGATGAGGGGGGCCAAAGGCTCCCTCGGTCGAGTGTGTGGGAAATCTGGATAACGCTATGAGCACGGGATCGATGGAAACGATGAGGTACGAACATAGCAAAGAAAAAAGGAGGGGGGCCTCCGTTTAGGGCGTTGGCCGGAGGATTTCCCCGTAGACCTCAGGGTACCACGCTGAGACTGTCGGCATCGCTCTGAACGTCCAAGGATTCCTTCGCCGTGTCTAGGCCCATTTGTGCCTGATCAATAGCAGACCAGGCCGTGTCGAGGCCAGAGATGGCTGGATGATCATCCCCGAGGTCCATCATGATCCTCTCGAGCTGCTCCTTGGCTTTCTGCAGGCTCAGCTGTGCTCTGTCGATCTCATCTGCTGTGTCAGCCTCGGCGACGACGGCTTGGACGGTGGTTTCGATGTCGACGAGGGTCTTCCCGATGAGGGTGGGGTTGGGATTCCGCTCAGCTAGGGCCCCGAGTTCGCCAACGCGACGATCCAGCTTGTCGAGAGCCGAGGGGGCAGTGATGACTTCTGTAGCGCGCTTGATGCCGTACAGGGCCTCACCAGGGATGGCTGATTGGCTGATGGCGACCGTCGCCAAGGGAGCGGCTATGAGGGCGATGACTAGAACGCCTGCGAGAGGTGCGAAAGCATTGTTGTCCATTCTCGTGTTTTCACCTCCTTTGGACGTTCACGAATCTCCACTTTTAAATGCGCTTTGGCACATGCGTCGAACTCTGTAGCGCAAGCTTCGAACGGCACGCGTTTCTGATATCGATATTGAGAGCAGAAGCTTTTTACATGCCAATATCGAATGCCAGGCGATTCCATGGTTACCCTAGCCGATCTAGAGCCCTTCTTTCGCGTGGGGTTGATGGGGTTTGGCCTGCTTCTCACATTCCTCATGGGAGTGACGATGTACCGCGTTCGAAGCGTGAAGTTGCTTTTGGTCATGTCGGGGTTCATGGCCTTCTTCATCAAGGGGCTCCTTCTGACCCTGGGTATGTTTCTACCCAGCCTGTACAGGACGTTCCCGGCGAACCCAGAGATCCTGATCATAGACTTCGCCGTCCTTGTACTCAAGTACGCAGGCATAGAGTGGCAGTTAGGCCTAGCCTGAACGGGCTTGAGGCGGTCAACTACCTCTCCTGTTAAGGGTCTATGGATTGGACAGCGCGTCGGATCCCCGGATTGAAGAACTTGCAGCGGACTGAATGGACGAAGCGATGCTACGGTGAAACTTGGTAATCATGCTCTCTGCCGCTTTGATGTCCTGAACGATGTCATGTCGCTCCGGCCAATTGAAGTCTGTGCGTGGTGCTCTTGAAGTGTGGCGATTGGCCATGTGACGATGGAAACGTTCGATAACATGAGCTACCGTATGACCGTGTTCGCCGATTCTATACAAGGCAATCATATCCGTCTCAGATAGCACTCCCTTCCCCCCGACCCTATTGACGAGCTTGTCCCAGCCTATCTTAACGAGTTTGCTGCCGTCCCGGATTGGCCCCAAGAGTCGGATATTGATCGGGTCCTCTGACGGAGGCGCCGGAGCCACATGGAGGAAAGTATACATAGCCGCCTCCATGGCTGCCCTGCACAGTAGGCTCGCGGCTTCATCCATGTCAGCATTGAGAGTCTCTCTTGCCAGTTCGAGATAGCGGTTTGGAAGTTCAAGGACTATTCCGGCCGTCCAATCGCCGAACTTACCTTCCTCCATCAGCGTCCGTAGGTACCTAGAGATAGTATCAACCATTCTGCCAGGCGTGGTCCCTCTCCCCCCGCCGAGGATGTGGAGGTATCACAGAGCCGGGGTAAAACCTTGACGGCCCGATCCGTCTCTGACCCTGGCGAGGTTTCATGATGGATGAGATGGGCTATTGTTATGTTCCCCCCTCACTTTGGACGAATGTACGCATTCGAGGCTTCCAGCTGTACGAACGAGGTTCGGCAGAAAGGCTCGTTCACGCTTGAGATGGAGTTGTCAAATCCCACCGCGTAAGTATCGTATCGCTAGGCCCCGCAGAACCGATCGAGCCTTTGGATCCGGACAAATCTGTATTTAGGCTGCAAGGGGGGAGCCGCCGCAGTAACATAGCTACACAAGACTTAAGCCATGCTATCCCCTGTCATACGGTGGCGCCGAGCAGGGGCGCTGGAAAAGGACCCAAGGCCCGCCGAGCGGGGGGAGGTGAGAGAACGTGAGAATAGCTCCAGCAGTATTGTCAATTCTAGTCGCCCTGATATTTCTGACAGCGACCGGAGTCCAAGCGAAAGCGACGAAGACGTCCTTTACGGGCAATGAGACTTTCTTGCCTGTCGGCCCGCCAGAAAGAGATTGGATAGCCGACGGTATCTGGCACATCCGTGGGATGCCGATTATCGGAACCTTCGAAGGCTCATTATTTGACTGGTCGAATATCGTTGTCTTCAGCTTCAACCTAAATCTCGCAACGGGCTATGGCAACGGCTTCGGTACCTGCTACTTCGATGTGACCTGGGGAACGGACAGCGGGACCTTCGAACGCTGCCGCTTCACTGCGAGGTTCGCCGGTCCGATCGAGGGGGGTTGGGTCTTTGGTGTCGAGTTTGTCGGCCACGGCAGCGGAGACTTCGAGGGAATGAAGATCAAGGGGACTGGCATCGGCGAGATATATCCTAACGCCGGATGGCTCTCCCACGAAGGAATCGTCCTCGACCCCCACGGCTGAACACTGGGAGGAGGCTCAGCCTCTCCCCTCTCTTCCTTTTTGCGGCATTTGTCAGTGTCCGAAATAACCCTCTCCAGGTGCGCACGCGCACGTAGATGGCAGCTCTCATGCTGACCCGACCTTGGAGAGCCGCAGGACGTCTCGTCGCGCGATCTGGACCTGGACCTCATCCCCCTCATTCCACCCCATCGCCTCCGCCACCCGCTTCGGGATGGTGACGATGAAGGTGTTGCCGACCCGCCGAAGTTTCACAGCCGGAGGGACAGCCCGGGGCTGCTTGTTGTCAACGCAATCCGGTCAGAGACAGGCATACTGTCATGGGTCCCCGCAGGCCGCTTTACAGCCGGGCTGAGGAGAGCCTGCATTAGCAGTTCGTGGAGAGCTTCGATGGCTCGGCCTAGTCTGAGGTCGAGGCAAGCTTACGCGGCAGGCGGTGGACGCTAAGGCTACGCCTTGTTCAGACCGTTCCGTGGGGGTTGAGGACAATCCCCTCGTTTAGCGTCACCCCGGGTCCGATCGTGCGGACGGTGGCCTTCTCCTTCAATCCCTCAAAGCCACCGCTACCATGGCTGACACGCTCGGCGAAAATGATCCCAGCCGTGTACGTTCCGCTGAAGCGACCCTCAAAGGTTCCGCTGAGGACTCCCCAGGGGCTGTCCCACGTTCCTACGAAGACACGGGAACCAGATATGTCGCCATTGCCAGTCAAAGGGTCTATGTTGATGTTGGCTACCACAATCGACGTTCCAGCCATGTCACCGATCTGGTCGAAGGTCACGGTGAGGCCCCGGATGTGGAGTATGCCGTCTCCGTCCATCCACACTTTGTCTGGAACCCCCTCGTCGATTGCAACCGACACATGAGTAAAGGGTGTCTTCGTTGCCTTCGCCTCAACCCCACCTGTGGAGAGAAGCAGCAGAGTCAATACGAGCAACAACCCTGATAACGCCTTCTTCAACTACTCTCACCTCCCCCGCCGTGCGGGCCTTGGGTATTTCTACAGCGCCCCTCCTCGGCGCTCCCCTGATATGTCATGGCGTGCCAACATAAAAGATTTCCTGTGATTGTCGAAATTTGGCAACTTCGTCCGCAGGAAAGCCACAAGTGAGGGCTGTTATTGCCCCCGTTAATGCAGCGGACGAGCGGATGTCTTGCCCTGAGGGAATTTTCAGAAGCGCTTCAGAAGCACTGATTTTCGCGCCTTCGTTACGGGTGAGGGATCAACACGAAAAGTCCCTTCCTACCTAACATAATGAGTCCCCTATCGTTATCGTCGGGCTGTTCCCAGGGGTCTCGGGCTCGTTTACCAGGGATCGTTGCGACGCTGGAATCGGCATGGCTATCCACATCCTTGGGGCTCATTTTCTGACCGCAGCGGCTCTGTCTTAGCGGATGGCTCTTTTTTACAGGTTACGGGCCTTCCCTTCGCCTACACCAGGACATGAATTTGGAGAGGAATGCCCACTCTGCGACTGACAGAGCCCAAGCTTGCACCGTCATGGGTGCGCTGACTACTTCTCACCATACACCGCTCACCTCCTCGAGCATGTAACTAAGCTTCCGGAGCGGAAGAGATGATGTTTAGTCTGCGACCCGCTTGACAGATGCGAAGGAAGAGGGGTTGAGAGAGCGATGGGAGGGAAGGTATGGATTGCGGTCCTCGTTGCTGCGATTGTCGTGGCCGCCGTGGCAGCCGGTGCCTTCATCGCAATTAACCTCACGGCGCCTCCCCCACCACCGTCACCGCCGCCACCGCCCCCGGAGCAATCGGAATGCCCGAGGTCCAACGGTCTGTGCATCGAGCGCAACGTGACCCGAGTCGTCGATGGGGACGACCTTGAGGTCGAAGGCGGTCTCCGCATCCGGCTCGTACTCGTTGATGCTCCGGAACTGAGCGAATCTGGTGGGCTTGAAGCTCGCGATTACCTTACGGATCTCTGTCTGGGCTCCCTCGCCCTGATCGATGAGGATGACTTCCAGATCGGCGAGGACCCGTATGGCCGGATCCTGGCCGTCGTTTACTGCGACGGGACAAACGCGAATGCGGCCATGATCTCCGCCGGACATGCGGAAACCTACCAACGCTTCTGCTCCGAGAGTGAGTTCGGGAGTGAGGCATGGACGGGGTGCTCATCTCCCCCACCTCCACCGCCGCCTGAGGATGACTGCGACCCCTCCTATCCTGATGTTTGCATACCGCCTCCGCCACCGGACCTGGATTGTGCGGACATACCCTACCGAGACTTCCTGGTCCTCCCTCCCGACCCTCATCGCTTTGATGGAGATGGGGATGGCATCGGGTGCGAGACCTGACCGAAGCGGAGTTCTCACAATCCTAGTCAGTGTACCAAGACCCAATCTCAATCCCTGACATAGTACAAATCAGGGCTCGGGCGGACCCTCAGGATCCCACTCGTAGGGGAATATCACTAGCTTGCAGTGACGACATCGATGGGCCCGCACATTTGATGGGAGCCAAAACCAGGGAACAAGGGCCCGACCCACGGGGATGAACACCCGGTGCTTTCGAGTATCCCAGAAGAGCCCTCGAGGGCCGATGAGATAACCCTCCTCCAAGGCCCGCCCACAGCGGGGACACTCGCGAATTCCATTCATCACGTTCTCAGGATTCCCCACGAGCCACGCATATTGGAGGGGTTCTTAGGCGTTCCTAAAGTGTGACTGGAATGGCATTCAACGTATCTCATACCAAAGGGGCGGAAACGCGGCGTTCTGTGTTTCGGTCCGGACTTCCACGGGGGAGAGCTTCTCTGAAGGTCAGACCAAGCTGGAGGCAACGGTCTCGGATTCTCTCCTCAACTCTTTCGAAGTATCCAGGGTCCTCCCAGAGAGCCTTCTGATGCATGTGTCGGATGACTGGGTGCTCCTTGAGCACCCCCTTCATGTTCTCCCAGATTGGAGGCCTCATCCTGAGTCGGTCCACCATGAGGAGTCTAGTCCCGGTGTCCGTTATGCGCTTCAGGAGATCCTCCAGCTCTCCTTCCAACACCCCCGGCAGTATCGGTCCGAGGAAGGCCCATGTGTCGATGCCAGAGCGCGTGACCCTCTGTAGGGCCAGGAGCCTCGATCTCACAGTCGGGACCCTTGGCTCGAAGGAGGCTCGAAGGGTCTCGTCCAAGGTCGTGAAGCTGAACCCAACATCGACGTTGCTAAACTTAGAGAGGAGATCGAGGTCTCTCAGGACCAAAGGCGACTTCGTCTGAACGCTGATGGGGAAATCGCGCCGTAGCAGCTGTTCCAAACAGAATCTGGTCAGTCTGTATCTGCCCTCCACAGGCTGATAGGGGTCCGTCACAGTGCCAATCCCAACCACGCCCCGAGGACATGCTCGCAACTCCTTAGCAAGGAGGTTCGGTATGTTTCGCCGGACCTCCACGAATTCCCCCCAGGGCCTCGCCTCCCGTAGGACCGCGGGGCTGTAACAGTACACGCACCCATAGGCACAGCCTCGATATGGGTTCAGGGAGTAGTCCAGTCCTGGCAGCCTAGACTGACTCAGGGCACGACGGCACGCCACCTCACTTACCCTCATCCCGCCTCCTTGTCTTCAGCGCCGCCGCAATCGCCGGGCGAGCTGTCGAAGTCATCTGATAACGATCTAGATCGGTGATGGAGACCCAGCGAGCATCCTCAACGTCGGAGGCCGGGGCGATTTCCCCTGAGACATATCTGCACAGGTAGTCAATGATGACGTAGTGGTACTGTACCCTCCCTCGCTCTTCCAGGATTGTGTTGAAGACCTCCACCACCTCCTCCGGCTCAACCTCCAGACCCGTCTCCTCCTTCACCTCCCTAACCAGGGCGTCCTGGGCCGTTTCCCCGAGTTCGATCGCGCCTCCCGGGATGCTCCATAGTCCTGCGGAGGGCTCGACTCCTCGCTTCACCAAGAGCACATTGTCCTCACGTAGGATGATGGCCCCCACCGAGGCGATGGGCCTGTCAGGGTACTCTCGTCTCATGCTGCCACTCCGAGGAAATCCTCGATCCTCCGTTGATAGAGCAGGCTGCGCAGGAGGGCCGACCACCTCCGCCACTCCTTCAGCTCAATATCCAGCCTAGTAGATATGTAAGCTAGGGCACCCTGAAGGTCTGGGAACTCTCTGTACGGCTGCTTCATGGCGCGTCGGACGTTCTCCCTCACATTCCAGACGCCGACGGGTAGGATGTATCCAGGGTGGGCTTCGCGCAGCACCAGGGCCCCAGCCTGCCTCCCCTCTGTACACAGGGCCTCGGAGATGGCGAGGCGAGCAGCATAGTAGCATCCGCCGATGGCCGCGTATGAGGACCGTCCTCTGTATCCCTCCCAATCGGCGTACATCACTATCCCCTCGCCTGTCGGGTTCCATGTGCTTCCCGGATACCAGGCCTCCACCAGCTCGTACATCCAGGATGTGGGGAGGAGCAGGACGATGAAACGGTTGTCGAGCTTCCAGGACTCATACACCCGGAACTCGTTGATGAAGGGAAAATCCTTCATCCTCTCCACCAACTGCTTTCCGATGGTGTCGTCCACGGCCGTTATGCTCCACCGGGTGGGTACGAACCGCCTGTTATCCTTCAGTCCCAGAACGCCCGCGCTCAGGGCTCGCGATATCCTGGACACCTCTAACCCCTGCGTGTAGAGCAAGGCAATCGAGTCCGCCGCTTTGAGGTCTCCATCGTACCAAACCCGCTCCAGGTCTTGGTCAACCCTCGGGGCATCCATCTCCATCCTACGGAAGGGCGCCGAGGGGCCGTAGGGCTGCACGTCGTCCCGGAAGACGACGCTACCTTGGGGTCTCTTGGAGAACTCCAACTCCATGTCGGCGGGAGACCCAGCGATGGCCAGTTCCTGTAGCTGGACAACCAGTCGGCTCCCTTCTCTCGCATCCGATGTGTTGACGCGATGAAGGCCGCGAACCAGCTGCGATCGGAATCCTACGAAATCATCGATGTTGTAGTCCAGCCAGACCTCTGGATGATCCAGAAGGGCCGTGTCCCCGTGGAACGGTGGCACCAGGGGCCCAACGTTCAGCTTCGGGTATCCAAAGCGGCCCACGAAGAGGCTCGGAGGCGAGGAGCCCGCCATGTGAAGGTCGACCAAGGGCATGGTCTTCAGGAGAGAGTGATACCTGACCAAGAGAGGACACCGTGGTTTACCGCAGAGCATCTTCGATGCCTTACAGGCGACGCAGAGGCCGTCCCCGACCGCCTTTATGACCGTTCTTGACAGCCCCGTCCGAATGACGGTCACGGGGCTGCCAGACGGACCACAGTATTAAAAGGGACAGGGGGGGAGGTGTGTGAATGTGGCACGCGTTTACACGTCGACTTCTGCCACTCTACCGTCGAGCTATCAAACGGGCTCGCTAGACCTACCGGGCCACAAAGATGTGATATTTCTGCGAGGCGTCTGCTAGCTCTACCTCAATTCGCTTGACAATAAGCTTCTCGGGATGATGTAGGGTAGGCACCCTCTTTGTGAGCTCCGCGAGGTTCTTGAAGGGGCCTTGCTTCCTCTCCTCCAAGATGGCCCACATCGTCTTCTTGCCTAGGCCTGGCAGTAACTCGAGCATGTGAAATCGGGTCGTTATGGCCTGAGCCTCGTTGTAAAACCGAACGAAGCGCTCCTCGTTATCGACCACGATTTCATGTATGGCGTAGGGTAGCTCCGATTGGGCCGCTACCGTGAGTTCCTCGCGTCCGATACGTCGCTTTACGTGCTGTATCTTGTCCCTCGACTCAAGGTCCTTGCCAATGTAGACACGATCCCCCACGTTCAACGCCACATCGGGCTTGGGAATCAGCTCGAAAAGCTTGAACTCGTCCTCGCCCAGACCGAAAGCGACGGGCTCCCGCCTGTGTCGGGCCCTGTCAGGATGCCCTAGGGGCAAATAGTCGATGATGCGAGCAAAATCCTCCAAGGGAACCCCCATCAAAGGTACTTGCGTACGACGGTCAGGACCCGTTCGATGTCCTCTTTGCTGAGGGTGAACCGTTCCCTAGCAAAGACCGAGCGCACCTCCTCGGACCGAGTGGGGAGGAGGTCAGTTATTTTCACAGCGTTCTGGGGGGACATAAACTCCATGTCCAGCAGGTCCTTCACCAGCTTCGCGGCCTTCTTGGGAGTGAGGTTGGCAAAGGCCTCAGCGTGCTGAAGGGCGTAACCCTGCTCTGGCGAGAGCTCTCCTCGCTCCTCCTTTTCTTTCCGCAGCAATTCTTTCACTTCAGAAAGGGTCAGGAAGTCCTCCATAGCAGCACCTACTCTAGCTTCCTCAGATGCTCGGGCGCCGCAATAACCTTCTTAGTGAGGCCACCCTGCTTGATGGCCAGAACATAGGCCCTTCCCCTGGTCTCCACCACCGTGCCCGTGAGGCCGTGATACCTCTTATCTGGCTGACCCTTGTGGATGCTGGGTTCAATTACGATAGCGGCCTTCTCCCCGGCCTCGAAGCTCGTGAAGAAACGGGTCACGGGAGGGATCCCCCTATCCCTCGGCCTCTTCCTGAACTTTCGCCTTGTCCTCTGACGCGTGCCCTTGGAGGCTCTCACCATGTCTATCCTCGTCGTGTATCTCTAGGACATCCAGCTCCAGCACATCTGCCTCGGTTTCCAGCAGCTCCGCCAGGCTTGGTCTGGTCCTGCCATTGTCGCCGTGAACGAGCTCCTTCACGTACGTTCCGGCTTCGGTTCGGATCTGTATCTCCGCTGTCCGCTCGTTGAGAGCGTGTACCTCTGCCTTCACCACCTTCCGAACGCGTTCCTTATCAGCTCGCCTGTGGGCAACCCTGGTTGGTGTCCTTTGGACGATCTTGCTCGTCTTTAATGCTTCAACTGCCTCATTAAGCTTTTGTAGCGGCCTCTCCCCTTCAAGGCGGATCATAATCCTGTAGGACTTCTCACACGTCATGTCCTTCAGGGAGATAACCTCGGCCCGATTGGAAGGTCGTAACTCTTCCACCTCCACCACCCCGCTCATACCAACCCTCTTCGCGATGGAGGCCAGGTCCAAATTCCTGCGTCTCGGTCTGTGAACCTCGAAGATGAAGGGGCGGCCTCGTCCGAGCATGAGGGCGTCGATATCCTCCCTGCCCATGCCGTGGAAGGAGTGCTCCTCCCCGCGGGTATCCCCCATCACACGGTCGGCGATCACCTCCTCCACGCTCGTCTCGTACATCTTGCCCGTGAAGTCGCACTTCTCGCAGCCCGTGCCCCTGCATCGCCGACACGGCCATCTAGTCTGAGGGATGCCCCGGACGAGCTTCCTGTACCGCCCGTAGATGTACAGCGGGGAGGCCTGAATCTCTACGTGGTCCAACATGGTGTTGATGATGGCCGTCACCTGGGGCCGTTTGAACTCAACGGTTCTCCCTAGCCTCGCTTCCACAATCTTCCCCGCCTCTCGGTTGATCTCGGCCTTGATGGGCTCGTAGGTCTGGACTCCGGCTTCGGCCCACAGTACCTCCTCCCTTTCCATCAGGTCAGGATCCAGTTTGCACCCCACCAAGAAGGTGTCAGACTCCCATTTCGACAGCTCGTCGATGATGAGGCCCGCAAACTTCGGAATCTCCTCCACCAACCCCCTACACAGCCAGCAAGAATCCGCCGCCTCTACCCGCATCAACGCCAGAGCTCTTTCGCCCCTCTCTCTGTTCGTAAGACCTTTTCCGACCCTCGCGAAGAGACGGCCTGTGCAGCTCACACACAGGGGTTTGGAGCGTAGGGTGGCTCTCAGACCCTCCTCCGAACCGGGCTCCCACAGCTGGGGATCCACCGCTCCGTCCACGGTCGGTGTACTCATAAAGGTTCTTCTCGCACGGGAGGGAACGGCGGCGCCCTTCCAGGGAGGGCTATCGGGTCAGAAAGATCTCAATGCTGGAAACGTTCGCAGTACGCCCTTCCTCACTGGTGACCTGTTCAGTGGAAATCTGAATGTCCTTTACCTTCGCGTCCGGAATGAAACGATGCCTGGTAATCTCAGCAACGTCAACAGCGCGTCCGATGGACTTCCCTCGTGCCTTGATCACGACCTCGTCGGACCCGCTGTTGAACTGGGTGACCACTGCCAAAACGTAGTTCATTGTGGGTTTCTTGCCGATGTAGACGGTGTTCTCCTCTGCCATGGAACTCCTCCCTCTGGCTAGGCTGGCCGGATTGAATTGGAGTATATATATAGCTTCTTACATTAAGAAAAGAAGCGGGACTAACTGGGCGGATGGCCACAAGCCTCCGATTCTCTCGACGATGGTTTAAATACCCAAGCAGTCTATTCTGCTGTGTATGCCAAAGGAGCGGAAGGGCGAAGGCTTTCACTCCGCCGCGGGCTTGATACGGTATTTTGATTCCGAGACGGAGAAGGCCATCAAGATACCGCCTTGGTTTGTCGTCGGCCTGGCCATCGGCAGTGCCGTGATCATCATGACCGTGAGCCTTCTCTGGCCTCTCTAGAGCATCAGGCCCCTGGCTGGTAGCAAGAGCGCCGAGGGGGAGATTTCCGATAGGCTTTTCGAACTCCCGAGGTGCAGAGCACCAGTAGCTCTCGAGGCTACCGCCTTGACCTGGCTAGGCTACCTCGGCAAGTCTCAGGATTAATATGGAGGGAACCCTTAAGTCAATCGGTATGCAGCTTCGAGTCCGAGTACTCCCGGCAGGGCAGAACCAAACATTGAACTTGGAGGAGGGTGCCAACCCCCTTCGGCTGATGGACGTTCTCAGCCTCAATCCCGATGCCCACCTAGTCCTGCGTGAAGGTCGGCCCATACCGGCGGATTCCACCCTCGAGGAAGGGGACGAAATCTCCATAGTCACCGTGATATCGGGGGGCTAGCCAGGCGCCCAGGGCCGAAGGTTTTTACGAGGGTCTCTCATTGGAAGGTGAGTTTCATGCCTCCCAGCGAGGCTAGTATGCTGAAGTTCCTTGGCTTGGACACGGTGGAGCAACTCTTCGAAGACATCCCCCCAGAGTTGAGATCCGACGGCCTATCCCTCCCTCCCGGCCGGGATGAAAGATCGACGGTCTCTGGGATTGAGCGCATGCTGGCAGAGAGCGACAGCGGGGCCGAACTCCTCTCTTTCCTGGGAGCTGGATATTACGACATGTACGTGCCCGCAGCCGTTGAGGCAATTCTGTCTCGTTCGGAGTTCTACACCTCCTATACCCCCTACCAAGCAGAAGTAAGCCAGGGTTTGATGCAGGCCCTCTTCGAGTACCAGAGCCTGATGTGCGAGCTAACAGGAATGGATGCCGCCAACAGTTCCATGTACGACGCCTCAACCGCCCTGGGCGAGGCCGCCTTGATGTGTTATCGTACCACCCGCAAGAGAGAGTTCGTGATACCGCGGATTCTTCATCCCGAAAGGAGGGAGGTCCTCCTCAACTACGCGAGAGGCGCACGCCTTGTCGTGAAGGAAGCTGACTACGACAGAACCACGGGCGGTCTGAACTTGGATGCCATGGCCGACCTCGTGGGAACCGAGACGGGGGGGATCTACGTCGAGAATCCTAACTTCCTTGGTCAGCTTGATCAACTAGTCTTGGAGGTGAAGCGAAAGTTTCCCGATCCCCTTCTCGTGGTCGGGTCGAATCCCCTTTCGCTTGGCGTTCTCAGGCCTCCGGGTGACTACGGTGCGGACATCGTCGTTGGGGAAGGGCAGTGCCTCGGCGGTTGGATGAACCTGGGTGGACCCTCCCTTGGCGTCTTCGCCTGCAGGAAGGGATTGGTGAGAAAGATGCCTGGGAGGGTCATCGGCCTCACTAGAGACGCCCAAGGAAGCAGAGCGTTCTGCATGACCCTTCAAACCAGGGAGCAGCACATAAGGAAGGAGAGAGCCATGAGCAACATCTGCACCAACGAGGCATTGCTGGCCGTCGGGGCGGCGGCGTACATCGCCCAAAAGGGGGAGGGGGGACTGAAAGAGCTGGGGGCCCACCTAATACAGAGCGCAAGAGAGTTGATGACGCTCATAGACGGGCTGAAATCGTTCCAGGCGCCCGTCTTTCCTGGGAACTACTTCAACGAGTTCCCGCTACGTCCTACCGTGCCTTACGAGGTTGTTCACGAACACCTCCTGGAGAGGGGCATCCATGGGGGACTCGACCTGTCCTCCGCCTTCCCCGAACTCGGTTCTGTTGCCCTCTTCTCCGTCACAGATAGACACACTTCTGAAGATTTTGACCGCCTTGTCTCCGCGTTAGGGGAGTTGGATGGGCTCAAGACAGGCTAGCTACGAGGAACCGCTTCTCCGGGATCTTCCTTCGGAGCCTACCGGGTACCGGGTCAAGGGGGGCCTCGTGCCGGAGCGGATGCGGAGGGAGGAGCTCAACGTACCGAACCTCGAAGAGTTCCAGGTAGTCCGCCACTTCACTCGACTGTCCCAAATGAGCTACGGGACGGACACGGGGTTTTACCCCCTGGGCTCCTGCACCATGAAGTACAACCCGAAGTACTCTGAGGCCCTCGCCACGTCAGAAAAGGCAAGGAGGCTCCATCCCCACCAGGATGAACGCACCATCCAGGGCGCCCTGCGGGTGATGTACGAACTGCAGGAGATGTTGATTGCGATAGCGGGCATGGAGTTCGTGAGCCTGCAACCGGCTGCCGGCGCCCAGGGAGAGTTCACAGGCCTGTTGATGGCGAGGGCGTACTTCGCAGATAAGGGGGAGGAGAGAACAGAGGTGATTCTCCCGGACACCGCTCATGGCACCAACTTCGCCAGCGCCGCCATGGCGGGGTACGATGTCGTGGAGATAGCGTCCAGGGAGGGGGTTGTGGACCTACAGTCCTTGAAAAGGGCTCTCAGCCCTAGGACCGCCGTGTTTATGCTCACGAACCCGAACACACTGGGCATCTTTGAGCCCGACGCGCTGGACATTGCAGAGATGGTTCACGAGCTTGGGGCCCTCCTTTACTACGATGGGGCCAACATGAACGCCATCTTCGGTAAGACGGACCCGGGGAAGATGGGGTTCGACATCGTGCACTTCAACCTTCACAAGTCCTTCTCGACCCCCCATGGGGGAGGAGGGCCAGGTGCGGGTCCCGTGGGGGCGAGGGGTGCCCTATCGGAGTACCTCCCCGTACCCTTGGTTGAATACGACGGGGAGCGATACTACCTAGACTATGATAGGCCCAAATCCATTGGGAAGGTCAGGGCCTTCTACGGCAACTTCGGGGTTTTGCTCAGGGCGTACGCCTACATAACGAGAATGGGCTCCGACGGACTGAAGAGAGCAACGGAGCGGGCGGTTCTCAACTCCAACTATCTGAGGGCGAAGCTGCAGCGGTTTCTGCCGGTCCCCTACCCGGGGCTTAGGAAGCACGAATTTGTGGCCAGCGCCGCCAGGTTCCGGGACACGGGGCTGACTGCCATGGATCTCGCTAAGAGGCTCATTGACTACGGTTTCCACCCCCCGACGACGTACTTCCCTGACCTGGTGGAGGGCGCACTCATGATCGAACCTACGGAGTCCGAGACGAAGGAGGGATTGGACGCCTTCGCGGAGGCCCTAGAGAAGATTCTGCACGAGGACTACGAAACGCTTAAGGCTGCTCCTCACACAGCCGCCGTAGGACGGGTGGACGAGGTTCGCGCCGCCCGAGAGCCTATCCTAAGTTGGAGGATGCTGGAAACAGAATAGGAACTCTTTGCTGTAGGATGCCAATGAGCTCCTTGGCCCAAGCCAACTTCCTGCGCTTCACCTCAAGGGCCCTGTCCTTCGGATTCGGCCTTTCGAAGTCAAAGCCCAACAGCCTTATCTCTGAGGCGCCGAAGTGTTCCGCCAGGAAGACACCTCGGTCGCCATCGGTGAAGCCGCCGAAGTTGTGGATTCCGGCGAAGGGCCGGGACTGAGTCGTGCCTAGTGAATTCCTCGAGAAGCCGCCTGCCCAGCGTCCCAAAGCCTCCATGTTATCGCCGTGAGCGTGGACAACCACGGTGGAGCCCTGGACGTTAGCCGACTGTATATCCTCGATCCGACCATCTAGGTCAGTTACCACGAACTCGGGCGATAGACCGCTGTCCAAGGCGACGCTCACCGCTTCGTCGGCCGCGATAACCGTTCCCTTTGCGAACCCCATCTCCTCCGATAGCCTTGGGGCGTTGCCCAGGACAGTAACTACTCGACCTCTCAGTGCCCTCCCAAGGGCGGAAGGCTGTGTCCTCCTCTCAGGGAGTAGGCTCGATAGCATCTGGGCTGCCTCCTCATCCTTCCTCCTATCGTAGCCGAACTCCCTCAGAATCCTTAGATAGTAAGGCTCCCACTCATGAAAGTCCATGGAGAGGCCTCAGGGCCTCCAGGCGTCTCGCTCCGTGACCTCCCTTTCGCTGGAACGGTGGAGAAATGCTGCCACCAGTACGATGGAAATAGCCAGGGCCGACTCAATGTAGATGAGCGTCAGGGCGGTCTGAGGGTTCCTCAGCTGTATGACGGTAGATATGAACTGGATACCGGCGCCAATGACCAGAATCAGGACGAAAAGGGCAAGGGCCACGTAGAAAAACGACCTGACGATCTTACCCTTCGTGAAGTAGGCCTCTGCAACCCTTCCGCCCTCTTGGATTAGAAAGGCCAGTATGAATATCCAGAAGCTGCTCTCAAAGAAGACCACCGCATCCACCAGTATCTCGCCCGTTCGGGGGGTTGCCGCCTGCCAACCGATGAACGCCGCTACCAAGAAGATGACTATAGCCACGAGGGTGAACCAAACCCCCACCCTTCCTGAGGTCAAAGACTCCTTGATGTTAGCGTAGAAATTGGACAACCTCTCCCACACACTCCTTGGACTCAGAACGTCCTCGTAGGCCCTCACCAGCAGGTACAGACCAAGTACTAGTAGGACGGCGGGCAGGGCCAGATGCGGTGCGGAGTACAGGACTACCGCGAGGGCCACTAGCGAGATGGCGATGGGCAGGACAATTCTCCTCCGAAGCCGCTCATCCCTCATGGCCTTTGCAGCGATGTAGAAGGCGCTCTCCACGCTGGGACTCTGCTTCACGTAGACCCTCTTGACATGGTTGATTTTGACCCTGGAGGCAATCATGGGGAACGTATACTCGTCCTCCGCACCGTCACTTACAAGGTAGGCGTTGTCGGGCCGTACAGCCTCCAGAACCTCGTCCAGCTGGCGGCTGAGGATGGTATCGGATTGGTATCCCACATGGGGATCTCCAGTAATGGTCGCAACCTCCGCGTCTATGCCGCTTTTCACGAGTTCATCGTACATGGAGACGGCCGTCAGGATGGTGTTCACATCGGCATCCTCAGGATCGGCGAGGGCCAACCCCATGGCGGCATCCAGGTTCGACTGCCGACCTACGACGGGACCGTGGACATCCGCCTTTACGCCGATGTCGTTGTCCCTGTCGACGCAGAGAACCAGTGTCTTCATTGACAAACTTTCATCCGTCCTGAGATATTTTTAGTTTCCTATCTCAGACCTCCGAAACGGATTTAACAGGGAGTGCCTATGCGGTCTGGGGAGGCTTTTGGAGCTAATCTGGCACGGTCACTCATGCTTCGAACTTCGGGGGAGTAGGTCCCTAGCCTTCGATCCCCACGACGGGAGGTCCATCGGCATACCCCCTCCTAACGTCTCAGCCGAATTGCTGTTCATCACTCACGAGCACTTCGATCACAACGCCGTCCGATCCATCCGCGGTGAGCCTAGGGTCATCGACCACGTTTACGAGGGCGACCTCGACGGTGTCACGGTCAGGACCTACGTACTTCCGCACGACAACGCGAGCGGGAAGAGACGAGGAATGGTCCGTGGCTTCCACGTAGAGATGGATGGCATCACTTTTCTGTTTCTCGGAGATGTGGGGGACTTACCCCCTCCCAAGCTGGTGGAGAGGGAGAAGGAGGTAGCCGTGCTCTTCATCCCCGTGGGGGGCGTGTTCACCATCGGTCCCGAGCAGGCCGTGGAATGGATTGCCCAGCTGCAGCCCACCGTCTCGGTACCCATGCACTATCGCGTCGGAGGCATCTCCCTCTCTATCAAGCCGGTGGACGAGTTCCTTAGCCTGATCGATAGGAAGGTCCTAAAGGTCGGGAATGTTGTCAGCTTCCAGCCCGAGGACCTAACCGGTGAACCCCTCGTCTGGGTTTTCTCCCTCTAGTAGAGCCGTAGCCCCTCCTCTATTCGCCCCAGTTCAATGGGAGTAGTCGGGGTTCCCATAATGGCTCCATGGTCGTTCGCCACGACGCACGCACCCAACTGTGGAGTGCCATAATTAGCTGTCGCTATGAGGGGTTTTACCTTGAGGATCTCCTCCACCAGCCTAAGCTCCTCATCTGTCGAGTGAGGATGACAGATAGCGCCTCGGTTGTTTACGACAGCAGCGGAGCCGACGGTCTTCATGCCGCCCATGGTCGAGGTCGCCATCTCCACACCAAGGATCTCTTCCATCTCCCGGATTACCTGGCCACCGTAGCCTGGATGACAAAGGCCCCCCTTGTCGTTCACCAAGATGTTGTTGCCCACAGCGTTCAGCCTGTGCTCGAGTCGGTAGACGTCGATTCCCTCTAGCTTGGCCACCTCGTCTGAGTGCGCAAGACCGGAGACGAGGGCGGCCGTGGAGTTCATGACTACGATGCTGCCAATGACGGTAGCGCCACCGAGGGTCGTCTGCACGGCCCTCGCGCCCAGGGCGGTCTCCGCCTCTGCCAGGACCTTCCTCGGAATATGCGGGGATGCGATGATGAGGAAGTCATTAGCTGCGCAGAACACGCCCACGTAGGGGTTTCCGGCAAAGTCGAGCTTATCCAGCAAGCCCTGGCATTCCCCCTGGTGGCCAATTTGCAACGGGATTCGAGGGTCGCTCGTGCACACTTTGAAAGGAGGGAGATGTGGCTAAATAGCTTGCCCGTGAGAAGTCGAGGGTCAGGGGGAAGGCTACGACTCTGGCAGCGACACCTCCACTAGTTCATCCTCAAACTTTATCACCTTCAGTTTGATGCGGCGTGGCGGCTTCTGGATGCCTCGGGACCAGAGGTATTCGTTCACCCGCGGATCAATCCAGACGTTCTCCTCAGTAGCATGCATGTGCCTCTTGACGTACGTCTTGATGATCTGGACAGCACCGGGCACACGCTTCGTCCTGGGCATATCCCAGCACCTACCCAGAGGCACCGTCAGGACCCGCTCTTCCTCCTCAGCCATAGTTCACCCCTTATCCAGTTTCCCGCGCCTCCACTGCCGCCTCTTAGGGTGTCTCAGGAACCTTCTGGATGTCCTCATGATGACCCAGGCTGGGACCCTCCTATTGCCCTTCGTGGCTCTCTGCAACCGAAGTTTCATGGCGTGGGGCTTGTGCCTGCCCACACTATCGCCTCTCTATGTTGATTTCCCTCTTCCGGGGTACAATGGCTCTCAGGATCTGACGGAGGGTCGCATCGTCGATAACCGAGTTGATTCTGCCTGATTGAGCTAGCGAGATTAGGCGATTCTCTATGTCCTGGGCCAACTGCGGGTAGGCTAGCGTGATGCGGCCCAGGCGCTCTCGGGCTTCCGGGGCAAGAATCTGTCTCAGTATGGCCTGTCGCTGAGCCCTGGCCTGGGCATCTATCGCCTCCTGAGCAGCCTTCTGCTCCGACAGCTTCTGGAGCTCCTCAATTTTCCTTTTTCTGATGGCCTCTAACTCTTCCTCATCCAAGCCCCACACCTCACAGGTACTTTGACAAGTCCGGCCTCTCCTTGGAGAGTTGTTTGAGGACCTCACGGGCCTTGTTGTCCATATAGGAGTGCCCCTTGGATGTGATAATCCTTCCGCCACCGTTTGCTTTCTGAACGAACTCCAGCTGTTCGAGCTGCTTCAGACACTCGCGGACGATTGATCGGCTTCCCTTCCTGGGATGATAGGGGGCAGAACCTCTGTCCCTCTTCCCTCCGAACTCCGCCGCCAGCCGTTCAGTCCCCACAGGCCCCATCACGTATACCTTGCGTAGAACTGCCGCGAGACGCCCGTACCACCAGTCTCTTTCCACCGGAGGCTTCTCCCTGTGCACCCCCGTCTTGGCGAAGGCAGCCCATGCTGGTGGTTTCACTTTCTTTGACTTCTTCAGGTCTTTCGCAACGGACTCGATGAGGTTCCCCGGGGGCGCGTCATATACCGTTGTCATCAGTCTTCTGGCCTCAATAAAATCCTAAGGACATAAAAAACGTTTCGGAGAGGAATCACAATATATCTGCCTGAACACTAGCAGGAGTCTGATCGGCGAGCTCCCCCCCAAACGATCTCTGAACCTTATAATAGCAGGCTCATCATCCTCATATTCAAATGAGGGTAGTGGTTGGCGTTACCGGAGCCTCCGGAGTACAATACGCATACCGTCTGCTGCAAGAGCTGAGGGACCAGGCAGTCCTCATCCTGTCCGAGGACGGGAGGAAAGTCATCGCAGCTGAGACGGAGATGAGCCCCGAGGACTTTTCCTCACTGGCAGGTGAAACGTATTCCAACGACGACTTCCAGTCGCCCGTGGCCTCCGGCAGTTCCCCTTTTGACGCGATGGTCGTGATCCCTTGCTCAATGAACACCCTGGCCAAGATAGCCCTAGGTCTGGCGGACAATCTCATAACACGGGGTGCTTCAGTCGCCCTGAAGGAGGGCAGGAAGCTTATCTTGGTGCCGCGGGAGACACCGTTGCATACAACACACCTGAACCACATGACGTCGGCGGCCGAGATGGGTGCTCTCATTCTCCCGGCCATGCCAGGCTTCTACCACAGGCCGAAGGAAGTCGATGATTTGGTTAACTTCATCGTGGGGCGGGTTCTCGATCACCTGGGAGTCGAGCATGCCCTCGTCGACCGCTGGGGCTGAGAAACGCGGAAACCTTTTACTCAGGCGGGCTGATAGCCATCGCAATGGAGGGCATTCTGCAAGGTCTCGGGACGGACTTTGACCTAGAGAGGGACTACCAGGAGGCTACATCCATGCTCCAGTCCCTGGGGCTATCGACGTATGAAGCGCGGGCTTACATCGCCCTCGTGGCCCACGGCTATGGAAACGCAGACACCATTGCGGAGACTGCCAGAATACCCAGAACATCGGCCTACAAGGTTCTCTCTTCCCTCTGCGAGAAGGGCTACGCCATATCCACCCGCGGCCGGCCCATGATATTCAAGCCCGAGCCACCGCAGAAGGTGGGAGAGAAGGTCGTGAAGAAGGTGGCGAACGCTTTCGACAACCTCCAGCTCATACACGAGGTGCTGATGGACAAGGGAGAGCCCCAGCTCGTGTTCACCATAACGGGGAAGCAGAGGGTATTGCGCAAGATCGCTGAATTATTGGACATGGCCACTAGAACATTCATCATCTCTACGCCCACTCTCTCAGAGATACGGGAATCCCTTCGGAAGCGCGTTGAAGCCGCCCTGAAGCGCGGCGTCCACATCACCATCATAACAGCCCCCACTCAGAGGGTTCTTGAGGGGGTGGAGGTGGTCCGAAAGCAGGGGCTGATAGCCACCGACATAATTTCTGATGGTGAGAAAGCCCTCATCGCTGCCTCTGATTTGAGCGCCTGCGGCTACACTGACAACGCGTCCCTCGCGAAGCACCTGGAGAACTTTCTCATGATATTGATGGAGCGGTAGTGGAGGACCTTGTCGGAAGCCTTCGACGTCCTAGTGATTGGTGCAGGCCCTGTGGGAGGACACACGGCGGGGCTGATAGCCGAAAAGGGCTTCTCAGTTGCCATCGTGGAGGAGCACCGCGAGGTAGGCGAGCCAGTCCAGTGCGGAGGCATCTTCACACCACGGGTCATGGACCTCGTGGACTGCAGGAACACAGTTCTCGAGAGAATAAGGGGCTGCGAGTTCTACTCGCCTAGCGGCAAGGAACTAATAATCGACGGAGGGGATACAGAGGCCCTTGTGGTGGACCGGGCTGCCTTCGACAGGGAGGTGGTCAAGGGGGCCCTGAGGAAGGGCGTCAACTGCTATCTGGGAGCGCTGGCAACGGGAGTCCGCCGGGAGGATGGGGGCCTCGCAGTCAAGGTCATGATGGATGGCGAGGTGGAGGAGATCCGGTGCAGCATACTGGTTGGGGCCGATGGGGTCAAGGGCAATGTGGCCAAGTGGTTTCGCCTCGCAAGACCGTATCGAGTTCTTCCCGGGTTCGAGGCGGAGGTGGTGGGAGCGGAACACACGCCCGGATTCGTCAAGGTCTTCACGGGGTCCGAAGTAGCGCCGGGCTTCTTCGCTTGGATGGTCCCCTCAGGCTACACGACCCGCGTTGGCCTCTGCCTAAGCCAGGGAAACGCCAAGTCCTACCTGGAACGAATGTTCACGCGTGGACCGCCGGCCACTTTCCTTTCGAAGGCGAAGCCCGTGGGGTACATCATCGGTGGGATCCCAATAGGCATGGCTAAGAAGACCTACGATGACAACGTCATGATCGTGGGCGATGCGGCTTTCCAGGCTAAGGCAACAACTGGCGGCGGCATCTACACCGGATTGGTTTGTGCTGAGCACTGCGCGCAGACGGCGTCGGAGGCCCTCAAGGCGGCGGATCCCTCGGCGTCCTCTCTAGCGCGCTACGAGGAGAGGTGGAAGAAAGGAATAGGCAAGGAACTCAAGAGGTACCTACTCCTCCACAAGATTCTATCCGGTCTGAGCGACGCTCAGATTGAGGAGATCCATGGAATTCTGAGCAGGCCGAAGCTACTTAGGACTATCTCGCGGCTCGGAGACATCGACTATCAGTGGCAGGTCGTTTTGGCGGTCTTGAAACAGGACCCCCGTCTGTTGAGGTTCGTTGGTCCGGCCATCAAGGCTCTCCTCTAGACGGAATACCACGTCCCTTCCCTAGGAAGCAGGCATTCCCTACCTTCCAGGGCCTCGGCCAGCTGCTCTCGGGCCTCCCCGTGCATGAGGACAACCTTCGACGGGTCACACGCCTTCACGAACTTCACAAGCTCCTCATGATCCGCATGAGCTGAGAAGTCGTAGTACGCTACTTCACATCCGATCCCGGTCCTCGCCCCGTAAAGGTCAATGAAGCCCTCTTCGAGCAGCATCCTGCCGTTGGTACCTTCCACCTGGTATCCCGTGAGTACGACACCACTCTTCGGGTCTTCCCTGATGCGATCGAGATAGAAAAGGACGGGGCCTCCGTCCAACATACCGCCCGTAGTCACGATGACATCCCCCTGAAGGGCTCTCTCCCGCCCAATGTGGGAGCGAACGAGCTGACTCCTCCTTATGGCGTTCCTCAGCTTCGTCGCCGACCGAAGGGAGTCAGGATGTCGAAGATAGGTTCGACTTACCTCACGCCCCATCCCATCAACGCGCACGTCGAGGCCCGTCTCGGAGAGAACCATCAATATCTCCTGGGTTCTGGCTACGGCAAAGCACGGGACGAGGGCCAGACCACCTCTTTCCACGACTTCCTGAACCTTCCCGAGGAAGGCTCTCTCTGTCTCCGATCTGTCCGGATGACTCCGCCCGGCGTACGTCGACTCAATGACGAGGATGTCACAAGCGACCGGTTCAGCTCCCTGCATCAGACGGGTGTCGATCGTCTGGAGATCGCCTGTGAACAGCACAGTGCGATGGTTGACGACCTCAAACATGCTGGATCCGGGTATGTGCCCCGCGGGATGGACAGCGGTTTCAAGCTGCCCTGTCATGCGGGCGTCGCCGTGTTCCGCAGTGACTGTACTCCTGTTCATGGCCCTGATGTCGTGCTTGGAGAAGGGTTGTGGATATCCCTCTTGCTTACTGACCTTGATGCTATCTTCCAGGAGTATGTTTGCAACGTCGCTCGTCACTGGGGTGGTGACAAGATCCGTCACGTTCCTACGACCCACCACGGGCACCATGCCGCAGTGGTCCAGGTGCGAGTGGCTCAGCAGTAGGGCATCGACAGGGGGAGCCTCCAGAGGATACCTCGGCGGATCATGGGGCTGGACGCCGTAGTCGAAGAGGAGAGTTGTACTCTTATCCCTGAGTAGCATGCCCAAGCGGCCCACCTCGCTCGCCCCGCCTAGGAAATTGATTTCCATGGTCAACCTTTCCACGTGGTCCGATGTGCTTAAAGCCTTCCGTCAACAAGGGTGTTTTCGTCCAGTAACAACCTCGTGGACGCTAGGCCCCCCTCCGGTCCCAGCTCTAGATCCCACATTAGGGAGCGGCCGCAGCCCTTCGACGGGAAAATCTCAGCCTCCTGCCTATAGATCTAAAGGTGGGCCAGATTTCTTGACATCGGATGGCTTTCTCGATTCTGCGTCTCCCGAGCAGCCTCATGGCATAGTCAAGCCAGTTGTCGTTCGGAAAGAAGTTGTCTGCAAACTTCTTTATCTTCACACCGATCGCCAACTGCTCCCCCGCAACCGCCCGCCATCTCGTCTCGTACTCCCGCAAGGCCCTGCCATCCTGTATGTGATCAGCAATGACTTCGGCCCCAATCCTAGCGCACAACATGGCCAGGTTGACTCCGCCGCCGTTTGTAGGCATGACATGGCCCGCAGCGTCGCCAACGAGGAGAACGTTCCCGCTCACCGTCTTAGGCACAGGTCCCATCTCCGGAACCCAGCCTCCCGTCCATGAGTCGGCCGCCAAGCCCATCTTCTCCAAGAACCTCCTCAGGAGTTCACTGAGATTGCCCTCATATCGATGCCAGACCCCCAGGCCCACGTTGGCAGTCCCGCTTTTTGGTATGATCCAAGCGTAGCCTCCGGGGGCCAGGCTGCCGAAGTAGATCTGGAGGACATCCCCAAAGTCACCTTCCACATCGCAGGTAACAGCCGCCGCAAGATGCATCGGCGGGTGAAGTCCAGCAGAGCGAGCCACTAGAGAGAAGGGGCCGTCGGCGCCTACCACGACCCTACCGCTGAAGGTTCCCCGAGAGGTGAAGACCTCAGTACCCCGGACCCGCTGTACGGAGCAGTCGGTTTTGATCTCAGTACCTTCCCTCTCCGCCAGGTGGGCCCAGTGCTTGTCCACCTTGTCCCTGGAAACGGTGTACCCCTCAAACGGGACGTCGTATGCTCTTAGGGTTGGGCTGTACACGCGTATCAGCCTGGTGTGGATCTCCTTCATCTCCTCAGGAAGGTCGTAGAGGGTCTCCATGTCGCCAGCCTTTGGAAACAATGACTTCACCTCTTCGTTGGAGGCCATGAACTCTCCGCACTGGACGGGAACACCGATCTCCTTCCTCTTGTCCAGACAGAGAGTCCTGAGGCCGCTGGCAGATGCGTATCTGGCGGCGGTGCTTCCCGCCGGTCCGGCACCCACCACCACTACGTCGTAGATGGCTTTGCCCCCTGAAGGTAGTGAACGCTCCCCAAGAGGAGGTCCGTAGACTTCACCTCCTTGAAGCCGACCTCTCTCATTAGCCCTTCGTACTCGTACGCGGTGCCAATACCTCGGTATGTGACCATCAGCTGGTGATAAGGGTCATGTTTCCAGCCCTTCCTGGCCTTTCTCGGAACCGCGAGCCTCAGAATCGTGCCGGCCCCCCTCTTCAGCCAGAGTTCCATCATCAGGCGTCGAAGCGGCCCGATAGCTCGGAACAGATCGACCACGTGGAGCTGGCCTCCCGGCCTCAGGACCCTGTAGACTTCCCGCAGGGCCCCGTTTTTGTTCATGAAGTCTCGGAAGGAAAAGACACAGAAGACCTTGTCCACAGATGCCTCCTTCAAGGGTATATCCTCCGCCAGGCCAATCACCGGCCTATACCTGCCCGCAGACAATCTCCGGGCGGAATACTTGATCATCGGGACAGACGGCTCCAACAGGTATACACGGTAACAGTGAAGGAGCCCTGCGAAGCCGCCAGGCCCAGGGCCAATCTCCAGCACCTCCTCGCCGTCTCCCACCGTACCCGCCGCCCTTGATCTCCAGATGGGAAGCTGCAGGAGGGTCGACGTCAAGTTAACCCTCTCATAGTACGGCATGAACTCCTCCAAAGACTCTATGACCTCTTTCCACGCATCCCTTACGAGGGGTCCTTCGTGCATGGACTAGGACTCTCGTTGTAGGACAAGATCCACTAGTCGAAGCAGCTCCAACTTGTAAGGACCTTGGGGGAGGGGTCCAAGTCTCGCCTTCGCTCGCTCCCCGAACTCTGCGGCCTTCTTCTGAGCGACCTCCACAGCGCCGGACCGGACGATGATCTCCAGGGCTCCAAGGATCTCTTGCGGTGTGTTCCCCGTCTTCCTGATAATCCTCGACAGCTCCTTCTGGTCCTGCGAGGTCCCGTTCCGTAGGGCGTTCATCGTGAGGAGGGTGATATTGCCCTCCCTCACGTCAGTGCCGATAGGCTTCCCCAGGACGTCCTGATTCCCGACAACGTCAAGGATATCGTCCACGATCTGGAAAGCGACGCCCAGCTCTGTTCCATACTCTCCAGCGGCCATGACCTCCTCAGGGCTGCCCCCCGCTAAGATGGCCCCCACCCTCGCGCCTGCCGCTATGGGCCAGGCCGTCTTCCGCTTGATTATGTCGATATATCCTTCTTCCGTAAGGTCGACATCCTTGGAGCGCATCTGCTGCCGGATCTCTCCCTCGGCTAGCCTACTGCAGGCCTCGGCTGTAATGTCGACGATGGCTGGCTCGAACTTGCCGCCGATGGCGAAGGCCTGTGTGAAGAGGAAGTCCCCGGCGACAATGGCGTTCTGGGTGCCGTACTTCCTGTATGCCGCAAGCTTGCCCCTGCGCATCTCCCCCCCGTCGTTTATGTCGTCGTGGAGCAGCGTGGCTGTGTGGATGAGTTCCAAAGCAGCGGCGATCTTCACTGCCCTCTCGACTTCCCGACCGCCCAGGGCGTAGAAGGTCAATATCGTGACCGTCGGCCGAATCCTCTTCCCGCCGGCACCTATGACGTAGTTCGCGATCTCAGTCAGACGATCCTCCTGGGAATTAACGCTCTCCCTGAGAACATCCGCCACCATGGAGAGCTCTTTAGAAATCGTGAGGTCCCAAGAGGCCATCCATCGGGTCTAACGTCTGAGGCTATATTAGGTTTCTCTATTTATGATGAGAGGGGCCTGGAATGGGCGGGGAAGCCAGGAGCTACTCCTGTTTCGCGCGCCTGCTCACGGAGACGGCCCTGGTTATCTCGAAAGACTCACCGTTCCAGACCAGAGCGAAGGAGGAGGTTTCGTGTCTGACGGCCCTTAGTTTCACGCAGCGAATCCTTCTCTGAACGTCTAGGTCCGAAACGGGATAGAGGTCCAAATGTATCAAGCCGTCAGCCAGATAGGCCTCATCGGCCTCCTTGCTCCCCGCGATCGCCTCCCCCTTGGTCTCGGATATGATGAAAGTCGTGGCGTCAAGCTCCTTGAGCCATTCAAAGAGGTAGAAGAGCTCTGTTCTCCTCACATCGAAGTTTGCCATTGTCTCCAAGACGTTCAAGGAGTCTATGACAAGGAACTCGTAGGGGTCCGCCTCTATCAGGTTCCTCAGGTAGCTCTTGAATAGAGTTATCCAGGAACCCTCGCTCATGAAGGAGAGGTTCTTCCTCAGAGTCGCCATATCGAAGATAGAGAGGTTCTTATACGCGGTCGGGTCCCCCATCCCCATGGCCTCCAGGTGTTCAACCAGAGAAGCCTTGCTCTGCTCCAACGTGAGGTAGAGCCCCTTCGTGCCATTGTTGAGGGCGTTATGGTAGAGGACGCTGAAGGCGAGGGAGGATTTCATCGTGCCTGGGGCGCCCGTTATCAGGACTATGTGACCCTCAGGGATCCCGTCCTCAAGGGCCTCATCGAGCCCCCGCACGAACGTCGACTTCTTGGGTCTAGCCAAGGGATTCACTCTCTGGTTTCCTTCTGCTCCCTGATAAAAAGCGTATCGAGGCTATTCTGCCCTGTGATAACGTCATCTCCTTACGCGAGGGACGCTCTTCTGAGGCACGTGAAGGCTCTTCTCCTCAGAGTCGACGCTCCTCTCCGCCGCCCTCCTAATTCCTGGGGCGAGTCTCTCCAGATAGAAGTGTATTAGTTCGTCATTCTTCCCGATCCATTCCGCCAACATCACGGCCGGCATCATCACAGCGATAAATGGGTAGTACTGGTAGCTATCCGGAAACTCCTTGGACGCGCAGTCGAGACCCCTAGAGGCGAGCGTTGCTAGCCTCTCAATATGCTGCCTGTAGTCATCCATAGTGAGCCGTGGATCGTAACCCTTAAGGCTGCTGAGAGGGAGAACTTCTTTCTCCCTGAGGGCCACCAGGGAGAGGTTAGCGATCCCGTTACGAAGGTCCTCGTAGATATTCACGACGTTGTTCAGGAAAACGATGGCGATGTCGAAGAAGTACCATCCCTTCATCAGACCTTCTAGCTTCCTCGCCTTCAGTTTTCTCTCTAGGAAGGATATGTCGATAAGATTGTATCGCGTGCCGCCGCTGACGTAGTTCGCTAGGCGCTCAAACCACTGTATGTCATCTCCCACAGAGAAAAAGCTTCGAGAGATGCTCGCCACCTGTCCCAGGTCAAGATGGGATTCTTTCTGGAACATGGTCAAGGCCTGTCCCAAGGCAACCCTCTCGTCAAGCGTCTCCATCTGGTAGAAGAGATCGCTCCCCTGAGGGGAGACCGTGAACAGCACGTTGAAGTTACTCGTGATGGAGGCAATGAGTTCGAACAAGGGAAGTTGCTCTTGGCGTAGAATCGCCATAAGCCTCTTCATGAAGGCATTCGGATGGAACGAGGGGTCAGTCATGGAGGCGAGGACAACGTGGTAGAGGTCCTTTGCCTCTAGGTACGTGTAGTCCCCTTTATCTACAAGATCGTCTAGGATCCCTGTCTGGCATTTGTACAAGACCTTGGCCACGATGGACCTCCTGACGTTCTCCTCACTCATCCACCGGAAGTACTTCTGGGAGATCATACAGGCTCCCGAGGCAAACCGAAGAGTCTGTGGGTAGTTCCAGGGAAGATATGTCTCTTCCACCAGCCCCCTGTCCGTGTACCCCCTCGGGCTGAGGCTAACGGAAAGAGGCCCTTCCGGATCTCCTATCATCCCAACCTGCTCTTTTGTCCTGAGCAGGTGCGCTTCGAAGAGATCCTTGCTTATGCCCAGGTCGAGATCCTCCAAAAGGCCCAGGGCGTAGCCTCCCAGCCTGGAGATGTTTCTCCGTAGAAGGCTGACATCCGCTGCGCTGATGGCCACCTCTCTTCTGAGCATGGTCCTCCCGTGGTGGACTCAGCTCTGGGTGGCCAGTGAACCGCAAAAGGATTCGCTCGGAAAAATCAGGGGTGATTATCAGGGCCGGGGACAAAAGCCAGTACCGGAATTGATAATGGAGTCTTAACGTATTTTATGACGCTGTAAGGATGAGAGATTCCGAGAGGCGGTTAGATCCTCGAGTATCTCGGTGCGGCCACGGCCATCTTTCTGTCGATTGTTTTAGTGGCAGCCATAATGAGGCAGAGGACGGGGAAGGCTTTCCAGAAGATGCTCCTCATGTCTGCCGCGCTCCTTCTCACGGCGGCCGTCGCTTCAAACATAGCCATCACAACCCTGTTTCAGCCCGGGAGCCCCGAGAGTTTCATCATCTTGAGCAAGAGGGTTCAGGCCACCTTTGACATTCTCTTCGCCCTGGCAATAGGCGCCTTTCTGGTGGTGACGTCCACTCCGACTATCAACTCCGCCAGGGACTTCAGGAGGTACCTGGTGCGAGAGTTCCCCAGTTCCTACGTCGTATACAGCTTCATCATGGCTCTGGGGCTGTTCAGCGTGCTGACGACCACGGCGCAGGTCCAGATCACCGGCGGTGGGGACTACATCATACTCTTTCCTGTCTGGTTTGTCGTCATAATGACCGTCATCGCGACCACCATCATGATCTACATCCCCTACAAGCTGCTGGGATACCTGCATCGGGTGAAGCCACCTCGCGCTATCGCTCATGACACCTATTTCATCATTCTCGGCCTGGAGGGTTACACCGTCACTGAGTTTCTCACTGAGGTCGCCCTGGCCAACCTAGGAGGCGACATCAGGATATTTGGCTTCTTGGTGGAGGTCCTCCTTCTCGCCATCGTGGCCTACGCCGTTAGGGAGAGACGATTCCTGCAGGAGCTTCTTGCACCCTTACCGGAAGCCCACCTCGAAACAGCGCCCAGCTTCAACTTGGAGGGAGGCTTCACCTACATAGTGAACGAGGAAGAGCCCACCCAGACCTTCGAAATCTTCCAGGACGCTGTTACTCACGGTGTTCGGGGCCTCTGCATCACCAGACAGCAGCCGGAGAAGGTGGCCAAGGCGTACGGCCTGGAGAAGACTCCAATACTCTGGCTCAGTCGCGCCATAGCCCACGCCAACTGCATAAGGCCAACGCCGCCAGAGAACATCGCCATGGCAATAGACCACTTCCTGGAGACTAGCCCAGGGAGCATGGTGGTACTGGACGGTGTGGAGTACTTGATGGCCCACAACGACTTCTCCTCAGTGCTTGCCCTTCTGCACGACCTGAACGAGCGGGTCTCAGTTACCGATTCAGTCCTGCTCCTGCCGGTGGACCCCAGAGCCTTTGAGGAGCGGGAGTTCATCCTGCTCAAGAGGGACCTCAGGATACTGGATGCTGAGGCTATATCCACGTCCCCAGCTCGTATTGAGCTCTCCTCCGAGTCTTCCACGATTGAATAGTGCAAGGGTGTGAGGGATTGTTTTTAAGACATGGGATTCTTGACTAAACGTGGATCTCAGACCTAAACGGGGTAGTGGGTCGATGGATGACCTTGATAAGATCAGGGAGAAGAAGCTACAGGATTTGATGCAGAGGGCAGCCAAGGGAGACCAGGTGCAGTCCCCGGACAGGCCCTTTGACGTTTCTGATCACGACTTTGATGAGCAGGTGTCGAACCACAATCTCATGCTGGTGGACTTCTGGGCACCTTGGTGCGGGCCATGTAGGATGGTTGCCCCTGTTCTACGCCAGTTGGCCAAGGACTACAGCGGCCGAGTGGCCTTCGGGAAACTGAACACAGACGAAAATCCGCAGACATCCCTGAAGTATCGGGTCATGTCAATCCCCACCCTGATCGTATTCAAGCGGGGCAAGCCTGTGGATATGATGGTGGGAGCTGCCCCCAGGCATACCATAGAGGCAATGATCCGGAAGCACCTGACCTAAGGTCGCTTCCCTCCATCCTCAACGGCCGCGACAATTCGTTCGACTATCTCCATGAAGGCCTTCGAGGTCTCCGAGTCAGGATCAGACAGGACGAAGGGCTTGCCCTCGTCGCCCCCCACGACCACCTTCTCATCCAAGGGGATCCTGCCCAAGAAGTTTAAGCCGAGTTCCCTCGCAGCGGCCTCGCCTCCACCGGTCTTGAAGACGTCCACTCGCTCTCCGCAGTGAGGGCACCTGAAGCCGCTCATGTTCTCAATAATCCCCACGATGGGCATGTTGAGGGTTTTGGCGAAGGAGATGGCCTTCCTGACATCTAGCAGCGCCACATCCTGGGGCGTGGTGACGACGATGGCTCCGTCGGCATCAGGTATGTTCTGGGCGATGCTAAGGGGCTCGTCGCTAGTCCCAGGCGGTAGGTCGACCAGAATATAGTCAAGCGTTCCCCAATTGACATCTCCGAGCATCTGGTTTATGGCCTTCATCTTGAGGGGACCACGCCAGATTACTGCGCGGTCCTTCTCTGCGGAGAAGTAGGCCATGGAGATGGCCTTGACGTCGTTATAGGCGATGGCGGGCTCGATTCCGTCCTCGGTGGCGAACAGCTTTACGTCCTCTATGCCGAGAATCTTGGGCACGTCTGGTCCTGTAATATCCACATCGACGATCCCCACCCTCCTGTCCTTTCCAAGGGCTACAGCGAGGTTCGCCGCCACGGTGGTCTTGCCAACGCCCCCCTTCCCACTCATGACGATAAGCTTGTGGCTCACCTTCTCCATGTTCTTGGCTATCTTCGTCCTTTCCTCCCACATCCTGAGCATGTGGGGAGGGATGCCCTCTTGAGTCCCTTCCGGGGGTTCCTCCATAGCAACTACCGCGTAAGCAACGCCTAGCTTACTAAAAGGGATTTGGCAATGGCGGACTCAGCGCACCTTCGGACTTCTACCGTGCGCCGCCGAATAGTGTTTTATATACATCCGTAGAATGAGAAGACACATCGCAGGAGGATGATTGTTTGAAGGCAGATGAGGTCGAGAAGATTGCCGTCATCGGGGCGGGAGAGATGGGGCACGGCCTTGCAGAACTGGCTGCCCTCCACGGCTTTAAGGTTGGTCTCCACGATGTCAAGGACGAGTTTATAGAAAGAGGCCTGGAGAGGATCAGATGGAGTCTGAGCAAGCTTGAGGAGAAGGGGAAGCTCAAGGAGACAAAGGAGCGGATACTAGATCGGATCAAGACGACCACGGACCTGAAGGTTGCGGCAAAGGACGCGGACTTGGTGATTGAGGCCGTCCCAGAGGACCTCGAACTGAAGAAGCAGGTCTTTGCGAAGCTGGACAAGTACGCCCCTCCGGAGGCGGTACTGGCGAGCAACACCTCTGGACTCAGCATTACCGTCATGGGTAAGGCCACCAAGAGACCCGAGAAGGTCGTTGGCATGCACTTCTTCAACCCACCTATCATCATGGAACTGGTAGAGGTTGTCAAGAGCGAGGACACTGGGGATGATGCCCTAGAACTCGCTCAGGAGATCTCTAAACGGCTAGGTAAGACGCCAATACTGTGCCGAAAGGATGTCCCCGGCTTCATCACGACCCGTGTAATCTTCCACTACATGAACGAGGCCGCGTGGATTCACCACGAGGAGGGGATTGCCAAGGAGGCCATCGACTCGGCCATGAAGTTTCAGGTCGGCTTTCCCATGGGCCCCTTCGAGTTGGCGGATCAGGTCGGCATCGACCTCATGGTCTACGCACAGGAGACTCAGGGGATTCCCGTGCCCCCACCGTTCAAGGAGAGGGTGGAGAAGGGCAAGCTGGGTAGAAAGAGCGGAGAGGGGTTCTATGATTACAGGGGAGAGGCAAAGCCCGTCATCCGCCCAGAGGATGGAAAGGACTTCACCTCCCTCAGAGTTCTAGCGCCTGTAATAAACGAAGCCGCCCAGCTTGTACAGATGAAAATCGCTTCTCCTGAGGAGATCGACCTCGCTATGAGGTTGGGCACCGCCTTCCCCAAGGGGCCTCTTGCCCTGGCGGACGAGATTGGTGTCCAGGCTGTTGTGGAGGAGTTGAAAGCATCGAAGAGACATGAACCAGCGGAGATTCTCGTGAAGATGGTGGAGGAGAACAAGCTGGGCAGGAAGACTGGTGAGGGATTCTATCGCCACGAGGGAATCGAGATGGCCGAATACGAAGCCATCCTGGTGGAAAGGGACCCGACCTCAATGAGAGCAACTTTGGTCCTCAATCGGCCTGAGCGACACAACACCCTTACGCCCGAGATGGTGGAGGAGATTTCCTCGGCACTGAGTGTCCTTGAGGAAGCCTCGGACGTGCGTTGTCTCATCCTGAAGGGCGCTGGAGAGAAGGCGTTTTGTGCCGGCGCCGACGTAACCGCTTTCACAGGAGTCGACAAGGCTCACAAGGCCTGGGCTTTCACAAAGCGAACCCACGGAATCTTCAAGCAGCTGGAGGATTTTCCCAAACCAACCGTCGCCGCTATTCACGGGTACACCTTCGGCGGGGGGCTGGAGCTTGCCCTCGCGTGCGACTTCCGGATCTCCACCAAGGAATCGAAGCTGGGACTGACGGAGACTTCTCTCGGTCTGATTCCCGGAGCCGGTGGAACTCAGAGACTAGCCAGAATTGTTGGACTGGGCAGGGCCAAGGAGATGATTTTCCTGGCTAAACGAATCAGTGGAGAGGAGGCCGCGGAAATAGGCCTCGTGAACAGGGCTGTGGAAGATGATGAGTTCGATGCTGTGGTGGACGACCTCTCCGGAAGGCTCGCCAGAGGCCCGCCCATTGCCTATCGGTTGGCCAAGAAGCTACTGAACTACAGTTCCCAGGGCCTCGGTGACGCGGGCCTCGACATGGAGGCGTTGGCATTCAGCGTCGTTACGTCCACCGAAGACCTCTTTGAAGGGCTGTCGGCCTTCCTCAGCAAGAAGGAGCCAGAGTTCAAGGGACAATAGTCAGGCGTAAAGTGCGTCGATCCGATCCCTGAAATTGGCCTCTATTACCTCTCTTCTTTTTTTGAGAGTAGGAGTGACCTCATCCCTTTCCTCGCTGAAGGCTCTCGGGAGCAGGAGAAACTTCTTGATCTTTTCGTGGTAGTCCAGAGCTGTGTTGACCCGCTCCACAATGTCCTCGTAGAGGGACACAACGTCTGGCCTCTGAAGGACATTTTCAGGCAACTCTTTGATTATGCGCTCCCCCGCTGGGCCCGTTCCATATACGAGTCCCTCCTCTGCTGACAGCACATCCTTTGACCTGAGGAGCCTCACGAGGAGCTCGTATTGGGGCTGAATCAGGGCCGCAGTAAACTTCCTGTTGTCTCCCAGTAGCATACAGTCCTCGATATACGGGTGCGACAGGAGAGCCTCCTCAATGGGCCTAGGAGCCACTTTTTTGCCTGTGGAGAGAGCGAGTATCTGCTTTTTCCTCCCCAGAATTCGAAGGTAGCCTTCCTCGTCGAACTCCCCGAGGTCTCCCGATCGGAACCAGCCATCTTCCGTAAAGGCATTCCGATTCTCCTCAGGCAAGTCATGGTAGCCCACGAAGACGTTTGGGCCCTCGATGAGTATCTCTCCGTCGTCACCAATCGCCTCCTTCACGCCTGGAATCGGAGGCCCCACCGTTCCAGGCTTGTTTCTATGCGGAGGATTTAGGTTAGCGGGAGCAGCGGTCTCCGTCAGTCCATAACCTTCGAGAACGTGGATTCCCATTCCGTTGAGGAGATAGGCCAAGCGAGGTCTCAGCGCACTGGCGCCTGACATGGCATACTCTAGGTTTCCTCCCAGGCGCTGTCTAATCTTTCGGTACACGAGCCAGTCCGCCAGCTTATGGCGGATCCGAAGCCCCAAGGGCGGTGGCAAACCCTCCGTGGAGAACTGACTGAACTCCAGCGCGGTCGCCTCGGCCCAGTGGTAAATCCTCCTTTTCATGGCTGACTGTCTGTCGACCTCCTCCAGTATCCTCTCGTACACCCTCTCATAGAGGCGTGGCACTGCAGCCATGTTATTCGGCTTCACCTTGAGCAAATCATCTGCTAAGAAATCTGGCTTGGAGAAGGCCACACAACCCCCGATCATAAGCATGCCTAGGCAGACAAGCCTCTGGTAGATGTGGGCCATGGGTAGGAAGGATATGGCTACCTGTCCCGGCTTCGCTTCAAGGACCTGCAGTCCGGCGAGAGCCGCTGCAGCGATGTTCCAGTGCGTCAGCAAAGCCCCCTTCGGCCTTCCGGTGGTCCCAGAGGTATAAATGATGCTAGCGAGGTCATCAGGCTTAATCGCCTCATGGTTCTTCATGAGGGCGTCAAGCTCCGAAGCCCTCGGTTCCCGGTCGATGAGGGAGGCTAGGGTAGGAAAACTCTCCACCTCCTCAAAGTACACCGTCGGGCGCTCCCTGAGCTCCGCATCCAGACCCCTAAGCTTCTGAAACTGTTCTCCCCCCTCCAGAAGGAGAATGCTCGACCCGGAGTCTTGAATGTGATGAGCAAGGAGATGGGCAGGCAGCGTCGGAAAGGCCGTTACCGTAACGCCGCCGGCAAAGAGGATTGCGAGATCCGCGAGCAGCCACTCGTAGCGCGTTCCCGCCATTATGAGTACCTTTCCCCCAGCGCGGAGTCCCATAGACCTTAGGGCGGCTCCCAGACGGTCTACTTGACCTCCTAGTTCCCGATAGCTGATCTCGTCAAATTCACCCCGGGAAGGGTACATTATAGCAGCGTTGTCCGCGTAGACCTTGAAAGAGGAAGCGATGGCGCGAAGAAGGGTCTGCTCCTCAGCCCGGAGCGGCTCCCCCTCGTAGACCCTCACAAGGCTACGCAAACCTTGGCAGGATAATGAAGGTTGTCATCCTCCAGAACCTATCACGCCTCTGTCGGCCAGTGCCTCCAGCTCTGCCTCAGCCAGCCCGGCCTCCACCAGTATCTCGAGAGTGTGCTCGCCGAGACCCGGTGGCTTTCCTCTCCGCTCCGGTCCCGCATAGGACCATTTCACGGGGTGAGTCAGCGCCCTGAAAACCCCCGTTGGTAGATTGACATTATGGAGGACGCCCCTCTCCTCTACGTGACGGTCCCTCAGGGTCTCCTCGACGGTAAGTACCGGAGCGTAAGGAATGTCCTCACCTTCAAAGGCTCGATTCCACTCATCCAGGGTCCTTTCCATAAAAAGGCTGCGTAGGGCCTCACTAACTTCAGCGCCCTCGTCTCCCAGAGCCAGGTGTTTCTCCTTCAGCTCGGGACGCCCTACAACTTCACAGAACCTCTCCCAGAACTTCTCCTCTATCGCCGCGAGGGTCACAAACCGACCATCTGCTGTCTCATAGATTCTGTAGAGGGGTAGAAGACCTGTCAAGAGCGTCCTTCCTGGGGACGCCTCCCCTCCGCTCAAGGATTCCGCCAGGTTCATGAGGTTCATGTGGATGGCGACGTCGAAGATGGAGAGATCCAGATATGCACCACGCCCGGTCCTCTCTCGCATGAGGAGGGCCGAGAGGATGGCGTAGGAGGCCAACAGGCCCGAGGCCATGTCAGAAGTAGGGATTGCCGGTAAGAGGGGCCTTCCTCCCTGGGAGTTCATGTGCAGCATACCCGACAAAGCGTCAAAGTTCAAGTCATGACCTGGTCTCTCTCTGTAGGGACCTGTAGCCCCAAAGCCTGAGAACGAGCAGTAAATTATGTCCGGTCTCAGTGCCCTGATCTTGTCATAGCCAACGCCAAGCCTCTCAGCCACTCCAGGACGATACTGCTCAATGACCACATCAGCACTTGGCACTAGCCGATAGAACAGATCCCTGCCGTCAGCGTCCTTCAGATCAAGGGCAACGCTCCTCTTTCCTTGGTTCACCAACATGAAGGAGTAGCTCATACCACCGTAGGTGGGAGGGGCGTTCCTCATGTAGTCGCCCCTTCCCGGTTCCTCGATCTTGATGACATCGGCCCCAAGGTCCGCCAGGAACTGTGTCGCAAGGCCCCCCGGGAGGAGCCGAGTGAGGTCGAGAACCCTCATGCCTTCCATCGGACCGCCCACGAAATCACCGCCATCCCATCCTTCCCGCGATATTTATCTTGAGGTTTCCAAGAAGCATTAATAGGTGGGGGCTCAATACTGCAACAGGTGTCTCCTTGCTAGAGAGCGTGATAGTGGGAGCCGTTAGGACGCCTGTCGGGAGGAAGAACGGATCACTGAAGGAAGTCCGAGCCGACGACCTAGCTGCCCTGGTGATAAACGAAGTTATCGACAGGACCGGCGTTGAGCCGGCCGTGGTGGAGGATGTCGTCTTCGGCTGCAACACGCAAATCGAGGAACAGGGCCTGAACATAGCTCGCATCGCCGTCCTGACGGCCGGATTGCCCGATTCCGTCGCCGGGACCACGGTGAACCGACAGTGCGGGTCTTCGCTTCAAGCCTGCAACATCGCTGCCATGGCTGTGGCCACGGGCCAGTCGGACATAGTCATTGGGGGCGGCGTGGAGAGCATGAGCCGCGTCCCTATGGGCAGTGATGCTGGCGTGTTCAACGAGAGGCTACTAGCTCGATATGATATCGTGCCTCAGGGAATCTCGGCGGAGCTCATCGCCGATAAGTGGGGCATCACGAGGGAGGAGATGGACGAGTACTCCCTCCTCAGCCATCGCAAAGCTATAGCCGCCATCGACGCCGGCCGCTTCAGGGATGAGATAGTGCCCGTTCCGGTCAAGGATAACTCCGAAAGAGAGATTGTTTTCAGCGTCGACGAGCACCCACGCCGGGACACTTCCTTGGAGAAACTGGCCAAGCTGCCACCGGCCTTCAAGCCAAATGGAAGCGTCACCGCGGGAAATTCCTCAGGCATCAACGATGGCGCCGCCGCGGTTCTGTTCACCACTCGTGAAAAGGCCAGGGAACTCGGGCTAGAGCCATTGGCCACAGTAAGGACCATGGCCGTGGCGGGAGTGGACCCGGTCATCATGCTTACTGGACCCATCCCGGCAAGCAGGAAGGCCCTTCAGAAGGCGGGGCTCACCATGGATGACATCGACGTGGTGGAGCTGAACGAGGCCTTCGCATCCGTACCTATCGCCTGCTCTAGGGATCTGGGCATAGATTCGGAAAAGCTCAACCCCAACGGCGGGGCCATCGCCCTCGGCCACCCTCTGGGAGCCAGCGGGGCTCGAATCCTCACGACCCTCCTCTATGAGATGGAGAGGAGGGATGTGAGATGGGGTTTGGCGACCCTATGCATAGGCTTCGGTCAGGGGATTACGACAATTGTGGAGAGAGGAGCGGCGGCGTAGTTTCCAACTCACAAGCACCTTCACGATTTCAGCCCCAAGAGTACGCATCGGTGTGAAGAAGTTCAGCCTGAAAAGACTAAGCACCAGCCGGGTGTCAGTACGCACGAGCCAATCCAAACTGACCACGAAGGCCATCCGAGAATCAGGTCGACGTATACCCAAGTGGAAGCTCCCTCCAGTCCAAGGAACCCGTACAGGGAGATCACGAAAACTGCCCCCGCTGTCAGATAGGATAGCAGTGACAAGCTCGCGATCCCGGCCAGGCCCCAGTCCGAGAATAGTATAGTCCACAGCGAAAGGAATGCATACAAGATGAGAATCGAGGACACAATATAGCTAAACCAATAACCCAGGCCCCGCCAGTTCCACCACTCCGGCCAGAAGAACCCGTGCCACAGCGGCGCAAAGATAGCAATGATTCCGAAACCCGCCGCGAGGACGGTGGGCATCCACTTTCGAATCTGAAGAGTCCTTTGCAGGGAATTCACGTCCGTGGAATCCTCGACCTTACTCTCCTAAAGTTCCCCAACCTCTTCACGGGAAATGACAAGCCTCTGAATCTGCGAGGTGCCCTCCCATATCTGGAACACCTTTGCGTCCCGCATCCACTTCTCCACGGGGTAGTCCTTCATGTAGCCCGAGCCGCCCACAATCTGAACCGCGTCCGTGGTCACCTGCATAGCCATATCGGCGGCGAAGAGCTTGGCAATGGCAGCGTCCTTGTTTGCCGGTAGATCATGGTCTGCATCCCAGGCGGCCTTCCATACGAGGAGCCGGGCAGCCTCGATGGAGGTCTTCATGTCAGCGAGCATGAAGGCCACGCCCTGATGCATGGCGATGGGCTTGCCGAAGGCCTTGCGGGTACGAGAGAAATCGAGGGCAAACTCATAGGCCGCTCGGGCGACTCCAACGGAGCCTGCGGACACAACGGGGCGTGACATCTCCAGGGTCTTCATGGCACCAATCCAAGAGACCTTCTCCCCGCCTAACAGGTTCCCGTCCGGCAATCTGCAGTCCTCGAGGATGACCTCGGCAGTGTGAGAGGCCCGGACTCCCATCTTGTCCTCCACCTTGCCCATCTTGAGCCCATCGTTTCCCTTCTCCACCACGAAGGCCCTTATGCCGAAGTAACCGAGGGATGGATCAATGGTGGCGAACACAACGTGAATGTCCGAAATCCCTCCGTTCGTGATGAACCTCTTCACGCCATTAAGCACCCATTCATCCCCGTCCTTCTCGGCTCTAGTGGTGATGGCCCTTACATCCGATCCCGCCTCCGGTTCCGTGAGGCAAAGAGCGCCGAGCCTCGGCTTCGAGGCCGTGAAGACCGGCAGGAACCGCTCTTTCTGTTCCTCAGTGCCCATATAAATGATCGGCAGGACGGCGAGGCCACCGCCTATCAGCCCTGTCGCAATCCCAGCGCAACCCCAATTCAGCTCCTCCATTACCAGGGACCAGGTGAGGGTGCTAGTCATCCCGCCCCCTCCGTACTTTTCGGGAATGAAGGCGGTGGTAAGCCCAAGCTTGTGGGCCTTCTCCACCACATCCCAGGGCATCTTGGCCTCCCGATCACACTCTTCCGCGATGGGCCTCATCTCCTTCTCTGCAAACTCATGAGCAGTCTGTTGAATCAACTTCTGCTCTTCACTGAGTTCAAAATCAATCATGCGACACCGAACTCCTGCGCTTGAACGAAGGATGTAGGGTTAGAAAAGGTTTCGGTCCGGCGTACTCAGAGCCGCGTCCCACTGTTGGAAGGGGAACGCGTCGCTTCAGGACATTCCAACACCGAGAGCCCGAACAGCGGTCTCACCTACGGACTCAACTCGAGGATCTAGGTAGCTCAGAACTCCTTCGGCATCTCCCTTAGGACGGTAACTAATCGGTTTAGCTGACCCATCATGGCCATTATCTTGGACATCGAGCCCTTGAACTTGATCTTGCCAGTCATCACCAGGGTCTGAAGGTCAGCCTCTCCCTTGCCTGTCTTCTGCCAGGCCTCGTAGTTACCCTCAAACTTGAAGTCGCTAGGCTCGTCCATGGCCACTTCCGTAGTCGTTATGGCACCGTTCTGAATGTCCAGCATCATCGAGAGGTCTCGATCAGTGCATGTGGCGATGATCTTCGTGGTCAGGGACCCCGCCTTCTTCTTCCACTCGTCATCAACGTTCAATCGCTGGGCCAAGTCCTCAAAGAACTCCTTCGTGAAAAACCCAACCATGTCAAGCCTCCGATGCTCAGAAGGTCGTATGGTATAGAGACCTTTCGTAAATATCGCACTCTCCTTGGCTAGCCGTAGGCGGCGTCGAGCACCTGGACAGGGTGCAGGCACGAAGCGGGTATCCCCCATCGCTTCAAACCCCAGGCCAGCCAGAGGAGACAACCCGGGTTTCCTGTGGCCACAATGTCTGCGCCGGAGGACTCAATGTCCTCCAGCTTTCTGCGCAAGAGACGGAGGGCCATCTCCCTCTGGGTGAACATGTAGCTTCCGGCACTGCCGCAACACCATTCCGCCTCCTTGAGGTCGACGAGGCCCAGATTGGGGATCCTCCTTAGCACCCGCCTGGGCTCCTCCCCTACACCCTGCCCATGGAGGAGATGACACGGATCATCGTAGGCCACCTTCCATGACAAGGGCCCTATACCCTCTGACGGACCCAAAGTGTCAAGGACCTCTGAGACATCGCGGACCTTCTCGCTGAACCCGCGAGCACGGTCTTCCCACTCCTCGAGCCCGCGAAAGAGCTGGGGATAATCTCTCATGTGGGCCCCGCAACCTGCGGAGTTCGTGACGATGACCTCGACTTCGGATCTCTCAAAGGCCCTGATATTGATCATGGCCAAGCGGCGCGCTTCGTCCAGTTGGCCAGCGTGAGCATGGAGAGCCCCACAGCACTCCTGGCCTGAGGGAACCACGACCTCGCAACCGCTCCTGTTCAGAGCCCGAATGGTGGACGTATTGACTTCCGTCAAGAGGACCCTCATCATGCAACAGATTAGTAGGCCCGCTGTGAGCCGCTTCTCACTCGTGGCCTCGTAGACAGGACGAAGCTCTTCCTGCGGGGCAACGGGCAATGTTGTAAGGATGTCGAGGGCATTCGCCATCTCCTCAGGCAGAAGTCCGTCTCGGATGGCGAAGTCCATGAGGATTTTCAGGGGAGAATGCTGAACGATCCCCAGCAGCTTTCCCAGGGCCAGAATCCGATCCTTTTTAGGGAGCACTTGGCGGTATAGGAAATTGAGCAGGCGAGGCATGGTCCCCGGTCTCTCTCCTAAGAGGTGTCTCCCGTGTTCCAGAATGCTGCCGAAAGCGACATCGGATGGGCACGCCGTCTCGCATGCCCGACACCCCACACATAGGTCGAGGTGGAGAGCCAACTTCTCCGTCAACGCCACCCTTCTATCCTCGAGCGCTCGAACGAGGTAAATCCGGCCTCTGGGCGAATCCATCTCCACCCCAAGCTCTCTGTACGTCGGACAGTAGGGCAGACAGAGCCCGCAGTGGGTGCACTCCATCAGCTTCTCGTAGGGCAACGACTCGGCGCCCGCTCCGGCTTTCATTACAGTCCTCCAAGGAAACGTCCTGGGTTCAGGGTCCTTAGGGGATCGAACTGGGCCTTCAATCGGGACATCAAATCGAAGGCAGGCGGTTGCGGCCCCCAAACATCAACCTCCGACTTCAGACCGGGAGGAGCTCGTTCCAATAGGAGCTGCCCCCCCAGCGAGCTGCAGAGGACAACCAATTCCTCAAAGAGTTGCGCGGCTGTGTCATTACCGAGGCTCCGGAGGGGGCTCATGTGGACCATCCCGAACCCTGGGTGGGCTACAATGCCAGGCTCAGGGGCAACAGCCGCAAGGGCGCTCTGCACCCCATCGAGAAGGGCCTCCATCGTGGCGAGGGGTACAAAGCCCTGGAAGCAAATCTCCCAGTCCTTGACCGGGAGGCTGGCGACCGCGGCCCAAATGTCATCGGATTCCTCACCCTGACTCAAGAGGCCCCCACCGGCTCCCCGCATCTCCGCCATCCCCCTTGTCTGGCTCAACCCTCTTTCCACAACCTCCTCCTGGTCTCCGAACTCCACTAGAAGGTAGTAGGCGTGGCTTCCTAGTTCAAGGGCATCAGCGGAGCCAGCGCTCAAGACAGCAAAGGCCAGGGGTTTGAGGCCGGACCTCAACAGGTCTCCACTAGTTCGTACAGCTCCGTCGAGCGTGGGGAAAGGTAGGGCAAGGCTTGCTGTCGCTTCGGGTAGGGGCCTCAGCTTGAATGTAGCCTCCAAAATCACTCCCAGAGTGCCGAGGGAGCCGGTGTAGAGCTTCGTCAAGTCATACCCCGCCACGTTCTTCACGACTTTACCACCCGCCCTGATCATGCTTCCATCCGGTAACGCGACCTTCATGCCCAGGACAGAGTCTCTGGGCCGCCCAAACCCCTGAGTCCTAGGACCCATAGTTCGACTGGCAAGGACGCCCCCTATCGTAGCCTTCTCGGGCATTGGGGGATCTAGAGGAAGACTCTGTCCATATTGCGCTAGCTGAGCATTGACCTCCTGGACTGACAACCCTGACGGGACGGTCGCCACCATGTCCTCGGGGGAGTGCACCAGTTCCCCCCTTATGGAGGTGGTGTGAAGGAGAATGTCCGCCCTCTGGGGGCGATTGCCCAGGTGGAGCGCAGTGCCACCCCCTCTGGGGGTGACAGCCAACCGCTCCTCAGCCGCGAAGGATAGAATGCTGGCGACTTCTTCACCCGTCTCGGGATACACCGCCACCAACGGCCGTACACCATCGACTGTCTCCACGGTCTCCGTCACCGCAGCCGGGTCGTTTACCAAAGGGCGAAGCCGTCCTATCCACGCGTTCTCTTTGGCCATAGCTGGCTACCCCGATTCAGACAGCAAACCCGCCGGGACCCTCACAAAGGGCATCTCGACTTTCCTCTCCCCCGGGAGGATCTTGCCAGGGTTGCATAGGCCTTCAGGGTCGAAGGCCAGCTTGACCCTCCTCATCGCCTCTATGTCCTCCCCGGAGTAGACCATTCCCATCATGTCCATCTTCTCCAGACCAACGCCGTGTTCCCCCGTGATGGTGCCGCCAACATCCACACAGCGCTGCAGTATCTCCTCAGCGGCCGCCAGGGCTCGTCGTACCTGGTCCCTCTCCCTCTCATCGAAGAGGATGATGGGATGAAGGTTGCCGTCGCCTGCGTGGAATACGTTGGCTATGGAGAGGCCGTGACGTCGACCGATTTCGTACACCTGTGGAAGAACCTCCGGCAGCCTGCTCCTGGGAATCACCCCATCCAGCGTATAGTAGCTGTGGCTGACGCGGCCAAAGGCCCCAAAGGCCCTCTTGCGGCCCTGCCACAGGCGGGTCCTCTCCTCCTCCGATTCGGCCACTCTGACGTCCCGAGCCCCGTTCTCTCGACAGATCTCTACGATGGCAGATGCCTCCCTCTCCACGCTCTCCCTCAAACCGTCCGTTTCGACGAGCAGCACCGCCTCTGCATCCTTAGGATAGCCGGCGTGGATGTAGTCCTCCACCGCCCCGAGGGTTATCCGATCCATCATCTCCAAAGTCGCCGGAACGATCCGCTTGCCGATGATGGCAGAGACTGTCCTCGAGGCCTCCTCGATCGAGTCATAGATCGCTAGGATTGTCCTGACGGCCTCCGGTAGCCAGGTGAGCCTAACGATTATCTTAGTGACCAGACCAAGAGTTCCCTCAGAGCCCACCATCAGGCCGACCAGGTCGTAACCGAGGGCATTCTCCGCCTTCCCTCCCATGACCGCAACCCGCCCGTCGGGAAGGACGACTTCCAGTCCGAGAACGTGGTTTGACGTCACCCCGTACTTGAAAGTGTGAGGGCCTCCCGCATTCTCAGCCACGTTGCCGCCAATGGTACAGGACTGCTGACTGGATGGATCCGGGGCGAACTGGAGGCCCATGGGTCGAACGAACTCGTTCAGCTGAAGGTTCACGACCCCTGGATGTACAGTAGCCCGCATGCCCTCCGCATCCACCTCCAGGACCCTGTTCATCCTAACGAGAGAGATCACGATGCCGCCCTCCAGAGGGAGGGCCCCACCGCTCAGACCTGTCCCGGCCCCCCGAGCTACGATGGGGGCCTTCCACCTGTTGGCCAGGCGCACGATGGCTTCCACCTCCTCCGTCGACTCGGGAAGAACCACTACCTCGGGTAGGGCCTTGTTGATGGTCAGACCGTCGCACTCGTAGACAAGCAGCTCCTCATAGTCGGAAATTACCTTCCCACGGCCCAGGAGTTGGGTTAGCTCCCTTACCAGGTCCCTTCTGTCCAACGGGACACCTAGACCGACTGTAGGTCTGCGAGGAATAAATATGCACGGTGCTGGCTATCGGGACTTCAGGACGACAGCCCCGCCAATGAACCAACCCATTAGGCCGGATAGCCCGTAGAGTGTGCCGTAGACTGGAAAGGCGTACGGTGCAATGACGGCGATGGCGAAGGAGAAGAGGATGGCGGCAATCCAGACCACCTTCATGTTGTAGGAGCCCTTCGGCATGACCCTCCAGTGAAGCCGGAGAAAGACGAAGGAGGTGCCTATCGCCATGAGCAGCCTTTCGCTCAACAGGATGGGGTCGATTCCTATCCCAAACGGGTTCAAGAACGCCCTGTACCAGACGTAGGAACCGAGGAACAGGAAGCCCACGAAAAGGAGGAACCTAGACGGGCCCAACATCTTCGTATTCCATACCCTCTGGCGGACCTTTATGTAGGCGAGGCTCGGCGAAACAACCCTTGCTACGAAAACCACGGCGACCACAGGAGCCAGGAGGATTGGCTCCCTGAGGCTCGCCTCCACGAAGGCCAGACCCAGGGTAGCGAGGACAAGAGCTGGAACGGCCACGATGAAACTTAACGCCCAGAGCCCTTTCCTCACCAACCGTAGAAAGAGTGGCGCGACTAGCAATAGCACCGAGCTTAGCACTAGAAGTATTGCGAATACGGAGGCCAGATCCTGCTCCGCCATCTCCAGTCCTCTGTCCGAGGGCTATCGAGGCGTGAGGGCTTTGAAAAGAGTTTGTTTTCCAGTATGATGGGTGAAAATCAGCGGGGAAAACTAGTGGTTGCTAAGAGAAGCGCCAGATGACAACAAAGCCGAGGATCCAACCAACCATCCCCGCGAGCTTGTAGATGATGGCGTAGCTTACAGTTTCGCCTCCAGGGAAGGCGTAGGGCGCGAGGACAGCCAGAGCGAGGGAGATGAGAATGGCTGCGATCCAGACCGTGGGTCTTTCCATTAAGGACTCTGGCAGGATCCGCGCCAGGAGACGTACAATCAAGAAGGAGCCGCCAATTGCCATGAGTAGCTGCTCACTCAGTATAGCAGCGCCCGACTGGCCTACTCCAAGAACCGGTCCGACCAAGTCAACGATGATGGTGTAGGCTATATAGCCTGCATATCCAAGAAAACCTGCTGCAAGCAGGATGCGAAGAAATCTCCACAGTCTGTTCAGTTCAAACCTGTCCCTCAGGGACCTGTAGAGGAAGGTGGGAGACGCTCCCCTCAGGCCTACAACCAGCACGACGAAGGGGAGGAAGAAAAGCTCGTTGGTCAAGGCCAGGATGACGATGTAGATGGACACCCCCATGATGCCCAGCACGAGAGCGAGGAGGCCATACAACCTCCATTTCGTTGCCTCCTGGGTCAGCTTGAAGATGAGGGGAGAGAGGAGCATTATGAGGGTCCCGGCAATGAGCATGCCCGCGAATAAGGAAGCAAGAAGGACCTCCTCGACCATCTGAATCGGGTTCAGACTGTAAGCCCAGATAAATCTTTGGTAGCAGCTCGAGGGCGTGATAAAGCGTGGTTATGGAAGCCATTCGTTCATCGCACATCTGTCACGGGAGATGGACTCTTCTGTGAGAACGGCCACAGTACCTTTATGTATCCTTAGTTGAAAGAAGGAGGGCTCACTACGATTGAGATGTCCAGGGAATCAACGGTTAAGGCAAAGGTCTGCCTAGTCGGAGAGGCAGCGGTAGGCAAGACAAGCTTGATCCGCCGCTTCGTGCTCGATGAGTTTGACGACAGGTACATCTCCACGTTGGGTGCGAAGGTCTCCAAGACGGAGATCGAAATAGAGACTTCAGGGGATGATGGCGTCATCAATCTGGTCATGATGATATGGGACATCATGGGTGAAAAACACATTCGAGATCTTCTTAGGGAGGCTTTCTTCGCTGGTGTCCAGGGTGTAATCGCCGTCTGCGATCTCACACGGTACTCGACCCTCCGAGAGCTGGACGGCTGGGTTGAGTCAGTGTATCACGTGGTGGGCGCCGTTCCCGTGGTTTACGCCATTAACAAGGTGGACCTCAAGGATGAAGTCCTACTGATGTTCGGAGAGAGGGAGATTCAGGAGTGCACGTCTGGCTTCGAGGCCCCTTACTACTACACCAGCGCCAAGACAGGGGAAAACGTCCAGAACGTCTTTGAGAGACTAGGAGGGGGCATCGTAGAGACCCAGGTCACCAAGGGGTTTCTGAAGGCGTGACCTTGGATAATGGCATGAGTTGTCGCGGGTCTGCTCATAGACGGGCGAGATTCAAGGGCCTTGGCCCTCCCCAGAGCCCTCGACCTGCTCCAGAAATGCCTCGACCTCTCTCACGGCCTGAACACCCGTTATTGGGGGCGAACACTGCTTTCCAACACAGGCATAGACTGCGGGAATGGGATCTTCAGGATACTGTGCTTCCTTGAAGTCGGCGGTTCCAGGCTCTAGGAGCTGCATTACCCTCCTGGGCTCGAAGGTGGCGGCGAGAATGCGCCCTATCTCCTTGGCCTCCTCGTCTCCCTTGTGGCCGACCAGGACTAGGCGAAGAGGGCCCCTGATGTACATCGATACCGCCATAGCGTATGTGGAGGCGAAGATGGAGTAGCGGGAATACTGACCACTGAGGCCCTTGAGAATCCCCTCAGCTGCATCCCCATAAGTCTCATCCCCCGTTATCTCTCGTAGCTTGAGGAGGAGTAGCGCGGCGTGGGAGTTTTCCACAAGAGGCTTTTGAGGCATCTTCAAAAGGCCAATGTCCCTCTCCCCCGCCTTTCGGTCAATCAATATCCCAGTCTCATCCCTCAGATCGGTCAGAATCCTAGAGACAAGGGCCTTACACCTCTCCAAGTAAGTCCTCTCACCGAAGTGCTCGTACGCCTCTAGGTAGGCCTTTGCGAAATGTACGTAGTCTGCCAGTAAGCCATCAATCCCTGAACCACCATCCCAGTAGTGATGGAGGGAGCCATCTTCGCCGAGCACCCGTTCTTCCATCCTATCTAAGGCGGACTTCGCCACTTCGAGGTAATGCTCTTCTTTGAGGACGACGCCGGCCCGCAGGTACGTTGAAACCGCCTGCGCATTCAAGTCTGCATACAGAGTCCTGTCGACGAAGGGGGGTTCCACCTTCGCCCTTTCCTCCTGGGACATCGCATAGTACTCTTCATCAGCGTCCTGACTGCCGTAGAACGCCCCTTCAGAATCCCGTAGCCCTCCCTCCAAGTACCTGAGAACATCCCTGGCGACCTCCGCATACCACGGCTCTCCCAAGAGAGCGTAGGCGTTCAGGTAGTTCCGGAGGAGGCCTACGTTAACCTCCAGCATCTTCTCATAGTGAGGCTCGCTCCAATCCCTCGTAACGGAGTATCTAAAGAACCCGCCCTCAACGGCATCGTATATACCCCCGCCGGCCATAGCACTCAGGCTCTTCTCAACAATGTTGCGGAAGTAGTTGTTTCCTGATAGCTTGTACTTGTAGAGGGCCAGGTCGATGGCCTCCGGCTGTGGGAACTTGGGCGCGTTTCCGAAACCACCGTGAAGTTCATCGAACTGTTCCAGGAGGTACCCTAGAACCTCCTCAAAGACATCGATCTCCAGGGTGCCACGCGCTTTTTCCACCCTCGACTCGGGTTGTACCTTCCTAGGCCGGGCCTCGCCCCCCCGAGAGCCCACATAGCCCTTCACCTGCACGAGAGTACGTCTCATCTGGTCGGGGGGTATGTAGGTACCGCCGGCAATGACCTCGCCATCAGCATCCAAGAATGCGGTGGTTGGATAGCCGCCAAAGTTGTAGCGCTCGCGGATGTCGGGCCTCCTGTCGATGTCGACCCGAATCGGGACGAAGTCCTCGTTGATGAGCCGGATTATCTCGTCATCGGAGTAGCTGGTATCATCCATCACGTGGCACCAGTGGCACCAGACGGCTGAAAGGTCAAGGAGTACTGCCTTCCCTGTTTCCCTGGCCTTCAGGAAGGCCTCCTCTCCCCATTCGTGCCACTCGATGTCAGTGTGCTTCCCCATGTCTGCACTAGGCCGGAGACGACTTATGAAGGTTTGGCACGCCCCCTACCAGGAAAGGAATGCCCGCTCGGACGAGCCAGCCCTGCTGAGGTCGGCAAGAATACGAAGCTTACTGACACCGGCTAGCCGAATAAGGTAGAAGCTGACTGGGATACAAAGTCGAGGAATGGGAATGCCAGGACGCCCGTTGCGATGGTGCCCACGGTGGCCACGACTATTGCTATGGCGAAGGGTTTTGGCACTCGAATCGGCTCACTTGGTCCCTCCAGAATGTACATGTGCTTTATCACCCGGGCGTAATAGTAGAGGGAGAGGGCGCTGTTCAGGACCCCCGCTATCGCCAGGGTGACCATCCACTGGAGCCCGGCCGTCTGACCGGCCTGAATGGCCGACCAGAATAAGATGAACTTACTAACGAATCCGCCGAGGGGAGGGATGCCCGCTAGGGAGAGCAGCATGATCATCATGCCGAACGCCATATAAGGCATCCTCTTCGACAACCCGCTGAAGTCGTCAAGCCTCTCCCCGATGAGGAGGGTACCCGTCAAGCCCACGAAGATGAAGGCACCGCCCTTCATGAAGACGTAAACCAGTAGATGGTACATCCCGCCGGCCAAGGCCAAGGTGCCTATGCCGCTGTCCGGATGGCCGCCCACCACCACGGCTATGAGGATGTAACCCGCGTGGCCAATACTGGAGTAGGCCAGCATTCGCTTGACGCTCTTCTGGGGTAGTGCCGCAACGTTGCCAACCGTCATGGTGGCAATGGCCAGGATACCCAGGATGAGGACCCACTGGGCAGCCACCCCCACAAGGGCGATGAGGAATATCCTGAAGAAGGCGACGAACCCCATGATCTTCGAGGCGGTAGAGAGGAGGGTAGTGATGGTTGTCGGGGCCCCCTCATAGACGTCGGGCACCCACATGTGAAAGGGAACGGTGGCAACCTTGAACCCGAAGCCCGCGATGAGGAGTACCAGAGCCAGAACGATAACGGGCTCAAAGGCGGGCAGGCCATCAGTAATTGTAGTACCGAGAACCCGTAGGCTGGTGTATGTGCCCGATGTCCCCTGCGCGCTCCCAACGTGGCCACTAACGCCGTATAGAAGCGATATGCCGAAGAGGATGATGGCCGAGCTGATCACCCCGATGATGAAGAACTTCAGGGCTGCCTCCGTCGCCCGGGCCTCCCTCTTCCTATAGGCTGCCAAGGCGAAGGTGGCGATGCTGGCCATCTCGAAGGATAGGTACAGGACGAATAGGTCGGTGGCTGCCGACACGAGGAGCATGCCTACCAAGGCAATCAACAAGAGGCCGTAGTACTCCCCCGGATTCCTATCGTCATCCCGGAGGAAGGCCCTCGACGCCAATACGACCAAGATGCCCGTCAATATCAAGGCGATGAAGAAGAAGAGGGTGAAGGTGTTCACCTCCATCATCAACTCCGGTAGTTCCACGGAGACTGGCACGGTCCAGAGCTGGACGCCCAAGTCGTCCAACACTCCGAGTCCCGCCATGTCGACAGTCAGGAAGAGGGCCAGAACCAAGCCTATGAGGGCGATGTCAGCGAGCCTAGCCTTGTTCCTCACGACGAAGGTTAGGGCAATGAGGAGAAAGCCGAAGACAGCTAAGATGATGGCCGGTAGGAGGACCAGCCAGGTATAGGGCATCTAGGGCACACCTCCCATGGACTCGAAGAACAGCCTGGTCCAATTGTTGAAAAGGTCCATGAAGGGCGCAGGGAAGATGCCGAAGAGGGCGAAGAGGGCGGCCAAGGCGGCCAGGGGCATGATTTCGTAAAGGGCGATGTCGCGCAGGCTGCCGAGTCGTTCGTTGAAGGGGCCGTGTACCGCCCGCTGAACCGCGAAGAGATAGTAAGCCGCCGTCAAGACGACCGTTAGCACCGGAACCAAGACCCACAAGCCGAACGCCTCATAGGTTCCCAGAAAGACCGTGAACTCGGCGACGAAGCCTACAAGCCCCGGGAGTCCCAGAGAAGCCAGGAAGGCGGTGATGATGAAACCCGAGAGCAAGGGCACGCGGTTCATGATTCCTCCTAGCTCGGAGATGTTGCGCGTCCCGAGCCGGTGGCCAACGGATCCCGCCACCATGAAGAGGGCGGCGGAAATCAACCCGTGAGCGAACATCTGGAAGATGGCCCCGCTCATTGCCATCGCGCCCTTCATCTCCGCGGCTGGGGCGCTGCCGAAGGCGAAGAGGGCAGCTCCGATTCCCAACATGACGATGCCCATGTGGCTGATGCTAGAGTTGGCGATCAGCCTTTTCAGGTCGTCCTGAGCCAGGCACACCAACGCCCCGTAGATGATGCTTATGGTGCCTAGTACGGCAAAGACCCAGAAGAGGGTCGATGAGGCCTCGGGGAGCATCTGAACGTTGACCCTTATGAGGCCGTAGCCTCCCATCTTCAGTAGTACTCCCGCCAGGAGCACTGAGCCCGCAGTCGGCGCCTCCACGTGGGCGTCCGGCAGCCAGGTATGGAGGGGGACCATGGGCAGCTTCGTCCCAAAGCCGATGAGGAGGGCCACGAAGAGGAGCTGCTGTACTACACCCAAGGGAATGGGGCCCCTCTCTATGATGGCGATCATGTTGAAGGCTTCCGCGCCAGCGCCCATGTAGAAGTAGAAGACGAGGACTCCCAGAAGCACGAGGAGGCTGGCGGCTTGGGTATAGAGGAAGAACTTGATGGCAGCGTACCGCTTGCGGGGCCCGCCCCAGATGGCTATGAGGAAGTACATCGGAACGAGCTGGAGTTCCCAGAAGACGAAGAAAAGGAAGAAGTCCAGGGACATGAACACCCCGAGGATGGTGGTCTCCATGGCCAACAGCATGGCGTAGAACTCCCGGACCCGGTGGGACTCATCCCATGAGAAAATCAGGGCCAGGGGCACCAGGAGGGCCGTCAAGATGACCAGGGAGAAGGAGAGCTCGTCGAGCCCCAGGCGGTAGAAGACGTTAATGTGCGGTATCCAGAGGGCTTCCTCGTAGGCCTTGTAGCGGCCCGTGAGGGGGTCTGCCTGCAAGACCAACAGGTCTGGCCGGAGGAAGCCGACCAGGAGCACCAACGAAAGGGCCAGTGGCACGATGGAGAAGGCGACAGCCAGGGCTCGAGTGGTGTTCACTCTAGCGGGGATAATGTAGGCGAGGATGGCGCCGACTGCTGGCGCCAACAGCATCAGGCTGAGGATAGGCATCTGGAGGGGCATCTAGCCACCTCCGAGAGGCAAAGTCACCACATCCTGCAGCCCGCCACTGTACGGGAAGATCTGATTAATCCAAAGGGCCGGGTAGATAGCCGTGAAGATGGCGATGGCCATCACCAAGGCCATGGGGAGGTACTCGTCCAGCCGCAAGTCCCTGACCTTCCCCAGGTTGGGGTTGAAGCTCCCGAGGAGGACGCGGTGCATGGTCCAAATGTAGTAGGCCCCCGTCAGAACGACGGCCGTGAGGGGGATGATAACCAGCTTCTTCATGTCGCCCGGAAGACCTGCGTAAGTCCCAGTGAAGACCATGAACTCGCTGATGAAGCTATTGAGCCCTGGAAGGCCCAGGGAGGCCAGGAAGCTCACTATCAGGAGGGACGCAAAAAGAGGCATCTTCGACCCGAGGCCCCTCAGGTGGGGTATCTCGCGGCTGCCCGTGCAGTGCTTGACTGCGCCCGCCAGCATGAAGAGGACGGCTGTGATGAGCCCGTGGTTGAAGAGCTGGAATATCGCTCCTGCGATACCTATTGCTGTGATGCTCGACGCGCCGAGCAGTACAAATCCCATATGGCCAATGCTTGAGTAGGCGATCAGCCTCTTGAGGTCGATCTGAGCTAGGCAGACCAGGGAGGCGTAGATCATGCTCACCACCCCCAAGATGGCGACCAACCACCAGAGGTCGAGGGCCGCCTGCGGCAGCATGGAGTAGCCTATCCTGAACAGGCCGTAGCCTCCCATCTTCAGCAACACGCCCGCCAGGATGACGGACCCAGCCGTGGGGGCCTCCACGTGGGCGTCAGGAAGCCAGGTGTGCAGAGGCACCATGGGCAGCTTGACCCCAAATCCGATGAGGAAAACCAGGAATATCGGAATCTGCAGACCGAGGGACAGGCCGGGAGCCAGGCGCGCGATCTCGATCATATCGAGCGTGTTGGTGTGGAAGGCCAGTGTGAAGATTCCCAGCAGCATAATGACGCTGCCCACGTGGGTGTATATGAGGAACTTGATGGCGGCGTAGTGCTTGTTGGGCCCTCCCCAAATTCCGATTAGGAAGTACATGGGTATGAGGACCAGTTCCCAGAAAACGAAAAACTGGAGGAAGTCGAGGGAGATGAAGACCCCTATGAGGGCGAGGCTGATGATCTGCAGAAGGGCGTAGTACTCCTTCGGCTTGAAGTCCTCCTCCATGGGGAAGATGACAGCTACGAGGAAGAGGAGGGCCGTGAGGAACACCAGGGGCATGGAGAGGCCGTCCACGCCGAGTCGGAAGATGACGCTGGTCTCCAGAATGCGGAACCAGGAATACTGTTCATAAGCCGTGTAGGTGCCGCTGGGGTCGGAGCGAAGGCCAAGGTCGAGTTGAGGGGTAACGAAGTCGACCAGAAGTATCAGAGAAACTATGAACGTAAGGAAAGCGAAACCGACAGCAATCCACCTCGCCTGCGATCGGTACCATGGGCCCAGGAGGGCAAGGGCCGCCCCTACGGCGGGGAGGGCTATCAGGAGGGAGAGAAAGGGAAAGGCCACTCTTCACACCCCCAGGAGTGGGAAGATCACCTGCAGGACGAAGAGTATGACCGCCGCCCCCAGCACGATGACAGCGGCGTAGGTCTGCACCTGCCCCGTCTCTCCCCGCCTCAATGTCCAGCCGCCTCTCAGAGCGCTCAGGCTGATGCTGTTCACGACACCGTCCACGCCTTTACGATCGAAGGTGTCCGTCCCCCGTCCCGCTAATAGCGTCAAGCGAGCAACCAGGTTGACCAAGCCATCGATGACGTACCTGTCGAAGAAATCGCTCACTTTCGCCAGGCCCAGGACGACCTTGAGGCCGATGCTATTGTAGAGATCATCGATCCAGTATCTCCTCTCCAGCATCGTATGGAGGAAACTCCTGGCCCTGGTCGCCGTGAAAGCTGATGGGGATACTGAGCCTAGCAGATAGATCGTGGAAGCGACAGCGAGACCCGAACCGGCCGCTAACAGTGACATGTAGGTCAAGAAACTGTTCGGGCCCAGGAAGATCGACACTAGGATCTGGCCAGCAGGCGCGAACTCAGCGTGTGCCCCCTCCACACCTGGAAAGATGAGGTTGCCGAAGCTGCCCATGGCGAAGATAATCAGACCGGAGCCGACGGCGAACATCGATAGTATGGCCAACGGGCCCGTCATCACCTTGGGGGACTCGTGCGGCTCCTTCTCCCATCGAGCGGTTCCCCTGAAGGTCATGTACCACAGTCGGAACATGTAGAAGGC
>JABAOD010000045.1_pt1 | contig 56140 bp, 48 predicted proteins | sample 7062151 | NCBI WGS metagenome assembly JABAOD01 (sample SAMN14538626, study PRJNA623070) | marine sediment metagenome | biome: marine biome [ENVO:00000428]; feature: marine pelagic biome [ENVO:01000023]; material: deep marine sediment [ENVO:00002113] | place: India: Gulf of Khambhat ... | reverse complement strand
TACGCTGCGGCCGTTCGGTTGGACCTGTACAAGGTGAAAGCAACGACGCCTCCCATGGTGGAGCTCTCCAGAATCATCCAGGAAGCCTGCGATCACATCAACATCGCCATCGGCCTCATACGGGACCGGAAGAACTGGTCCAAGGTGGAGACGCTGTCTATGGAGATAAACCGGCTTGAAAACCTGGCCGACGATGTCCTTAACGAGGCCGTGGCAGACCTCTTCAACGGCAACGACGCTTTGACTGTCATCAAGCTCAAGGACATCTACGAGAAGATGGAGCTGGCCACGGACTACTGCGAAGACGTGGCGGACCACCTCAGTGACATCGCCATCAAGTATCGCTGAGACGGGAGGTTCCTTACGGCCCTCGATTTGTGGTTCGTCGCCGCCTTTGGACTCCTCATTGTCTGGACCTTCTGGAGCGGGTTCACGGACGCAGCGAACGCCATATCCACCGTGGTCGGATCCCGCGTACTCAAACCTCTCGCCGCCGTGGCGTTGGCCACCGCTGGGAACTTCGTTGGCGTGTTATTCGGTGAAGCAGTGGCCAGGACCCTGGGAGAGGGCATTGTCCCCCCGGAAATCGTTACTGCACCTTTCGTTGTGGCCATCATCGTGGGCGCCCTGGCCTTCGACGTCTACACATACATCAGGGGAATCCCTATCTCGGAGACGCAGGTCCTCGTGGGTGCCCTCATCGGTGGGGGCATCGCTGTGGCGGGTTTCGAAGCCGTCCGAGTGGGTTCAACACTCCAAAAGGTGCTCATCCCCATGGCCTCCGCTCCCTTGATCGCGTTCATCGTTGGCGGCGGGCTGGTAATCGTGGTCCTCCATATCGCAAAGCGCATGGCGGCCGCTCGTGTGAATCGGGTATTCGGTCGTGCCCAGATTGGGTCATCCTTCTTCTTCTCCGTTTCTCACGGTGCCAACGATGCGATGAAGAGCGCCGGGCTGATGGCCGCCCTGATCTTTGCGCATGCGGGGGCCACCGGTCGGCTGGAGGTGACGCTGGAGATCCGGTTCCTGGCAGTCACCTTCCTGGCTGCAGGGACCTTCTTCGGTGGGTGGCGGATCGTGCGTACCATGGGTTTCAAGGTGACCGAGCTACGCCCTTACCAGGGATTTGCCGCGGAGACTGGCGCAGCCGCGGTCGTCATAGCCAGCTCCCAACTGGGGTTCCCCCTCAGCACGACGCAAACGGTCTCGGGCAGCATTATTGGCGTCGGTGCTGCACGTCGCTTCTCCGCCGTCCGTTGGCGAGTGGTTCGGGAGATCGTCTTCACCTGGTTAATTACCATTCCAGCGTCCGCTGCCTTCGCGTTCCTGAGTGTTACAGCTTTCAGCTTATTTGTCTAGGTTGATGGCGATACGAGAGGGCGTCCATCTAGTGGCGAGGGCCCAACGGGGGGTTCAGGGAAGCCAGTGGGGTGATAGGGAGACTATTGGCTTTCAATCCTCGGGGCGAGCAGATAGGTAGCCTTTCCCTTCTCCCCAGCGAGTTCGAATTCCATCCTCACGGGGTAGTCGTTGCCAAGGAAGATCGTGACTGTGGAGGCCGAGCTGATGGCCTTCACCATGTTCGAGAAGTAGTCCAGGGGAAACAACGACCTGACCTTCTCCTTGCACTGGAGCTCGTCCAACAGGTCTTTGGGCAGGTCCAGCCGCACCGTGTCCGCATCTCCTTCCGACACCATCTCGAATCCGTCGGACGAGGCGATGAGGGCGATGTGATCGGAGACGCTCTCGGACGCCTTGATACCCTGCCGGAGCTCATCGGTCCTGACGACGACCTTCGCCGGGAGGTCCAAGTTGGGCACCTTGGGATCCGACATTCCCGCGGTGTCCACCAGGGACATCTGGCGGGTGATGTTACCGACGTGACACACCAGGCGATTCCTGTCCTCATCGTGGTCAAGGCTGATGACGTCACCAACTTTCGCCAGACGCAGTACTTCCTTGACCTTGTCGAGGTCAATGCCCAGCTCGCCCTGGTCCGCCTTGTACTCCTCAAAGGCCCCCTTCTCCACCGTCATGTCCACCATGGCGACGTGGGCGGGGTCAACAGCCCTCACCGTGATGGAGTCCGTAGCCATGTTAAATTTGACCTCGTCCACTAAGGTGGAGATCACGTCGGTGACCTCCCGTAGGACTTCAGACCTTATCTTCGAGTCGAACATCCTGCTCCCCCAGTCGAATCCCTAATGATGGTCCGATAATAAAGCTATTCATAATTTATTCACTGATTATAATACAACTGCTTGTATCTCAGAGCCAGCTAGTATTCCCGCCACGTGTGACTGCACCTAACACAGCGATAGATCCGGGTCTCCGGCTCATCCGATGCTCTAGTCTGCCTCATGTACCACATCGCCTCGAAGTTGCCACAATTGGGGCACTCGATCCTAGTCTTGGGCAGGGTCTCCACGATCTCCTCCAAGATCAGGGGTTCTGGGCGCTCCTCCTTGGCGGGCGTTGCGATCCTCGACAGGGCGTTGTCCTCCTCAGTGAGGCCCCGGATGAAGCCGCAACCCTCCCGATGGCAAACCAGATTCCCCTCCTCTGGGTACATGAGGGAGCCGCACTTGATGCAGAACATCCAGTTCAAGCAGATGCGTGTGGCTAATCAATGTTTCGTTCGGCCGGTGATTATCTGGCGTCAGCGAATGGACCGGTCGTACTCCCGGAGTGCCCTCTCTACTAGCCGCTTTATGAGTTCCTCTCGACCCAGAGTTCTCGGACCAGGTGGGGGCGGCTCTTGGACCTCCCTCTCTCGGTAGGGTTCCCGGTAGGGTTTCCGGTACGGCTCTCGGGTTGGCCTCCTGTAGGGTTCTCGGTGGGGCCGTCTATAAACTTCCTCGGGCGGGTAGACCTCGTCGACTCGACGTTGAGCGGGCCTCCTCGTCGGGTACTCGTACACCTCAGAGGGTTCCTCCTCGTAGCCGTAAGGAGAGACAGGGATGCGACGTAGGTGGTCGTACCTATCCTTGTAGGCGGTGTACCAGCCTGTCGGCCCAGCCACCAAGGGCAGGCGCGACCGAACAGGGAGGTACTGGATGGGCTGATAGCTGGGAATCGCAGGCGGGAGGGCTAGCTGGGCCTCCTCCGACTCCGCTTCCACCTTCCGCTCCCGCAGGGCCTGATCCGCGATGAGGCCACCTATGTACGCGAAGATGATGGTTACCAGGTAGCCGTTCATGCCCATGCTTACCGTCTCTCTCAGGGCCATGGCGAAGGAAGTGACGTAGGCCACGAGGAATCGAATGGTGGCCTCGAATATGGGGATGGCGTCCCCGATGGCGTAGGCCAAGGAAGCGGGCAGCGCGATGAGGTTGGCAAGCTCGGGGTGGACTCCCATGGCCTGAACGATAAGAGACAGGGTCCAGATGATGGCTACCGGGAAGAAGGCCGCCAGTGCGGCCACCCAGTGATTGCCTGCCTTTCTGCCGCCGACGTAACCTGCGATCATCTGGCCGAAGGTCGGGATCCACCAGAGCATGAGGGAGAGAATGAGGATGTACTTCACAGCTGACCAAAAGGAGTACGCCTTCTTCCGTGGGAAGAGGTTCTGAGCATCGGGATCGTAGCTGTAAAGGCCCTGGCGATCGGAATGCAGGGTCAGGGGACGTGGACGCCCCACCCAGCTCGGCGCGAGAGAACCTCCGCTGCCTCGGCTGAATACCATTTCCCATCCCTCTCTCCGGCAGCGCCGGGGAAACCCCGCTAGGCCATCCGGTCTATAAATATGTTTTGATGATTGATAATAACCGGGCAGGTGGGGAATGGCCAGGGCTCTGAGCACTGCGATGGATGGTCTCGCCTCACCGCCTACGACGGTGTCACATCGTCGAGATGGGCTCGAAGTTCAGACCCAGTCCCCGAGCATAGTCCCAGGCCTCCTTCACCTCCTCGATGGTCAGCCGCCTGGAGATGTCCTCCCATCGCCTCGGGTCCTTCACGACCTCGTTCGCAGGGTGGTACTGGTCCATGACGTTGACGAGAACGCCGGGCATTCCCTCCGCCAGGAAGTCGAGGACCGGCTTGGTGCAGCAATCCAAGTGATTGGGCATGACCAGGTGTCGGACGATCATGTCCCCGTTCTCATACGCCAGCTTGTGATTCCGGCTCACGACTCCGAAGTAGTCCTTGACCCTGGCCAAGCGGCGGGCGCACTCATCGTTTCCAAACTTGAAGTCGGGGAGCCAGAAGTCCGTGACCTCCAACAGCAGCCGCATCCCCTCCTCCGTGGAGTACATGTTGGAGTTCCAGACCGTTGGAACGTTGACCTCGCAGGTGCTCAGGGCGGCGAGGATGTTGTGCATGTTGGGGATGGGATCTCCGCCCACGAAGTTTACATTGGCTGCGTCGCGGCGTCGGAGCCTTCCAATGACCGCGGACAGCTCTCGGGGGGCAATATCCCGACCGCTCATGGGGTCTAGGGAGCAGTCGTAGTTCTGACAGAAGGTGCAGTGGAAGGTGCAGCCTGAGAAGAAGATGGTCCCACTTCCCCCCTGGTTCTCGCCTATCAGCGGGCTCTCCTCCCCGAAGTGGTGGAAGGCCGAGTGGAGCCTACTTGTGCTCGTGAGCTTGCACACGCCGAACTTGTCCGCGCTCCGGTCCACGTTGCACCTCCACTCACAAAAGGTGCACGCCTTGAGCATCCTGAAGGCCAGTTCAACCTTCAGGTCGAGGAGATTAGGATAGGCATGAGGGGGATCCGGTGAAGCTTCACCCTCTCTTACCGCGGTCCAGACCTCCTGGAAGCTCGCCGACGCCCTCTCGTGAAGCCGCCAGAGTTCGTCCGTGGTCGCAGTCTCCAGAGGGCCCGGCACGGCAACAGCCTTGCATATCTGGAACTTCGCAGGAGCGCGGTCCTTCATGACCTCATAGTACCATGCCAGGTTCTCTCGGACGACGCCGTTCCCCCATATCCAGACGGCGTCAGGACGGGCCAGTCGCATCCATTTCTACACATGAAAGTGGGAGGATAAAGCCGTTTGTATGAAGTCCTCTCGCAGCTTCGGGCCACCTCTTCATTAATATCCTGCAAGCGTACCTGGTAGCGTGGCCAGGTTCATGCCCGAGATCAGCATGATACCGTTGGAACCGGCGAACGCCAGGTCCTACTGGGAAGTCTATACGGCCGGGCGGAACGACCTGCTTGCGTCGGACCCTGCGGGCTATACGGAGATGTACTTATCCCTAGATCCTGAAGCGCAAGGGCAGTACTTCGTATTCATGGAGGGGAGGAGGATCGTCGGGTGTGTGAGGCCAGGATATGACAGCCTCGTGGAGAAGCCATATGCCATCAACAACTTCTCGATGGCTCCGGATGCTCGCGAGTGGACCCGCCAGGCTATCGTTCTCGCGACCGAGGCCTTGATCTCCAGGGGCGCCGACGAGATTGTGGCGAGCTTCGACGAGTCTTACCTCAGGGAATTCGCCGACCTCGGTTTCACGGAGTGGTTCTCGAGGGGGCTGATGGAGGCACCGCTTTGGGAGCGCGGAAACTCCGCCGTACCGCTGGAGAACCCCAGGCTTGGAGATGTGGAAGAGATGGCATCCTTCTTGATGAGCGTCTACGAAGGCCATTTGGAGCAGGATTTCGGCATGCACGTGGGGACTCCGGAGGACTGGCTGGATTATGTACGGGCCATCTGGGAGCACTGCCTTCCGTCTCAGTCGTGGCTTCTTCGGGACGAGAGGGGGATCGTGGGTCTGTGCCTCGTCGGCCTTCAGGCCGGACATCCTTTCGTAATCGAGGAGGGAGTCCGCGAGGATCGTCGGCGCGAGGGTCTCGGCCGTGTGCTTCTCCTCAAGGCGATGAATTCTCTGGTTGCAGGGGGGTACAGGAGCCTGTGGCTCGAGGTCACCATCGGGAACGACCCAGCGATCAGACTCTACGAGAGTCTTGGCTTCAAGATTACCCGCAACAGAACCACGTGGGCAGTGGCCAAGGCATCCGACTTCCAAGGGTGACTTCGGCAGGGGGCCCTTGGGATCCACTATCCCGGGGCTCCAACTGTCCCCCTACTTACGCCTGCGCCAGATGAGGAAGGCCACGATTCCTACCACGCCGACTGCCGCGGCGATGCCTCCGTAGATGACCCAGTCCATCCAAGCTGGCCTGTTTGGGTCAGTGCCAGCTCGGTATTCATCCAGGTTGTTGACCCCATCGCCATCTAAGTCCGTTGTGGCATCTGTTGGATCCAGGGGGTCCAGGCCATGTGCCTCCTCCCAGTCATCCGGCATACCATCGCCGTCATCGTCAGCATCCGTGGCATCAGGGTCGCCATCGCCATCGGTGTCAAGCTGGACCGTCACCTCCAGGGCATCTGTTGCTTCGTTCCCGGCGGCGTCACGGACTGTCAGGGTCACAGTGTAGCCACCAGGATCGCTGTACGTGTGGGTGGTAGTCCCCCCGTAACCCGTGGTCCCGTCACCGAAGTCCCAGGTGTAGTTCACGACGCCCACATTGTCGCTGGAGCCGGTCCCATCGAACGCCACTTGAACATCTTCCACGACGGTCATGTCTGTACCAGCATCAGCCACAGGGTCTGTAGTGTCTCTCACGGTGATGGTGACAGTGTCGGTGTCTGAGTTGGCCTCAGCGTCAGTGGCGGTGAGGGTTACTACGAAGGTCCCGGGGTTGGCAAACATATACGACGGACTCACGCCGTAGAGGGTTTGGGACGTGGCATCCACAAAGTCCCACGTGTAGTTGACTATCCCGATGTTGTCCGTGGAACCGGATCCGTCGAAGGCGACAACGGTGTCTTCATCCACAGTCTGGTCGGGGCCTGCGTCCGCGACGGGAGGCTCTGCGTCCGCTGTCACGTTGACCCACATGATGTCCGTGTCTGTGTTCATCGCGCCGTCGGTGACCTCCAGGGTAATCTCGAAGTTGCCGGCCGTATTGAAGGTGTGAGAGGGCGTTGGACCAGTAAGGATCACGGTGCCGCCGTCCTGGAAGCTCCACGTGTATTCCGTGAGACCGATGTTGTCCGTCGACCCCGTTCCGTCAAAGTCGACGGTTTGCGTCTTCAGGATGGCCTGGTCGGGACCCGCGTCGGCGACCGGTGGCGTGTTGTCCACATCCAAGAACGACCATCTCTGGCTGTAGTGATCGGCGTAGTCCCAGGCCTGAAGCCACAGCCCGTGAGTTACGCTCTCTACTCGGTCGTCTCTTACAAAGTCCAACTCGAGAATCGGGAACCATGTGCCATAGAGCTGGCCCGGTGGGCCCCCAATGGGGTTGTCGGAGGCGTCAAGCGTGAAAATTGTGAGGACTGTCTGGAACATCCCGGTTGGATCGGTAGGAACGGCTTCGGGCGGTCCGCTGATGGACATCAGCTCCAGCTCCCCTGTGACTCTGGAGAACATCGCCATGGCCTGCACGGGCGAGGGAAGGGAGGAGTTCTGGTACTGGCCCATTACGACGTCCCAGGGGAAGAAGGGGAACTCCCCAAAGGTCGGAATCCACTCCCGGAACGATGCATTGCCGATTCGGCCGCCGGGGATCTTGGCGTTCCAGGCGAGGTCGAGATTCCAGAGTCCAGGGGAGGACTCCACGAGGGTGTAGTCACGCTCGGAGAAAGTGGCCAGAAGCGAGAAGTTCCTCAGGCCTCCAGATTCGTTGTGGAGGGCCAATACGGAGATCGCTACCTGATCAAGGTAGCTCTCATTGATGGATCCCGTTACAGCGGTTGGGTTGTTTACGCTGACGTTCACAGAAGGGGAAGCGTCTAGCGCAGTCACGTTCGGTGCGATCGGGTCAACGGCCAATGTCACGTTGATCCATAGCGTCTCGCCGGCTCCGACAGTGAACGCAGTCCAGTTGGGGGCGTAGTTGGAAGCCCGAGTGAACAGGGTCTGGGGGGCGGGGACCACATTCATGGCAAAGAATCCCGTGCTGTTGGTGAAGGTCATGTTGGTCCATTCGCCGTATCCCTGCGCGGTGACCATGGCGCCAATGATGGGGCCTGAGCTATTCACGTATCCCTGTACCACTGCGTTGTCGGGGAGTTCGGGGTACATTGTGAAATTGAACCAGTTCACTCCCGGGACCATGTCGATGTCAGTCAGGAACGACAGATATCCTGGGAGGTAGGCACTCATCTCTACGGGGCCAGATCCGAACCCGATCTCATAATACCCAGTACCGTCTGACAAGGTCGTGTTCCCTGAGAATGGCGGCATGCCAAGCTGCACGGAGACGCCAGCCAGGGGGGCGCCCGTGCCTGTCTCATTGACGTAGCCCTTGAGTACGGCGTCTTCCGGTCGCAGCGTGAGGTTGACCCACCGTGTCTCCCCATCAGCGATGGAAAAGAAAGACAGGTTCGAGAGGTACCCGGCCTGAAAAGCCTGGAGGACCATGGTACCGGCGATTGTGCGCATCTCGTAGTATCCGGACGAGTTCGTCTGGGTTGCATTGGTGTAGCTCTCCATGTCACTCAGATAGATGGTCGCACCCTCGATTCCGAGGTCCGTCTCCTGGTCCGTGATGTACCCCTTAACGGTGGAGTTGGTCTCCATGAGGGTGAAGTTCTCCCAGCGCGTCTCATCGGCGCTGATGAAGACCTCCCGGTTCACCGTGCTGAACCCACTCGCCGATGCTTGGAGCTGCCAGGAGCCTTCGAAGACGTTGATCGTGTAGTACCCAGTCTCATTCGTGGTGGTGGCATTACCGTAGCCCGGAACGCTGGCACTGATGGTTGCGTTGGGGAGGGACAGTCCCGTGCCCTCTTCCATTACATACCCTTGAATCGTCGAGTTCTCTGGCGGGAAGGGGTTAAGGATCATGTCAATCCACAGGGTCTCCCCGCTGCCGATCGTAAAGAGCGTCTGGTTCGTAATGTAACCTCTCACGTCCGACTGTAGCAGATAATCGCCAGGGATAATCGCCATGTCATAGGCACCCGATCCGTCGAGGGCGCTGAAGTTCACGTAGTCAGGTTCCATCATGGGTGGAGTGAGGGCCAACATCAGGCCTGTAGTCACGGGGCCCGACGTGGAGCTGTCGGTCACGTTCCCTCGAACACGAGCCGATCTCGGGGGGGCCGGGATAAGGGCGGCGTCTACTACCGTATCCCCGACAATCATCAAGGAGGAGTCGAGGAAGAGGTAGTAATTCCCGTGGGCTATACCGACTAGATAGTCGCCCACGGGCAAGTTCATGCTGTAAGTCCCATTGATGTCAGTGAAAGTCTCGTTAATGAAAGGGACTAGATTGCCTTGTACGTGGACGAGCGCATTCGCAACCGGCAGCGAGGTGACATTGTCTGTCACCTGACCTGAAAGCACTGGATCTCCAGGGGCGGCCAGGACAGGTGACGGCGTGAACATTGAGAAGGCGACCAGAAACGTCGCCGACAAAAGCAAGACAACGAGGAGGTCCACGCCCAACCTAGTAGCCCTCTCGGGTGAAGCCATTCTTCCTTCCTCCAGGAGCTCTCGGTGGTCGAAAACTGCGACGAGAGGTCATCGCAGTTGACAGCCATCAATTGTAGAACGGTTACTTAAAAACTTGGAGGCCAAGGGCTCGCCATGTTCTCGGTATGCTCAGCAGGCTGGGTCGACTGTCTCGCATCGAACGATGAGCTAAATCACAATACTAACATTCTGAGGGCTAGATAGTTGAATCGCCTCAGGCTACCCCGCGTCATGGCGGGACTGGCATATTGGATCGTCTATTTACTGTTGGGGCGCAAGTCTTTCGGCGTCCCACGGGAGGTGTTGTCTCGAACAAGTCGCTGTTTATGGCAGTGAAGTTGGTGAGGGCCCACCGGCGAGAGAGCGGAAGAAGCCGACTGCCCCTTGGAGGACCCATCGTCAGGTAGTCCTCTCGACGAGGGAACTTGGTGATGAGTCCCGCCTCCCGGATTTGAACCGGGGACCTGCTGATCCCAGCGGCTGTACCGGAAACCTCCGGGAACCCACTACAGTCAGCCGCTCTAGCCAAACTGAGCTAAGGCGGGATGGTGCTCAATATCGGCCCAGGATATTATAGCATTGCGGCACAATTTGTCGTGCCAACAGAAGTGCCGCGGGCCGGGCTCGAACCGGCGACTTCCAGATGTCTGCCAAACGACTTCAGTCTGGCACTCTCCCAACTGAGTTACCGCGGCGAGTGTCCCAGCTAACCGAGATGGGGCTTAAAACCCTTGTGGAGTAGTCCAAGCCAGACCTAGCCAGAGGTTCTCAAGTTTGAATCTGGCGTCGACATTCTTTAATAGCGCACCTCACAACTCGAAGCCAGAATGTAAGGGGGTTCTCTAGAGGTAGTTCATGCCTTGTCTGAAGCCTCGGAAGCTCCGGCGGGACAAAGATGGAGTGGCTTCCACCGTCGGCACAATCATGGCCCTCCTAGTCGTCCTGACGTTCCTGTCGCTCCTCGTGAACCAGTACGTTCCCGTCTGGGGGAAGGAGACGGAGGCGGCCCACCAGAGTACGGTTTTTGGGCAGTTTGGGTCCTTCAAGAGCTCCGTTGATACCCAGATCCTTTCGGCCCAGGTTGCCGCCACCTCCGGGAGCACATACATCCCTACGGAGACCTACACCGCAGTCCAGCTAGGCACTCCTGGACTCCCAGTATTCTCTGGGCCTTCCATCGGCCAGCTCACGGGCAGCGGCGATCAGGCCCCCTGGACCATTCAGTTCCAGTACGCCATCGAGAGCTCCGTCTACACGGTCAATCAGACCTCCGCAGGCAACGTCGTCCTGGAGGTCAGGAACCGATACCACGTGCCCTTCTCCCTCATCTATGAAGGCGGAGGCATCCTAATGTCCCAGTCTGCAGGGGAAGCGGTCCGAGTCGATCCTCAGTTCGCCATCCTCAACGCCACCAATGGGATCGAGGTGGCGCTCACCATGGTCAACATCATCGGTTCTGGGAACGTCGCCGACTCTGGAACCGAGGGCATCCACAGCAAGCTCCTCGTGCTCGACATTCAGGAGTTTACCGCTCTTCAGTCCTCACTGTGGATTAACCATACCACCCGGTACGGCAACGCCTGGTTCCAGCACCTGAACAACACCTTGAGCCTAACCTTCGCCGTCCTGGACTCCGACTTCGGCGGGCCCGGCTACCAGTACTTCGAATCCCCGGCCGGTCAGACGGTAACCACGCCCTACTACACGCTTTCGAGGGCCGAGTCTGGCCAAACTCACAACATCAGCCTCGAGATCGTCCACAACCCCCCCACCAGGCCCATCGCTAAGGTCTCGGTGAACTACGCATACCTGAGCATCGCGGTGGGTAGACGCGGGTCTACGCTGGAGGTGTAGTACTGGCGCTGACCCACCGCAAGAGGAAGGTGAAGCTACCAAAGGGGGCCATGCAGAAGGGGGCCGTCTGGATCCCTGGCCGAGGATCGCAGCTTACACCCGTGCCACCCGTGACGGAGGAGAACGTCGAGGAGGTGGAGATTTACCCCATCAAGGCTCCCTACAGCTACGTGAGGGTGCTCTTCTACAAGACGGACAGCGAGTACGTCTACGAGACCTGGGAACCTCAACTGAATCGCCGGGAGACGGAGCTTCTTGACCTCTTGAAGGACTCCTTGGTCAGGACTCTGTCATACAGCTTCCACGCTCAGAGCCTCAAGGACAAGGAGGAGTACCTCCGGGAGAGCGTGGAGAGCTTCGTGAAGTCCCGGGACATCGGTCTGGATGACCGGTCTAAGAACAAGGTAATCTACTACATCGTCCGAGACTTCGTCGGCTACGGGCCGTGTGACGTCATCCTCAACGACTACAAGATCGAGGACGTGAGCTGCGACGGCGTCAAGGTCCCCATCTTCGTCTTCCACCAGAAGTACGAGTCCATCAAGACGACGGTGATGTTTGACGATGACGAATCGTTGAACTCCTTCGTCATCAGCCTTGGGCAGAGGTGTGGGAAGTCGATCTCTGTGGCGAATCCCATCCTGGACGGGACGACCCAAGAGGGCCACCGGGTCCAGGCGACCTACGCCCGCGAGGTGACTACCCGGGGCTCCAGCTTCACCATCCGACGCTTCAAGGAGAAGCCCTTCACCCCCGTGGAGCTCATCAAGTTCAACACTGCCTCCATCGAGATGTTGGCCTATATCTGGCTGGCTATAGAGCATGGCAAGTCGATGATGGTCTGTGGAGGTACCGCCGCCGGGAAGACTGCCTCCCTGAATAGCGCCGCCCTGTTCATCCGTCCCGGAGCGAAGATCGTAAGCATTGAGGACACGCGTGAAATCAACCTCCCCCACGAGAACTGGATACCAGGGAGTACTCGCAGCGGCACGGGGGAGCGGGGGGCCGACGGGAAGGCACCGGGTGAGATAGACATGTACGACCTGGTCCGGGCGGCCCTACGGCAGAGGCCGAACTACATCATTGTTGGCGAGGTCCGCGGCAAGGAGACCTACACCATGTTTCAGGCCATGGCCACGGGACACCCGACCATGAGCACCATGCACGCCGACAGTGTCAAGTCCATGGTCAACAGGCTGGAGAACCCGCCCATAAACACACCTCGTATCCTCCTGACGGCTCTGAACTTCGTCATAGTCCAGACCCAGGTCAGGGTTGGGACCAACATCGTCCGAAGGATCAAGCAGATTGTGGAGCTAGTCGGTTTTGAGCCAGAGACCAACGAGCTAATCACGAACACGGTCTACGAGTGGGACCAGAGGACGGATGATTTCACCTTCAAGGGTCACAGCTTCCTCTTCGACGAAATCATGGAGATGAAGAACCTGACGCACGAGGAGATGGACGAGGAGTTCCAGCGCCGGGTGGACATGCTCAGGTACCTTGTGGAAAAGGACATCATGGACTACCGTGACATCTCCAAAGTGGTTGTCGGCTACTACCAATACCCAGAGGAGACCGTCTCGAGGGTCCGAAGGGAGATGGGTTGGGCCAGTGCGAAGACCCTGGAAGCCAATGGAGGTGACCTCCTTGGGGGGTGAGGCCAGCAGCGTCTTGGACAGGCTGGAAGCTCGCCGAGAGGCCGAGGTCAGGGCGACGCAGCAGACCGTCAAGAAGAGGTCTACACCCCACTTGGTGAGGCTAGCGGCAGGAGCGAAGCCGAGCTACCTCAGCTTGTCGCCCTTCCAGCAGCTTGCTTGGAGGCTTATGGGTGGCACCAGCAAGGGTAAGGTCGACGAGGACCTGGAGGAGGATCTCCTCAAGGCCCACATGCGCCTCCGCCCCGAGGAGTATGTCGCCATGGGGAAGGCCGCAGTGGTGCTGGTCGCCATGGGCACCATGGCAGCCTCCGGCACGCTGGCGTTCTTCCTGTTCGCCATCCTCAGCTGGCCCCTGATTCCCTTCATCATCCTTCCCCCAGTCCTCGCCACGGTCCCTGCACTATTGACCAAGGCAGTCTACTTCGGCCTGGAGCCCTTCTACAGGGGCATACCAGCATCCAGGGCGAAGCGGCGAGGCCGTCTAATCGACCGGAAGCTCACGGGAGCGATGTCCTTCATATCCGCCATGGCTTCGGCCGAGGTCCCCGTCGACGTGATCTTCCGAGAGCTCTCCAAGCAAGAGGTGTACGGCGAGATCGCGAAGGAGGCGGAGTGGATAACCAGGGATACGGAACTCCTGGGGGAGGACATCCTTACGGCCATCAAGAAGGCAGCCGGTCGATCGCCTAGCGTCAAGTTCCAGGAGTTTCTCCAGGGGGTCGTGACCACCGCAACCTCTGGGGGCCAGATGAAGCCCTACTTCGTGATGAAGGCCGAACAGTTCGAGAAGGAGGACAAGCTGGAGATGAAGAAGCGGATGGAGACCCTCGGCCTCCTGGCGGAGAGCTTCGTTACGGTCGTCGTCGCCTTCCCTCTTTTCCTGGTTGTCATAATGGCAATAATGGCCCTCATCAGCAAGGGCCAGGCCGGGTTCGTGGTCACCCTCCTCTACGTCATCGTTGGTCTCATGATACCGCTGTCCCAGTTCGGCTTCATATTCGTCATGTGGAACCAGGAACAGGAGGCGAGGTAGGTGGCCAGGCTGAAGGGAGTGGCCAAGGAGCTCGAGGAGGCACGCCAGGCCATCTACGTGAGGAAGGACAAGAAGCGAGTCGTCAAGACAATCAGCATCTTCCTGGGTGTTATCTTCATCGGCATCGCCGTCCTCAACCTCCTGAATGTCCTCGACCTCTCCTTCAAGCCCCTGGACCCCGAGACGGGATTCGACCTAGACGGCGACGGAGTGGCGGACACCGCAGAGCATCCCATTCGCAGGTTTCTCAACTTTCTAGCCATCGGGCTCATGGCCGCCATCGGGCCTTACGGGTTCTACATGGCGGCTGAGCAGAAGAAAATCCGCGCCATAGAGAAGAGACTCCCCGACTTCCTGAGGGACGTGGCGGAGGCGGGGAGATTCGGAATGACCCTCGCAGAGGCCGTTGTGGTCGCCGCCCAGGGCCGCTACGGAGTCCTCACGGACGAGATCAAGAAGATGTCGGCCCAGATAGAGTGGGGCGTACCCGCCACAGACGCCCTGCGGCTATTCGCAGAGCGGGTCCAGACGCCCTTGGTGCAGAGGGTCGTAGCCATCATCATCAAAGCCAGTGACGCGGGCGGGGAGGTGGCCGATGTGCTGACCATGGTGAGTCACGACGCCAAGGAGGTCCAGCTCACAGAGGACGAGCGTCGGATCACCATGAGCACCTACATCGCGGTCATCTACATCTCCTTCGCCGTCTTCATCGTAACGATCTGGATCCTGGGCGTCACCTTCCTCCCGAAGATGGAGGAGGCGGCGGCGGAGCTCGGCGAGGGGGATTCCGGGAGTCTCCTCGGCGGCCAGAGTCCCCTGCCCCAGAACATACCGGAGATCATCTTCAACGTCCAGGTGGCCTTCTTCATCGCCGTCATCGTCCATGCCATGGGCGACGGCATCCTTGCTGGCATCCTGGATACGGGGAAGATCGTTAATGGCCTGCGTCACTCCTTCGTCATGCTGTTGATCGCCGTCGTTGGGTTCCAGATGCTGTAGGTGTCACTATGTCAAGGCCTTCAATCACGCTGGAACGTCGACGTCCGATGGCCAGCAAAATTGGAGTCGTCCAGCGCCTCAAGCGCAGGATGTACTCCCGCATGCTCGGTGATAAGGGGCTTAAGGTCAAGGCACCGCGAGGCGGAGGTCGTCAGGAAATCGTGGCTGGCAATATCACGGAAATCCCACCCGTCACGAATCCCAACATGAAGGAGATGGAGATAGATCCCATCATCGACAACTACTCCTACGTGAGGATTCTCTACGATGACTTCTCCAACCAGCACTTCTACGAGGTCATCGAGCCCAAACTGACCGGCGATGAAGCCGAGCTGCTGGGCGTCCTGAAAGAGCTAATCATCGAGAACCTGGAGATGACCAAGGAGATGGACTCCGAAACGAGAGAGTCCTACCTCCGGAGCTCTGTGCAGCAGCTCCTCAGGGATCTGGGCGTAACCCTCCATCCGGTCTCCAAGGAGAGAATCATGTATTACGTCGTGAGGGACTTCGTGAGGTACGGACCCATTGACGTAGTTATGATCGACCCGGAGGTGGAGGATATATCCTGCGATGGCGTCAAGGTCCCGTTCTACATCTATCACCGGAAGTACGGCTCCGTGCCCTCCAACCTGAAGTTCGACACCGACGAAGAACTGGACGGCTTCGTCATCTGGCTAGCCCAGAGGTGCGGGAAACACATTTCGGTAGCGCAGCCAATGCTTGACGCCTCCATCCCCGACGGCTCCAGGCTTCAAGCGACCCTCGGGAAGCACGTCACCAAGAAGGGCTCCAGCTTCACGATTCGGCGCTTCCGAGAGAACCCCTTCACCCCCCTGGACCTCATCGATAACCTCACCATGAGTCCCGAGATGATGGCTTACATGTGGCTAGCCATCGAGAACGGACAGTCCATGCTCATCTGTGGAGGGACTGCAAGCGGAAAGACCACCACGCTGAATGCCATTCTGCTCTTCATCCCCCCTCAGATGAAGATCGTCAGCATAGAGGACACGCGGGAGCTGAATCTTCCCCACGAGAACTGGGTGGCCACCCTGACGCGCCACGGTTTCGGTGGGACAACTGCCAGCGGTCGTATGGCGGGTGAAATCGACATGTTCGACCTGCTGTCCGCCGCCCTTCGTCAGAGGCCTCAGTACCTGATGGTCGGCGAGGTTCGGGGGGGAGAAGCCTACGTAGTTTTCCAGGCCATGGCGACGGGGAAGAGCGCCTATACAACCTTCCACGCGGATGACGTGCAATCCATGGTCCACAGGCTGGAGAACGATCCCATCAACCTCCCCCGCGCCCTGGTGGCAGCCCTGGACATCGTCCTGCTCCAGTCTCAGGTGAAGGTCGGCACCGAAATGGTCCGCCGAGTGAAGTCTTTGACCGAAGTCATCGGCGTCGACCCGGAGTCCAACGAACTCATCACCAACTCCGCTTATACCTGGAATCCGGCGGACGACACCTTCAGCTTCAGCGGTCACAGCTACGTCTATGAGAAGATACAGACCGCCCGTAACTGGACCCCCAAGAGGATGGAACAGGAGGTGAAGAGGCGGATGGACCTCTTCGAGTACATGCGTCGCACGGGGGTATCCAGCTACAAAGAGGTGGCCCGAATCGCCTCGGCATACTTCAAGGATCCCGAGGAAATGATGAGGATCGTGGGTGCGGAGCTGGGATCGGTCTAACTCGCTTTGCTGTGGATGATTAAGTTCTGAGAGACGACGAGTGCGTACAAAGGGCGAGGGCGACCTAGGACTTCCTCTTCGAGAAGGGCTTCTTCACAATCTTCTTGAGGATCGGGCGCTCAACCTTCTTGCTCTTGGCGGCCGCTCCGCCTTCCGAGGGGGGCGCGGGTGGAGCTGTTAGATTGGTGCCGCCGGAGGGGCCACCGGGAGGGCGTCCACTGGAAGCGCCCTCTGAGAGCAGGGCTCCACACCTGTGACACACCGTAGCCGTCAGGGAGTTGAGGGTCTTACATCGCGGGCAGGGCTTGGAACCCAGCTTCCTCATCTCCTCCTCTTCCTTCAGCCACTCGCTGTAGGTCACGTAGGTGGGTTGCCTGCGCCACCACTCCTGGAACTCCTTCTCAGATGGCGTGTGGCCCAAGGCGATGGCCGCCTCAGCGCGGTACTTGTCCACCACCTTCTGGTACTGCGTCTTCATCCTCTCCTTGTAGTCGGCACCCTTCGATTTGCCAGTGGTGAACTCGACACCACACTCGGGGCACTTCCTGACGTCTGCCGGGATCCAAGCGTGGCAGCTGCTGCACTTGACCATCTCACGCTCAAACTCCGTCCCGCACTTGGGACAGCTGGAGGCCGATTCTGAGATGAAGGCACCACACTCGCCACACTCCACCAGCCTCCCCAGGCCAAAGGAGCGCATGTACCTGGTAATGGCCAGGGCGATGGCAACGAAGACCGCCAGAATGACCAGCAGTATCCACAAAGGAAGGTTCACGAAGGGCACTGGCTGGTCGTACCATGGGACGACTCGCTCGACGTTCAGCGGGGTGGTGGCTGACTGTATGCTCTCCACATCCGTGTAGGCAAGCAAGGACCAGGCACCGCTGGGAGCCTCACTGGGCAGTAGAATGCCGACCTGGAAGACCCCGCTAGTGTCCGTGAACACAGCCCTCTGGTCTTGGAAGCCGCCTTCGGAGTCCCTCATGACGACGGTGACCCTCAGGTCGGGAATGGGCTGACCCGTCGGAGTGGTCACCCTGCCGGAGACGAACACTGTTTGTCCGAGGTTGTAGAACGAGCCGCCCGCGGGGGAGTCGATGAACACCTGGCCCTCGGGTGGCACGACATCCAACTGGATACTGACCTGGTTGTTCCCCTCGTTAACCTCCGGAATGGCTTCCGCGGCGTCTGCATAGATTATCAGTGTGTAGTTGCCGGCGACGGCGATGGGGGAGGCCTCCACGTCCACGGTGAGGTTCTGCCCCGCAGCAACGACGATCCCGGTCTCGGTAGCGATTAGGTTCTCCTCCAAGATCTCATCAAGGTACAACCCGACTTCGAAGTCAGTAGCGGCGGTACTCCCAACGTTGTAGACGTTAACAGATACTGAGAAGGACCTGTCCCGGACCACCACCATAGGCTGGTACTCGGAAGGCCGCAGCTCAAGGTCGGGCTTGGTCAGCACCTCGAACTCGAGAGTCACGAAGTTGTTACCGTAGAAGAAGTCGGTGTTGTCGGCCGTATCGTTCAGGCTGTCGACCTTGACGGTGATGGTGTGGTTGCCTGCAGGAGTGGGAGTCCATATTAGGACTACCGACCCAGCCTCACCTGCTACGATGTTAACCGGGGTGGAGTCGGAGAGACTGCCGTTGTCGTAGAGTTCCACCGTCGCGCCCATGGCAGTTGATACGCCAAGATTCTCGACCCTGACCTGGACAGGGGTGTCACCATCCTCCACGGGCACTCGAGTGACATCGACATCGTCTTCGGTGATACTCAGGTCAGGCCATGCAGTGACCTCCAGCGTGGCCTTCATTAGGTTATTGGTCTCGACTAACTCGGGGTATCGATCATCCTGGTCTATTACCGCGGAGATCAGGTAAGTCCCCACATCCTCCGGGGTCCAGGATATCGCCGCAACGAAGGTGCTCTGAGCCTCCACCGTGATGTTCTGCTCGCCGAGGAGGAAGGGTGCGTAGTCATCCGGTGGGTTGTCCATCACCCCATCGTCATTCGCATCCACATCTACCCGGTAGTAGTGAACGGTGACGCCCGAGAAGCCGATGCTCGCGTCGTTCTGGACGCTGGCTCTGATGTCCAGGGAGAGGTCAACGGGCTGGGTGTCCGCCGTCCCATTGGCTCCGAGGAAGGTCAGCTCAGCCATCTCGAAGGCTGGCGTAAGGGCAGTGAAGGTGACCTCCAGGTTGGAGTTTCCCCCAACGGCCACCGTCTCGTTGGCGTCGGCGTAGTAGGTGGTAGCGTCAACCACTTTGGAACCGTTGGCGAGGTATGTGCTGTTGGCCCACCCCTGTGACTGGACCCGCTCCTGCGATAGGGCCCTGTAGAGGAACACGCCTTCCGGGGCTTCGATGTGAGTAGGCTGGGGGTTGCCCATGTACAGATCGTCAGGGCCTGGAGTTGGAATCAGCGAGAACTGCATGGTTACGGGATTGAGCCGCTGCAGGGTGATGTTGGACTCTCGCACGGTGGTCCCCACAGCGTCCAGGCTCTCCACAAACAGCCACCAGTAGACGCCGATCTTGGCACTATCGCTAATCCTGTCCGTCCACCAGAAGCCGCCCGTCTCGAAGGTGACGTTAGTGAGTTGAGCATATTGAGTCCCTTGGAACACGAAGCTATCGTTGAGGCTCTCATCCACCGTCGCGTTCCTAATGTCGAAGTCCAGAGTACCCACATCGCCGTCGTCACTCAGGAAGGAGAGTCCCACATTCTCCTCAAAGACGGGATCCCAGAGGTATGAGATCCCCGAGGTGTCGTACGTAATATTGGCGTTGGTGAGGCTAACCTCCCTGATGAAGGCGCTGTTGCCCAGGGCCTTAAGGTCACCCTCCAGGGAGCCGCCCCTGAGGCTGATAACGGAGGAGTCTTCACCATATACAATGCCCCGACCAGCGGGCGTGCTCAACTGCAGAGTGGCGTTATCTGTGGATAGTTGGGCGCCATCTTGCAGGTACACTACGAGGGGCAGGTTGCTGGATAGGCCACCGTTCGTTATGGTGAGGCTGCCGCCACCCTCGATCATTATGTAGTGACGACCCGAATCCATGTTGCTCTGAAGGATGAACAGCTGAGACCCATCGATGGTTGCGTCCCCCGTAATCAGTAGGTTGCCGTCCAGAAGCAGGTCGAAGTCGATGTTGATCGTGGACGACCAGATGTAAGTCGTGTCCTGAGCGGGCCACACGAGGGAGTCGATGTTGACAGTCAGACTTTCGGTGTTGACGCTGGAACCCAGAGCCGGATAAGCCTGGAAGGAGACGTTCCTGACCGAGGCGTCGCCGCCGAAGCTCGCCCGGATGCGGTAGTTGCCGATGAAGTGGGAATTCGGGGCGGTCTGGTCTACAGAACTGTTGATCCACTCTGTAAGAAGGGGTATGAGGGCCCGTCCGTCGGATCCTGTAACGTTGAAGTCGGATGAGCTGGCCCCCAGATGATCTAGGATATCCTGGCTCGGCACGTTGGATCCACCGTTCCGGGGGTAGTAGGCTAGGAGTCCCTCAGGGAGCACACGGGATTCGATGTAGGCACTGGGTACGCCGTTTCCGAAACGATCGGCCGCCTTCGCTTCCAGCCAGCGGTGTATGTAGACCTCTGCACTGGAGGCCGTAACGAAGGCCGGCAGCCAGTCGACGGGTTGGGCTAGGCTCGATTGGTCCTCATCCAGGCTCATGTTGAAGATGTAGACTCGTGACGAACCCGTGGCAGAGATTGTGTTATGGGTCGTGTCGCCCGGATGATAATCGATACCGACGTAGGAGTCTATGATGGTCAAAGTCGCCGAGTCCTGCACGCGGATGTCATAGAGGGGGTTGGGACGAGGGTCCGCATTGTTCTCATAGAGCCCGCTGATGATCGAGTCGACAATGAGGACCTCAGATGTGCTGGAGAACGACAGGGAGGGTGCATCGTCGCTGGCGTCGGTGTCCGCCACTACACCATCGATCTCGCCGCTGTCGAAGCCCTTAACCGTGGAGTCCCGGACCTCGATTATAGCGTCTCCGGACGAGGTTATGTTACCAGGGTGCTTCACCAATGAGCCGTCTCGAAGGATCAGGGTCCCCGCCACGGCGACCTCCAACCGCAGGCTGACATCAATCTGAAGAGGTTCCGTGGTTAGGACGCTGTTCTCCAATACCAGAGAACCGTGGCCTGATCCGCCATCCTGTATGTCCAGGGTGTAGGTGTGGGAGTCGTCCTGAAGGAACGTCAGGCCGCCGTTCGCAATCTCCAGCAATGCTCCGGACTCTATGGTGACGTTGCCGTCGACCTTGAAGATGACACCGTCGTAAGTGTTGTCTGTGCCCGAGACAGTCCAATCCCCATTGATGACGACTATGGACGCAGACGCGGTCTTCAAGGCGAATAATCCCGCGACTGCTCCAAGCAGGAGAGAAGCTGCGAGAACAATGGAAAGGACGATCGGCTGACGAGCTCCTCTGGATTGCGTCACGACATCGACCCCCGGATCCAACGCGCCATGGCCAGAATAGTCATCGTCCCCCGTTGAGCATGCGTGGGGGTGAGCTTCCCTAAGGACCGTATTTATACGTTCTTTAGCGATTCTCAGGGAATATAATCAAGTGGCTTAGGCTACTTCCGCCGGAGGATCTTCTTGAGCCCCTTCTTCTTCTGTTCCTGCTCGCCCATCGGCTGCCCGCAGGCGTAACACATCACGGCGTCGGCACTGATCATAGTGCCGCAGGCAGGGCACGGGATCTCATTCTCTTCCTCCTCACTGCCTTCCTTCAACTGATAACCGCAGGCGTAGCAGATGACGGCGTCAGCGGATATGAGGGTCTCACAACCGGGACAGAGAATCTCACCGTCCCCGGGCTCAGGGGCCTCCTTCTCCTCTTCTTTGCCCTTCTTCTCTTTTCCCTTTTCCTCCGCCTCCTCGGGAGGTGCTTCGGGCTCGGGTTGCCCCTCAGGCACCTCGGCCTCCGCCGCCTCCTCGGGCGGTGCCTCCGGGGGAACCTCCTCGGGAACCTCGGGTTCCGGCTGGGGAACATCAATCTGCTGCTCGGGAAGTTCGCCTTCCTTGAGCATCTTCCTCTCGAGATCGATGAGCCTCTTGGCCTCCTTGGCGAGTCGCTCCCTTTCCGCGGCGACCGCCTGTCTCTCCTTGGTGACCTGCTCCTCGAGGTTCGCCAAATCTTGGGTCTTGCCAGAGAACTCCTCCACGAAGCTCTTCAAGTTCTCGTGGAACTGGGCGATTTCCTGCTCCTTCACCACCATGCGTTCTTTGAGGGCCACGATCTCGTTTGCCTCCTTGGCCAGGGCCTCCTCCTTCTGGACTAGCTCCTCCTCCCTCGCCAGGAGGGCCTCATGGCGCTCGTCGACCTGTCTTACCTTGGCATCGGCCTCGGTCTTGATGCCTTCGACAGACTTCCTCTGCTTCTCGATGTCCGACTCTTTCTGGCTTATCTCGCGGTCTCGAGCCTCGAGGCCCTTCTGCAGGGAATCGAAGGAGGCTTTCTCCTTCGCCAGCTTCTCCTGCTCCGCCTGAATCTTCTCCATCTTGGAGCCGATTGAGGCCCGCTCCTCCTCGATCTTGTTCTCTCGCTCCTTGAGCTCGTTTTCAAGGTCCTTCAGTTCAGCGACCTTGTTCTGGAGCAGATCCCAGACCTCTCCCTGTTCTGCAGCCAAGGCCTCACCTTTCCTCAGTTCTCAGAGACTTCTTTCATTCGACTTAAGTAGATTTTCCCATCAATCTCAGAGGTGAGAATCTAGGCCGCGGGAGAGTGCTAGAGGTCGGAGGAATCGAAGATCGGACCGAGTACCACGAGGCCGTTGTCGCTCACCTCCAAAAGGTGCTTCTCCATGCTATGCTTGCAGGCTCGCATCTTCTCCACCTGAATGTAGCGGACGATCTTGCCCTTGCTCCGATCGAGGCCCAACATGATGATGCCATCGACCAGGAAACCCTCGTTGCCGAGAAGTTGGCTCTCACCGCCTAGGGAGCGCTCCATGAGTACGAGAGACGTGAGGCCGTGGTCTCGTAGCATCTTGAAGAAGTAGAACATCCTTTTCCTGATGTCCCCCTGAAGAGACAGGAGGCTGTAGAGGGCTCCGAGGGAGTCTAGGGCGAATACGGTGAATCGGTCGCCGTGGCTCTTCCTGTAGTGGGTTATCATCTTCTCGATGAAGGTGATGTAGTCGGTCTGGTCGTCCTCCTCCATCACTTGATCGATCTCCCTCAGGTCGGTGAAGTCGGAGAGCTGCATCTTCAGGGAGATCTCCACTCCGAGGCTCTCCATGTTCTTCAGGTGGGAGTGAACGGTTTCCTCCAGGGTGGTGTAGAGCCCGAACTCCCCCGAGTTCTTGAGGTACTGGGACATGAGAGTATAGGTGAAGGCGGACTTCATGGAGCCGGGAGGTCCGGTGACCAGGACGACCTTCGGTGGCTCAACGTCGGTCTTGAAGACGCGGTCCAAGCCAGGAATGGAATTTCTGAACATGGAAAGATCGCCGTGACCCTTTGGAGGGAACGTCCTGGCGAGTCGACTTAACCGTTCCGTCTTCATTATCTCTTATGAGACCTTATCATATCTCGAAATCTTGTAGAGAGTTATTTAAGACCACGTTGGCCTAGAATCGCCTCGGCACCGCCGAGGTGACACTGGTTGGTTTCCGAGCAGGGGAATAGGTGTCCCATCTGCGAGACTGAACTGGCGGGCAATCAGGTCATCTGCCCAAAGTGTGGGACAGACACGTCTCTCTTCGACGCAGAGGACACCAATGACGATATCGAAGCCATCAGAGATTCGAAGTCGCTGGACGATCTGATGGCCAGCATCCTAGGCGGGGATGAGGTTAAGCCCGCCAAGAGTGTGGTGTCAGACGGCCTCGATGACCTAGATCTGGACATACCTGACGAACCTTTAGACCAGCCGAAGCTGGAGCTAGAGGTTCTCGAGAAGGACGTCCTCGGCAGGGAAGAGGATGGAGAGGAGGGACTCACCTTTGAATGTCCTGGGTGCGGGGCAGAGGTAGATGAGAGCGCTTCCAAGTGTTCGTCGTGTGGAGCCCTGTTCGCCGAAGAAGGGATTTTCGATTGTCCAGTCTGTGGCTCGGCCGTCTCCGTCGAGGCTGCTCAGTGTTCCCAGTGTGGGGTCCGGTTCGTGGATCAGACGTCGGGATCCTTGGAGGCTAGGCATCCCCCCCTGGAGATGCAGCCCGTGGGGGTCCCTGAAGGGGGCGGGAGATCTACCTCCCTCACCCGCACTGGGACCTCAACGCTGCGTCGCACCCCTGAGGGGAACCTGGTTAAAACAATCATGGCCAAATACGACGAACAGAAGCGGCGTGAAGCGGCTACGATCACTGACCCACGTCACCTTCAGACAACGCTCCACAGAGAGGTTAGCGGTCTCAAAGCGCTCGTAACCTTGGCCAAGAGGCTGCACGTGCCTGTAGAGAATACCCAGAGGGCCGTTGCTGCTGCGGTGCAGAGGGCAAGGAAGAGGGATCTCGTGAACGCCGTTAAGCTGGCGTGGCAGGCAAGGATCACCATGGAACAGTCGGTTGCCCTCCAGATAGCGCAGAGCTTGGACGTCCAGAGGGAGGAACTCAAGGAGCAGAAGGCGAAGCAGAGGACGTACCCCGTTGCCGAGGCACTGCTAGAGGAGGCCATTGGCCAGCTGGAGGAGGGGCGCGTAGGCGAGGCCTTCGACAAGCTGCAGCTGGCAAGGGAGGACATGGCCTCCAAGTCGAGTGGCCAGAGCGAGGCTAGGTACGCCCTAAGGGCTGCGGAAGAGCTTGTCAACGACCTGACCCAGATTGGAGTGAGCGTCGTCGGAGTGAAGGAGGTCCTCAATCAGGGGAAGGCGGCCCTGAGGAAGGGAAACTGGGAGAACGCAGCCCTCCTAGCCGCCACGGCACGACGTAAGGCGACGGAGTCGATCCAACAGGGAATTGCAGATGAGATGAAGAGGGCCAGGCAGACCGTCATGGAGCTGAAGATGCAGGGGCGTGACGTGAACGAGCTAATCGGGCTTCTGAAGCAGGCCAGCGCAAGCGTCAAAGAGGGAGGCTACGCCGAGGCCCTGGAATACCTCCAGTTGTTCAAGAGGCGCGTCTAGAGCTAGTCCGTGATGGCCCTCGTTGCCGCGAACCTACCGTTGTCGAACTCCAGGGTGAAGTAGCCGCGATCGTGAGCCACCTTTCTCATCTTGACACAACGAAGTCTGAGCTGGACATCGGACTCGCCAAACTCAAACTGCCTGAGCAAGACTATCCCGTCCGCCAGGAAGTCCACCCCGTGCTCAGTTAGGCGCTGCGAACCGAAGGGTATCTCGGAGATGACGAAAGTCGTGACTCGGAACTCCTTCAGGAATCCGAAGAGGTGGAAGAGCTGCCTCCGAGGATGAGGGGCGACGTCCAGGGCGTAGAGGGAGTCCAGAGAGTCCAAGACGAGGAGAGAGTAGCCCGAAATGGTAACAGCATCCTCTATGATTCCCTGCAGGATGGCGAACCAGTCCCCCCGCATCTCACCGTCAGAGAGTTCGAGTCTGACCCTGCCTAGGTCCAGTAGATACAGGTCCCCCCGACGGACGTCGCCCATACCCATCCTTCCCATGGTGGCCCTCAGGTCCTCACTCCGCTCCTCGAGGGTGATGTAGAAACCCCTGCGGCCCGAGAGGGAGTTGTGGTAGAGAATGCTGAAGGCGAGGGAGGTCTTCATGGTCCCCGGGCTCCCAGACAGGAGGACGATGTTGCCCTCAGGAATGCCACCGCCCAGGGCCTCGTCCAGACCCATAACGTAGGTCGGAATCATGCCCATGGCTTCAGGGAACTCTGTTACCGGACCTTATTAGCATCTTTACCTAGTTCCATCGGCTGACAAGAACTGGGAGGCTGGAGGTCGACCGCCTAGGTGGGGTAGGCCTCCAGCTCGTTCTCCAGTATCTTCAGCTCCCGCATCTCGATGGTGGCTGGGTTCACAGTCAGTATGAATGTGAAGTCGCTCTCTGAGATCTCGTCGACGAGGCGACGAACGAATTTCAGAACGGACTCGAAGCCGTTGTTACTCTTGAGGTACTCCACACCCTCCAGGAGGATGATGCCCTGACCCCCAGTGATCATGAAGCTCTCCAACTTGTACATCAGCCTCTCCAACACGGGGCCCACGGTACTCTCAGAGGACTCCGACTTGTCCGTCAACCAGAGAATCTCGGCGCCCTCCAAACCGTGAGTCTCTTTCACCCGCGAAGGATTCGTCCTCGTTATGAGTAGTCCCTTGACGTGCCGAATCCTCTTGGCGAACATGCGATAGGGAGAGTCTCCTCTCTCCTCTCTGCACAGGTAGCTGTGCCCGGGGATTGGTTCGAAGGCGAGGGATGCGTGCGATTGGGGTGGTGTACTCGGCGGCGGTGCACCAAGCGCCTCCTTGGCAAGGGACAGGCTGACGGGCTTGTTGGTGGCCTTGGAGTAGGCCAGGACCTTGTTCAACCCTCCCTCCAGCTCTCGTAGGTCGAAGGTATACCTGTCGGCAAGGTACTTCGTCACCCTCTCGGGGATGGAGACCCCTCTGGCGTCTAACCGACCTCGTAGGAAGCCCATTCTTATCTCGGGGTTGGGAGGCTGGAGGTCTGCAACCAGACCGGACTCGAACCTGGAGATCAGCCGAGAGTCGAGGCCGCTCATCTCTGAGGGACGGCGATCGGCCGCTAGGGCTATCGGCTTACCCTTCTGATGGAAGTCTTCGAAGAGCGAGAAGATCTCCTCCTGAACCTTCCGCTTGCCCTCGAGATCCTGCACATTGTCCAGGAGAAGAATGTCCTTCTCCAGGAGGGACTTGCGGAAGTCCGCCAAATGACCCCCATTCGACGCCTTCTCCATCTCGTCCCGGAACTGCGAGGCAGTTAGGTATGTTACCTTTGCGTCCGGGTTCCTCTTCTCGAACTGCCGGGCGAGGGCGTGGAGGAGATGTGTCTTGCCGAGTCCTGGTCCACCGACCAGGAACAGGGGGCTGTACGGATCAACGGAGCCCTCGGAGATCGTCGTGCAGGCAGCGTGGGCGAAACGGTTGCTGTCTCCCACGATGAACGTGTCGAAGGTGTATCTGTCCTGCATGCCCGTGTCAGGAGAAGTTGGGGCCCTAGAGACCGCCTCAGCCTCCACGGCTTCCTTTGCCGCCGGTTTCTTCTCTGCGGCCTCCTTCCTCGTGGTCGACTTCTTCCTTGCGCGAGGTTTCTTGCGTTTCGGAGCCGTTGCTTTCTCCGGGACCGCTACTTCCGGCTCCTCTTTAGGCTCCTCTGTTAGAAGCTCGAACTTGGCTTCCTCGATGAGCTTGGCGCCCTCTGCCTCGTCCTCCTCCCGTGCCTTCATCCCTTCCTTGTATTCCGCAAACGCCTTGATGACCTTTGACAGGCTCTGACCCATCTTGCCTTCCAGCTCTGCTACATCGTGTCCCTGGGCCTTCCACTCCTCCAGCTTCCGCTTGAAAGCGCCCATCCCTGGAGGCGAAGGTTTCCCCCGGCCCTTCGGGAGGCTCTCCAGCAAGGGCTCAAGAGTCTGGTTCGTGTGGACCTCTATCAGGGTGTCCTTGTCCTTGGCAAGATCCTTGAAGCCAGGGAGAGCCGCCTTACCCGTGAGGAAGCCGTCGGGCCCGTAGTAGAGGGTCATGGCCCGGCTGCCGTCTCTCAGGACCAGAAACGCAGTCCCCCTGCCCGCTTTCGACTCAATCTTGATATATCCTGTGAAGCCACGCTTGCTCAATAGTGTAAGAACCTTCCGCAGGGCTTCCGGCCCTCCCTTCGCGACCTTGATGGCTTTCCCTTCAGGGAGTTCCAGGTCTTTGATCACGAAAGCCCTCAACGAAAGAACTCCGGGGCGTTCTTAAAAAAGTTCCAATGCGAGTTCCAGGGCTGATAATGTCTGTCGCCTGAGCCGAGGCCCGAGGCAGGTGGATGCGGTCCAGGGCCTCCCGAATCGAGAAGGTCATGTTACCAACTCTCAGGAACAAGATATAAGCCTTCAACAATATCCGTTTTCGTTGAGTCCGAGCAGACGGGGAGTGGAGAGGGATTTCTACACCATGGACGAATTCGACCTAGGAGGGAAGGTCGTTCTCGTTCGGGTTGATATCAACTCCCCCATCGATCCCAGCACTGGCAGGATTCTGAACGACAACCGCATCCGACAACACATGGCGACCCTGCGCGAGCTGAGGGACTCGAAGGTTGCCATCCTGGCCCATCAGGGGCGCCCAGGGAAGGATGACTTCGTCACAATGGAGGCCCATGCCGAAAGCCTCTCCTACCACCTCGGACGGGAGGTCCGCTACGTCGACAGCCTCTTCGGCAAATCCGCCGTTAGGGCCATCGGGGAGATGAGACCCGGGGAGTACGTTCTCCTGGAGAATGTGCGCTTCTACTCCGAGGAGGTTCTGCTGAGGAACCTTGACCCCTCGGAGATGGTCTCGTCCCGCCTCATAAGCACCCTAGCTCCGCTCTCTGACCTCTTCATCAACGACGCCTTCGCCGCAGCTCACCGGGCCCAGCCAAGCCTCGTGGGATTCTGTGAAGCCCTCCCTTCCCTGGCGGGCAGAGTGCTCGAGAAGGAGGTTGAGACCCTGCGTTCCGCGCTTGAGGAGGGCGCCAGACCCCGAATCGCTATCTTGGGCGGAGTGAAGGTAGAGGACCCGGTTGCGATTGCCCGTCACGTCTTGGCTGAGGAAATGGTGGACAAGATCCTTACCACGGGGGCGGCGGCAAATCTCTTCCTCTGGGCTAGCGGACACAACCTGGGTAAGGTCAACGAGGAGTTTCTCAGGAAGGAGGTCCCCGCCTTCGACGCAGTCTTCGAAGAAGCTAGGGAGCTATCCAAGAGATTCCCTGAGCGTATACTCACGCCCGTGGATGTAGTGATGAACGTCAAAGGCAAGAGGAAGGCCATCTCGGTCGAGGATCTGCCGGCCGACTCCCCCATCCACGATATCGGTCTAGACACCATCGTCCGTTATCTGGACGAGATATCCACAGCTGGGGTCATCATCCTTAACGGCCCTGCGGGTGTCTTCGAACTGGAGGAGTTCTCCGTGGGTACACGGGAACTCTTCCTAGGCCTTGCCAGGTCCAAGGCGTTCAAGGTCATCGGTGGAGGCCACACGGTGACCGCAGTCGAGCAGTTGGGGATCTCTCAGCAAATGGACCACATCAGCACCGGCGGCGGATCCCTCATGCACTTCTTGGCAGGGCGCTCTCTCCCGGTGCTCGACGCACTGCGCAGGTCGAAGGCGAAGTTCAAGGATGCATCATCCCAGGACAGTAAGTAGGTAGGGACGCGGGGCGAGGGCGACCCATGCCCTGCCTCTTAAGAGGAACAGAGAGGGGCGCAACGGATGCCCCTCGGTCCTCCGGGTGGAGGAGGGGGCCAAAGAGTTGCCGGGCGAGACGAAGGAGCGAAGACGAATCTCGTGCGGACGCGCCTCGTATTGCGTTGGGACGCCTCTTCTAATCGCTGCCTAAATCCACGATAGTGCTGCCGGCAATCAGCGCGATGATCCCAAGCGCGATCGAGAGGTTTGGATTTGTGTCACCGAGCCAAAATCCTGAATCCATGATGTACACCAGGATTCCCTCGATGAAGATCATCGCTCCCAGCGCAATAATCGGGATGCCCGCAGCTACCCTTCCTACATTCACGGTTCAACTCACCTCCCCCTGCTGAGCAGGCCTGTGGGATCTTGGACGCTTCCTCGGCGCCCCCGACCTGCAAGGCGAAGTCACGACTTGACGTCTTCGGTATATTAACGCGACAGCCCCGCCAATTGCAGCCTACGTGCAAGCCAGGGTGGGCCAAGAGCCACTGGAGGGATTCGAACCCTCGACCTACGGTTGTCCCGCGAGGTTACGAGACCGTCGCTCTGACCGGCTGAGCTACAGTGGCCAGCACTCGGTAAACGACCCCATCATAAAAAGCCCAGGCCCCAGGATTACTGATAGGTTGGGGGAAAAGCTTATCTTCTCCAACCGTCAATTTGACGAGCCGACACGGAGGAGACTTTGAAGGAGGACACCCAGAGGGCTGACGAACTACTGGAGGCTATCCTCAGAGCCGGCGGGCCAGAGGTCGCCCCAGTCATCGACCTCCGCAAGCCCCAGGGCTTTTACTACCCCTTCCTCGAGGATGAGGGCTTCAACCCCTCCTCGACAGGTGCCCTGGAAGCCCTCGTCGCCCGCGGAGAGCTAGAGAGGGCCGTCAGGTACAAGCTTCTCCTATGCCCCAAGGACGGGAACGCCCACCTAAGATCCACAACCGTCTGTCCCTCCTGCAGTTCAGAAGACGTGCATAGGGAAGTCCTCATCGAGCACTTCAGATGTGGGCACATCGCTCCGGAGGCCGACTTCAAGGCCGCCGAGGGGTTGGAGTGCCCCAAATGCGGGCGGAGGCTGAAGCTACTCGGGAAGGACTTCCGCAGGCCTGCGGACTTCTACAGATGCCAGGAGTGCCAGGAGGTCACCTACATCCCTGACTTCAAGCTACACTGTCCTCAGTGCCGGGACTACTACCCTCCGGACGAGGTCAAGAGTCTCGCCGTGTACAGCTACCGCGTGAGGGAGGAGGACAGGCCGACGGTCGTCTACTCGGTCCTCATGTACGCCTTCGAGGTCCTGGGAAACGCCGGCTACAACACCAGGGTCTTCCACGATCTGGAGGGGCTCTCGGGAGTCACTCACAGAGTTGACCTCTACGCCTACAAGGAGGTCTCCGGCATCAAGACGGAGGTCCTCCTGGAGGTCTTCATCTCCTCCACTGCCGTCTCCTCAAAGCCTCTCATCAACTTCTTCGCCAAGGCGGAGGACCTAGGCATCAGCAACCTCCTATTCCTGGCCATCCCCGTGATGGAGGAGTCGGCCAGGGGCTACGCTCACTACCACGGCATCAAGGTCCTGGAATCCGAACTCGCAGAGGTCCACGAGAAGCTCCCCGACTTCCTCCGGGAGGAGCTCTTTTTGACCAGCACGGCGAGATCGAGGTAGTTCGATGTCAAAGGCCATCGTCGCCGTGGGCACAGCCATCGTCATCACCATCGTCGCCTTCTACTTCTTCTCCCCAGACGGTGGCGTCACGCCCTTCGCCTTCATATTCGCCGCCCTGTCGGCCTCCTTCTACCTGCTGGCCATATGGCGAGAGATCCGGGCAGGGGAGCCCAGGACCCTGAGGAGACCGCCCTCGGCCTACGGCCTAGTCCTCTTCTGGATCCTCTTCTTGACCCTGCCGGTGCTCTACACCGTCACCATCCTCATCCTCACCCCGCTGAGCACCGCGAGCTTCTTCTTCGTCGTCTCCCTCATGGGGCTGACCTTCACCCTCTTCTACACCTTCGTCAACCTCCCCCTGGCCCTGTATCACAAGCGGATGGAGGCAAGGCGCATGTCCAAGCCCATCACCTCCTTCCCGCTGATATCCTTCATCGTTCCCGCCTACAACGAAGAGAAGTGCATCGAGAGGACCATCGAGGCTTTGCTGGACATCGACTATCCGAAGTACGAGATCGTGGTGGTTGACGATGGCTCCGATGACTCCACCTACGCGTTGGCCCACCGGTTCAAGAAGCACGGAGTGAAGGTCGTAAGACGGCCTAACGGGGGGAAGGCCATGGCTCTGAACCTGGGTCTCCTCTTCACCAAGGGCGACATCATCGTCACCGTCGATGCGGACAGCCTAATCGCCCGAGACAGCCTCAGGGAGCTCGTCCGCCTCTTCGCCGACCCCCAGGTAATGGCCGTAGCGGGCAACGTGAAGGTGCTGAACCGGGTGAACCTCCTCACCCGATTGCAGGCCCTGGAGTACGTGAGGGACATCAACATCGTGAGGAGGGCCTTCGACGTCTTCGGGGCCACCATGGTGGTCCCCGGGGTGCTGGGAGCTTTCAGGCGCCCGGCCCTGGTCGATGTGGGCAGCTACGATCCCGACACCGTAACCGAGGACTTCGACACCACGGTCAAGGTCCTCAAGGCGGGGAGCGTGGTCCAGGCCACCAGCTTCGCCGAGGGGTACACCGAGGCGCCCGAGAAGCTTGGCGACCTGTATCGCCAGAGGAAGCGGTGGTACGCTGGCATCCTTCAGACCCTCTTCAAGCACGGAGACGTCCTGCGAAATCCACGCCGATTCGGGTTCCTGAGCGGGGTCGGATATCCCTACATCCTCATGTCCATAGTCTTCGTTCCCCTGGTGGGCTTCGTCGCCCTGGCATCGGGAATTATCGCGGCCCTGACGGGCGAGTTGTTCCAGTTCCTATCCATCCTGGGCTTCTTCATCCTCCTGGAAACGCTGGCCTCCCTTTTGGCCCTTATCATGGACAACGAGGACCTGCGGCTCGTGGTGTTGGCCCCCCTCTTCGTCATAGGGTACCGGCAGGTCAGGGACATCATCCGCTTCAGGGCGATGTTCCAGGTACTCTTCCGCCGGAAGATTGGTTGGACCAGGGCCTCCAGGGTCGGGCGCGCTAAGGAGATGATCCTCACCGAGGGATAGCTTTAACCGCCGACCCCATTAGTCGGGACGATGCCCAAGGTATCCGGCCTCATCTACACTGCCGATGGGTTCACCAGGGGTACGGTTCACTTCCAGAGCGGGCTCGTGACGAAGGTCACCTCAACTCCGGACCGCGACGCCATGGCCCGGGGTTTGATTCTCCCCAGTTTCTTCAACGCCCACACCCACCTCGGCGACTCCGTCGTCTTGGAGGAGCCGCAGGGGACTCTGGATGAGATCGTGGGACCGCCCGACGGCCTTAAGTTTCGGAGACTCCGTGAGTCGGCGCCTGAGGAGATCGTCGGGGCAATGAGGAGGACAATCCTGAGGATGGTGAACGCTGGGACGGCGGGTTTCTGCGACTTCCGGGAGGGAGGTCCCGAGGGCTCGCGACAGCTGGAGGCTGCGATGGAGGGCACCCGCCTGCGGGGGATGATCCTTGGAAGGCCCGTGGGTCTCGAGTACGATGCGGACGAAGTCGACGCGATTCTCGAGGCGGCGGACGGCCTGGCGGTGAGCAGCATCTCCGATTGGCCCTACGACGAGCTTAAGAAGCTGAGTCGCCACGCTAGGGGAGCGGGGAAGCTGTTCTCCCTCCACGCTAGTGAGGGCAGGAGGGAGGACCTCGACTTGGTCCTTGACCTGAAACCCGATTTCCTCGTGCACATGACCTCAGCCACCGAGGACGACTGGGTGAGGTGCGCGGAGGAGGGCGTTCCGGTGGTCATCTGTCCCCGCAGCCAGATGTTCTTCGGGAGGGTCCCCGATATCGCGGCCATGAGATCCGCCGGGTTGGAGTTGTATCTGGGAACGGACAACGCTATGCTCACGGACCCGTCGATGATGAGAGAGATGGAGTTCGCATATCGTGCCGCACGACTGAAGGGCAAAGTTCCCCCTGAAACGTTGCTGCCCATGGCTCACGGCGGCGCTAAGCTTTTAAGCGGCACCCCTCCTATCACCATCAAGGAAGGAAGTCCCAGCAACCTCCTGGTGCTGGATGTCAAGGCCGCCGGGAACGCGGCCTACCAGGTAATCAAGGCCAACGAGGCCGACATCGCCCTTCTTTCCCTCGGACCTGCGGTGTGGGTCAGACAAACTGGATGGCTCGTGGAGGCGTAGGATGACGACCGACATGAAAGTCGGCGAGATAATGACTCGCGACCCGATAGTGGGAACCCTGCCTGGCACCCGGAGCGATGTGTTGCGCCTGCTCGTCACGCACAAGCTCACCGGCGTCCCCGTGGTGATGGAAGACGGCACCTATGCAGGAATCGTGACCAGGAAGCACTTCTTCGCGAAACCCGATGAGGATCAGCTGGCGCTTCTCCTGAGGAAGGACGCCCCAAGCGTGACACCCAACACCGCCGTGGGAGAGGTGGTCCGCATCATGCTGGAGGGGGACATCCACCACGTCGCCGTCTGCGAGGACTCGAAGGTCGTTGGCATCGTCACGCCTACGGATATCTTCCCTCTGGTGGAGTCCATGAACCTCGAGACGCCTGTGGATCAGGTCCTCAAGACCGTCTGCGTTCCGGTTTACGAGGGGACCCCGCTGGAAGCCGCCAACGAGATTATGAGGGTGGCCAACGTTTTCGCCCTTCCGGTCCTCGACGGCTCTGGGCGGTTGACGGGAATCATCACGGACAGAGACGTATTCAACATGAGCAGCATCAACGGCACGGCTGCCATCCGGGACATGGGCCTCGCGGAGGAGGAGAACCCCTGGTCCTGGGAGGGGCTCCGGAACGTGATGAAGTTGTACTATGAGGACAGCAAAGTGGAGCTGCCGAAGATTCCCGTCCGAGAAGTCATGGTGAAGAAGGTGACGACGGTCTCCTCCAAGACCAGCGTGAGTGAGGCCGCGCGCATCATGCACAAGAACGACTTCGGACAGCTGCCCGTAAAGGATCCCCACGACAGGCTGCTGGGACTCCTGACGGAGATGGATGTGATCAGGGTCCTCCTCTAAGGGGTTGGGAATGGGCCGGTATGACGACCTCATGTCCCTCTCCTTGCGGAAGGGCTTCCTGATACCGTCGGCCGAGATCTACGGCGGCTTCGCCGGCTTCTACGATTACGGTCACAATGGAGCCCGTCTGAAGCGGAAGTGGGAGGACCTCTGGATACGCTACTTCCTGGGCCTGGGGGACAACTACCACCTCATCGACACCTCCACCGTCCTTCCCTACCGGGCCCTCAAGGCCTCGGGCCACGTGGACCTCTTCACGGACCTTCTAGTCTACTGCTCGAAGTGCAAGGAGCCGCACAGGGCCGATCAGCTGATTGAGGCTGCGACGGGCACCTCGGGAGAAGGGATGGATGCTGCCCAGGTCAGGGCCGCCATCGTTGAGAACAACATTGGGTGTCGGCGGTGCGGCGGGCCACTGGGCGAGCCCGTACCCTTCAACATCATGTTCCCCCTGGCGGTGGGACCCCAGGGAGAGGATCAGGGATTTCTGAGGCCAGAGACCGCTCAGGGTGCATATCTCAGCTTCAAGCGGGAGTTCGAGCTCCTCAGGAAGAGGCTGCCCCTGGGCCTAGCCATGGTGGGGAAGGCCTACCGGAACGAGATCTCGCCGCGACAGGGAACCTATCGCATGCGTGAGTTCCACCAGGCCGAACTCCAGATATTCTTCGACCCCGAGACCTTCGAGGATAACCTCGACACGGGAGAGGTGGAGGATGATACGTTGCGCATCACTTGGGCGAAGGACCGCGAGGAGATCAGGGATGAGAGTGTGAAGGCTCTTCTCCAGGGGGGCGATATCCCTGCCTTCTATCTTTACCACCTGGCCATGGTCCAGCGGTTCTACACGGATGTGCTCCGGGTCCCCGCCGAATCCTTCAGGCTGTATGAGCTCACGGAGGCCGAGAGGGCCTTCTACAATGAGATCCACTATGACGTTCAGATCGACATGGAGTCCCTGGGGGGCTTCAGGGAGGTTGGGGGTGTTCACTACAGGACGAGCTACGACCTCACACGGCACCAGGAACACTCCAAGGAGAAGATGCAGGTGTTCCATCAGGGAAAGAGGTTCGTTCCCCACGTGCTGGAGCTTAGCTTTGGAGTCGACAGGAACGTGTGGGCGATCCTAGATCTCGATTACGACATTGGCGAGAAGGCGGTCCTTCGCCTGGCGCCGCAGCTGGCTCCCTTCGCATGCGCCGTGTTCCCACTAGTGAACAAGGACGGACTTCCCGACATGGCGCGACGGGTCTATCGGGATCTCAGGGAGTGGACTGATGCGGTCTACGACGACTCCGGAAGCGTAGGCCGGAGGTACGCTCGGATGGATGAGATTGGGACTCCCTACTGTGTGACGGTGGACTACGAGAGTCTCGAGAATCGGGACGTGACCGTCAGGGATCGCGACTCGACAGATCAGGTCCGCGTATCCGTCGAAGAGCTGCGGCCGGTGCTGACTCAGCTACTCGAGGGAACCACAGCATTCGATTCCCTCAGGGTGGGCGATTGAGAACCGAGAGAGTCCTCGAGGCGCTGAGGCAGGCTACGCGCGATTGCTGTTCTCAGGCTGAATCGGTCAGCCTGGCCTTCTCGGGAGGACTCGACAGCTCCGTTCTCGCGGGGTTGGCCAGCGACGTGACGGATGTTACGCTGTATACCGCAGGTTACCCCGATTCCCAAGACCTTCTCAACGCGCTTGAGGCCTCCCAGTCTCTGGGCCTGTCGTGGGTGGCACTACACTTGGATGATGAACTGCTGATGGAAGCTATCAGAGGCCTGTTGGTCAGGTTTCCAGGCCTGGACCCTCTGTCCCTCAGCTTCGAGCTCCCTCTCTGGGTGACGCTCCAGAGGTGCGAAGACAGGGTCATCCTTGCAGGCCAGGGCGCGGATGAGCTCTTTGGAGGCTACGCCAGATATGAGAAGCTCAATGGCGCTAGTCTGCGTGGGGCCATGGAGAAGGACCTAGAGAAGCTCATTCGGGAGACCCTCCCCAGGGAGGACGCCATGGCCCGCTTCTGCGGCAGGGAGCTGAGGCTGCCCTATTGCCATGCAAGGGTCATGGAAGAGGTCCTGCCGGTGGAACCTGAGCTCCGGAGAAGGCCCGAGGGCAAGGCCCTTCTGCGGGACGTGGCCACACTCTTGGGACTGCCTCCCAAGGTGGTCTCGCGCCCGAAAAAGGCCGCTCAATACGGCTCCGGCGTCACGAGGCACATGAAGGCCTTAGCCAAGAGGCGGGGAATGAAACTCGGAGAGTTCGTCAGGAGCGTGGGGGAGGCTACGCGAGCTTCTTGACCATGTAGGGAACCCTGAGCTCGTAGCCTAGCTTCCTGTAGTAGCCGCGGACGCCCACTCCACTGGTCACGAAGAGCTCTTCGTAGCCAGAGTCTTCAGTCAGTGACTGGCAATGAGTCATCAACGTCTTCCCATATCCCCGATGCTGCCACCTGGGCCCCGGTCTGTCGTCAAAGGGCACCATCTGGCCAAAGACTTTGAGTTCCCTCAGGATGGCTCTGGCAGCGAGGCGCAGCCTTGCATACCCGATGAGGACCTCCCTGTCGAAGTCCTCGAAGCTGAGGAAGACCTCAGTCCCTCCTGAACTCTCATACTCGGTCATGCCCAGCTTCACATCCTCCGGGTTCACTTTCACCGTCTTGAGGCCCGCTTCCCTGCAACGGATGCAGCGACACCTGTGCCCCGTCTCCTCCATGATCTGCCTGATGCGCCTCCTGAGATCACCCCTCTTGACGCCTGCGACGATCTCATTTGCCGGGATCTCTCTCTGGATTCTGAGGACCCTCACGTAGGGCGGAATGTGGCGCTTCGCCTCGGCGAGGAGGCGGGCCGCCGCCTCACTATCCAACGGCTCGTACTCCCCCCTCTTCCACATCTCATGTAGGCCCGTTCCTTCGATCACCAGAGCGGGGTAAATCTTCAGCATGTCCGGTCGATACCTCGGCTCGGCGAAGAGCTGCTTTAGAGCGTGCAGATCCCGTTCGAAGTCAGAGCCAGGCAGGCCTGGCATCATGTGGTACCCAACCTTCAAGCCCGCATCCTTGGCCCTCCGAGTGGCCTCGACCACCTCCCGCAGCCCGTGGCCCCGGTTCACCGAACCTAGAACATCCTCGTAGAGGCTCTGGACGCCCAGCTCAACCCGCGTCACCCCCAGTCGGAGGCTGTGGTCCACCTCAGCGCCGATGAAGCAGTCTGGCTTCGTCTCGATGGTCAGGCCTATACACCTGTGATTGGCCGCCTCGTTGAGGCGTTGGGCCTCCCGAAGGGACGAGGAGCGTCGCCCGTTGAGCGCCTCAAGGCACCCCTTGACGAAGGACTCCCTATAGCTCTCGGACCTAGAGGTGAAGGTGCCACCGATTATGATGAGGTCCACCTTGTCCGTCTTGTGGCCGATGTGGTGAAGCTGTGCTAGCCGCGCCTCAGTCTGAGCAACGGGATCGAACTCGTGCTGGATAGCCCTCATGGCGGCGGGCTCGGCTCCGGTGTAGGACTGGGGCGTCCCCCAGTCCACCCCACCGGGACAGTAGATGCACTTTCCGTGGGGACAGGGAGCGGGGGAGGTCATGAGAGCAACGACGGCCACTCCCGAGGCCGTGCGGACCGGCTTCTTCTTCAGGAGAGTGAGAGAATCCCGCTTCTCTCGAGGCACGTATCTCAGCAGCTCATGGTTGCCTGGCACCCTCTCCAAGCCGTGGGTTCGGCAGATCTCGAGTTTCGCCCTGTGGAGCTCCTCGCCGCTCGTCAGCTCCCCCGCGAGGACACGGTCTGCCAGCTCAGCCAGCGGCTCCATGGACTGGGATGAATGCCTCGGACTCTAAATAGTGTTAAGGTTATAGTCAGCACCAGCTTCACTGGAGGTCCATGGCGGGAGACACTGACCAGGTATCGTTACCTGAGACCTCGAGAGAGACGGCCAACTGGTTGAGGATGCTGGTTCGGGAGATCAATACCTTCGTCCTCTTTCTTCAAACATGGAGCGCCATGGGCTTCGTCGTCGCCCCCCCGGTGGCCGCCTCTCTAATCGAGCTGCAGACGAAGGTCATGGATGCCCGTGCAAGTCTGGGACGCGAGGGGAGGAACCGGGTGAGCGGGAGGTTGAGGGATCGCCTTCTTGAGATAGCGTCCCAGGAGGAGGGTGTCTACCGTCAGTTGACGGAGGAGATCAGGCGCTTCAAGGAGGAGTCGGAGGGCATCTTCCCCGCTTTCAAGCTGAACTTCGATCCCTGTTTCTAGTCTGGCAACCTTTTTGCCTTCGCCTGTGATGAGGGCACCATGGGTCTGAAGACCCGAATGGCTCTGGCAATCATCTCTCTCTTCGGGTTGCTCTTTGCCCTCCTCATGGCCGTGGCCTACTGGCTCATGCTTCAGGGCATAATCACGGGTATCTACATCATAGTCATCCCGGCCGCCATCGCCCTCGGCGTCGTCCTCCTCCAGTGGGGCGTCGCCCCCTACATCATCAAGTTCATCTACGACATCCGATGGACCGAACCCCGAGCCGTGGATCCCGACTTGGCAGACTTCATGGAGAGGACCTGCCAGGAGCGCGGGATCCCGGTGCCTGCCTTCGGAATCATCGAGGACAACAACCCCAATGCCTTCGCCTTTGGGTGGACGCGACGGAAGGCCCACGTTGTCCTCACCCGAGGGATTATGAAGTACTGCGGCCCCGAGGAGAGGGAGGCGGTCCTAGCACACGAGCTGGGGCATATCTACAACAACGACTTCGTCATCATGACCATCGTCGCCGCCGTCCCACTGCTGCTCTACGTAGTCTTCAGGGGTGCCATCTACAGCGTTCGGTTCGCCGGTGCGGGCAAGCAGAAGGGAGGCGGGGCGGCCGCGATCCTCGTCGTTGCCCTTGTCTCTTACCTGGTCTATCTGATAAGCAACCTCATTGCCCTCATGGTCGGCCGGTTCCGGGAGTACTACGCAGACTCCTTCTCCGCCGACGCGAGCCGGAACCCGAACGCCCTCTCCAGCGCTTTGCTCACCATCGCCTACGGCCTAGCCAAGGAGGGTAGGGGGGAGAAGTCGGAGAAGGACCACAACAGATACGAGAGCACTCTGATGATTTCGAGTCCGAAGTCGTCCCGAGCCATCGCGGCCATGGCGGCCGACAGGATGGGGCGGGTCAATAAGGAGAGGATAAAGCAGGTCATGGCCTGGGACCTCTGGAATCCCTGGGCCTTCTTCCTTGAGCTCGGGATGACCCATCCCCTGACCGCGAAGCGAGTGGCAGCCCTCGGCACGAGAGCAGAGGAGATGGGGCAATTCCCCTACATCCAGTTCGATCTGGAAAAGCCGGAGACTTACTGGGACGACTTCCTGAAGGACATTCTCGCCAAGCTGTCGTGGCTGGTGTCCCTGCCCGTCGGGGTTCTAGCGTACCTCTACACGGGGGACATCCTGCTGGCCATCGGATCTTTCCTCCTGACGCTGGGTCTCGTCCTGACGTTCTACCTTCGCTTCTACAGGTATCCTAAGAGGTTTCCAGAGGGCAAGGTGCTGGACCTCCTCACAGATCCAAAGGCGAGCCCCATCAAGGGTCGTGGAGCGAAGGTAACTGGACAGATTATCGGTAGGGGGCAGCCAGGTCTCTTCTGGTCAGAGGATCTCAAGCTCGACGACGGTACCGGTCTCCTCCTCCTCGATTACCACCAGGTGTCCCGCCTGGTGGACGTCCTGGTTGGAATATTCGCGACACGAGAGAAGGTAGGAAAGGAGGTCGAGGTAGAGGGCTGGTACAGGCGTCGGGTCATCCCGTACCTCGAAATCTACCGGATGAAGTACGACAGTCGGAGCCTCAAGACGTACACGGCTCCACTGAAGCTGGCAGCCTCGGTGTTTGTGCTCATCCTGGGCCTGATTCTTACGGCCCTCAGTGCAGGCTGGCTGCCCTTCGGCCTCTAGCCGAACATCTTCTCCGGCTGGCTGGCCTCCTCCTCTTCCTCCACGACCTCGATAACGTCGATGGCGAGGACCATGTGGAGAGGTACGATTCGGGTCTTCCCCGCGAGGTCGCCATGGCTCTCATCCAACTCCAGGACGAAGGCCTCGTCGGGCCCGATGGTGGTGAAACCCTTGAAGGTTCCCACGGTCTCCATCGGCCTATCGCGGGTCTCCGCGGAGATGATCTTGTACTTCGAGCCCTTTGTAAGAACGAACGTCTTCTCTGGATCCTTCGGCCTCATGAAACTCCTCCCTCCGATAGACGCTGGAGGTGCTCCACCGTCTCGCGATAGTGCTCCATGGCCACCTGCACGTGAGCCTCGACGAAATTCCAAGCCTTGGCGAGGCTTCCGTAGCGAATTCGGTAACCCTTCCTCACTCCGTCGGGCATCCTCACCTCCACCTCTTCTAGTATGTCTAGAGACTTCAGCTTGCTTATATGCCTGTAGACCGTGGCCTTGGTGGTCTTCAACCTAGCCGACATCTGCTCTACCGTCTGGCCCCGATCCATAGTCTTCAGGAAGTGCTCCACGAAGAGCCGAAAGGGGATGCTCTCCCTGAAGTCCTTCTCCGCGATGGGTCCCCCGCCGCGAGATAGATAGCCGACCTGGCGGAGGAAAGTGAGGGCTACCTCCTCAATATCCTTAATTGGGGTCAGAGGGACGTTGCTGATGACGGTAATCTCGAAGGCCATGGAATCCCAGTGTGGAAAGCCCCGAGGTAGATATTGCTTTCTCATGTGGCCTTCAGGGCCTGGTGCGAAGATGTCAACATCAGGGCAGCACCACCCACGGGGAGGAAGAGGATTGAGAACGGGGCGCTCCCGCTGACTACGTCCGGTATCATGACGAGGCCAAGGACGAATCCGAACCAGCCGAGGGCCCAGGTCCAGCCCCAGATTCCCCAGTCCCGGAAGAGGGAACGAGGGTCCATCGCGCTCCTCCAACCCAGCCTCCATAACGGCTCCAGTCTCTTAGCTTTGGCGCCTGCCGCAATGCCTCGGCCGGGTCAGGGGAGGCAAGCGGGGGAAGTGCGAGGGCCAGGATTTGAACCTGGGAACCCCTATGGGAACAGATCTTGAGTCTGCCGCCTTTGGCCTGGCTTGGCTACCCTCGCTTCTGGGTCAGACATGAAGGGGCGGACGCATAAAGTTAGCTCCAAGTCCCGACCGCGAGAGCAGGAAGCGTGGGGGACTAAGGAAACCCTTGACAACCCAAGGGTCTCGCTCTCCCCCGGAAGAGCGGCCCATTTATGAAGGCGATGTACATCAGACGTCCATCCGCTCCAGGAACTCGCCCAGCACCTCCTCGAGGTTCGGCCTCCCGATCTCCTGCAACTCGTAAGTTACTCTGATGATTGGCTTGTTGGACGCGACCACGCGCCCCAGATCTATGGGAGTTCCGCTGAGGACGAGGTCGCAATCTGCCGCGTTGATGGTATCCTCAAGCTCCTTCATCTGCCTCTTCCCGTACCCCATGGCAGGTAGGACCTCACGCAAATGGGAGTACTTGTTGAAGGCCCGCTTGATGCTTCCCACCGCGAAGGGACGCGGGTCGATAATCTCCCCTGCTCCGTACTTCTTGGCGGCTAGCCAAGCAGCCCCGTACTCCATGTTGCCATGGGTGAGGGTGGGTCCGTCTTCCACCACGAGTACACGCTGGTTTCGGATCGGCTCCTCCTGTGAGACGGTTATTGGCGAGGCTGCCTCGATAACGGTGGCGGAGGGATTCGTCGTGGACACGCTGTGGCGGACCCGCTCCAGGTCCTCGTGCTTGGCCGTATTCACCTTGTTGATTATGACGACATCGGCTGCACGGAGGTTCGCCTCCCCAGGGTAGTATGTGAGCTCGTCCCCTGGCCTGTGGGGGTCCACCAGGACTATGTGGAGGTCCGGGTCAAAGAAGGGGAAGTCGTTGTTACCCCCGTCCCACAAGATGATCTCGGCCTCTCTCTCGGCCTCCGTCAGGATGGCCTCGTAGTCGACTCCAGCGTACACCACGATCCCCTTCTCCACGTGGGGTTCGTACTCCTCCCGCTCCTCTATGGTGCACTTGTGTCTGTCCAGGTCCTCGAAGGACGCAAACCTCTGCACGGCCTGGTCCTCCAGGTTTCCGTAGGGCATCGGATGGCGGACTATGACCACATTCCTTCCCCAGGTCTGCAGATAGGAGGCGACTCTCCTCGTGGTCTGGCTCTTCCCCGAGCCCGTCCGGACGGCGCAGACTGCGATGACAGGGGTGTCGGTCTTCAGCATCGTCCTCTTGGGCCCCAAGAGGGTAAAATCTGCGCCCGCGGCGTTGACGATGGCAGAGCAACGGCCGACGTGCTCATACGAGACGTCGCTGTAGGAGAAGACCACCTCGTCCACCTCGAGGTCTCGAATGAGCTCCGGAAGGTCCTTCTCAGGGTGGATGGGAATGCCCTCAGGATAGAGGCTTCCAGCTAGGCTCGGTGGGTACCGCCTGTCCTCGATGTTCGGGATCTGGGTGGCCGTGAAGGCCACCACCTCGTACTTCTCCCTATCCCGATAGCAGACGTTGTAGTTGTGGAAAGCGGGGCATCGAAAGGTTTCCTTCGACGCTGTCCCGTCCGGCGGCACCCATGATGATGAGCCTCCTTCGGGGGATGAACAGCCACCTCCGCCACTTTCGCGGTTGACAACCCGTAGAGCCACCACATAGTTAAAGAGTCGCCCTGGCCAGAACCCACGAAATCTTTAACCAACTCTAGGCATTTGGTTCGTGATGCCGGGGTATCACATCCCCTCGAAGCGGAGGGTTCTGAGGGCGTTGAAGCAGGTCCTCGGCAAGCGGCGGGTAATCTCCTCCCAGAGGGAGCTCAAGGCCCTCCTAGAGAGGGTTATGGCCAAGGACGGGGACTACCTGGTCAGCGGTCCTCGGGCCCGGAAAATCGCGTACGGCTCCGGCCTCGTGGGAATGGAGATCGAGTGTCGCGAGACCCACGAGCTTAAGAGCCTCTTCAATTGTCCTGTCTGCGGACACCGCCTGAAGCTGGTCAAGAACATGACAGTCTTCGGCGGGACCGTGAACCTCGGCTACCGATGCGAGTACTGCCCCTACTGGACCGGACTGAAGCGCCGTGTTCCGACGAGGTACATATTCACGAGGAAATCGCAATGAGGATCTTCTACCGCGAGGGTATTCGGATCCAGGATGGCGAGAAGGAGGTCGTCCTCGACCCAAAGCGGAGGCTTCCAGACTCCGTGGTCAGCCACGGCCACCTAGACCACCTCTCTCCCGGCGCCGTCATGACCCACGAAACCCTCGATGTGATGAAGGTGAGGCTAGGCAAGAGCGAGGGGACGGGCGTCGACTACAAGGAGGAGGTGGAAGTCAACGGGATGGCCGTCTCCCTCCTAGATGCCGGTCACGTCTTCGGTTCGGCCATGATACGCGTGGAGGACGCCCTCTACTCCGGGGACGTCAACCCCAGCGGGGGCCCCACCTGCGGTACCTGTGAGCCCCAAGAGTGCGACTACCTCATCCTCGAGTCCACCTATGGCAAGCCCAGGTTCACCTTCCCCAGGAAGGACGAGGTCCTCAACGACCTCTTGACCTGGCTCGAGGTCTCCCTGGAGAGCGGACCCGTCGTCCTTGGAGCCTACGAGTTTGGGAAGGCGCAAGAGCTCACTGCCCTCAGCAACCGGCTGGACCATCCGGTCCTCCTGCACGATAAGATCGCCGACCTGGCAGACGTGTATAACAGCTACGGTCACGACCTCCGGTATTCGCGTTACAGGGACGCGACTGAGGAGAAGGATGGGCCCTACGTCCTGGTCCTACCTTCCAGGATGCTTAGGAGGCCGGGTAGTCCAGAGGTCCAGGAAGCGGTGAATGCCGGTGGGAAGACGGCCTTCACCTCAGGATGGTGTTCCACCTTCGACTTCAGCAGGAGCCATACGGTCGACGCGCAGTTTCCGCTAAGTGATCACGGGGACTTCGCGGATCTGCTGTGGTTTGTGGACGCCTGCAACCCCAAGGTCGTCTACACGTGCCACGGCTATGATCAGGACTTGGCACGTATGATCCGGAGCCGACTGAGACGGAGAGCGGAGACCCTGGGAAAGGGGTGGTTCTGAGGAGGGTTCGTGTGAAAGCGGGGATGGACGGGGCAACGGTGGTCGTGAAGCTCGATCGGGGTGAGGACTTTCTGCCTACCCTGGTGGAGGGCCTCGGGGAGGTAGGCGCGACCTCAGGCATCATCCTCGGCGGCATCGGTGCCCTCGCGGAGTTCGAGCTGGGGTGGTTCGACCCTGAAGCCCGTGAGTATATCCGCAACCGCTACGCGGCTAGCCACGAGCTGGTCTCCCTCCAGGGCACCGTCACGTTGGAGTCGGAACCGCAGATCCACCTCCACGCCTCTTTGGCCGATGAGAGCAACGCCGTGGTAGGAGGACACCTCTTCGAAGCGAGAGTGGCGGTATTGGCGGAGGTTTCTGTCGCACGCCTAGAGGGGGTTCGTCTCACTAGGGAGTTCAATCCCAGGACCGAGCTGAAAGAGCTGACGATTCACCGGGAGTAGCGCTCACTACCAGGTCAGCCGGTCTATGGTCCTCTCGTCCTTGGTGGCCTTCTTGTACTGCTTGTAGTGCTCCTTGCAGAGGTAGGCCCGCCGACCTTCTTCGAGGCTGAGTTCAGCGAGTGCCTTCTCGACCTTGCGGCGCGACAGGGACCGCTTTGACTCGTTGGTGCACTCAAGGACGGTGCAGGTCGTCTGAGCCTTGCCACGCCTGGCAGCCATGCGGGGGCATACCAGCCTCCCCTAATAAGAACTGCCGCCCTTGGTTATCTCCCGCAGAAAGGCGGTGGCGTAGCATCCAGGATTGAGTCTGAAAGAGAGGCGAACATCTTCGTCGAGCTCGTAGGACATCTCCATCACTGGCGCCACGAGCTCCCGACGCTGTCCACGGGAGGTGAGTTGGGGCATCTCCAGTATTACGAAGTCCCTGGGACTCACCCCCTCCTCGTTGACTACCTGTAGTTCTAGCTTGCCCATCTCTCCTTCCGCCATCGGAGCCTCATAGCCCATGATCAAGCCGCTTATCCAAGCCTTTCCCGCGGCCACGTTGTCCCGCACCTTCGACAGGTTCGATTGACTTACCCTCACCGGTGCGTCCCGACGCGGCAGACCGTTCCTATCCATCGGGAGTACCAGGTCCCCGGCGAGGGGCTCCAGGAGACCGATGCGTCGCAGCCTGAGGCTCAGGATCTTGTTGAACAGGAAGGCCTGGTAGGCGTTGACGAAGAGCGTGAGGAGGTTAAAGGGCAGCTGGGACAGCCCGCCCTTGAAGTCGCTAGGTCGCTTCCTCAGGTGGTTGAGGATGGCGTGCTCGAAGCCCAGGCGCTTCGGGAACTCCCTCAGGGCCCTGACGACGTCCCCGCTCTCTTGGAAGGCCTTCCTCGCCTCGAAGACATCTTCCGCCTCTCCCGACTGCGGATTGCCAAGGTACATCACCACAGCGCCCTCGAAGTCCCCCCTCACGATGGCGCGGCCCACCAGGTGGGTTATGGGTCGGACCTCTCCGAATCTCTGAGGACCGAAGAAGTTGGGGAACCCGCCATCCTCCTTGAGCTCGCCCATGAGGTCCTCCAGACGAGACGAAGTCTCTTTTCTCACGGGTACGTCTCTGACGCGCACGGTGAAACGATTGCCCAGGAGGTCCCCGAGTGCAAGGGACCGACTGGTCCTGTAAAGCGGCCTAATCTCTACGTCCTTGAGCCTCACCCTCTCGAGATCCTCTGAAGAGACGTCGAAGAACGTCATGCGCTGGCTCGTCACCGCCCTTTTGTCCTTGGTCCCCGCAAAGCCGATCCGCCGCCGGCTGATTCGGAGGGTTCTGGACAACTCCCTTACCAGTCGGTTGGTCTCCCATAGCCTGGTTGTGACCTCTGCCAGAAGATAGGAGCCGTCCTCCGCAAGGGGAAGGTCCATCGGGACCTCCTCCACCCTGAAGTCCTCGGCCATCGCCTTGAGACGACCCTCGATGCCTGGGCTGCTGGTGAGATAACCCTCGATTCCTACCTTCTCCTCCATCTTCCCTCCCGAGCGTCCTTCGGGGAGGATAGCAGCATCCATAACGGGCTTCCCGGCCAGTGCCAGGGAGATTGTTAAGGTCGTGACCGCGATCTACTGCCGGGTGGACCGAGGCGTCTCTGGCGCCTCCTCTACCTTCTTCTGGAGCGACTTGTAGCTGGTAGCCAGGGCTCGTGCCGCCTTCTTCATTACCTCCTTGGGGGGCCCTTGCTTCACCTTGACCAGGATTGAGGGCTTGTCCAGGAGAGGGTGGCCCGTGATGTACCTGGCATCCGTCACGTCATCGTCCATCAGGAGGCGGCTGATGAGGGGGTAGATGATTGTGTCGTCAGGGTTGACCACCTCCAGCTTCAGGGACTTCTTCTTCTCCTCTAGCACGCGCAGTTCCATAGTTGTCCTGCCTCACTACCTCGAGTAGGTATACAACCTTTTCGTCGTCCGGACCTGGAGGTTAGGGGTGTTAGGCGCTCGCGACCGGAGCGGGGGCGCGCCGCGAACCACGGGACGTTGCTAGGAACACCGCGAAGGCGACCAGGGCCATGGCAGAGGCTGCGTACATCACTCCCAACCTGCCAGCGGCGACGGCGATGATTCCTCCCAGCAGCGGTCCGAGTGCTTGTGAGAGGTTTAGAGCTGAACCAAGGAGACCGGCGGAGGTCGCCCTCTCGGCGCTCTCCCTCATCACGAACTTCAGGCCACCTACGTAGAGGCTCGACCACGAGAATCCCAGGAGCACCTGGATAGGTAGCATCTCCCAGAAGTCACGGGCCAGGGTGAAGAGGAAGAATGTGAGGGAGGCGCCGATGAGACCCGCCGCCATCAGCCTCTCGCTGCGGAAGCGGTCGATGACCATCATGAAGAGAAACTGGGTGAAGGTGTTGGTGAGGAACAGCACTCCGATGAGAGACTTTGGTATCAGGAGGCTGTCCTCCAAGTAGATTGGGAAGATGACCCAGATCATGTTCGCGCCCGTGTGGCGGATGAGCATCGAGGCATAGACAGGAAGGTTGCGCCTGATGACGTCGAGAGGGAAGAGGGGCACTCGAAGGGGGACGTGCCGGGGGAATGGCATCCGGAGGACCAGCAGGTAGGAGACCGCGAAGAGGGCCGCAGACAGGGCGAAGACCATGCGCACTCCCAGGGCCTCTGAATCGGGGAGGCTGGCGACGATACCTGCCAATAAGGACCCGATTCCCCAGCCCAGCGCCCCGAAGGAGACAAAGCGACCCATGGGCAGCTCCCTCTCGTGGGCGTAGGCCAGCAGGGCGGCGGGGAACATCCCGAAGGTGATGCCAATGAGGGCCCTGCTCAGGGCAAGAGTCCAGGGGTCGGGGGCCACGATCTGCGTCAGGCTGGCCAACGCGGCGAGACCCAAGCCGGCTCTCAGGACGCCGCGCCGGCCCCTGGTGTCCGCCAACCGCCCGAAGAGGTACGAGGCCCAGAAGGCGCTCAAGGCGAAGGCGAAGATGATGATCCCAATCTGGAAGTCGGAAGCGCCTAGGACGTGCCCAGCGTAGTTGGGAAGGAACACTATCGCCGAAAAGGCGGCCGCTCCCGCGAGGAACTGGATGATGACGGGCCTCACCAAGGTCCTGTCCATGGAGATCCATCTGATCTGGCCCGCCGGCCTCCGACGGGACCGTTTGCTTGTTATGCGCCTGGACAGAACCCTTGCCTATGAACCTTGGCGGTCCAGAGTCAGGAGCCCCGTACGGGTCTGAACTTGTAGCCGTAGTACAGTATCCCGGATTGGCCCTCCTGTCCGAGCCTGCGGAAGGTGGAACTCACGGGCATTCCGATGCCGATTTCGTCGGGAGCACAGTCGATGATCTGGGCAGTCAGACGAGCGCCCTCCTCTAGCTCCACGATAGCCAACACGTAGGGTGTGGTCGTCTCAAAGCCCTTCGGTGCATCATGGACTACGGTGTAGGACACCACAGTTCCGTGGCCGGAGAGGGGAAGCCTCTCCATCTTGCCAATGCTCTTGCGTCCGCACTTGGCGCAGACGGTCCTCGACGGGAAGTCGATGTCCCCACAGCTACCGCACTTGGTACCGATGAGGTTGTACCTGCTGTTGATCTCCCGCCAGAATCGAGGAATTGCCATTCAGTTCTCCCTCCTGAGGATGTGGACGACGGCAGTGGCCCCCGAACCTCCCATCACGTGCGTCAACCCGAGCTCGGCCCCGTTGACCTGTCGGTCCCCTGCTTCACCCCTGAGCTGACGCGTCACCTCGACGGCCTGAGCGATACCCGTGGCGCCCACGGGCTGACCGCGAGCCTTCAACCCTCCCGAGGGGTTCACGGAGACCTTGGAGTTCAGGGCGGTCACACCCTCCTCTGTCGCCGGGCCGCCCTTGCCCTTCTTCACCAATCGCAGGTCCTCGATGGCCAGGATCTCAGAGATGGTGTAGTTGTCGTGCACCTCAGCCAGCTGGATATCCGCGGGCGTGGTCTTGGCCATGTGAAGAGCCCGCTTCCCCGCGATCACCGTGGAGTCCATGGTGGTCAGGCTGCGGCGGTCGTGGAGGGCGATCGTGTCGCTGGCAACGCCTATGCCCGCGATCCTGACGGGGGTGTCGGTGAACTTCCTGGCTTTCTCTAGGGGGCAGAGAACCAGGGAGGCTGCCCCGTCGGACAGCGGCGCACAATCAAGCATACCCAAGGGCTCTGCCACCCAGGGAGATCCCAACACGGCCTTCATGCTGATCGCCCGTCGGAACTGGGCATTGGGGTTCTTCGACCCGTTCTGGTGGTTCTTCACGGCCACAGCCGCCATCTGCTCCCGCGTCGTACCGTACTCATGCATGTGGCGGCGGGCGACCATGGCATACAAAGAAGCGTACGACGCGCCGAAGACAGTCTCCCACTCCTGGTCCGCTGTGGAGGAGAGAATGCGCTTGGCCTCATCGTCGCCGACGTCCGTCATCTTCTCTGCACCACCGACGACCACCACGTCGTAGAGACCGGAGGCGACGGCGGTGAACCCGCAGGTCAGGGCGAGGCCCCCACAGGCCCCTCCACCCTCCACACGGAAGGTCGGGGGATGTTGGTCCGCCAGGCCCGCGTAGTCGGCGACTACGGCGGAGATATGCTCCTGGTCGATGAACTTCCCAGCAGACATGTTGCCGACGTAGAGGGCGTCGATGTCCTCCGCTCCAACCCCAGCGTCCTCAAGAGCCTTCAATCCGGCTTCGATTCCCAGGTCCCGGAAGGAGCGATCCCACAGCTCCCCGAACTGGGTATCCCCAATGCCTATGATGGCGACTTCTCGCATCTCAACCACCCGACCTGAGGATGATCTTGCCACGATACCTTGCATACGTGGCGTAGTCGAGGGAAGTCCCTCCGGCAATGGTGTTCCAGAGGTGGGTAGAGGGTTGGCGCGGTATGCTCTCGATGGCGTCGGTCACGGTGAGATCGAAGCCGTCGGAGCCTGCGCCTGAGCCGTAGCCGACCATGAATATGCGCTGCCCCACCTTGGCCTCGTCCAGGATGGCGCAGAGGCCCAGCAGGACGGCACCAGAGTACGTGTTGCCGATCTCGGTTACCAGCATGCCGGTCTTCACCTGTTCAGGGCCGAATCCCAACATCTTGGCCGCCTTGGCAGGGAACTTCCCGTTGGGCTGGTGGAATACGGCGTAGTCATAGTCGGAAGCCTCCGTCTCCATCTGCTCAAAGATTTTCTGTCCACACCGTAGGACGTGTTTGAAGTAGGCAGGCTCTCCGGTGAAGCGCCCTCCGTGGCTGGGGTACTGCTGCCCCTCCCGACGCCAGAAGTCGGGCGTGTCCGTCGTGAAGGAGTTCGTGTGGTCGATGGTGGCGATGGTGTTCTCCGTGCCGATGACGAAGGCGGCCCCGCCTGCGGAAGCGGAGTACTCCAAGGCGTCGCCGGGCGCTCCCTGAGACGTGTCGGAGCCGATGGCCATCCCGTACTTCATCATCCCCGAGGACACGAGGCCCATGCAGGTCTGGATGGCGGCGGTACCCGCCTTACATGCAAACTCGTAGTCGGCGGCCGTGAGATCAGGCGCGGAGCCGATGGCCTCCGCGACGATGGTTGCTGTTGGCTTCACGGCGTAGGGGTGGCTCTCGGAACCCACGTACACGGCTCCAATCTCCTTGGGGTTGATCTTCACCTTGTTCATGGCCTCCCTAGCGGCCTCTACGCTGATGGTTATGACATCCTCATCGGGTCCCGGAACGCTCTTGGAGTTGATGGCTAGGTTGCGGGCGATGGCCTTGCCATCGGCACCCCATACCCGGGCTATTTCCTCGGGCGCTATGCGGTAGCGGGGCACGTACCCCCCGTAGCTCACTATTCCTGCTGTCATGATGTCACCTGCTTCCGACGTGGGAAGCCCTGACCTTACGCGTTAAGTTCTCCAATCTCTCCATAAGCTTTTGGGGCTCCATGTAGGTGGCCACCAGAATGACGTTCTCGATCTGGGCAAGCTTCAGCGCGAGCTCGTCCACATTGGCAGGCTGCACGTACACCACCATAGCGGGCTTCAGGAAATGGGTCCTAACGGCCACCATGGGAGAACGCCCGTACTTCACCCCCGTGAAGAGGAGTGCCCTCTCGCTGCTCCACCCGTACACCCTGGGGTAGTCGCTAGCGTCCAGAGTGGCGATGGCCTTGAGGCTGTCTATGACCGTGTAGCCGTGGATAGGGCGCCGGCCAGGGTCGGTCGGGGTAAGGCCCTTTCCCTCGATGACGGCCACAAACTCCGATGCCGGGACGGGTTCCAGGAACTCCCCCATGCTGGGGATGGCCTCGTGGAGGTTCACCACGTACTTCTTGGTCAGACCTCGCCCCGATCTGCGGTCTATCTCCAGCAGGGCCTCCACCATCCTCCTTACGGTCCTAATCCCCGGGGACCTCCGGCGACCCGACTCGTAGTCACTCACGACGGAGGGGGACATCTTGAGGAAGGTTGCTAGCTCCTTCTGGGATATCTTGAGCTCTTCTCGCCACTTCCGCAGGGTTCTCCCTGGACTATCGGAGAGTGTTATCTCGCCAGCAATCTTCTCCGGGAGAGAAGTCTCCATTCCCTGGCGCCAAGACCGGAGGTTTACTTAAACTTGTCGAAGTGGATATCGTCAATCCGCGAAATCACCCGCGGCCATACCTCTCGTTGAGGGCTAGGTTGGCCAGCTCGTCGGCCCTGCGGATCTTCCTGTGCCCTCTGGAGACCTGGCGGTACGTAACTTTGGAGTACTTCTCTGCGCTGCGACGGACGGTGTCCGCCAGCCTCGCCATCCTAGGCTCCTTGGTCCTGAAGGCGCCGGTCAGCTGAGAGAAGACCAGCTGGCTATCCATGTAGCACTCTACCTCCTGCCGTGTGTAGCGGGTGGCTAGCTCCAAGCCTCGGATCACCGCCCTGTACTCCGCCTCGTTGTTGGTGGCCCGCCCTATGGTCTGCCTGTGCTCGGCCAGGACCTTTTCGTATTGGTCGCAGAAGACGATGCCGATGGCGGCGGGGCCGGGGTTTCCCCTGGAAGCCCCGTCCGTGTATACAAGGACCCTCGGCAAGATCGAAAGACTCATTCCCACCAGCCCAAGCGACTTCGGGGATACATCGAAGATGCGACATATGGCCTTTGCGCAGTAATCGTCACCCTCACTGCGGGGATGGGCAGGTGCCTCTCAGGCCACGCCTCACCCAATCCACCCGGTCTCCAAATGGGATGGAAGCCTTTTAGCCCCCGCCTAGAATAGAGCCTGGGACCGGGGCCGTAGGGTAGCTTGGTCGATCCTTCCAGCTTCGGGAGCTGGAGACTCCAGTTCAAATCTGGGCGGCCCCATCGTTCCTCACTCTCCCTCATGCCCAGGAGGTCGATGAACCCGCACGGTGCAAAGGACGTCTTTCTCGAGTTTGGTAATCACCCCGAAATCCAGAAATAAGGGACATTCCGCCAGCAGAGGTAACTCGGCACCAAAAGTGCCGGAATGAAAGCTCCTGAGGGAAGTAGATGGCTCGATCCACTGTTGATTATGAGCCCGTACGGTTGACTGAAGTCCTTCTTCGGAAATCGCTTAGAAAGCTCGCCATCCTGGGCCTAGGCCTGATGGGCGTATTGGTACTGTTCTCCCTGGCGAGCGGTCCCGCCGTGGCCGACACACCAGTCTCCGGTTTAATAACCGCGAACACGACGTGGACCCAGGCCATGAGCCCCATCTGGGTGGAAGGAGACATAACTATCACGAGCGGCGCGACCCTCACCATCGATCCAGGGGTGGAGGTGCGCTTCAACGGCTTCTACGACATCACGGTCTTCGATGGCGCTCTGGTGGCGGACGGCGACGCCGCGGGAGCGGGGGTGATTCGATTCACATCCAACTTCACAGATCCCTTTCCAGGTGCCTGGGACGGGTTGATCTTCAACGGCGATCTGGGCAACTCCATCCTGGATGACGTCATCATCGAATACGCCTGGGTCGGGGTGACCTTCAACGGCGTCTCCGTCCCCGTCAGCAACGCTCAGATCACCGACATCACGCTCTACGGCGTCTACGTCTCCAGCTCCGCCGTCGCCTCCTACGACCTCTCGTTCACGGGGTGCACCATCGCCAACGTTGGCTCCTACGGAATGTACTTCTCCTCGATGATCGACACGAGCCTCACCCTTCAGATCTCGGGATGCGACTTCTCCAGCTACGGGTCGGCCGCCGTCCTGTTCGGTTCCCTCCAGCTGGCGGACTTCGACCTCACCGTGGAGTCCAGCACCTTCAACGCCTCCAACCGGGCCGTCTATTTCTCGGGCACGAACCTCGGAGATCTGGACGAGGGGAACACCTTTAGATTCACCTTCAACGACAACTGGCTGAACAGCAGCTTCGACTCCTACGGCGTCTACATGCCCTTCGATGTCTACTACTTCCAGGAGACCGCGCTGGAGATTAGCGGGAACACCTTCATTGGCCTCGGGGGTAGGTCGTATGGTGTCTACCTCGACGACTTCTGGGGATTCTCCAGTGCCGATCAGAGGTTCACCCTCCAGGTCACCGGGAACGAGTTCACCGACCTCGTTTCGACGGGTGTCTACTTCGACCAGGTGTGGGACATTAGGAACGTCACCCTGACCGTCTCCGACAACCTGTTCCAGAACACAGACTCCGTCATTATGGACTACGGGGTCTACACTTTCTGGGCCCCCTACTACGGGTTGGACACCGAGGACAGCCAGTACGTTCTGGCCGTCGAGGGCAACACCGTCATCGACCTGGACGTGGCAGCCTTCTACATCGCCGCATCATCGACCGATGGGTTCAAGGACGTCAGCGTGAGCATAAGCGGTAACGTCTTCCGGAACACCCGGACCTTCACGACCCTGGACTACGGAGTCTACCTCCCGCAGTTCCGGTTCGATGACTGGTCCTTGCCCGCGAGTTTCGTCCTCCTAGTGGATGGGAACACCGCGGAGAACCTCGACGACTACGCCGTCTACTTCAGCTCCTCCATCAGCGGCTTCCGGACCGTCGATATCGACATCACCGGCAGCACCTTCGAGAACACAGACATGGCGTGGATGGATACAGGGGTCTACTTCTCCAGCACGCCATCCTACACGACCTCCTATCCGGGAAGCTTCGACCTGAATGTCGCCTCCAACAACTTCCTGAACCTATCTAGCTACGCCATCTACCTCTTCTCGGTGAGCAGCTTCTCCACCGTGACTGTCGGCGTTTCAGGTAACGACTTCAGCGGCGGCTCCAGCTATGGCCTCTATATGCCCGGAGGTGTTGACAGCGCGGCGGACCTGTCCTTCACTTTCAGCGGGAACAACGCCGACGGGATCGGGAACTGGGTCCTGTACGCTACGGACTTCAACGGGCTCTCCTTGTCTCAGAGTTCCGCAGACTTCGACGTCTCGGGGAACACCATTACGGACGCCCCCAACGGCCTCTACCTGGGGTCGATAAACGACTACGACCTATCGAACTCCGTCCTCGTCGAGAACAACGTCTTGACGGACGTGACGGGGACCGGTATCCAACTCGGTTCCCACGACACCACCAACTCACGGGTCATCGTCCGGTCCAACATCGTCAACGGGGAAACCGCCATTGCCATCTACCTCAACGCCTTCCAGGATCAGACTGCCACCGTGGACATAACCTCGAACACCATCACGGGAGCGGGGCGGGGCATCTACGTCGGCTACCCCGCCTACAGCTCCGGGGACACGACCCTGAACATCGTGAACAACGACATCCTCGACGTCCGGGAGTACGGAATCTACATCTACGAGGTCTATCGGGCAGCGGCCTTCATCAATATCCAGGACAACGTCATCGACGCCGCCCAGGAGTCCTTCTTCAGCGCTGGTCTCATATATTTCGACGCGGGCAGCAACGGATGGTACCGCTCCCTGGTGGACCTGGACATCTCCAACAACGTGCTGGACAGCGGCCTCCACGGCATCTACTTCTACGGCACGTCCGGCTTCGGTGCCACGGTCCTCGTGGACATCACCGGGCTCAACGTGGTGGACACGGCCTTCGGAGTCACGCTGGACTTCCCCGTCGGCCACGCCGCCGACATCATGAACGTTCGGATCATGGGCAGCACCTTCCGAAACAACCACCGCGGGTTCCTGTTCATCAACCAGCCGGGCCAAGGACTGCTACCAATCGACATCCAGACCACGCAGGTCATCGACTTCGGCGACTGGGGAGGTTACGCCTTCTTCATGGGATCAAACTTCGGCGCCATCGTCCAGGTGGACGTCAGGACCTCCAGCTTCCAGGCAGCGCCGGGCAGCCTCGGCGACGTCTACGCAGGCTTCGGACCCGTGACGATGAATTTCTACTACATTGACTCCATCTCGACCGGCGTAGCCAACGACTGGGACCAATTCATACGCGTCCTCTGGAACGTGGATGTCGAGGTGTTCATCGGCAAGGGCGTGGATACGCCAGCACAAGCTGGGATCGTGGTATACGCTCTGGACCAGTTCGGTGTACAGAGCTTCATCTCCGTCACTGATAGTACTGGAAAGGTAACGGGACAGTACGTCCCCGGCGTCATCATCTCATACGCGGGTGGCACGTCCTTCGCAGGTCCCTCAGTCCAGACCGTCGTGGCGGAGTGGGGACCCTTCAACAGCACCACGGCCGCTACCTTCAGCGGCAATGACACCGTCAGGATTCACATGACGGCCGACAACGACGCTGATGGATTGCACGATGCGGTAGACCCGGACGACGACAACGATGGCATTCCCGATGATCAAGACGCCAACCCCTTAGCCGCGGGATTCCTGGACTACGCAGCCCCGCCCTACTCGCTCCACTTGTGGGTGCTGCTCGGCCTCATAGGCGCCTTCGTCATCACCCTGGTCATCAAGCTGTGGAAGGGCGGGCCCTTGCAGATTCGGAGACCTCCCGCTCCCCCCGAGGAGGCGCCAATGGAGGAGAGTCCTCCACCCCTGCTCCGGGAGTAGCGAGTCACCGGCCTCGAAAGACGCCACCCAGACGTAGTTGGCGCGACTCCTACCTCGCCCCGGTCCAGCTTCATTAGAGCCAAGGCCCTTCGCCAAGCATGGCCGAACAGATCACCGCCTACATCCGGAAGGGGTGCAAGACCTGCGCTCGGGCCCTCGACTATCTCCGCGAGAGAAACGTGGAGTTCGAGACCGTCGAGCTCTTCGAGGCGGACCTCACCGTGGAGGGGCTCCGTGAGCTATTCGCCAAGATCAGGAAGTCCCCCGGCGAGCTCCTCAGGCCGAGAGATCGGATGTACCGCGAGCTCGACTTGAGGAACAGCCTGCGATCCGATGAGGAGATCCTCGAGCTGATGGCGGAGCATCCCGGGCTCATCAAGAGGCCCATCCTGGTCTGTGGCGGAAGGGGCGTCGTCGCCGTCAAGCCGGAGCAGGCGGACGAGCTCCTGACGTAGCTCCCGCTAGAGTTGGACAAATAAAAAGTGTGCTCGACGAAGAACGATCTGCACGCCCCATAGGTAGACCTG